>Ga0208587_1001677_pt1 | contig 11658 bp, 9 predicted proteins | sample NGESurdeep092012_7_FD_184472 | JGI IMG/M metagenome (GOLD analysis project Ga0208587, IMG submission 184472) | Arctic peat soil microbial communities from Barrow, Alaska - NGEE Surface sample 210 deep-092012 (SPAdes) | ecosystem: Environmental > Terrestrial > Soil > Wetlands > Peat ...
CGTGGCATGGCTGGGCTTGCGGAGATCGCCATCTGCAGCCTACTGCCTCCCCTCACTTTCGGATATAGCTTCTAAGGAACTGCTCTAGTACGATGAAGACGACGATGGCGCTTACCTTGATGATCGAGAACCAGTACTCAAATTCCCCGAATGCAGCGACGCTGCGCGCGTTGATGAAGATGAGCACCGCCGAGTAGAAAATCACCCACGCCCACGCTGGAGAATGCGGGAACCACCACTGCGTATAGATGGCGGCGGCAACGGCTTCTCCGCCGATGGCGATAGACACCGCCGCCCAGTAGGTGTAGCGAACTACGAAGCCCGCCCAATGTGAAAGATAAAGCTCGGCGTAGATCCCGAACGACCCGGCAGTGGGATGTGCAACCGCCATCTCCGAGAGACAGCCCATCAGCAGCAGCGCAATTCCCGACGCAAGAATATAGCTCAGGATGACGCCCGGCCCGGCGGTGCGGACCGCCAGCGCACTGCCCAGGAACAGTCCGGTGCCGATTGCCCCTCCGATGGCAATCATGCTCAACTGCCGCTCGTTGAGTTGGCGTGCTAGACCTTGCTCTTTGCCGATCGCACGATGATGACGCGGTTGAGCATTCGCGCGACGTTCGGTCATTACACCGTCGCCTTCGCATGTTGACGGAGGTACACGCCCACAAGTTCGAGCAGGCGGTCGAGGTCTTCCTGGTTGTTGAAGAGGTGGCAGGAGACGCGCACACCGCCGACATGGGAGGTGTAGCGCACCGAGACCAGGACCTTGTGCTGTTGCAGAAAATTCATCAGCGCGACATTCTCATCCACGTCGCCAAGCGTGAAGGTGACGATACCCGATCGCCAGCGCCGGTCTTCTACCGTGACCACGCGGATGTCCTGCTGCTTCAGCCCGCTGATGAGATGGTCGGTAAGCGATAACACGTGCTCGCCTATGTTGGCGGTACCCAGTTCATTGATCAGCCGCACTGATTCCGCCAGTCCGATCGCCCCGGGATAATTGGCCGTGCCCCCAGTCTCCCAACGGCGCGCCCCGCCGATAAACTCGTAGTGACGCACTGGAGTGGCGGACGGCGTTTGGAAGTACGTGCCCCATCCTCCTTCCGGTTCGGCTACGGATAGATACCCGGCAATCGGCGGCTTCACCTTCGCTCGAAACTCTTTGCTGAGGTAAAGAAAGCCGCAGCCGAAGGGCGCCATGAGCCACTTGTGTCCCCCGCAGGCGATTGCGTCCACCGGAGTTTTCTGCACGTCGAATGGAATCGCGCCGATTTGCTGAACTGCGTCGACAATGAGAAAGATCCCGCGCTCGCGGCACAGTCCAGACAGCGCTTCCAGATCGCAACGGAAACCGTTGCTCCACTGCGCCGAACTGATCGCGATCACCCTGGTGCGTTTGCCAATCGCGGCTTCGATATCCTCGACCAGGATCTGCCCGTCGCGATTGCGGACGCTGTCAATTTCGATGCCGAGTTCCTCGCGCTTCTGCATCCACGGCACCGCGAGTTCAAGGAACTCCAGATCGCAAATGACTACTCGGTCGCCGCGCTCCAGTGGAATCGCATTCGCTACCAGGCTCAAGCCGTGCGTGGTGCTCTCCACCAGGGCGATGTCGCCCTCCTCAGCGTGGATGAGCTTCGCCACCTGGGGACGCGCCTGGCTGCGCATCTCGTCCATATCAATGTGGTATTGCGTCGAAGATCCCGACGGGCAGTTCGCGGCCATGTCGAGAAAGCTGCGCAGCTTTTCGACCGTGCGCTGCGGAGCCAGGCTTACACAAGCGGAGTCGAGAAAGGTCTCCCGCTGCAGGGCGGGAAATTCGTTGCGTGCGTCTTGCAATGTCATCAGGAAGCCTTTTAGCGAGTAGAACCAACTGCGATTGGGACATTGTACAAAAGAAAACGGCAGGAGGATGTGCGCGAGATTTGACGTACACGCCCCGCCGTTCCTTAGGAAGTTAATGCAGAAGTGTATGTTCAATTCATGCGAAGTATTGATCTCTGATTGCGACAAGACAGCAATGTTTGCATGGCTCGGCGTGGTGCGCCGATTCTGATACGTTGAATGCAGGAGGCGCTGATGAAACGCGTACTGGTCGCGACGTCCAACCCTGGCAAAATTCGTGACCTTGCTGGAGCCGCCGCGGCCCATAACGTGCGAATCGAAACCCTACCCGGCTACTCATCGCTGCCCGGTGTCATCGAAGATGGCTCGACCTTCGAAGCCAACGCGCGCAAGAAGGCCGAGCACTACAGCAAGTACGCCGATGGCGAGTTAGTAATCGCTGACGACTCGGGCCTCGAAGTCGATGGGCTTGGCGGCACTCCAGGGGTTCGCTCCGCACGCTATGCTGCCGACGAGCGCAACGCACCCGAGCATGCGCCAAACTCCGATGACGAAGCCAATAACGCGCGCCTGCTGCGCGAACTGCACGACGTTCCCGACGAATACCGCACCGGCCGGTTCGTCTGCGCTATCGCCGTGGCCCGCAACGGCCACACCTTGGCCACTTTTCAGGGCAAGGCCGAAGGTATTCTCCTGCGCTCGCCGCGAGGCTCGAACGGCTTCGGCTACGACCCGCTGTTCTACTTCCCCGAGATCGGCAAGACCTTTGCCGAACTGACCGCCGAGGAGAAAGCCCTCTACAGCCACCGAGGCGTGGCGTTTCGGGCGTTCCTCGCGTGGGAGGACGAAAGCCATGAACAACACCCGCACACGAACCGGTGACCCGGGTCACGTCGTCATAAGACGTTGTGATACACATCACGAGTATTTCGCCATCGCAGCAGCTATCCTGAATCTCGCTTATCAGCCGGAGAGCGCGCCCGCCTCAGCTTTTCGCTGGCGGCAAAGCGCGTCCGGGGTTTTCTTGACTTACGTACTCGGCGAAATTGATAATGCTAGGTTTGCCGATACGCTCCGCATTCATAAGGAGTTGGCTTCGTGGCTTCTTCAGCCAGTTCTATCGATACGAGTTCCGCTCGAATTAAGAAGGGAGTGGCTCCCCTGCGCGCCGGCCAGGGCTACTCTTTTGTTTTACGCCGCCTGCATTCGCTCTCCGGCATTGTGCCCATCGGCGCTTTCCTGATTGAACACTTCATTTCCAACTCGGAAGCGAGCAAGGGCGTTCAGGCCTACAACGATCAGGTAAAGTTCCTCACCAGCCTGCCGTTCGTGCACGTGCTGGAATGGGTGTTCATCTTTCTGCCGCTGCTGTATCACGGGATCTACGGCCTGTACATCTGGTACAAGGGCGATTCCAATGTCGGCGAATATCCCTGGACCGGCAATTGGCTTTACACCTCACAGCGCTGGACCGGGATTATCGCCTTCATCTATATCGCGTACCACGTCATCGATCTGCGGTTCCTGGGGGTACATCTGATGGGTGGCGGCTATCAGAACGCATTCTCGAAAGTGTGGTTCGACTTCCAGAGTCCATGGACGATCGCCTTCTACGTCATCGGAATCGTTGCCGTGTCGTGGCACTTTGCTTACGGGGTTTGGCTGTTTGCGGCCAAGTGGGGTTTGACGACCGGCGATAACGCGCGCCGCAAGTTCGGCTATGTTTGCACTGCTTTGGCGCTTGTACTCATCGGCATTGGGCTTTGGACCATTACCGGCTTCGTACAAACGCCGGCCGATCAGGTCCCCTATGTTGAGCACGACTAGAGGTACCAGGACCCAGGATTCAAGATCGGCGGTTTCGGCCGTATTCATCAATTTGCGTAAAGATCATCATGTCTCATCCTAAGATCATTGTTGTGGGTGGCGGGCTGGCAGGTCTCTCAGCCGCCATCAAGATTGCCGAGATGGGAGGTCATGTAGACCTCTTCTCCATCGTCCCGGTCAAGCGGTCTCACTCCGTGTGCGCGCAGGGCGGCATCAACGCCGCAAAGAACCTGAAGGGTGAGGGCGACTCCACCTGGCAGCATTTCGACGACAGCATCTACGGCGGCGATTTCCTCGCGAACCAGCCGCCGGTGAAGGCCATGTGCGAGGCCGCGCCCGGCATCATCGACCTGCTCGATCGCATGGGCGTTCCCTTCAACCGCACGCCCGAAGGGCTGCTCGACTTCCGCCGGTTCGGAGGCACGCTTTACAACCGTACCGCGTTTTCCGGCGCCACCACCGGACAGCAACTGCTCTACGCGCTCGACGAGCAGGTGCGCCGCTACGAGGCCGAAGGCAAAGTCACCAAGTACGAAGCCTGGGAATTCCTCTCCGCGGTGATCGATGACCAGCGCGTCTGCCATGGCATCTGCGCCATCGATCTCCGCAGCATGGCGGTGCAGACATTCCCGGCAGAAGCAGTGATCATTGCCACCGGCGGCGTCGGCGCCATCTTCGGCAAGTCCACGAATTCCGTAGTCTGCACCGGATCGGCGCAGTCGGCGCTTTATCAGCAAGGGGCGTACTACGCCAACGGAGAGTTCATCCAGGTACACCCTACGTGTATCCCCGGCGAAGACAAGTTGCGGCTCATGTCCGAGTCGGCCCGCGGCGAAGGCGGCCGTGTCTGGGTGCCCAAGCAACCGGGCGACAAGCGCGATCCCAAAAGCATTCCGGAAGGCGAGCGCTGGTACTTCCTGGAAGAGTGGTACCCCAAGTATGGCAACCTGGTGCCACGCGATATCGCGACCCGTGCCATTCACAAAGTGGTTTACGAGCTTCACCTCGGCATCGATGGGCAGCCGATGGTCTATCTCGACCTGACGCACATCGACCGCGCCACCCTTGATCGCAAGCTCGAGGGCATCCTCGAGATCTACGAGAAGTTCGTTGGCGACGATCCGCGCGACACACCAATGAAGATATTCCCTGGCGTGCACTACACCATGGGCGGCCTGTGGGTGGACTTTGAACAGCGCACCAACATCGAGGGCCTTTACGCAGCGGGCGAATGCGAGTATCAGTACCACGGCGCCAACCGCCTGGGCGCGAATTCGCTGCTGTCCTGCATCTACGGCGGATTCGTGGCCGGGCCGAATGCGGTCAAGTACGCGCACAACGCGATCAAGAGCGGGCATCATCCCGCCGGGCACGTGTTTGACTCCGAGCGCAAGCGGCAGCAAGAAATCAACGCTCGTCTGATGAAGAACGAGGGCACCGAGAACCCGTTCCTGCTGTGGCGCGAACTGGGCGAGACTATGACTAAGAATTGCACGGTCATCCGTTACAACAAGAACATACGCGAGACGGATGCCAAGCTGGTGGAGTTGCTCGAGCGCTATCGTCATGTGAATCTGAGCGACCGCTCGATGTGGGCCAATACGTCGTTCGTGTTCGCGCGGCAGCTTTACAACATGCTGCAACTGGCAAGGGTAATTGCGCAGGGAGCGGCCATGCGCGACGAGTCGCGCGGCGCGCATTACAAGCCGGACTTCCCGGAGCGCGATGATGCGAACTGGTTGAAGACCACGAAGGCATATTTCGCGGCCGACGCCGATGAGCCACGCTTCGAGTTTGAACAGGTGGATACGTCGCTGATTAAGCCTCGTCCGCGGCGCTACGACGCGGCGACGTAAGGCAGGGGCTAGTTGTCAGTTGTCAATCGCAGCTTTGGGTCGCGGCAATTAGCAAGCGATCTGTTCTTCGGGAATTTGGCTGTGACGGCGAAGATCCAGTCCCGCTGGCGGGACGGAATAAGAAAGCCCACCGTTTCAACGGTGGGTGAGTGGAAAGAATAGACCGAGTCCCTCGGGGACGGCACCAAGAAGCGGGATACCGGAACGATGCAACTCGTCGGCAATATGGGCAGGGTTCACCGGCTGATCTACTTCTTCGCGGGGCTGGCGGCAATCGCAGGAGCATGGATTGCGCACGATTTGCTGTCCAAGCCAGAGATTTTTGCACTACTAATTCTAGGTGCTCTTTTACTTTGGAGTGCCCGGGCAGGACATTGAACGACGTGTGCCGTGTTCCGGGTGAACACCAATAAGAAAAACGAAAATGGCGAATTCTAAAACCGTTATCTTAAAAATTAAGCGCCAGCAAACTCCTGAGTCCAAACCGTACTGGGAGGAGTTCGAGTTGCAATATCGTCCCGGCATGAACGTCACTTCAGCGCTGATGGACATTGCGGCCAACCCGGTCACGCGGCAGGGCAAGCCGACCACACCGGTCACGTACGATTCCAACTGCCTGGAAGAGATCTGCGGCTCGTGCGCCATGCTCATCAACGGTCAGGCGAAGATGGCGTGCTCGGCGCTGGTGGCCAACTTGAAGCAGCCCATCACGCTGGAGCCGTTCTCCAAGTTCCCCATCGTTCGCGACCTTGCGGTAGACCGCAGCGTGCTCTTCGAAAACCTGAAGAAGGTCAAGGCGTGGGTGCCGGTTGACGGTACCTACGATCTTGGGTCTGGCCCCCGCCAGTCGTCGGAAATGCAGGAAGACGCGTATCCGCTGTCCAACTGCATCTCGTGCTGCTGCTGTATGGAAGCCTGCCCGCAGTTCAACGACAAGACGGGCTTCGTAGGTGCGGCTACCATCGCGCAGGTCCGGCTATTCAACTCGCACCCCACCGGCAAGGCGCTTAAGACCGAACGACTGAAGGCCCTGATGGGCGACGGCGGCATCCAGGAATGCGGTTACGCGCAAAACTGCGTCGAAATCTGCCCGAAGGAATTGCCATTGACCAAATCCATCGCCGACGTCGGCGGCCAGGTGATGTGGCAGGCCATCAAGGACCTCTTCAGGACATAGCTTCGCGTCCCCACCTGTCCGCAACTGCCGCGGGCGGATAAAGGTGGGGCACCCGTCGCGGTACTCTTCTTTTTCACGCAGACGGCAAACCGTGGCTCGGCACGTTTCATGTTTCCCAATCCAGTCAGAACTTCCCATTCCCGCCCTGTCCGGCGCTCGCGTACAGGGCTAACGTCAGAGTACCCGGGAAATGCTCCTCGTCTACGCGTTCGTACTCAGGCGCGACTGCCAGCGGAATCCTCTTTGCATCCGGACTATTGCCCCAATCTACCATCCAGAAGCGAGTACTGGGCAGCGGTTTGCCTTCGGATCGATGGTTCTGGACGTCTCTGAGCAACAAGGCGGGCGCCAGATAAGAAAGTTCGGGCGTTGCGGCTGAGGGACCCGCAGACACATAGTGCTGCACGGGCCACTCCGCTCCCGGAGGGCAGCCGACGACTATATCTCCAGACTGAGCGTGCTGCAGTAAATAAGCAGTCAGGGAGCGCCAATCATCTTTCGGATGCGCGTAGTACCACCTCAGGGAACCAGCAGAGAGTGCGATGATGATAACGCAAACTCCTATCCCAAGCCATGCAGGACGAAGTTCGACAAGCCCCTGGGCCGCGAGCAGTACTAGCGGAGGCAGGCAAATCAGCAGATAGCGTGCCGCGAACATGGGCACCCAGAAAGACAAGACAAACGTAACGATAACCGGCAGCACCGCGCAGGAGATCATGACGACCGTGCCCCAGTCTTGGGACGAGCCAGGTTTACTTCGCCAAAGGGGAAACACGCGACGCACAGCAACCCCGAAACACAATAAGTACAGCAGGGCCAATGCCTTATGAAATCTGCCGCCGTCGGCCACCAGAAAGTAGATCAATCGGCTTAAGTCTTTGAGGTGTGTAGGAGAAACGAACGCTAGTTGCCCGGAGCGACGGAAGAACATGTAGAACAATGCAGGCGCGATAAAGATGGTGGTCAGTGAAATCGGCAACCGGAATTTCTTCCACTGTAGGCTGTCTCTACGCAACCAAAGTATGGAGCTCCACTGCGCAAAAAGAAAAAAAACAGCAAAGAAGTGGGTGTAAACAGCCAACCCAGAAACCAGCACATAAGCCAGAGCATTGCCGTTGCCGGCGTCCCTCATCCGCAGAAAGAAAACCAGCGAGAGCAGGCATAGCAGCATGAGCAAAGCGTAGCTGCGGGCCTCTTGGGCATAAGCTACATGGGCAGCATTTATGGAGAGAAGAAGCGCGGATAGGAGACCGGCGCCTTTTCCGGATAATCGAGTTCCGATAGCATAAATCAACGGGATAGATGCCACTGCAGCTACAGCGGAAAACAAACGCACCCAGGCTTCGCCGTGGCCGAAATGGACCCAGAGGCGAACCAGAAGATAATAGAAGGACATGTTTGCTTCAAAACGCCACAGCCATCTCCAGAAGCCGGAGAATGGCACGGTACAAATTTCTACTGTGGCGACTTCATCCCACCAATAGCTTTTTTGGCCCAGGTGAAGAACACGAAGACATGCCCCGAGCATAATTATCCCCGCTAAAACAAGAGCGTTCCGGATTTCTCCCACCTTCCGCGTTTTCACCATCAAAGGACCTGCCAACCGTTAATATACGTCAGAACAGCGGGATTAAGCACAAAACCGGGCACAGGAGGTAATACCGTCTTCCGACTCCTTTCCTGCTCCGCTGCTTGGCATCCTGAATTCTCAGGAAAGCGCCAAATCAATAAAGAGCCAAATTACTTAAGCTTATGCTTGAGCGAAGAGAACTATTTGCCGCCAGCCGAGGGTATTATTGTAACTGCTCGTGCCAAACCGAATCTTCCAAGGGCGCCTGAATTGACGAGGATTATATTACTCGGTTCGAGCATCGGGGGGTACCGCTGTCCGCAGTTGTCCGCAGTTCAAGGACAAGACGGGCTTCGTAGGTGCGGCTACCATCGCGCAGGTGCGGCTCTTCAACTCGCATCCCACCGGCAAGGCGCTTAAGACCGAACGGCTGAAGGCCCTGATGGGCGACGGCGGCATCCAGGAATGCGGTTATGCGCAGAACTGCGTCGAGATCTGCCCCAAAGAATTACCCTTGACCAAATCCATCGCCGACGTCGGCGGCCAGGTGATGTGGCAGGCAGTCAAGGACCTGTTCCGGACATAGAGGCAAACCAGGAAAGATCACTTTAATGCACCGCTGAAGCGGTACTCCACCCTCTGGCCAGGTAATCGCAGCCACTCCGCAGCTGGACTGCGCGCCTTCATTTACAATCCAAGCGCACACCAAATTTTCCGGAGTCCCGTCGCAATGCAAAGGTTCCCTCGGATTGTCCTCGTCATACTTCTTTTTGCTACTGCCGCTCTCTCGCAAACCTCGACCCCCGCTACAAAGCCGGCACCTAAAACACCGGCATCGCAAGCCAAAGCTCCCGCCGGTAACTGGCGCGCCATCCACAATTCGGCGCTCGTCGTTGACACCCACGCTGACACTCCCGGCCGCTTCGTCGACGAGAATTTCGATCTCGCGCAAGACGCCGGCACTGGCTATCTGGATTTCAACAAGATCAAAGCCGGGAATCTCGGAGCTGAGTTTTTCTCCATCTGGGTCGAGCCGAAAGCCAACAAGGGCCACGAGACCAAGCGGGCGCTCGACATGATTGACTCGGTTTACGAGCAGGCACGCCTCCATCCCGACAAGATGATGATGGCCTTCAGCACACAGGACATTCTCGCCGCCCATCGCCAGCACAAACTTGCAGCGCTGTTGGGTGTTGAGGGCGGACACGCAATCCAGGGCGACATCCGCATCCTGCGCGACTACTACCGCCTCGGCGTTCGCTACATGACGCTGACCTGGTCGAACACCAACGAGCTTGGCGATTCCAGCGGCGACCTCGACGACAAAAGCGTCGAGCACCACAACGGCATCACCGATTTCGGACGGCAGGTGGTGCGCGAGATGAACCGGCTCGGCATGATGGTAGACATTTCGCACGTGGCCGATCGCACCTTTTTCCAGGCGCTGGTGGCCAGCCGCGCACCGGTCATCGCGTCGCACTCTTCGTCGCGCGCGCTCACCAACGCTCCGCGCAACATGACCGATGATATGCTGATCGCGCTGGCCCGCAATGGAGGCGTGGCGCAGGTTAATTTCTATTGCGGTTTTATCTCTCAGAAGTATGTGGATCGCGAAAAACAGCTTAAGGAGCAGCATGATCCGGATTACGAGAAGGTGCAGTCGCTGTTCCTCAAAGCGCAAACCCCTGAGGTCAAGAAGGAGTTGGATGAAGCCAAGGCTCGGCTCGTGGTCAAGTTGCCGCGGCCTCCGCTTAGCGACCTGATCGACCATATCGATCACATGGTGAAGGTGGCGGGCGTGGACCACGTCGGTCTGGGCTCCGATTTCGACGGTATCGATTGTTCGCCGCAGGGGATCGACTCCGCCGCCGACCTGCCGAAGATCACGCAGGCGCTGTACGACCGCGGCTACAAAGCCGCCGACCTTGATAAGATTCTCGGCGGGAACCTCATGCGAGTATTCGCCGAAGTGGAGAAGCTTGCCAAGCAAATTCAGGCAGAAACCAATCAGGACACGCGCCGCGAGATTGTGCCCACGGCGCAATCGCAACAGCAGTAATGAAGAATTTTACTTCGGGAGAACTTATGCGAAACCTACTGGCAGCACTTGTTTGTCTCACTCTGACTACCTTCGCCGGGGGCCAGACCTCAAGCGGTAACAGCACATCGGCACAGCACGCGAACACCGAAAAAAGCGTTCAGGGGGCGACCCAGCCGAAGGGACCGACTGCCATCTTCGAGACCACGGCGGGCAACATTACTTGCACACTTTTCCCCGCTCAGGCGCCGCTGACCGTCGCCAACTTCATCGGGCTGGCGACCGGAACGAAAGACTGGAAGGACCCGAAGACCGGCAAGACGATGCAGGGTGTGCCGCTCTACAACGGCACCATCTTCCACCGGGTCATCCCGAATTTCATGATTCAGGGCGGCGACCCTATCGGCAATGGGCAGGGCGATCCCGGATACAGCTTTAAGGATGAGTTCAGTCCCTCCCTCACCTTTGACCAACCCGGCCGGCTGGCGATGGCCAATAGCGGCCCCAATACCAACGGCTCGCAATTTTTCATCACCGACGTCCCCACGCCCCACCTCAACGGCAAACATACGATTTTCGGACAATGCCAGGATCTCGATGTGGTGAAGAAGATCGCGCGCATGGCGGCCGATCCTCGCAACAACCGGCCAAACGACCCGCCCAAGATCATCCGCATCAAGATCATCGAGCCGCGTCGTCCTGTAGCGAAGCCGGGAACAGCGACACCTAAACCGCCGGCGACCAAGCCGGCGACTCCGCCAAGCCAGTAGCCTTCCAATGACATTGCAAAAACCCGGGCGAACCGCCCGGGTTTCTCATTGCCTCGTGGCGATGCATCATGGCTTCCTTCCCCGGGTGCCATTCTGCCAATCGTCCCACAGGCCGAAGCCCTTCATCTGGTCGTCGAGATGGGTCTGTTTGAAGGTCGCTTCGATCTGAGTCCTCGTAAGCCGAGGACCGATTCTCTGCGGCGCATTGGCCAGCTCAAATATCAACTCGGCAGCCATTGCTTCGTTTTTCTTCAACTGCGGAAAATCAACCTTGTCGAAAGTGTCGGACGTAGCGTGATAATTGACCAAGTAGTTCGCTTCCGCTTGGTTAGCCACTAGCGTCGGCACTCCTTCGATCATGAAGTCGTAGTGGTCGGTGCCAGTCATGGCGTCGTTGGTCAACTGGTTCGCCTTCCACTGCGCGAACGGCTGCACCATGTGGTCCAGCGCGGCATCAACGTCCTTGCGTCCGCCAGTTGAGAAACCGGTAACCGGGCTCGTTCCCTCGTCCAGCACCAACTCGCCAACAATGTTGTCGAGTTCGTTGTGATGGGCGCGCACATAGGCGAGTG
>Ga0208587_1001680_pt1 | contig 11651 bp, 8 predicted proteins | sample NGESurdeep092012_7_FD_184472 | JGI IMG/M metagenome (GOLD analysis project Ga0208587, IMG submission 184472) | Arctic peat soil microbial communities from Barrow, Alaska - NGEE Surface sample 210 deep-092012 (SPAdes) | ecosystem: Environmental > Terrestrial > Soil > Wetlands > Peat ...
GAGCCCCAATAGCCGTCCCCCACCTGCGCAATGGCGGTGTTCGCTCCTATGCCGAGCAAAAGCGCGGCGCCAAGGACCAACCCGAATTGTTTTGCTGTTTTGTTCATGTTTTTCCCCCAATAAAGTTCGATCATGTTCCGCCGTGAAAACTTTGCTACGAGCCTTGTGTTTAAGCCTTTGTTTCCATTGACAGCCTATTCTGCCACAAAACGGCCAGGTTTTCTAGGTCATTTTTTGGCGGTGTTTTCAATGCCCGGTTTTCGACCAACAGCCGGCCGGCGACCCAGACATGGCTGACGTTTTCGCGGCCGGCGGCATAGACGATATGCGAGATGGGATCGTAACAGGGAAGCATCTCGGGCGCCATGAACTCGACCGCCGTCAGGTCGGCAAATTTGCCGGGCTCGATCGACCCTATCGCGTGGTCCAGGCGCAGCGCGCGTGCGCCATCCAGCGTGGCCATGGACAGGGCCTGATGGGCGGGCAGGGCGCGCGCATCAGCGCCGACCGCCTTGGCGAGCAGCGCCGCCTGGCGCATTTCCTGGAACAGGTCGAGGCGGTTGTTGCTGGCCGATCCGTCCGTTCCCAGGCCGATATTGACCCCCTGAGCCAGCATGGCCGCCACCGGCGCAAAGCCGTTGGCGAACTTGAGATTGGATGAAGGACAGTGCGCGACCGAGCTGCCATTTTGCGCGAGGAGTTCGATTTCCTGCGGCGTGAGGTGTATCGCATGCACCGCGATCAGGTTCGGGCCGACCAGGCCCAGACGGCGCAGCCGTTCGAGCGGCCGCATTCCGTGCTGCGCCAGGCTGCGTTCGATCTCGTCCTCGGTTTCGTGCACATGCATATGCATCGGCAGATCGAGTTCCTCGGCCAAGGTGATCAGCCGGGAAAAGGTCTTGTCGCTTACGCTATAGGGCGCGTGCGGCGCCATGCAGAAAGACAGCAGCGGTTGCTCGCGCAGCGCATCGCGCAGGGCCAGGCCCTTGGTCACATAGTCATCGGCGTCGGTGGCATAGGCACTGGGAAAATCGATGGCGATCAGGCCCAGCGCCGCGCGCATGCCCATATCGAGCGCAGCCCGCGCGGCATCGCCGGGATAGAAATACATCTCGTTGAAGCAGGTGATGCCGCCGCGCAGCATCTCGGCGCAGGCGAGCAAGGTGCCGTCGTAGACGAACTGCGGCGACACGTGCTTCGCCTCAGCCGGCCAGATGCGGTCCTGCAGCCATTGCATCAGCGGCATGTCGTCGGCGAGACCCCGCATCAGCGCCATCGAGGCATGCGTGTGCAGGTTGACCATCCCGGGAATCAGCGCATGCTTGGGCAAAGATACGCGCTCGGCCGCAATATAGGCGGTCTGCGCCCGGGTCCGGGGCAGCACGGCGACGATGCGCCCGTCGCGCACGGCGACGCTGTGGTCGTCGAGCACGCGTCTGGCCGGGTTGACCGGGATTACCCAGCGTGCGTCGATCAGCAGGTCTACAGCCTCGAGCTCAGCCATTTGCCCTAAGCCGGACTAGCCGGACGCAAGAAAACTCTAACGTAAAGGAGAACATAAAAACCGCAAAATTATTTCTTCGCGACCTCTGCCCTGACAGGTCTTGAACGTTGATCAAATTGTGTACCGCCCGGACCCGCAGACGGGAACCATCGCAACATGCCCCGCCCGGGGGTGGCGTTTTCGACACCGCGGCCATCATACCGTGGAACCCGGGGAGCGGGGTAAAACGCGGGGCCGGGCAGCGCGGCCGAATCCGTCTGTTTAAGTGGTCAGAGGGCCTCTTCGCGTGTTAAACTTCAATGCTTTTTTCAGCCGCGATTTGCGGCGCTTTTTTTGGGGCCGTAACGAACAGGGGCCACCCCTTTAGACGCTCCGATTTTGTCGTAAACTCTTAGATAATTCGCTGGTCATGGAACAGTTCGCCAAAGAAACCCTGCCGGTAAGCCTCGAAGAAGAAATGCGGCGCTCCTATCTCGATTACGCGATGAGCGTGATCGTGGGGCGGGCCCTGCCGGACGTGCGCGACGGCTTGAAGCCGGTGCACCGCCGCGTGCTGTTCGCGATGCACGAGTCGAATAACGTCTGGAACCGGCCGTACGTGAAATGCGCTCGCATCGTGGGCGAGGTGCTGGGCAAGTATCACCCCCACGGCGATTCCGCCACCTATGAGGCGCTGGTGCGCATGGCGCAGGACTTTTCCATGCGCTACACGCTCATCGACGGCCAGGGCAATTTCGGCTCCATCGACGGCGATTCGGCCGCGGCCTACCGCTACACCGAGTGCCGGCTGGAGCGCATCTCCTCGGAGCTGCTGGCCGACATCGACAAGGAAACCGTCGATTTCGTCCCCAATTACGACGGCAAGGAACAGGAGCCGACGGCGCTGCCGACGCGCATACCCAACCTGCTGATCAACGGCTCGTCGGGCATCGCGGTCGGCATGGCGACCAATATCCCGCCGCACAATCTGGTCGAGGTGGTGGATGCGGGGCTGGCGCTGCTTGGCAACCCCGACATCAGCATCGACGAGCTGATCGAAATCATCCCGGCGCCGGATTTCCCCACGGCCGGCATCATTTACGGCCTGGCCGGCGTGCACCAGGGCTACCGCACCGGCCGCGGCCGCGTGATCATGCGCGCGCGCACCCATTTCGAAGACATGGAGAAGGGCAATCGCCAGTCCATCATCGTCGACGAGCTGCCCTACCAGGTCAACAAGAAGAGCCTGCTCGAGCGCATCGCCGAGCTGGTGAACGAGAAAAAACTGGAGGGCATCAGCGAGATCCGCGACGAGTCGGACAAGTCGGGCATGCGCATGGTGTTCGAATTGAAGCGCGGCGAGCTGCCCGAAGTGGTGCTCAACAACCTGTACAAGCAGACCCAGCTGCAGGACACCTTCGGCATCAATATGGTGGCCCTGGTCGACGGCCAGCCGCGCCTTTTGAACCTGAAGCAGATGCTCGATGCGTTCCTCAAGCACCGGCGCGAGGTGGTGACGCGGCGCACCGTATTTGAATTGCGCAAGGCGCGCGAGCGCGGCCATATTCTCGAAGGCCTGGCGGTGGCGCTGTCCAACGTCGACGAGATCATCGCTCTGATCAAGCAGTCGCAGACGCCGCCTGAAGCCAAGCAGGTGCTGATGGCGAAAGCGTGGCGCTCGCAGTTAGTGGCGGACATGCTGCAGCGCGCCGCGGCAGACGCCTCGCGTCCTGACGGGCTCGCCGCGAATTTCGGCCTGGTCGAGGGCGGCTACCATCTTTCGGACGTGCAGGCGCAGGCGATCCTGGAAATGCGCCTGCAGCGCCTCACCGGCCTGGAGCAGGACAAGATCGTATCCGAATACAAAGAGGTGCTGCTGCAGATCACCGATTATGTCGACATCCTCGCCAAGCCTGCGCGCATCACCGCCATTATCGTCGACGAAATGAACGCCATCAAGCAGCAGTATGGCGACAAGCGGAAGAGCGAGATCGAGCACAATCCCCAGGACCTCGACGACGAGGACCTGATCACTCCGGCCGATATGGTGGTGACGCTGTCGCACACGGGCTACATCAAGTCGCAGCCGCTCGCCGACTACAGCGCGCAGCGCCGCGGCGGACGCGGCAGGCAGGCGACCGCGACCAAGGAAGACGATTTCATCGAGCGCCTGTTCATCGCCAACACCCACGATTACATCCTGTGCTTCTCCAGCCGCGGCCGCGTGTACTGGGTCAAGGTCTACCGGGTGCCGCAGGGCAGTCGCACCAGCCGCGGCAAGCCCGTCGTCAACATGTTCCCGCTGATGGAAGACGAGAAGATCACCGCCATCCTGCCGGTGAAGCAGTTCGACGACGGACATTACATTTTCATGGCCACCGCGCAGGGAACGGTGAAAAAGACCCCGCTCTCGGCTTTTGCCAATCCGCGCGGCAAGGGCATCATCGCGGTGGAACTGGACGAGGGCGATTTCCTCATCGGCGTGGCCATCACCGACGGCAAGTACGACGTCATGCTGTTCTCCGACGCCGGCAAGGCGGTGCGCTTCGAGGAAGACGACGTGCGGCCCACCGGACGCGTGACGCGCGGCGTGCGCGGCATGATGCTGGACGGGGGTCAGCGCGTGATCTCGATGCTGGTGGCCGAGAACGAGAGCCAGACCGTGCTCACCGCCACCGAGAACGGCTTCGGCAAGCGCACCCCGATTTCCGAGTACACTCGGCATGGCCGCGGCACCAAGGGCATGATCGCGATCCATACCGGCGAACGCAACGGCAATCTGGTCGGCGCGGTGCTGGTGGAGGAGAAGGACGAGGTGATGCTGGTTTCGACCGGCGGCGTGGTCATCCGCACCAGCGTGGCGCAGATCCGCGAACAGGGCCGCTCGACCCAGGGGGTGACGCTGATCAACCTCGACGCGGGCACGCGGCTGGCCGGTATCGAAAAAGTGCTGGAGTCCGACGAAGACACCGGCGCCAGCAATGGCAATGGCGAGGGGAAAAGCATTACTGAAGGCGAGTGACGCGGAACGCCATCCATTACGCGTCCCCCATGCGAAAGGATAATCGTGGCACGAGTTTTTAATTTCAGCGCCGGCCCGGCGGTACTGCCGGAGACGGTCCTGCAGCAAGCCGCAGCCGAAATGCTCGACTGGCATGGAAGCGGCATGTCGGTGATGGAGATGAGCCACCGCGGCAAGGAATTCATTTCGATTCACGCCGATGCGGAGAAAGACCTGCGCGAATTGCTGGCCGTGCCGGCGAACTACAAGGTGCTGTTTCTGCAGGGAGGGGCGATCGCGGAGAACGCCATCGTGCCGATGAACCTGTTGCGCGGCCGCAGCGTGGCCGACTACGTCAACACCGGGGAATGGTCGAAGAAATCGATCAAGGAAGCGAAGAAATACTGCAACGTGAATGTCGCCGCATCGAGCGAGGACAGGAAATTCACTTATATTCCGCCGCAGCAAAGCTGGAAGCTCTCCCCTGAGGCGGGCTACGTCCACATCTGTTCCAACGAGACCATCGGCGGCCTGGAGTACCACTGGGTGCCCGACACCGGCGCGGTGCCGCTGGTGGCGGACATGTCCTCGCATATCCTGTCGCGTCCGGTGGAGGTTTCCAGATACGGACTGATCTACGGCGGGGCGCAGAAAAACATCGGGCCGGCGGGGCTGACGCTGGTGATCGTGCGCGACGACCTCATCGGCCAGGCGGCGGCGTTTACCCCGTCGGCTTTCGACTACAAGCAGCAGGCCGAGGCCGATTCGATGTTCAATACGCCGCCGACCTATGCCATCTATGTCGCCGGGCTGGTGTTCAAGTGGCTAAAAGCACAGGGCGGGCTTGCCGAAATCGAACGGCGCAACATCGCCAAGGCCAAGCTCTTGTACGACTACCTCGACCAGAGCAAATTCTTCGTCAGCCCGGTCGAGCCGCGCGACCGCTCGCGCATGAACGTGCCGTTCAAGCTCAGGAATGAGGCGCTGGACGAGGCGTTCCTCAAGGGGGCGAAGGCGCACGGCATGGTGCAGTTGAAGGGCCACCGCTCGGTCGGCGGCATGCGCGCCTCGATCTACAATGCCATGCCCATCGAAGGGGTCCGGCAACTGGTCGCGTACATGCGCGAGTTCGAGGACCGGTATGGGAAATGAGCATGCCTGAGCGCAAGCCTTTCGAAATACTGGTACTGAACAACATCTCCCAGGTCGGGCTGAAGCGCCTTCCTGCGGAGCGCTATCGCATCGACAAGGAAGCGGCGCACCCCGACGCCATCCTGCTGCGTTCGCAGGATCTGCACGAGATGAAAATCGCCGTCTCGGTGAAGGCCATCGGCCGCGCCGGCGCCGGCACCAACAATATCCCGGTGAAAACGATGAGCGAGCGCGGGGTGCCGGTGTTCAATGCGCCGGGCGCCAACGCGAACGCGGTGAAGGAGCTGGTGCTGGCGGGCATGCTGATCGCGGCGCGCAATCTTGCGCCGGCGCTGGAATTCGTGCGCGCCATCAAGGGCGAGGACGAACTCATGGCGAAGCGCGTCGAGGAGGGCAAGAAGCAATTCGCCGGCATGGAGTTGCCGCAGCATACGCTCGGCGTCATCGGTCTGGGCAAGATCGGGAGCTTGGTAGCCGACGCGGCGATCCATCTGGGCATGAACGTGCTCGGCTATGATCCGGAGATCACCGTGGACGCCGTCTGGAGCCTGCCGGCGCAGGTCAAAAAAGCGGATTCCATCGACGAGGTGCTGAAGGCCAGCCACTTTGTCACGCTGCACGTACCGCTCCTGCCGCAGACGCGCAATCTGGTGAACGCAAAAAATCTGGAACTGGTGCGTCCGGGAACCATCCTGCTCAATTTCTCGCGCGAAGGCATCGTCGACAGCGCGGCGGTGGTCCAGGCGCTCGCCGCGCACAAGCTCAAGTACTACGTGACCGATTTTCCGGACAGCCGGCTTGCCGGCGAGCCCGGCGTGATCGCGCTGCCGCACCTCGGGGCCTCCACGCGCGAAGCCGAGGACAATTGTGCAATGATGGTGGTGGATCAGGTGCGCGAATACCTCGAACACGGCAATGTGTCCAATGCGGTCAATTTTCCGGACATGATCATGCCGCGCGAGTCGCCTTACCGCGTCGCCATCGCCAACGCCAACGTGCCCAATATGGTGGCGCAGATTTCCACCACCATCGCCAAGGCGGGCTTGAACATCCACAACATGCTGAACAAGTCCAAGGGCGAGATGGCCTACACCCTGGTCGACGTGGATAGCGCGGCGACACCCGACCTGGTGGCGCAACTGGGCAAGATCGGCGGCGTGCTCGCGGTGCGCTACCTGCCGCTGCGGGACTGACGCCGAAATGAGCAAGGATCTGGCCAAGCTGCGCGCGCAAATCGATGCGCTCGATGAGCGCCTGCTGGGGGCTCTGAACGAGCGCGCCCGGCTGGCGCGTGCGGTGGGCAAGCTCAAACAGGGGAACAAGGTGTACCGGCCGGAGCGCGAAGCCCAGGTGTTGCGCCGGGTGCTCGAAAAAAACGCCGGCCCGCTCGGCAAGGAAGCGCTCGCCCGGGTGTATGCGGAAATCATCTCCGCCTGCCGCGCGCTGGAGCAGCCGCTCGCGGTGTCCTATCTGGGCCCCGCCGGCACGTTCAGCGAGATGGCGGTAATGAAAGTTTTCGGCAGCGGCGTGCGCGCGCAGCCCTGCGGTTCCATTGACGAGGTATTCCGCCAGGCCGAGACCGGCGGCGTCAATTACGGCGTAGTGCCGGTGGAGAATTCGAGCGAAGGGGCGGTCGACCGGACGCACGACCTGCTGCTCAGCACGCCGCTCAAGATCTGCGCCGAGACGGTGCTGCGCGTGCGCCAGAACCTGATGTCCAAGTCGGGTTCTCTGAAAAAAATCGCGCGCGTTTACTCCCATCCGCAATCGCTGGCGCAGTGCAACCAGTGGTTGAACCGCAAGCTGCCCGACGCCGAGCGCATTCCCGTGGCAAGCAACTCCGAGGCGGCGCGCCTGGCGGCGCAGGAGGCGGGCGCGGCGGCCATCGCCGGCGATATCGCCGTCCAGCGCCACGGCCTCAAGCTGGTGGCGAGGAATATCGAGGACGATCCGAACAACACCACGCGCTTCCTGGTGCTCGGCGACCACGACGCCGCGCCCTCGGGCAAGGACCTGACTTCCATCGTCATGTCGGCGCCCAACCGGCCCGGCGCGGTGCACGCGCTGCTGACGCCCATTGCCAAGCACGGCGTGAGCATGAGCCGGCTGGAGTCGCGACCGGCGCGCACCGGGCGCTGGGAATACATGTTCTACGTCGATGTGCAGGGCCATCGCCAGGATCCGAAGGTGGCGAAGGCGCTGGCCGAACTGGAACAGCTCGCACCGTTCCTGAAAATCCTCGGTTCCTATCCTGCTGCGGTGCTCTAGCGCTTCAGGACACCAGCGGCCGCTCCCAATATCATGTCGGACATCATGGACCTTTGCGAACTGTCACCTGCGTATGTGCGCGCCATCGCGCCCTATCAACCGGGCAAGCCGATCACCGAGGTCGCGCGCGAGTTCGGAATCGACCAGGGCTCGATCGTGAAACTGGCTTCGAACGAGAACCCGCGAGGGGTGTCGCCGAAGGCGCTCGCCGCGATCGCGGCGGTGTTGCCGGATTTGGCACGCTACCCGGACGGCTTCGAACTGACGCAGGCGCTGTCCGAGCGGCTCGGCGTGCCGATGCAGCAGATCGTGCTCGGCAACGGCTCGAACGACGTGATCGAGCTGGCGGGCATGGCGTTTCTTGCGCCCGGCTGCTCGGCCGTCTATTCGCAGCACGCTTTTGCCGTTTACCCGCTGGCGACACAGGCCCGCGGGGCGCAAAGCATCGTCGTCCCGGCGAAGAACTTCGGCCACGACCTCGAGGCGATGCTGGCCGCGATCCGGCCAGATACCCACGTGGTGTTCATCGCCAACCCGAACAATCCGACCGGCACCATGCTCACCGCCGCAGAGCTCGAGTCCTTCCTGCGCCGGGCGCCGAAGAACGTCGTCATCGTGCTGGACGAGGCCTATAACGAGTATCTCGATCCGGCCTTGCGCTGCCCGAGCATCGCCTGGCTCGCAAGCTTCCCCAACCTGATCGTGACGCGCACCTTCTCCAAGGTTTACGGGCTGGCCGGCCTGCGGGTGGGCTACGCTGTTTGCCACCCGGAGGTCGCGGCGCTGCTCAACCGCGTGCGCCAGCCGTTCAACGTCAATAATCTCGCGATCGTCGCCGCGGTCGCCGCGCTCGCGGACCAGGACTTCTTACGCGATAGCTTTGAGCTCAACGTCGCCGGCATGAAACAGCTGCTCGATGGATGCAGGCGGCTGGGCATTTCCTGGATTCCCTCGTACGCCAACTTCGTCACCGTTGAAATCCCGCGCGCAGGCAAGCAGAGCCAGGCAGGCGCGGCGTTCCAGAAACTGTTGCGGCAAGGCGTGATCGTGCGTCCGTTGGCCAATTACGGCATGCCCGACCATCTACGCGTGACCGTCGGGCTGGCGCGCGAGAACGCGCGTTTCCTCGAAGCCCTGGAAGCGGTGCTCGGGGCCTAAAGCGCGTGGCAGCGCCCCGCCTCGATACGGTGGTTATCTTCGGCGTCGGCCTGATCGGCGGCTCGTTCGCGCTCGCGCTCAAAGCCGCCGGCGCGGCGCGGCGCGTCATCGGCCTGGGCCGCAATCCGGCCAATCTCGAGCGCGCGCTCGAACTCGGCGTGATCGACGAAGCGTCGGACGATCCCGCCGCTGTGGCCCGCGCCGACCTGGTGCTCATCGCCACGCCGGTCGGGCAGATGGACGCGGTCATGGGCGCCATTGCCCCCCACTTGGGGGCGCGCACGGTGGTGACCGATGGCGGGAGCACCAAGCAGGACGTGGTGGCGCTCGCCTATCGAAAATTCCAGAGCCGCGTGGCGCAGTTCGTGCCCGGCCACCCGATCGCCGGTGCCGAGTACAGCGGAGTGGACGCGGCCCGCGCCGATCTGTACCGCGAGCGCAAGGTGGTGCTGACCCCGCTGCCCGAGAACAGCGAGCGCAGCATTCGCAGGGTGCGCGCTGCCTGGCGCCTTTGCGGCGCCACGCTTTATCGCATGCAGCCAGCCGAACATGACCGGGTATTCGCCGCGGTGAGCCATCTGCCGCATCTCCTGTCCTATGCGCTGGTGGACCAGGTCGCGCGCCATCCGAACGGCAAGCAGTTGTTCGAATACGCCGCCGGCGGCTTCCGCGATTTCACTCGCATCGCCTCCAGTCATCCGGAAATGTGGCGCGACATCTGTGTCGCCAACCGCAAGGCCCTGCTGCTGGAACTGGGCGGCTATCAGCGCGAGCTGGCCGAGGTGAAGCAACTGCTGCAGAAGGGCGATGCGGCAGGACTGGAAAAATTATTTGCCCGGGCACGCGCTGCACGCAGCAAATGGCTGCAGAAGCAGCAATGATGCGGCTTCTGGGCTGATAGCAGGAGCGCCACGCGTGCAATTTCTCGATCTCGAACCCATACGCAGCGTCGCCGGTTCGGTCAAGTTGCCCGGATCGAAAAGTATTTCCAATCGCGTACTGCTGCTCGCGGCACTGGCGTCGGGCGAGACGCGCCTCCACGACCTGCTCGATTCCGACGACACGCGCGTCATGCTCGACGCCTTGCGCACGCTCGGCATCGCCGTGAAGCGGGACGACCGTGGTGAGACCGTCGTGACCGGCGCGGGTGGCGCGTTTCCGGTCAAGGCCGCCGAACTGTTTCTCGGCAACGCCGGCACCGCGTTCCGGCCGCTGACCGCGGCGCTGGCGCTATGCGGCGGCGAATATCGTCTGTCGGGCGTGGTGCGCATGCACGAGCGGCCGATCGGTGATCTGGTCGACGCATTGCGCGGCCTGGGGGCAAGTATCGACTACGCCGGCGTGGAAGGCTATCCACCTCTACATATCAGACCCGCATCCGTACGCGCGGTCGGCAAGGTCAGCGTGCGCGGCGACGTGTCGAGCCAGTTCCTAACTGCTCTGTTGCTGGCACTGCCGCTCACCGGACGGGAAACCACGATTGCGGTCGAGGGCGATCTGATTTCCAAGCCGTATGTCGAGATCACGCTCGGCACCCTGCGCCGCTTCGGCATAGAGGTGGCGCGCGACGGTTGGAAGTCGTTCACCGTACCGGCCGACGCGCGCTACACGAGCCCGGGCGAGATCTGGGTCGAGGGCGATGCCTCGTCGGCCTCATATTTCCTGGCCGCCGGCGCGATCAGCGGCCTTAGCGGCGGCGGGCCGGTGCGCGTCGAGGGCGTGGGGCGCGCCAGCGTGCAAGGCGACGTGCGCTTCGCCGAAGCCCTGGAGCAAATGGGCGCGCGCATCGCCATGGGCGAGAATTGGATCGAGGCCACGGCGGGCGAGAAAGCGAAACGCGCCGGAAAACTGAAAGCCTTCGACGCCGACTTCAACCACATACCCGACGCGGCCATGACCCTGGCGGTGGCGGCGTTGTTCGCCGACGGCCCGTGCACCCTGCGCAACATCGGCAGTTGGCGCGTCAAGGAAACCGACCGCATCGCCGCCATGGCGACCGAGTTGAGAAAACTGGGCGCGACGGTGGAGGAGGGCAAGGACTGGCTGCGCGTGACCCCGCCCGCCGTGCTGCACCCGGCCACCATCGATACCTATGACGATCACCGCATGGCCATGTGTTTTTCGCTAGCCGCGCTGGGCGGCGTGACAGTGCGCATCAACGATCCGCAATGCGTCAACAAGACTTTTCCGGAATATTTCGAGGTGCTATCGCAGATCGCACGTTGATGTGCGATTTCCTCAATAATAGAGGTCATGGCAAGTCGACCCGAAAATGCCGTAGATAAGTTCATCACGCGCTGGCAATCCGCCAAAGGCTCGGAGCGTGCGAACTATCAGCTTTTCGTGCATGAGTTGTGCACGCTGCTCGAACTGCCCACGCCGGACCCGGCTCGTGAGGACACGCGCGACAACGCCTACGTGTTCGAGCGCCGCATTACTTTCCGCCACGGTGACGGCACCGAGTCGCCCGGTTTCATCGACTGCTACCGCCGCGCTGCATTCGTGCTTGAAGCGAAGAAGGTCAAGCAAGTCGTGGGCAAGGGTTTTGACGATGCTCTGCTGCGCGCCCGCGGTCAGGGCGAGCAGTAT
>Ga0208587_1001681_pt1 | contig 11648 bp, 10 predicted proteins | sample NGESurdeep092012_7_FD_184472 | JGI IMG/M metagenome (GOLD analysis project Ga0208587, IMG submission 184472) | Arctic peat soil microbial communities from Barrow, Alaska - NGEE Surface sample 210 deep-092012 (SPAdes) | ecosystem: Environmental > Terrestrial > Soil > Wetlands > Peat ...
CGGCGAGCAGATGCACTCCCACCGGCTGCGCCGGGAGATCATCGTCACGTCGATCACCAACCGAATGGTCAACCGGGCCGGCATCTCGTTCGTCTTCCGCACGCAGGAGGAGATTGGTGCCCCGATCGCCCGGATCGCGCGCGCCCACACTGCTGCGCAAGAGATCTTCGACATGCACCGGCTGTGGGACCGGATCGAGGGTCTGGACGGCGTGGTGCCCGCTGCCCTACAGACCACGATGCTGCTGGCCGCGCGACGCCTGGTGGAGCGCGCCAGTCGCTGGCTGATCCGCAACCGCCGACCGCCGTTGGTCATCAGCGATGCCCGGGACTTCTTCGCCGGTCCGGTGGAGACTCTTACTGCCCTGCTCCCCGACCTCCTTCGCGGCGAGGAGCTGCTGGCGTGGCAACAGATGCGGACGCAACTGGTCGCCGCCGCCGTCCCGCCGGATCTGGCCGACTGGGTCGCTGGCATGGAGACGGCCCTGGCTTTCCTCGACATCATCGACTGCTCGGCCGCGACCGGCCGGGCGGTGGACCAGGTCGCGGCCGTTCACTTCGCGCTGGCCGAGCGGTTGCAGCTGAGCTGGCTCCGGGCCCGGATCGCCGGCCTGCGCCGGGACGACCGCTGGCAGACGCTGGCGCGGGCCGCGCTGCGCGACGACTTGGCCCGGTCCCACCGGTCGCTGACCGCAGCCGTTGTGCTCAGCGCTCCGCCGGGCACGCCGCCGACGCAGCTGCTCGACGGCTGGTCGGCGCACTATCAGGCGGCCACCGCGCGCTGCCTGCAGCTGATCGTGGATATCCGGGCCGCCGGGCACGACGACCTCGCCACGCTGACGGTCGCTCTGCGGGAGGTGCGCGGCATCCTGGAGCTGGACGATCCCATCCCGGTCGGCCGCGGATAGTTGACGTCCCTTTGGTCAGGCCACGGTGGCGACCGCCACCGGCGCGCTGCCCGGGCTGGGCGGCGGTGTGTGCCCGGGCTCCCGGATCACCGCCAGCAGCACAACGCTGCCCGGGTCGCGCATCTGCACACAGGACAGGGCGGCGGTCGTGCGGTCCAGTCGCCGGTTGGCGTCCCGGTTGCGGACCATGGTGCCCACGCTCACCCCGACGGCGATGATCAGCACGATGCCAGCGGCGGCGAGTGCCCAGCCATGCGGCAGTGCCCGCAGCCCGCGGCGCAGCCGAGCCGCGGCCAGCGACGTGGGCGCGCCGGCGCGCTAGCCCGGTGACCAGATCGGTTCGCCTGCGGGTACCGGGATCTGTGCCGGCGATCCGGCCTCGACCGGAAAGGAGGCGAGTACGGCGTCCCGCAGCGCCGGTGGCGGCGTCATCGGCTCCACGGCTTACGCCAGCTTGGTGGTCGTCTCCTGCATCTGGACCGTCGCCCGGGCATATCGGTCACAGCCCGCGACGTGGTTCTCGACGGAGATCTCCACCTGCGGCTCGAGCGCGTGCAGGGCGTAACCGACGACCAGTTGGTCCCAGTACTCGTGGTTGTCCGCCGCGCCGCCGGGATTGACGCCGGTGGCTGGCCCACTCATGGTCGCTCCCCTTCCTGGTCGACGGAGTCGGGTCCCTCGGCCGCCAGTAGTGCGCGCAGCCGACGTCGTCACAGTGAGTATTCGGAGCCGCCGGCCGGAGCGGATTCCGGGTTCGACGGCATCCTGCTGCCCCCGCAGTGGCCTGGCGAGATCGAGATGGGTCCAGGGCGGTGAGGTGCCTCCGCGACCACAGCCGGCGGGTCCCGCTCACGCGGTCGGGTCTACCTTCCTCCGCGCGGCGAAAGAGACGGCGCGACGCGAGTTGGTCCGGCGGCGAGGCGACCTGAGGTTGCTGTCGTCATCCAGCCGCCCCGCAGCCCGGCGGCAAGAAGGTCGCCCGCAAATGTCCTAACGAATCCGAAGCCAACGGTGGCTCCGAAGGCCGAGCACAGCCGGAGCGGCCTACGGGGGTGGCCGTTCCGGCCGGTTTCGCAGGCCGACGAGGGAGACCAGGCCGCCCGCAGTGCACAGGGCGGCGGCCAGCACGGTCGCTCGCCGAAAGCCGGCGGTGAAGGCGACCCCGGCCGGGTCGGACGCGATGTCTGCGGCGGGATCGGACAGCCCGGCCAGTAGCGGCAGCACCGCCACCGCGACCAGGCCGGCAACGCGAGCCACTGCGTTGTTGACCCCGCTGGCGACGCCGGACCGGGCCGGTCCGACGGCGGCGAGCACCGTCGTGGTCAGCGGGGCCACGGTAAGCGCCAGTCCCAGGCCAAAGACGAGCACCCCAGGCAGGGCCGTGCCGAGGTAGGAGGCTCCCGGACCGATCCTGGCCAGCAGCAACAGTCCGGCACCCGCCAGGAGCGGACCGACCGTCATTGGCAGCCGCGGCCCGGTCCGCGCCGAGAGTGCACCGGCGCGGGAGGAGAGCAGGAGCAGCAGCAACGTTACCGGCAGCAAGGCTGCGCCCGAGGCCAGCGCCGAGTAGTGCAGCACCCGCTGGAGTTCGAGCACGACGAGGAACAGCGCCCCGCCCAGCGCGGCGTACACGACCACCGTCGTCAGGTTCGCGACGGTGAAGTCGCGGGAGCGAAACAGCTCCAGCGGCAGCATCGGGTGCGCCCGGTGGCTTTCGATCACCACGAAGGCGACCAGGGTGGCCGTCCCCGCCGCGCTCAGAGCGATCACCGCCGCGGTGGCCAGTCGGGGTTGCTCGATCAAGGCGAAGACGAGCAGACCGAGGCCGAGGACGGCGGTGGCCGCGCCGGGCAGGTCCAGCCGCCCGGTGGACGCCGCCGGGTCCCGGGACTCGGGCACGTGCCGCAGCGCCACCACAACGGCGACCGCCACCAGCGGCACGTTGATCAGGAACACCCAGCGCCAGGACGAGGCATCGACCAGGTAACCGCCCAGGAAGGGTCCGACGGCGGTGGACACGCCGGACAGTCCAGACCAGGCGCCGACCGCCCGGCCGCGGTCGGCCGGGGTGAACGTCGCGGACAGGATCGCCAGGCTGCCCGGCACCAGCAGGGCCGCCCCGACCCCCTGCAGCGCCCGGGCCCCGACCAACAGCCAGGGGGTCGGGGCCAGCCCGCAGGCCACCGACGCGGTCACGAAGGCCAGCAAGCCGAGCACGAAGGTCCGGCGGCGGCCGTAGATGTCACCCAGCACGCCCCCGACGAGCACGAACGACCCGAGGGTCAGCAGGTAGGCGTCCAGCACCCACTGCAGCGTGGCGAACCCGGTGCGCAGGTCCCGGCCGATGGTCGGCAGCGCCACGTTGACGACGGTCCCGTCGAGGAACGCCACCCCGGAGCCCAGCACCGTCGCCAGCAGCACCCAGCGCCCGGCGGTGGTGCCAAACCGCACACCATCGGCGGGCGCTGCGGCGGCCAAGCTCCCGACGCCGGGGTGGGCCGCGGCGGCGCGTCCATCTGCGCCCGGCGTCACCCGCCGCCGGTGCGCAGGTCCGCCCGCAGCTGCGAGCGGCGGATCTTGCCGCTCACCGTCTTCGGCAGCTCCGCCACGAAATGGATCTCCCGCGGGTACTTGTACGGCGCGGTGACCCGCTTGACGTGGTCCTGCAGCTCGACGGTGAGCTCGTCCGAGCCGGTGTAGCCGGGAGCGAGGATGACGAACGCCGTCACGATCTGCGTCCGCTGCGGGTCGTCGCGGCCAACAACGGCGGCCTCGGCCACGGCCGGGTGTTCGACCAGTGCTGACTCCACCTCGAACGGCCCGATCCGGTACGCCGACGACGTGATCACATCGTCGGAGCGACCCTCGAACCACAGGTAGCCGTCGGCGTCGCGGGCGGCCTTGTCGCCGGTGTAGTACCAGCCGTCCTTGAACGCGGCCGCGGTGGCCTCCGGCTCGCGGTAGTACGCCGCGAACAGCCCGATCGGCCGTGGGTCGGCCCGCACCGAGATGTTGCCGACCACGCCGTCCGGCGCGGGTCGACCGTCGTCGCCGAGCACCTCCACTTCGTACCCGGGGGTCGGGCGGCCCATCGAGCCCGGGCGCACCGGCATCGAGCGGTAGTTCGCCACCACGTTGGTGGTCTCGGTCTGGCCGTAGCCGTCGTACACAGTCAGGCCGGTGCCCTCGGACCAGACCCGGATGACCTCGGGATTCAGCGGCTCACCGGCGCTGGTGCAGTGCCGCAGGGCGGACAGGTCGTAACGGGTGAGGTCGGCTTGGACCAGCAGCCGGTAGAGGGTTGGGGGCGCGCAGAACGACGTGATGCCGTGCCGAGAGATCATTGACAGGATGGTGTCGGCATCGGGCTTGCCCAGTTGCACCTGCACTACGGTGGCCCGCTCGTGCCACTGCCCGAACAGCCCGCCCCAGGCGGCCTTGGCCCAGCCGGTGTCGGAGACGGTCCAGTGCAGGTCGCCCGGGCGCAGGTCCTGCCAGTACCGGGCCGTGATCACATGACCCAGCCCGTAGGAGGCCTGGGTGTGCAGCACCATCTTGGGGTAGGCGACGGTGCCGGAGGTGAAGTAGAGCAGCATCGGGTCGTCCGCGGCCGTCGGGTCGGCCGGCGTCTCGCCGTCGCCGGCCTGGGCGCACAGCGCGTCGAAGTCCCCCCAGCCTGGCGGCGCACCGCCCGCTGGCGACCAGCACAACCGGTGGCGCAGCGCGGACAGATCGGCGGCCACCGAGTCCACCTTCGCGGCTCCCTCCGCGTCGGTGATCGCGGCCACCGCTTCCGACCGGCTCATCCGGAACGCGATGTCGCGGCCGGTCAGCAGGTTCGGCCCGGGCATCGGCATCGCGCCGATCCGGATGGCACCGAGCACCGCCGCGTACCACGCCGGTACCCGCGGCAGCATTACGAAGACCGGGTCGCCCTTGGTGACGCCCAGCTCGAGCAGCGCCCGGGCGGCGCGCCGCGAGTCGGCCGCGAGCTCGGTCGTGCTCTGGCGCGCCACCACTTCACCGTTGCCGTCGAGAGTCAGCAGCGCGAGGGTGTCGGGCTCCTCGGCCGCCCACCGTTCCACGATGTCGAGCACCGGGTTGCACCGGCTCGGGACCTCGAGGTCGAAGCTTGCCCGGGCGTCGTCGTACGACGTCATGCGGGAAGGGGCGTCCCGCCCTGGCCGCTGCCGCTCGTCCATCTGTAAGCCGCCTTTCGGTGCGTGCGCGGAACCCCCATGGCAGGGTGTCACCGTCCAGTGGGCAGCCTGGCGCGGCGGTACCCATCCGGCAAGCACTTCGCTGCAATCCGTGGACCTGGGACTGTCCGCACCGCGACCGGACATCTGCCACGATGACGATGCACTAGGCGGTGCTCGACCGGCAGCGCGCACACCCTGCGGGCCAGCCTGGCCGGCCGGTGCTGACCATGCCGGTGATCCCGGTAGGTCGACGTACGACGATGAGGAGAGGCTCATGTCGGTGGCCAGCTCGCTGGGCGGGCAGGCAGGCGGTGGTGAGGTAGCCGGCGGTCTGATGGGCCGAGCCGCCCCGGAGACCAGCTCGGTGGCCACCAGCACGACGGCGGGACCCGAGCTCGTCCAGCTGCTCACCCCGGAGGGGGAGCGGGTCTCCCACCCCGACTACGCCCTGGACCTGACCGCCGAGGACTACCGCAGTCTCTACCGCGACCTGGTGCTCGTCCGCCGGGTCGACGTCGAGGCCACCGCGCTGCAGCGCCAGGGAGAGCTCGGGATCTGGGCGGCGCTGCTCGGCCAGGAGGCGGCCCAGGTGGGCTCCGGCCGGGCGCTGCTGCCGGGCGACTACGCCTTCCCGACGTACCGGGAGCATGGAGTCGCCTATTGCAAGGGCGTCGACCCGCTCAAGCTGCTCGGACTCTTCCGCGGGGTCAGTCATGCCGGCTGGGACCCGCACGACCACAACTTCGGCCTCTACACGATCGTGATCGGCAGCCAGACGCTGCACGCCACCGGTTACGCCATGGGCATCCAGAAGGACGGCACCGAGGACGCGGTGATCGCGTACTTCGGCGATGGGGCCACCAGCCAGGGCGACGTCAACGAGGCGTTTGTTTTCGCCACCGTCTTCAACGCTCCAGTGGTGTTCTTCTGCCAGAACAACCAGTGGGCAATCTCCGAGCCGCTGGAGCGCCAGACCCGGATCCCGCTCTACCAGCGGGCGCGTGGGTTCGGCTTTCCCGGGGTCCGAGTCGACGGCAACGACGTGCTGGCCGTCCTCGCCGTCACCCGGGCGGCGTTGCGCAACGCCCGCGAGGGCAACGGGCCGACCTTCATCGAGGCGTTCACCTACCGGATGGGAGCGCACACGACGTCTGATGACCCGACTCGCTACCGACTGGCCAGCGACCTGGAGACCTGGAAGCTCAAAGACCCGCTGGAGCGGATGAAGGCCTACCTGGTCCGATCCGGCATGGCCGACGCCGCCTTCTTCGCCGGCGTTGAGGTCGACGCGGACGCACTCGCCGCCCACGTCCGGAAGGGCTGCATCGAGATGCCCGACCCGGACCCGCTGTCGATCTTCGACGGGGTCTACGCCGAGCCGACCGCGCTCTTGGCCGAGGAGCGCGCACGGTTCGCCGCCTACCTGTCCTCCTTCGCCGACGGCCCGCAGGCGGACGCGGACAGCGCCGCGGCTACCGCTGGGGGGCGCTGACCCATGGCCCCGACCACTCTCGCCAAGGCCGTCAACATGGGCTTGCGCAAGGCGATGGAAAGCGACCCCAAGGTGCTGGTGATGGGGGAGGACGTCGGCAAGCTCGGCGGCGTCTTTCGGGTAACCGACGGGCTGCAGAAGGACTTCGGCGAGGCCCGGGTGATCGACACCCCGCTGGCCGAGTCCGGCATCGTCGGTACGGCGATCGGGCTCGCGCTGCGTGGCTACCGGCCGGTGTGCGAGATCCAGTTCGACGGGTTTGTCTACCCGGCGTACGACCAGATCGTCAGCCAGCTGGCAAAGATGCACTACCGCTCGCAGGGCACCACCCCGCTGCCGGTGACGATCCGGATCCCGTTCGGCGGCGGGATCGGGGCGGTGGAGCACCACAGCGAGTCGCCCGAGGCCTACTTTGCCCACACCGCGGGGCTGAAGGTGGTCGCCTGCTCCAACCCGGTCGACGCCTACTTCATGATCCGGCAGGCCGTGGTCGCGGACGACCCGGTGATCTTCTTCGAGCCCAAGCGGCGCTACTGGGAGAAGGCGGAGCTGGACGAGTCCGCGACCCCGCCGCCGCTGCACTCCGCGACGGTGGTGCGCCCGGGCGACGACCTGACCGTGCTGGCTTACGGGCCAATGGTCCGCACTGCGCTGGAGGCCGCTGCCGCTGCCGCCGCCGCGGACGAAGGTCGCAGCCTGGAAGTGATCGACCTGCGGACGCTCTCGCCGCTGGACCTGGTCCCGGTGTTGGAGTCGGTCCGGCGTACCGGCCGCTGCGTCGTGGTGCACGAGGCGCCGGTCTTCCTCGGCATGGGCAGCGAGCTGGCGGCCAGGATCACCGAGGCATGCTTCTACTCGCTCGAAGCCCCGGTCCTGCGGGTGGGCGGTTTCGACACGCCGTACCCCCCGTCCCGGCTGGAGGAGGCGTACCTCCCCGACCTCGACCGCGTGCTCGACGCCGTCGACCACGCGTTCGCCTTCTAGGAGCTCCGGTGCCCAACTACAAGCAGTTCTTGCTGCCGGACCTCGGTGAGGGTCTGACCGAGGGCGAGATCCTCAAGTGGCTGGTCGCGCCCGGCGACACCGTCACGCTCAATCAGCCGATCGTCGAGGTCGAGACGGCCAAGGCTGCGGTCGAGGTCCCCTCGCCGTACGCCGGCGTGGTCACCGCCGTGCACCACAGCGAGGGCGAAACCGTGGACGTTGGTGCGCCGATCATCACCTTCGACACCGACCCGGGTGATCCGGCGGGCGGGCCGGCCGCCGCCGCCGCTGGGGGCACGCCAGCCGCCGCCGGGATCACGCCGCCGGCCACCGCGAGCGCGCCGGCCGAGGTGAGCGCGCCGGCCGAGGTGATCCCGGCCGCGCTGGTGGCCAACCCGCCGGTCGACGCCGCGGTGGAGCCCGGCCTGATCGGCGGTCCGGCCCCCGGCGGTCGGACATCGGTGCTGGTCGGCTACGGCCCGAAGCCCAGCACCGCCGTTCGGCGACCGCGTAAGCCGTCGCCCGAGCCCCCCGCGCCGACCCAGCGGCAGCCGATGCGGATCGCCGGCACCGCCGTCGGCCAGTCCGCAAGAGTGGCCGCCGGCGCGGTGGCCGTGCTCGCCAAGCCGCCGGTTCGCAAGCTGGCCCGCGACCTGGGCATCGACCTGACCACGCTTTCCGCCACTGGCCGCAACGGCACGATCAGCCGGGAGGATGTGGAGCGGGCCGCAGCCGGGCTGGCAACGGCCGGGCTGGCAACGGCCAATGCCCCTAGGCCGCAGTCCGCGCCCACCGCGCCCGATGGGGCGGTCGGGGTGGCGGACCCGCCGTCGAGCCGGGCGGGAGGTGTCGTCGCGTCGGCCTTCGACCCGGCCACCCGCGAGCGGCGGCTCCCTATCAAAGGCGTGCGCAAGGCAACCGCGGCCGCGATGGTCGCCAGCGCCTTCACCGCCCCGCACGTCACCGAGTGGGTGCAGGCCGACGTCACCGGCTCGCTCAAGGCCGTCCGGACGCTGCGTCGGTTGCCCGACTTCGCCGAAGTCAAGGTGAGCCCGCTGCTGCTGGTCGCCAAGGCCGTGCTGGTCGCGGTCCGGCGGCACCCGATGATCAACGCATCCTGGGACGAGGCCGCCCAAGAGATCGTCGTCAAGGACTACGTCAACCTCGGCATTGCCGCGGCCACCCCGCGCGGACTGGTGGTACCCAACATCAAAGACGCCGGTCGGCTAACGCTCCCCGATTTGGCCACGTTGCTGGCCGAGCTGACGGCGACCGCCAAGAGCGGCCGGACGCAACCGGCCGACATGCGGGGCGGCACCATCACGATCACCAACGTTGGGGTCTTCGGCGTCGACACCGGCACTCCGATCCTCAATCCCGGAGAGTCAGCGATTTTGGCCTTCGGGGCGATCCGGAAGTTGCCGTGGGTGCACAAGGGCAAGGTGCGTGCGCGGATGGTGACCAACTTGGGCGTCTCGTTCGACCATCGGTTGGTCGACGGCCAGCTCGGCTCGCAGTTCCTCGCCGATGTCGCTCGGATCCTGGTCGATCCGATGCGAACGCTGGTCGCCTGGACGTGACGCCGATGACCGAGTCAGCGGCAGCCCCCGGACCGACGCAGCGCGCCGGCACGGCCCAGATCGGTCCGGTGGAGATCGCTTATGAGACGCTCGGCCGGCCGGGCGCCCCGGCGGTCGTCCTCGTTGCCGGGCTCGCCCGCCAGCTGGTCAGCTGGCCGGATGCGCTGTGTCGGGCGCTGGTGGACCGCGGACTCTTCGTCGTTCGGTTCGACAACCGGGACGCCGGGGCGTCCAGCCATCTGGTTGGGGCCCCGCCGCCCGATCTGCGCGCGGTGACCAGGGGCGATTACGCCAGCGTCAGCTACCGACTCACCGACATGGCCGCCGACGTGGTCGGGCTGCTCGACGTGCTCGGCCTGCCGGCGGCTGCTCTGGTCGGGCACTCGATGGGCGGCATGATCGCCCAGACGGTGGTGATCGAGTATCCCGACCGGGTGCACGGGCTGGTCTCGCTGTCCTCGGCGCCGGGGGTGCGCGACCCGTGGGACGCGCGGCGGGAGGCGTTGCCGGTCGTGCTGGAGCCGCCGCCGACCGACCGGACTGCCTACCTCGAGCAGGCTGTCCGGTTCGAGCGGCTGATCGCCGTACCGCCCGATGTCGACGGTGCTCGGAAGCGGGCCCAGAAGGAGTTCGCCCGCGGCGTCGACCCGGAGGGCAAGGCGCGCCAGTTCGTGGCCATGCACGCCTCGGGTGAACGTACCCACGCATTGGCGGCCTGCCGGACGCCGGCGCTGGTGGTGCACGGGGCGCTCGACCCGCTGATCGGGGTGCGGGCTGCACACGCGACCGCGGCCGCGCTACCGGGCGCCCGCCTGCTGGTGTTTGCGGACATGGGGCACGAGTTGTCCCGCGGGCACTGGCCAGAGTTCATTGACGCGGTGGGTGACATTGTCGTCGGAGGTCGGTCGTAGCGTGTGGCGATGTTCTCCCGAGTGGTGAATCTCGCCCGCTGGCGTCCGGACGATCGGAGGCATAGATCCATGGCACGCAGGACCGCCGGTTACGGCTGGATCCCCGACCTTCCAGATCAGCGAGACCTGCTGTACGCCGCGCCACCGGCACCACCGATCCCGCTGCCGGCGCAGACCGACCTGCGGGCGCAGTGTCCGCCCGTCTATGACCAAGGTCAGCTCGGCAGCTGCACCGCCAACGCCATCGCCGGCGCGCTGCAGTTCGACGAGGCGAAGCAAGGCGAGGGGCCGACACCACCCTGCTGTCCCGGTTGTTCATCTACTACAACGAGCGGGTCATGGAGGGCACCGTCGGCACCGACAGTGGCGCAATGATCCGTGACGGCATCAAGACGGTGAACGCCGTGGGGGCCTGTCCGGAGTCGGAGTGGCCCTACGACATCGCCCGGTTCACCGAGAAGCCGTCGGACGCCTGCTACGCCGACGCCGCGACGCATCGGGCGCTGCAGTACCAGCGGCTTTCCCACGACCGCACCCAGATGCGGACCTGCCTGGCCAGCGGCTTCCCGTTCGTCTTCGGCTTCAGCGTCTACGAGAGCTTCGAGAGCAAAGCCGTTGCGCACACGGGCGTCACGCCGATGCCCGCCCACGGCGAGCGGGTGATCGGTGGCCACGCGGTCATGGCCGTCGGCTACGACGACACCGCCGCAACGTTCTTGGTGCGCAACTCGTGGGGGACCGGCTGGGGGCTGGCCGGCTATTTCACCATGCCGTACGACTACCTGAGCGCCCGCAACCTATCGAACGACTTCTGGACCATCCGGCTGATGTCCTAACGAGGCTCCGCCTCGGACCGTCGAGCGGTGTGATCGGTAGCTGGGCTGCGTAGGCTCCGGTCGTGGGCCTAGACGGGTCCGGTAACCCGGTCCCGTGTTTGAACCGCCCGAGGCGGTTGGTTGGCCTTGCGGCCGTGCCACGACCGGAGCTGGCAATGGCGGTAGCGCGAAGCGTCGACGACGTCGAACGTCTCACCCACGATCCGACCGTCGGCGCTGGCGCGTTCACCGCCCTGGCCGCCCCGGCCGTCGCGGGCACCCAGCGCGTCTCCGCCCCGCCGTTCGACCCCACTCGCATTCGACCCCACTCGCACCCAGGCGCTGCTCGCCGCGCTGTTGCGCCGGCGGCTACCGGTCGAGCCTCAGTAGATGTCGCGGTCCCGGACGATGCGGTCGTCGACGACTGCGGCGCGCCGGCGCGGACCAAAGATGAACAGCGTGGTGAGTAGGCCCACCAGCCCGGCGATGATCAGAATGGCGCCGACCATCTGAATGCTGATCCCGCTGACCGTGGCGTGCACGGCGAAGGCCAGGATTGCGCCCACGGCCATGAGGAAGATGCTGACGCCGATGCCCATGGAGGGTGTCCCTTCGCGGTACCGCGGCCGTCCGGAGCGGCCCATCACGGTGAGGCGGCTTCCACGATACCCACAGTGACGGTCCCAGGCATCTGTACGCCGCCTTCCGGGCCGACCGGGTCGGCAGCGCACGACGGGATGTGACCGGTCCTAGTGCC
>Ga0208587_1001682_pt1 | contig 11648 bp, 8 predicted proteins | sample NGESurdeep092012_7_FD_184472 | JGI IMG/M metagenome (GOLD analysis project Ga0208587, IMG submission 184472) | Arctic peat soil microbial communities from Barrow, Alaska - NGEE Surface sample 210 deep-092012 (SPAdes) | ecosystem: Environmental > Terrestrial > Soil > Wetlands > Peat ...
CAATTGTAGGCGGGCGTGCGAAGGGGGTCAAATTATTCTGCCTGCGGGAGTTGCCGGGATTGCACAGCTTGACTTGTTCGCAACCGCACCCGCATAATTGCAGAACACTCACCCCGACGAAGTCCGGTGCCGTCCCCAGCGGCCCGCTCGAAACCGATGTCATTTGACGAACAGCTGCGGCAGGCGTTCGATACGCTGACCGAGGGTCTTCGCGAGGAGATCGCCGGCGCGCTGAACGGCGTGGCCGATGAACTGGCCGCGGCCGCGCAGACCGACCGCGATCGCGCGGCGAGCGAAGCCGCCAACGATGCGCGCGCCGACGCCGATCGCGACGCCGCGTCCCGGATCGGCGAGATTGAACGCGCCGCCGACGCGCGGCTCTTCGAAGCCGTGGCGGCCGCCGAAGCCGCCGCGCGCGAGAACGGCAGCGCCGCCGACCTCGCCGCGAGCGAGCGGCTCCTGAACGCGATCCGCGCCATCGATCGCGCCACGTCGCTCAGCGAGATTCTCGACACCCTCATCACCGCGGCGGGCCGCGAAGCCTCGCGCGTCGGCATCCTCCTGGTCCGCGGCGCGACGCTCGCCAGCTGGCGCTTCATCGGCTTCTCGTTCGACGCGGCGCACGAAACGTCCCTCACGCTCGATGTCCCCGGCGCCTCGGGCGTCGTCGGCGACGCGGTGCGCACCGGCGCCGCCGCGTCCTCCGACACCGCCGGCGGTCTCTCCCAGCCGCCGTTCGATTTGCCCGATGGACGCGAACGCGTGGCGCTGCCGATTCCGATGAGCGGTCAGGTCGTCGCGGTCCTGTATGCCGATCAAGGCGCCGCCGATGATCCGGCGCGCGATGTCGCGATCGCGTGGCCGTCGATCCTCGAAGTGCTGACACGTCACGCCGCGCGGAGTCTCGAGGCGCTGACGGCCTTCAAGGCGGCGCGCGTCCTCACCGAGCGTCCGGACGTCCTCGCCCCGGCCCCTCCGACAACCGTGCCCGTCGCATCAAGTTCTCCAGTGGCGCGGCAGACCGAGGATGACGAAGCGGCGCGGCGGTATGCGCGGCTCCTCGTGTCGGAAATCAAGCTGTATCACGAGCCGGCCGTCGCGGCCGGCCGCCTCGAGCGCAACCTGGCCGTGCGGCTTGGCGGCGAAATCGCGCGAGCGCGGGTGCTCTACGAGCAGCGCGTGCCGGCCGAGGTGCGTCGACGCACCGATTACTTTGACGCCGAGCTCGTGCGCACGCTCGCCAACGGCGATGCGACGCTGCTCGGACAGACGACGTAAACGATGAAACGGATCACATCCCTCGGACTGACGCTCGGGCTCATCGCGATCACGGCGTCGCGTGCGCCGCGCGCGCAGCAATCTCCGGCCGCAGGGGCCCCTGGGGCGCCCGGCGCGGTCACCGCGGTCACGCCGGTCGTATTGGTCCCGACCAATCATCCCCGTCTGCCCGCCGAGGTTTCGCATCTCTGGATGGCGCCCGATCGGAGCCACACGCACACGGCGGCGATGAACGAGTTCGCCGAGGCGGTGAAGCTCGAAGTGGACGCCAATTACGCGAAGGCGCTGCCGATCTTTGCACAGCCGTTGCTGCACAAAGGTCCGCTCGGCGACTACGCGATCTTCTACGAAGGTCTCGCCGAGCTGAGGCTCGGCCAGCCCGCCGACGCGAAGCGCACGTTCCAGGCGCTGCAGGCGCGGGAGCTCGTCGGGTATCTCGTGGAAGCGGCGGCCGTGAAGGAAGCCGAGTGCGACGAAGCGCTCGGCGACCAATCAGGCGCCGCCACGATCTACGATCGGCTGTCGGCCGCGAAAACCACGGCGCCCGATGATGTATTGATGCGGCTGGGGCGGACGGCGAAGGCGTCAGGCGACGCGGAGAAGGCGAGCCGCGCGTTCGCGCGCGTCTACTACGAATTCCCGTTGAGCGATCTGTCGTCGCTCGCCAGCGCCGAGCTCGACGCGCTCCCCAACGTCCAGCCGATTGCGCCGGGCAACAACCGGTACACGCTCGAAGTGAGGCGCGCGGAGCGGCTCTTCGCCAGCAAGCGATACGCGCAGGCGCGGACCGGGTTCGAAGGCGTGCGCGGCGCCGCGCGGGGCGACGATCGCGAGCTCGTGAACCTGCGCATCGCCGAGTGCGACTATTTTCTGAAGCGCCCGCGCAACGCGCGCGACGAGATGCGCCCGTTCGTCGACCACGCGTCGCGAAGGGCCGAGGCGCTGTTTTTCTACGCCGTCTCGATCCGCGAGCTGGGCGATCACGGGGAGTATCTGAAAACGGTCCGCCAACTCGTGGACGAGTTCCCGGCGCAAACCTGGGCCGAAGAGGCGCTCAACAACCTCGCCACGCATGACATTCTTCAGAGCGAGGACGACAAGGCGGACGCCACGTTCCGCGAGCTGTACGAGAAATTCCCCGTTGGCCGCTACGCCGAGCGTGCGGCGTGGAAGATCGGGTGGTGGGCGTACCGGAACGGCCGTTACGCCGACACGACGCGCGTGTTCGAGACGGCGGCCGCCGATTTTCCGCGCTCCGATTACCGCCCGATGTGGCTCTATTGGTCGGCGCGCGCGCACGACGCGCTGCACGAGAAGCCGCTCGCCGAGGCGCGCTACACGCTGGCGGCGACCGACTATCTCAATAGCTACTACGGCCGGCTGGCCGTCAAACATCTCGACGCCGTTCCCAAGGGACGCCCCATCTTTGACTCGACGCCGACGGGGCAGGAACCCGCGGCGTCTCCGCCCGAGGCGTCTCTCGATGCGACGCAGACCAACCCCATCGCGCCGCTGCCGCCGAACGAACGCGTCATCCGCGCGCTGCTCGGGCTGGAGCTGTACGACCAGGCGATCGACGAGCTGCACTATGCGCAGAAAGGGTCGGGCGATTCGTCGGCGATTCAGGCGACGCTCGGCTGGATCTTCCACGAGCGGGGCGATCTGCGGACCGGGATCAACGCGATGAAGCGCGCGTATCCGCAGTACCTCGCCGCGGGGGGCGAACAGCTGCCGACCGAGCTCTTGAAGGTCCTGTTTCCCGTGAACTACTGGCCCGAGATCCGCCGCTACGCCAGCGAGCATCATCTCGATCCCTACATGGTGGCGGCGCTGATCGCGCAGGAGTCCACCTTCACCGCCGACGTGCGGTCGGCGGCGAACGCGTACGGGCTGATGCAGATCGTGCCGGCCACGGGACGCCGCTACGCGTCGGCGCTGCACCTCAAGCGGTTCTCGATCGGCATGCTCACCACCGCGGACACCAATCTGAAGATGGGGACGGCGTACTTCGCGGATCTCGTCAAGCAGTTCGGCGGCACGCACTACGCGCTGGCGAGCTACAACGCGGGAGAAAGCCGCGTCGTCCGGTGGATCGCGGAGCGCCCGGGCGTCGAGCGCGACGTCTTCATCGACGATATTCCGTTTCCCGAGACGCAGAACTACGTGAAGAAGATTCTCGGCACCGCGGAAGACTACCGGCGCCTGTACGGCGGCTCGGAGCCGGCCCGCGCGGAGCCCGCCGACGCCACGCCGGCGGTCGCCACGGCGGCGCCCAAGAAGAAGCCGGCGTCCCCAGCCGCGAAGAAGAAGACCGTCCGCCGCACGACGCACAAAGCGACGTAGAATGCCGCGGCATGTCCAAGCTCACCGGATCGAAGAAAGCGACGCAATTTAGCGAGTCGGTCATCCGCGAGATGACGCGGCTGAATCAGCTGTACGGCGGGGTCAACCTGTCGCAGGGCTTTCCCGACTTTCCCGCGCCGGCGGCGGTGAAAGACGCGGCGTGCGCGGCGATTCAGGCCGACGTCAATCAGTATGCCGTTACGTGGGGCGCGCGTCCGCTGCGCGAGGCGATTGCGCGGGAGTTCACCAGACGGTATGGCCAGGCGGTCGATGCCGACGCCCAGGTGACGGTCTGCTGCGGCTCGACCGAGGCGATGATGGCGACCATGATGGCGATCATCGATCCGGGCGACGAAGTGGTCGTCTTCGAGCCGTTCTACGAGAACTACGGGCCCGACGCGATTCTTTCAGGCGCCACGCCGCGCTACGTCACGCTGCACGAACCCGCGTGGACGTTCGATCCCGCCGAGCTCGCGGCCGCCTTCAACGACAAGACGAAAGCGATCATTCTCAACACGCCGAACAACCCGACCGGCAAGGTGTTCACGCCCGCCGAGCTCGAGACGATCGCGATGCTCTGCCGCAAGTGGGACACCGTCGCGATCTCCGACGAGATCTACGAGCACATCATCTACGACGGCCAGCGCCACGTGCCGATCGCCACGCTCGAGGGCATGGCCGACCGCACGGTGACGATCAACAGTTTGTCGAAAAGCTACAGCGTCACCGGCTGGCGCGTGGGCTGGACGATCTCGCCGCCCTCGCTCACCGGCGCGATCCGCAAGGTGCACGACTTTCTCACCGTTGGCGCGGCGGCGCCGCTGCAGGAAGCCGGCGTGGCGGCGCTCGCGCTGCCGGACGAGTACTATCGGGATCTCGCGTCGCAGTACGCGCGGCGGCGCGACATGCTGCTCGACATCCTCGAGCAGCATCATTTTGTTTGCTACAAGCCGTACGGCGCGTACTACATCATGACCGACATCAGCGCGTTCGGGTTTTCCGACGATGTGGCGTTCGCGCGATATCTGGTGAAAGAGGTCGGCGTGGCGGCCGTGCCCGGCAGCAGCTTCTACAAGAGCGCGGCGGCCGGCCGCACGAAGCTGCGGTTCTGTTTCTGTAAGCGCGAAGAGACGCTGCGGGAGGCCGATCGGCGGATGGAAAAGCTGATTCCCGTCGGCGCTCGCATTCACTAGTCTAGGTCGACCGATCAGTACCGCAGCACCGCCCCGAAGTACAACCCCTTCAGCGTCAGCGACCCGGTATCGGTCTTGACCAGATACCCGACGTCGAGCGAGCGGAAGCCGACCTGGGCGCCGATGTTGTTCGTGAAATTCACCGTGCCGTACACGTCCACGTCCACATAGTGGGCCGCGTAGCGCTTGTCGATGCTGTCGGGCAGCTTGAAGCCGGTGACCTCGCCGGTGATCGAGATGTTCGGCACCACGTACACGCGCGCGATGCCGCCGAGCGCGGGAATCGGCGCGCGGGCGTGCGCGAATTGCACCAGGCCCGGCTCCGCGAGATTCACCTGGACGTCGGTGTACTTCGCTTCGGCGATGAAGCCGACGAAGCCGCGGTTCTTCACGACGAAGTCGTACTCGTACGCGAATCGGTACGCCTTCCAGTCGAGCGTCGAGTTCACAGGCAGATTCAGCCCATAGGTCTGGCCGTTGAAGACGATGTTCGCCTTGAGGTTCGTCGACTGGTCGTATTTGATCGGGATGTACTGGAACCGCAGCTTCTGGCTCCGGATCGGCCGCAGCGTGAGCTGCACCTCGGGGAACCGCTGATCGGTCAGGCCGAGGTCGCGCTTGAAGTCGATGTTGGTGCCCACGATGTCGAGCCCCGTGCTGGAGATGACGATGTCAGCCGTGGGGTTCCAGTAAGCGATCCCGCCCTCGATGTGAAATTTCTCGCCGGTCGCCGGATCGTTCAGCGGCTGCGGCTTGTACTGCGCGCGGGCCGGCGCGGCCGCGCCCAGAGTCGCCGCGATCAGCGCGGCGAGGGTGTACAGGCGAATCGCACGTGTCTGCAACATAGAACAGTTGTCCTCGGAAAAAGGTCGCGACGGGCCCGCTGGGAAAGGCTGATGTCAGGATAACACACACCCGTGGCTCAGCAGCTTTCATCCACAGTTTCATGACCTGATGGACGATCTGGAAGAACAGCTCGCGCGAATTGACGAGGCTCTCGAGCGGGTGCCTATCGATGACATTCGTTGACACCCCCGGAGGCGGAGCGTAGAATCCGCGAGGATTGTAGGCGTTTTGCGTCGAAGGAGGGGTCGTATGTCTGTGTCGCGTCGCGGCTTCCTGCACATCGTGGGATCGGGACGGACGAGCCCCCGGGAAAAACTGTCCGGCGCCTTCCTCGCCGCGCGAGGGCTCGAAGCGCATCTCGCGGAAGCGGGCCAAAACGGCCGCGCCGCGCGAGCGCTCGTTCCGCCCGGCGTCCACGAAATCCGGATCAACAGCAACGAGAATCCGCTCGGGCCCGGCCAGGCCGCGCTCGACGCGATTGTCGGCAAGTTCCCCGAAGCGGGCCGCTATCCTTTCAACAGCACGCCGGGCGAGGGCGATCTCGTCGAGGCCGTTGCGGCGAAATTCAAGGCGAAGCGTGAGAACGTCGTCATGGGCGCGGGGTCGCAGGAGATCCTCAAGAGCGCGATGCGCGCGTTCACGTCGCCCACGCGCGGGCTCGTCACCGCGGGGCCGTCGTTCGAGACGTGTCCCGCGATGGCGAAGAAGCTCGGCCATCCGCTCACCGAGGTCCGGGTCGACTCGGCGTTCCGGCTCGACATCGAGCCGATGATCGCGGCGGCGAAGGGCGCGGGCCTCGTCTTCTTCAACAACCCGAACAACCCGACCGCGACCGTTCACGGCGCGACAACCGTGGCCGACTTTGTCGCGCGCGTCCGCAAGGCGTCGCCCGACACCGTGGTGCTCATCGACGAGGCGTATCACGATTACGTGACCGACCCGTTGTATCAGACCGCGGTGCCGCTCGCCCTCGAGACGCCGAACGTCCTGGTGGCGCGCACGTTCTCGAAGGCGTACGGCATGGCCGGGATGCGGATCGGCTACGGGATCGGCCGCGCCGACACGATCAGCAAGCTCGCGCGGCTGAAGATGCCGTACAACGTCAGCGTGTTCGGCATCGTCGCGGCGATCACCTCGCTGCACGACCAGAAGCACATCGACGAGGAGGCGGCGCGCAACACCGAGGTGCGCGCCTTCACCGTCAAGGCGCTCGGCGATCTCGGGTTCCCGCCGACCAGCTCGCAGGCCAACTTCCTGTTTGTCGGCATCCAGCGCCCCGCGAAGGAATTCCGCGACGCCTGCGCCAAGGCGGGCGTCTTCGTGGGCCGCGACTTCCCGCCGTTCGAGAAGACCCACGCGCGTATCTCGATCGGGACGATGGACGAGATGGTCAGGGCGACCGAAGTGTTCCGCAACGTGCTCCGGCCGGCGACGTCGTCGTCTGCCGGCCAGGCGCAGTAGGAGGGAAGTCATGCCGCTGACGCGACGTGAATTTGTCCAGACGATCGGAGTCGGCGCCGCCGGGGCGCTCACGAGCTCGCACATTGGTGCGCGCGGACGGGAGAACGGCGTGTGGGCGGCGTTCGAGCCGTCGCTCGCCGCCGCCGAGCCGGGCACGATTGTCCTGTCGAGCAACGAGAATCCGCTCGGGCCCGGCAAGACGGTACTCGACGCGGTCCGCGCCGCGTTCGGCGACGGCGGGCGGGCGCCGGGCCGGTACTCGGGCAGCGCGGGCGAGCTCATCGGCGTCATCACCAAGAAATTCGGCGTCAAGCCGGAGAACGTCGTGCTCGGCTGCGGCTCGACGCAGCTCCTGCGGTCGGCGACGCATCTGTTCACGGCGAAGGACAAGCCGCTCGTGGGGACGATCCCGACCTACGAGGAGTGTAGCGGCTACGCCGAGATGATGGGGCACCCGGTCCGGGGCGTGTCGCTCGACGCCGACTTCAAGATCGATCTCGACAAGATGGGAGACGCGGCGAAAGGCGCCGGCCTCATCTTCTACTGCAACCCGAACAATCCGACGGCGACCTACGTGGGTGCGAAGGCGTCGCGCGAGTTCTTCGCCAAGGTCAACCGCGAATCGCCCGACACGACGATCCTCGTCGACGAGGCGTATTTCGACTACGTCACCAACCCGGATCACGACACGCACGTGCCGCTCGCGATCGAGAACCCGCGCATCATCGTCGCGCGCACGTTCTCGAAGGCGTACGGCATGGCGGGGCTGCGGATGGGCTACGCCATCGGGCACCCCGAGACGATCAAGAAGATGGCCGAATGGGACGCCGGCGGCGGCACGAGCTCGCTGAACGTGCTCGCGATGCACGCGGGCATTGCCGCGCTCTCACAGGAGCCGGGCTACATCACCGCCGAGCGTGCGCGGAACACCGAGGTGCGCGACTTCACGATGAAGTGGTTCGCCGATCGCGGGATGAAGCCGACCGACTCCCAGGCCAACTTCATGTTCGTCGACATCGGGCGTCCGGCGAAGGACTTCCGCGCGGCGTGCCGCGCCAAGGGCGTGATGGTCGCGCGCGACTTCCCGCCGTTCGAGAAGACGCACTGCCGGGTCTCGTTCGGGACGATGGAGGAGATGAAGAAGGCGGTCGCGGTGTTCGGCGACGTGCTCGGCAGGAAGACGACGGCGGCGGCTGCGTAATCAGACGATCAACACAGAAACCGCAGAACACGTAGAGAAAACCAGCTCTGCGGGTTCAGCGAGTTCTGCGTGAATCGTTCGTGCTCTTATTTCGCCGGCCAGACGACGCCCTGGTTCTCGGCAACCGGGCCCATGCCTTTGTAGACGAACTTCTGCAGGCGTTTTCCTTCGTAGGTTTCCGTCGTGTAGATGTTGCCCTTCGAATCGGTGGCGATGCTGTGCACGGCGAAGAACTGGCCCGGCTGACGGCCACCGTCGCCGAAGCTCGTGATGATTTGCAGCGTGTCGCGCAGCATCACGTACACCTTTTCGTTCTTGCCGTCGGCGAGATAGATGTACTTCTGCTGCGGATCCTTCGAGAAGGCGACGTCCCACACCGAGCCGTCGCCGAGCGTTTTCTTCGCGATGATGACTTCCTTCACGAACGTGCCGTCCGGACGGAACACCTGCAGCCGATCGTTCTGGCGATCGCAGACGTAGAGGAATCCGTCGTTCGAGAGATCGGCGCAGTGCACCGGGTTGCGGAACTGCTGGGCAATCGGCGCATTGGGATCGTACCGGCCGAGCGGCGTGTCGTCGGGTTTGTGCCCGTAGGCGCCCCAGTAGCGCTTGAACTTGCCGCTGTCGGCGTCGATCACCGCGACGCGCTTGTTGCCGTAGCCGTCGGCGATGTAGGCCTCGTTGGTTTTCGGGTCGACGAAGATCTTGGCGACTCTCCCGAAATTTTCCGTGTCGTTGCTGCCGCCGCTCTTGCCCTGATGCCCGAACTGCATGAGAAACTTTCCGCTCTTGGTGAACTTCAGGACCTGCGCATCTTTGGCGTCGTTGCCGCCGATCCACACGTTGCCCTTGTAGTCGACCGTGATGCCGTGATTCGACAACGGCCATTCGTAGCCTTCGCCAGGGCCGCCCCAGTGCCCGACGAGGTTGCCGGCCTGATCGAATTCGAGGACCGGCGGCGCGGGCACGCAGCATTCCTCCGCGGTCGGCGGATTGGTGGCCGCGCTCATTTCGGTCCGCTCGTTGAGCGTGCCGGGGCCGCGATGGATGATCCAGACGTGATCCTGCTCGTCGACCGACACGCCGATCGTCGAGCCGAGCAGCCAGTGGTTCGGCAGCGGCTTGGGCCACAGCGGATCCACTTCGAAGCGCGGCGCCTGCACGGTGCCGCGTCCCTGCGCGGCCGCGGTCCGTTCGAGCAGCGCCTGGCCGATGCCGAGCGCGAACACGAGCGCGACGAAGGCTGCTCCGACCAGCAGATTCCGTTTCCGCGACATGACTTCCACCTTTCCGCCCACCCTTTCTGATTCGAGCCCGGCCGCGCGCCAGTATACACTTTCAGCCGTGCCGACGACGCCTCACCGCGCCGCACCGAACGGGAGCCGTCCCGCGTGGCTGCTGGCGGCGGTGGCGGTGTGCATCCTCGCGCTGCCGATCGGCCTGCGCGCGCACGACATCCCGGCCGACGTGACGATACAGGCCTTCCTCAGGCCTGACGGACAGCGGCTGTACCTGCTCGTTCGCGCGCCGCTCCGGGCGATGCTCGACATCGACTTTCCCAAACGCGGGCCGGGCTATCTCGATCTCGCGCGCGCCGATCCCGCGCTCCGCGACGCGGCGACAATGTGGATCGCGGATAACGTGGAGGTCTACGAGGATGACACGCGCCTACTCGAGCCCCGCGTGGTGGACGCGCGCGTGTCGCTGCCGTCCGACCGATCGTTCGGCTCCTACGACGAGGCGGTCGCGCACGTTCGCGGCCCGCGGTTGCCGAACGACACCGAGCTGTTCTGGGATCAGGGGATGCTCGACGTGCTGTTCGAGTATCCGATTCACTCGGATCGGTCGCACTTCGCGATCCATCCGATGCTCGCGCGGCTGGGGCTGCGCGTGGTGACCGTCCTGCGATTCCTGCCGCCGACCGGCGCGGTTCGCGCGCTCGAGTGGCCGGGCGATCCGGGCCTCGTGCGGCTCGATCCCAGTTGGCGCCAAGCCGCGTTCCAGTTCGTCGGGCTCGGCTTCTTTCACATTCTGGACGGCACCGACCATCTGCTGTTTCTGTGCTGTCTCGTGATCCCGTTCCGGCGCTTTCGATCGCTCGTCGTGGTGGTGACCGCGTTCACCGTCGCGCACTCGATCACGCTCCTCGCCTCGGCGTACCACATCGTGCCGGACGTGCTGTGGTTCCCGCCGCTCATCGAAACGCTGATCGCGATGTCGATCGTCTACATGGCGCTCGAGAACATTGTGGGCGCGCAGCTGCAGCGCCGGTGGATGATCACGCTCGCGTTTGGGCTCGTTCACGGATTCGGCTTTTCGTTCGCGCTCCGGCAAACGCTGCAGTTCGCCGGCTCGCATCTGCTGACCTCGCTCCTCTCGTTCAACGTGGGCGTCGAGCTCGGGCAGCTGCTGGTGCTCGCGCTCCTCATTCCGGCGCTCGACCTCCTGTTCCGCTTCGTCGTCGCGGAACGGATCGGGACGATCATCCTGTCGGCGCTGGTGGCGCACACGGCGTGGCACTGGATGATCGAGCGCGGCGACCGGCTGCGTCAGTTCCAGTTCCGCTGGCCGGCGCTCGGCGCGGCGACGCTGGCCGCCGCGATGCGCTGGGCCATCCTGATTCTGCTGCTCGTCGGGGCCGGCTGGCTGCTCTTCGGAATCCTCAGGCACCTGTCGAACCGCGGTGCTGGGGAAGAAGCCGGACCGGTGTAGACTGACGCGAATTCTTGCGAGGAAGTGCAACGATGTTCCGAACTGTTTCTCGAACCGCCCCGGGTTTGAAGCCGCTCGTGTCGGTCGTTTCGGTCGTGTTGCTCGCGGTCGGGCTCGTGTGTCTTGGTCCCGCGCTGTCGGGCCAGTCGGGCCACGCGGGGACGTCGAATCCCGTGTCCGCCGGCACCAAGAACGGCGAATGGCCGACCTACGGCGGCGATCTCCGGAGCTCGAAATACTCGCCGCTCGACCAGATCAACGCGGACAATTTCAGCAAGCTCGAGGTGGCGTGGCGGTTCAAGACCGACAACCTCGGCACGCGCCCGGAATACAAGCTCGAAGGTACGCCGCTGATGGTGTACGGCGTGTTGTACGCCACGGCGGGCACGCGGCGATCCATCGTCGCGCTCGATGCGGCGACCGGCGAGCTGCTCTGGGTGCACGGCGAGCGCGAGGGAACGCGCGCGGCGGCCGCGCCGCGCCAACTATCTGGCCGCGGCCTTGCGTACTGGACCGACGGGAAAGAGGAACGGATTCTCTACACGACGCCCGGCTATCGACTCGTCGCGCTCGACGCGAAGAGCGGCGTGCCGATCCCGACGTTCGGGAAGAAC
>Ga0208587_1001685_pt1 | contig 11627 bp, 11 predicted proteins | sample NGESurdeep092012_7_FD_184472 | JGI IMG/M metagenome (GOLD analysis project Ga0208587, IMG submission 184472) | Arctic peat soil microbial communities from Barrow, Alaska - NGEE Surface sample 210 deep-092012 (SPAdes) | ecosystem: Environmental > Terrestrial > Soil > Wetlands > Peat ...
CGACGATTCTGCTGGGCGTGTCGCGCGGATCGGGGCTCGCCGTGGCGGCGGCGGGGGAGCCCGATCTGCTCCCGCCGCTCGCCGGTGTCGTCGCCGTCGCGCTCACGCGCGAGGAAGAGTACGTGCAGCGGCCGAAGCGGCGCCGGAACGCGCCGCGCGCCGATCCGGAAATGGTGATGCTCGATAATTATGAACATCTGCCGCGTCTGCGGACGCTGCCGCTGTCGATCATTCAGTCGACGCACGACGACTATCTGCCGGCGGAGGAGGCGCGGCGTCTGCTCGGCCCCGATTCGGCGTTCCGGCAGCTCCATCCCATCGTTTCGAAGAATCACAGCTTCAGCGACGCGCGGACGCCCTTGTACGCGCAGATGCAGACGTCGCTCGCCTGGGTGTCCCAGTTCGTGACGGGAGCGCACACGCCATGACGATGTTGCGCTCGGTGGCCGCGATGCTGATCGCGCTCGCCCTGGCGGCGCCGCGCGCGGCTGCCGCCGCCGAGCGGCTCGACTTCACGCTGCGTGGAAAAACGCTGACGGCATGGGTCTACCACCCGGCCGGGACGCCGAAAGGCACCGTCATCATGGGGAGCGGCGATGTCGGCTGGGTCGGCCTCGCCGTCGACATGGCGAACTTTCTCTCGTCTCAAGGCTTCGTCGTCGTCGGCGTCAACGTCCGGCAGTATCTGTCGTCGTTCACCGTTGGGAAGTCGAACCTGGCCGTCACCGATCCGCCCGCCGATTACCAGGCGCTCGCCGAGGTCCTGAAGCGCCGCAACCTGCTGCACGAGCCGGTCGTCGTGTCCGGTGTCTCGGAAGGCGCGGCGCTCGCGGTGCTGGCGGCCTCGTCGCCGCGCAATCATGAATGGCTGCGCGGCGTCGTGACGATGGGCGTGCCGCCGACCGCGGAGCTGGCGTGGCGGTGGACCGACTTCCCGGCGTGGATCACGAAGAGCGACGTGCGCGAGCCGTCGTTTGCGGCTCGCGATTTCGTGGCGGCGGTGTCGCCGCTGCCGCTCGTGATGATTCAGTCGAAGAAGGATGAATACGTGCCGGAAGCCGACTACAAGGCGCTCGAGCTGGCCGCGAAGGCGCCGAAGAAGCTCGTCCTCATCGACGCGAGCAATCATCGCTTCACGGATCGGCGCAGGGATCTCGAGCGGGAGTACCTCGCGGCGCTCGCCTGGATTCAGGGCTTCAAACCATCCTCGTAACCTTCACGGCGACGCCGACCACATATTCAACCTGGATGCGATCGCCCGGCTCCAGATTGGAGCCGGTGATGGCTTCGGGCCCCACGTGCGCGACGCGCGTCTGGCCGTCGAGTTCGCCCACATCGGTGAAGAAAATGTCGTACGACACCTGGCCGTGAATGCTCACCGGTTGCATCCTCTTCAGAATCCCGTCGCGCGTGCCTTTCAGCATGTGCCCTCACTGCGTCCCCAACACAATATCCTGCTGAACGGAAAAAAGAACGGCCGCGCGTGATCGAGCTTCGCGAGGAGTCGCGCGCGATAGTCGCCGACGAAGCGTGCGAACAGCTCGGGCGTGAGGCGGCGTTCGTAGTCGGTCAGCAGTGTGCCCTTCATCCACTCGACGACCGACTCCGGTCCCTCGAGCACGTGCGGGTAAACAACGAGCCGGACGTGCGGCTCGGTGAAGCCGGCTTGGTGCAGCAGCCGCGCGTAGGCGTCCGGTGTCAACACCGGCTGCGGCCGATGCCAGCCGCCGAACGCTTCGCGGAATGGTTCGGCCGTCGTCAACTCCTCGGCGACGGTGTGGGACGGATCGTCGTGCATCGCCGGAACCTGGAACGCCAGCTGGCCGCCCGGTGTCAGCGCCGCGGACAGGCGCGGGATGAGCGCCGCGTGGTCGTCGATCCAGTGAAAGGCGGCGTTCGAGAAGATCACGTCGTAGTCGTGACGAGCGTCAAAGGCTTCGATCGTGCCGACTTCGAATCGCAGGCCGGCTGGCCTGTCGTTGCGCATGGCCGCTTCGAGCATCCGCGCCGATCGATCGATCCCGACCGTTTCGCGCGCCTGCAGGCGTGCGTGCAGCAGGGCGGTCAGCGCTCCCGTGCCGCAGCCAAGATCGACGACGCGCAGGCCCGGCGCCGGCTTGATGAGCGTCAGCAGATCGAAGAACGGCTGCTCGCGCTCGCGGCGAAACTTGTCGTACTGCGTGGGATTCCAGGGGTCCATCGTTTTCGACTAACTCTCTTCGGCGTCAAACGGCAGTCGATCGGGCGGATTCAGATCCGCATTGCCACGGAAATTATGCACGCTGACGCCCAGCAGCCGCACCGGCCGCCGGTCGGCGTCGGTCTTGGCCAGCAGCTGCACGGCGCGGGCGACGATGTCGGGCTCGTCGCGCGTGGGCAGCGCGGTGTGGCTGCGCGTGATCGTCGTGAAGTCCGAGTATCGCACTTTGATCGTGACGGTCCGCGCGAGGAGCTCCTTGCGCGCGAGCCAGCGCGCGGCGTCAGCCGCCATCTCTGACACCTCGGTGCGTATCCTGTCCAGCTCCGTCAGATCCTCGGTGTACGTGTTTTCCGAGCCGGACGACTTCGCCTCGCGGTTTGGCACCACCGGCCGATCGTCGACGCCGTTGGCGAGCTGACGCAGCCAGTCGGCGAGGCTGCCGACCGTCTCGCGCAGCATCTCGAGCTCCGCGGCGCGGACGTCGACGAGCCGCTCGATGCCACGCGCGCGCAGCTTGCGCGCCGTGACGGGGCCGACGCCCCAGAGCGCGTCGACCGGCAGCTGCTGCAGGAAGGGCTCGACGCGCTCGGGGCTGATCACGGTCAGGCCGTCCGGCTTCTTCCAGCCCGACGCGATTTTGGCGAGGAACTTGTTCGGCGCGACGCCCGCCGATGCGGTCAGCCCCGTCTCGGCGCGAATGCGATCTTTCAGCCGGCGCGCCACCGGAGTGGCCAGCGTTTCACCCCACGCGTTATCGGTGACGTCCAGGTACGCCTCATCGAGCGAGAGCGGCTCGACGAGCGGCGTGACCTCGCGAAAGATCGTGAACACCGCCATCGACGCGGCTTTGTAGCGTGGAAAATCGGGCGGCACGATCTGGAGGGACGGGCACAGCCGGACCGCTTTGGCCATCGACATCGCCGAGTGGACGCCGAACGCGCGCGCCTCGTAGCTGGCGGCCGCCACGACGCCGCGCCGGTCGGGCCGGCCGCCGACGGCGAGCGGCTTGCCGCGCAGCGACGGGTCGTCGCGCTGCTCGACCGACGCGTAGAAGGCGTCCATGTCGATGTGAAGAATCCGGCGCACGCCATGTACAATATACGGTTGCGATGCCACAATTCATCTACACCATGAAAGGTCTCGGGAAGGTGTACCCGCCCGATACCAAAGTCCTCGAAGACATCTGGCTCTCGTTCTACTTCGGCGCCAAGATTGGCGTGCTCGGCCTGAACGGCGCCGGCAAAAGCTCGCTCTTGCGGATCATGGCCGGCGAGGACCAACGTTTCATCGGGGAGGCGTTTCCCGCCGACGGCATTTCGATCGGGATGCTGCACCAGGAACCGCACCTCGATCCGGCCAAGGACGTGCGGGGCAACGTGGAAGAGGGCGTGGCGGAGACCAAGGCCCTCCTCGAGCGCTACGACGAGGTCAACGCGAAGCTGGGTGAGGATCTATCGCCCGAAGCGATGGACAAAGTGCTCGAGGAGCAGTCCAAAATCCAGGACCGGATCGACGCCACCAACGCGTGGGATCTCGACTCGCGCCTCGAGCTGGCCATGGACGCCCTTCGGCTCCCGCCGCCCGACGCCGACGTGACGAAGCTTTCCGGCGGCGAGCGCCGGCGCGTGGCGCTGTGCCGTCTGCTCCTGCGATCGCCCGACCTGCTGCTGCTCGACGAGCCGACCAACCACCTGGACGCGGAGTCGGTCGCCTGGCTCGAGCGCTTCTTGAAGGACTACGCGGGCACGGTCGTCGCCGTCACCCACGATCGATACTTTCTCGACAACGTGGCCGGCTGGATTCTGGAGCTCGATCGCGGCCGAGGCATTCCGTGGGAGGGCAACTACTCGTCGTGGCTCGAGCAGAAGCAGAACCGCCTCCAGCAGGAAGAGAAGGCGGAGACACGGAAGCAGCGCACGCTCGAACGCGAGCTCGAGTGGATTCGCATGTCGCCGCGCGCGCGGCAGGCGAAAGGCAAGGCGCGGTTGAACGCGTACGAAGAGCTGCTGCGCGAGGAGTCGACGGCGAAAATCGAGAGCGCCGAGATCTACATCGCCCCCGGTGCGCGCCTCGGCGACGTCGTCGTCGAAGCGCGGGGCGTCAAGAAGGCCTACGGGGACAATCTGCTGATCGAGAAGCTCGACTTCACCCTGCCTCGCGGCGGCATCGTCGGCGTGATCGGGCCCAATGGCGCCGGCAAGACGACGCTGTTCCGCATGATCACGGGGCAGGAGACGCCCGATGGGGGGACGCTGAAGATCGGCGAGACCGTGCGGATTGGGTACGTCGATCAGAGCCGGGAAGCGCTGGATGCGAACAAGACCGTGTTCGAGGAGATCACGGGTGGCGCCGACGAGCTCGAGCTGGGCAAGCGCAAAGTGGCGTCACGCGCGTACGTGTCGTGGTTCAACTTCAAGGGTGGTGGACAGCAGCGCAAGGTCGGCACGCTGTCGGGCGGCGAGCGCAACCGCGTCCACCTGGCGAAGCTGCTGAAGAAGGGCAGCAATCTGCTGCTGCTCGACGAGCCGACCAACGACCTGGACGTCGATACGCTGCGCTCGCTCGAAGAGGCGCTGCTCGGTTTTGCCGGCTGTGCGGTCGTCATCAGCCACGACCGCTGGTTCCTCGACCGCATCGCCACGCACATGCTCGCCTTCGAAGGCGACAGCCAGGTGGTGTGGTTCGAGGGGAACTATCAGGACTACGAGGCCGACCGCCATCGACGCCTCGGCGCGGCCGCCGATCAGCCGCACCGGATCAAGTACCGCAAGCTGACGCGGTAAGGGGCGCTCCTGCCGTTCCCGCCAGGCGTTGACATCCCCTGCTGTCACCATATATGTTGTGCCCACATATGGGCACGACGCTTCTTGAACGCGAGCTGAAACGCGGCAGCGCGGAGGTGCTGATCCTGGCCCTCCTCGAGCAGCGCCAGCGCCACGGCTACGAAATCGGCCAGTTGATCACCGAGCGATCCGACGGCGCGATCAGCTTTCATATCGCGTCGCTCTATCCGACGCTCTATCGCCTCGAGGACAAAGGGCTCATCGAAGGCCGCTGGGTCGAGCGTGCCGGCCAGCGCCGCCGCCGCTACTACCGGTTGACGCCTGCCGGCCGGAAAGTGCTCGCCAGCCAGCGCGACGTCTGGCAGACCTTCTTTCTCGCGCTCGACCGCGTCGCGAGGATTCGACACGCATGAACGACCACCGCGGGGTGCCGCCCATGGACTGGACAGCGGAGATTCGCGCCGCGTTCGCGGCCCAGCAACACGCTCCAGACGACGACGTCGTCGAGGAACTGACCCAGCACGCCACCGCAGCCTACGAGGCCGCCCGCGCCGATGGCGCCGACCCCGACAGCGCCGCCCGCGCGGTGCGGGCGCTGCTGGCGTCCTGGTGTGGCGACGCCTCCTCGTTTCGCCGGCGTCCTCGCCGGCCGCTCGTCGTCGAACCGCCGGGGGAATCCTCGTCGCCCTTCGCGGGCCTCGCGCACGATGCCCGTTACGCCGTGCGGCTCCTGATGCGCCAGCCCGGATTCGCGCTCGTCGTCATCCTGACGATGGCGCTGGGCATTGGCGCCACGACGACGCTGTTCAGCGTGGCGTACGGTGTGCTGCTGAAGCCGCTGCCGTGGGCAGGCGCGGACCGCCTCGTGCGCGTGTCGGAATCGCGGCAGGGCAGCACGCGTCGGATGACGGGCATCTTGACCAATGCCACCTATCTCGCGTGGCTGGAAGCGCCGTCGACGATTGACGAACTTGCGGGATGGAGCACGCAAACGGTGACGCTGACCGGCTCAGGCGATGCGGAACGGCTTCACATTGCGGCGGCCACGCCGAGCCTGTTTCCGTTGCTGCGCGTGCAGCCGCTTCTGGGAACCGCGTTTCGATCCGGAGACGACCGCAACCCGGTCGCCATCGTGTCGTACGGACTGTGGCAACAACGATTCGGCGGATCGGCGGATATCCTCGGACGGTCCATTCAGCTCGACCAACAGCCGTACACGATTGTCGCCGTGATGCCGCGCGACTTCGTGTTTCCCGATCGCGACACGCGGGCCTGGATTCCATTCCACGTCCCCCCCGTGATCGGCGACACACCCGGCTCGGTACAGATCGCCATTTTCGGCGCGATGGCGCGTCTGCGGCCGGGCGCCACCGCTGCACAGGCGTCGGCTGAAGCGACGGCTCGCGCGCGAGGCGGCCCGAGTCCCGGCCTCGCCGCGGTGGCGATGTTCGGCAGTGCGGCGCCGGCGGACGTGTCGGTCGTACCCGCCCTTGACGCACTCACCGCAGACGTGCGACCGGCGCTCAGTGTCTTCTTTGTCGCGGTCGCGCTGCTCCTCATCACGGCCACCGCCAACGTGGCGAGCCTCCACTTGGCGCGCGCGACGGTGCGGCGCCGAGAAATCGCCATCCGGTCCGCGCTCGGAGCGGGCGGTGCCAGGCTCGCGAGGCAGTTGCTCGTCGAGAGCTTGGTGCTCGGCCTTGCGGGCGGCGTCATCGGGCTGGCGCTGGCTGGGGCACTGCATCGCGCGCTGCCGTCGGTCTTGCCGGCGGATTTTCCCAGGCTCGACGATGTGGTGATCGACGTTCGCGTGATGGCGTTCGCGCTCGGTCTGTCGCTCCTGACGAGCGTGGCCTTCGGCCTCTGGCCGGCGCTCCAGGTGCGCCGGCTGAATCTCGTGCAAGGGCTGACCGAAGACGGCCTGGCGCCCGTCGGCGGCGGCAGCCGCTCGGGTACGGCGCGTGCCCGGGCGCTCATCATGGGGGGGCAGATTGCCATCGCCTGCGTCCTGTTGCTCGGCGCCGCGCTTCTGGGACGAAGCTTCATCTCGCTGATGCGGGCAGACCGCGGCTACGATCCGGCGAACGTGCTGACGGCGCGTCTCCTCACGCCTTCGTCGTCCTACACGCCACAGCGCCGCGCGGCGCTCCTGACGACCGTGCTCGATCGCCTGCACGCGATTCCGGGTGTGAGGCAGGCGGCCTTCTCGAGCGTCGTGCCGCTCATGGCCGGCGACGCCTCCATGGGCTTCCGCATGCCGTCGCACAAGCCGCCGGTCGGCGTCCTGGTGCAGGTCCAGGCCGGCCAGCGGCTCGTCAGCGACGGGTACTTCACGGCAATCGGCATGCGCATCGTCCAGGGCCGCGCGTTTGCGCCAGCTGATACCTCCTCTTCCGTTCCGCTGATCATCGTCAACCGCGAGTTCGCCAGGCGTTATCTGACCGATGCTCCAATCGGCGAGAAAGTGGCGCCCGCGGGCGCGGACGCCAAGGACGCATGGGAGGTCGTTGGCGTGGCGGACGACGTGCGGCAGCCGAACGTGTCGCAGGGCGCACAGCCGGAGATGTTCGTCTGTTACCGGCAGCTTGCTGGAGGCGTCGCGGACGGCTCTTCCAACCTCGTGATCCGCACGGCAGGCGACCCGATCGGGTTCGTGCCGACGCTGAAGGCGCTCGTGCGCGGGCAGGATCCGTCGCTCGTGCTCGAGTCCATCATGACGATGGACGACCGCATCATGACGACGCTCGCCAAGCCGCGTCTGTACGCACTGCTGCTGGGCGGATTCGCGGTCTTCGCGCTCGCGATTGCCGGCGTCGGCTTGTTCGGTGTCCTCTCCTACAGCGTGGCTCAGCGCTCGCGCGAGATTGGCGTCCGCACGGCGCTCGGGGCACAAACAGCCGACATCGTCGTTCTGGTGCTCAGGCAGGCGGCCGCGATGACGCTCGGCGGGCTCGCGGTCGGCTTATGGGCGTCGTTCGCGCTGGTGACGTATCTGTCGAAGTTCCTGTACGGCGTGACGGTGCACGACTGGGTGAGCTTCGTGCTGGTGCCGCTCGTCCTCGCGATGGTGGCGGGGATCGCGTGCGTCGTGCCGGCGCGGCGCGCGGCACGCGTCGATCCGCGGCAGGTCCTACGCGCCGGCTAGGATCTCTTCGGCCCGCTTGGCGTCTTCGGCCCGCACGAGCAGCTCGACGCCGGTGCCCGGCCACATACCGGGGCGCATGCCGCCGGCGTCGTCGGCCCGGATCATCGAGTCGATGTCGGCCGCCTCCAGCGCGCTCTTGGCGATATCGGCCTCGAATCTGTTGCCGAACGTGCGGATGACGACCAGATCGGAGTCAGTCATTGGAGAGTGCCTCGAGGAACGTCGCAAACCGATTGTTGAACAACGCGCCGGGACGTCGCTCCCGCAGTCGCGCGACCGCTTGCGGGCCCGACATGCCGAGCTCCACGAGAATCAGTCCGGCGATGAGGGCCGAGCGGTTGTAGCCCATGCCGCAGTGCGAGAGGACGCGGTGGCCGTCGCGCACGAGCGAGGCGCCGAGCCGCGCGATCGCCTGCAGCGTGCTGACATTGGGCAACTGCTCATCGTCGTCGTCGATGGGGAAGTAGATGTAGAGGCAGCTGTTCGCCAGCGTCGGGATGCAGGTGTCGAGGCCGCCCTCGAGATCGATCACCGTGTCGATTTGATACGTCGCGATCGATTCCCAGTCTTCAATCGCCGGCGAGATGAACAGGCGGCCATCGTCGTCGACCTGGAAGAGCTCCATACGGACGCCTTTTCACCCGCTCTTAGGTGATCTTAGTCCGGAAGTAGTCGATGGTCTTGACGAGGCCTTCTTCGAGCGAAACCGTGGGCTCCCACTTGAGGAGCGTGCGCGCTCGGGTGATGTCGGGCTGGCGGACGCGCGGGTCGTCGGTCGGCAGCGGCCGGTAGACGATCTTGCTCTTCGCGCCGGTCATCGTGATGATCGTCTTCGCGATCTGCTCGATCGTCATTTCGCGAGGATTGCCGATGTTCACCGGATCGTTCACGTCCGACAGCATCAGCTTGATGATGCCGTCGACGAGATCGGTGATGTAGGTGAAGCTGCGCGTCTGCGTGCCGTCGCCAAAGACGGTCACGTCCTCGTTCCGCAGCGCTTGCGAGATGAACGCCGGTACGGCGCGGCCGTCTTTCACGCGCATGCGCGGGCCGTAGGTGTTGAAGATCCGCACGATCTTCGTGTCGAGGCCGTGATAGCGGTGATACGCGACCGTCATCGCCTCGGCGAAGCGTTTGGCTTCGTCGTAGACGCCGCGGGGCCCAATCGGGTTCACGTTGCCCCAGTAGGTTTCCTTCTGGGGATGCTCGAGCGGATCGCCGTACACCTCGGAGGTCGAGGCGAGCACGAACCGCGCGCCCTTGGCCTTGGCCAGGCCGAGCGCTTTGTGCGTGCCGAGCGCGCCGACCTTCAGCGTGGGAATCGGCAGCTCGAGGTAATCGATCGGGCTCGCCGGGCTGGCCCAGTGCAGCACGAAGTGCACCGGCCCCTCGATGTAGATGTAGTTGGTGACGTCGTGCTTGATGAACGTGAAGTCGCGGTTGCGCAAGTGCGCGATGTTCGCCGTGTCGCCGGTGAGGAGATTATCGATGCCGATCACCTCGTACTCGCGGTCGAGCAGCGTTTCGGCGAGATGCGATCCGATGAATCCGGCAGCGCCGGTGATGACGACGCGTGGTTTAGTAGGCATGCTTGTGGAAGAAGCCTTTGATGAGCGTCAACCACATGATTTTCAGGTCGAGGCGCACCGACCAATTCTCGATGTAATAGAGATCGTACTCGATCCGCTTCTCGATCGACGTGTTGCCGCGCCAACCGTTGACCTGCGCCCAGCCGGTGATGCCCGCCTTCACCTTGTGGCGCAGCATGTACTGCGGAATGCGATTCTTGAATTGCGCGACAAACAGCGGCCGCTCTGGCCGCGGGCCCACAATCGACATCTCGCCCTTGAGCACGTTCCAGAACTGCGGCAGCTCGTCGATGTTCGTCCGGCGCAGCATCCGGCCGAACGTCGTGCGGCGCGGATCGTGCTCGCTGGCGAACACCGGCCCGGTGTCGGCTTCCGCATTCACGAACATCGAGCGGAATTTGTAAATCATGAACGGCTTGCCGTCGAGCCCCATCCGCTCCTGGGTGTAAAAGACGGGGCCGCGCGAGGTGAGCTTCACGAGCAGCGCAATCAGCCCGATGGGCAAGGCGAACGCCACCAGCGCCGCCAACGAGATGGCGATGTCGATGACTCGCTTGACGGCGCTGTTGAACCCCTGCAGCGGCACGTCGTTGATGTTGATGACCGGGACGCCGTCCAGATCCTCGAGCCGCGCGCGCAGCGCGATCACCTGCAGCAGATCCGGCACGACCTTGACGTCCACCATCTCGCGGCTCGTCGTCTCGATGAGCTCGAGCATGCGGACGTGCTGCTCGGGCGGCAGGGCGATATAGAGGTGGTCGATGGACTCGCGCGTCGTAATTTCCGCCGCGTCGGCGAGCGGGCCGAGCAGCGGCAGCCCGCGGTAGCCGAGATGATCGCCGCCGGACCGGTCGTCGACGAAGCCGATGATCTGATACCCGAGCTCGCGGTGCTCCAGGATCTTGTCCGCCACGAGGCGTCCGAGCTCGCCAGACCCGGCGATCAGCACGCGCTTGAGGCCGATGCCCGCGCGCCAGCGGCGCTCGAGCGCCTCGCGCACCAGCTCGCGCGACGCGAACGTCAGCGTCACGTTCAACACCAGAAAGATGCCCCAGACGACCTGCGACACTTCCAGCACGCCCTTGACCTTCGCCTCGCCGCTCGTGAAATACGTCTGCACGTACAACGTCGCGACGATCCCGAAGACGACCGCCAGAATGCTGCCGACGAAGACGGCGAAGAAATCGTCCACGCGCGATCGTCCGCGCCGCAGCCGGTACAGACCCTGCAAGTTGAAGGCGAGCGGCACGAGGATCGCGATGAACGGCATCACGTACACATACTGCCGCAGCGTCGGCACGCCCTTGGTGATTGGGATCAGCGCCGCGACCAGCCCCGTGTGAAACCGCAGGATGTAGGCCACGATGAACGCGGAAAGGCCGAGGAGCGCGTCGGAGACGACGTGGAAGGCCACGAGCAGGCGGTTGTAGCGCCGGACCATTACTTAGTTTCTCGCGGGGAACTTTTCCCACAGCGTGGGGCCCCACCCCCACGCATCCAGCTCAAGGCTGCCCCCGCTCGCAACCGTCGCTTACGCTCCGGATCTTGGTTCCAACGCTCGGCTCCTTTCGTGTTTCGCGCGGGGCGCCAGCGGCGACGGTTTCGGCCACCAGCGCTTCGATCTGATCGCCGAAGCGAGCGCGGCTGAACCGCTCCGCGTGCCGGCGGATGCGGGCCGAGTCGAACCTCGTCCCCATCGCGCGCGCGATGGCGTCGGCGAACGCGGCACGATCTTGGTGGTCGACGAGCAGTCCTGTTTCTCCAGGCACCACCGTCTCGACCGCGCCGCCGCGGCCGAGCGCCACGACCGGACAGCCGCAGGCCTGCGCTTCGAGCGGCACGATGCCGAAGTCCTCCTCGCCGGGCAGCAACACGAGGGCGGCGTGACGGTACAACTCGCGGACCTCCTC
>Ga0208587_1001687_pt1 | contig 11623 bp, 11 predicted proteins | sample NGESurdeep092012_7_FD_184472 | JGI IMG/M metagenome (GOLD analysis project Ga0208587, IMG submission 184472) | Arctic peat soil microbial communities from Barrow, Alaska - NGEE Surface sample 210 deep-092012 (SPAdes) | ecosystem: Environmental > Terrestrial > Soil > Wetlands > Peat ...
CTACCTTGAGGAGCTCGGGGTCCGGTACGTCCACCTCATGCCGCTGCTGCGGACGCGACCCGGCGACAACGACGGGGGCTATGCCGTCGCTGATTACCGGGCCGTCGAACCCGGTCTCGGCACGATGGCGGACCTCGAACAGCTCTGCGCGCGGATGCGCGAGCGCGGGATGAGCGTCTGCATCGACCTCGTGTTGAACCACTGCGCGGCCGAGCACGACTGGGCGGTCCGCGCGCGTGCCGGCGAGCCGGGCTACGAGGCGATGTTCTGGATCTTCCCGAATCGAAGGCTGCCCAACAGGTACGAGGCCACGCTCCCTGAGGTCTTCCCCGACTTCGCGCCGGGGAACTTCACCCGGCTCGCCGATGGACGCTGGGTGTGGACGACGTTCAACGAGTTCCAGTGGGACCTGAACTGGTCGAACCCGCGGGTCTTCGTGGAGCTGACCGACGTCCTGCTGGACCTCGCGAACCGTGGCGTGGATGTCTTCCGGCTCGACGCGGTCGCGTTCATGTGGAAGCGGATGGGCACGAACTGCCAGAACCAGCCGGAGGTCCACAGCCTTCTGCGGGCACTTCGCGCCTGCGCACGGATCGCGGCCCCGGCAGTCATCTTCAAGGCCGAGGCCATCGTGGCACCGGAGGACCTCGCGCCATACCTGGGAGTCGGTCGGAACCATGGACGCGAGTGCGACCTCGCATACCACAACAGCCTGATGGTCCAGTACTGGTCGGCCCTTGCGACTCGTGACACGCGCCTCATGACCCACGTGCTGTCGGCATTCCCGAGAAAGCCGGCCACGACGTCGTGGGCCACCTACATCCGCTGCCACGACGACATCGGCTGGGCGATCACCGAAGCGGACGCCGAGGCCGTCGGCTGGACCGGGCAGGAGCACCGCGCCTTCCTGTCGGCGTTCTACGCCGGCGAGTTTCCCGGGTCCTTCGCGGTGGGAGAGGTGTTCCAGCACAATCCGGCGACCGGCGACTCGAGGATCAGCGGGTCGTTCGCCAGCCTCGCGGGTCTCGAGCGCGCGCTCGACATCGAGGATCCGGGACAGGCCGACCTCGCGATCGCGCGGATCCTCCTCGGCCACGCCCTGATCATGGGCTGGGACGGGCTCCCGCTTCTCTACATGGGCGACGAGATCGCGATCCTCAACGACCAGAGCTACCGGCTGGAGGCGAGCCTCGCCTCGGACAGCCGCTGGCTCCACCGGCCTCGGATGGACTGGTCGCGTGCGGCGCAGAGGCACCTCGACGGTCCGGTGGGCCGGGTCTTCCGGGGGATTCGGCACCTGGTCCGGGTCCGGCGTTCGCTCGAGTCCCTCCACGCGGCGACACCGCTCGAGCCCCTCGATCTCGGCGACCCGGCGCTCTTCGCGTTCGTCCGTGCCCACCCGTCGGGCCCGCTGCTGGCGGTCCACAACATGACGGAGGCCCCGCGGAGCCTCGACGGACGGGTCCTGGAGATGGTCGGGCTGGACGCGGCGGTGGATTCCATCTCGGGCGACGGGCCGTTCCTGCCGGCCCACCCGATTGCCCTCCCGCCGTACGCCGTCCGGTGGCTCGTGGCTGCACGGGACGCGTGATGCGGCCGCCGGTCCCTCCGCGTCGCGCCGACCCGGGCTGGTGGAAGACCGGCGTGGTGTACCAGGTCTACCCGCGCTCCTTCGCCGACACGACCGGCGACGGAGTGGGGGACCTCGAAGGGATCACCCGCCACCTCGACCATCTCGCCGGAGAGCCGGGCTCGCTCGGCGTCGACGCGATCTGGCTCTCGCCGATCAACCCGTCGCCCGGACATGACCTCGGTTACGACATCAGCGACTACGCGTCCGTGGACCCGCTGTTCGGGAGCGAAGCGGATTTCGATCGCCTCGTGGCAGAGGCGCACCGCCGTGGGCTCAAGGTCATCCTCGACCTCGTCGTGAACCACACGAGCGACGCACACTCCTGGTTCACGGCGTCGCGCTCCTCCCCCGACGGCCCGTACGGCAATCGCTACCTCTGGCGCGACCCCGCCGGCGTGGACGCTTTCGGACGTCCGATCCCACCCAACAACTGGGTCTCCTTCTTCGGGGGGCCCGGGTGGGAGTGGGATCCGATCCGCGGGCAGTTCTACCAGCACACCTTCCTGGCGCAGCAGCCCGACCTGAACTGGCGCGACCCGGGGACGCCGACAGCCGTCACGGAGATGATGCGAGGCTGGATGGCGCGTGGCGTCGACGGCTTCCGCATGGACGTCTTCAACGCCCTGCTGAAGGACCCGGGACTCCGTTCGAACCCAGTCCGGCCGGGCCGCTCGCCCTGGGCGCGGCAGGTCCACCTCCACGACAAAGACCAGCCCGATCTCCCGGCCCTCCTTGCCAGGATCCGCGCGGTCGTCGACGAGGAGCCGGGCCGGATGACGGTCGGGGAGCTCTTCGACGGTGACGTGGTCAGGGCGGCGGACCTGACCACGGAGCGCCATCTCGTGTTCGACTTCGAGCTGCTCCAGACCCGCTGGTCCGCGGCCGCAATGGGGCGTGCCGTGGAGCGTCGAGAGCGCGCCTTCGGACCGGATCGCTGGCCGACCGTCGCGATCTCGAACCATGACCAGCCCCGTCACGTCTCGCGCTGGAGCGGCGGTCGCGACCGCGACGCCCTGGCGCGCGCCGCGGCGGTGCTCCTGCTGACCCTCCGTGGCACTCCCTTCATCTACTACGGCGAGGAGCTCGGGGTCCCCGGGATCGTCGTGCCGAATCGACGGGCGATGGACCCGCCGGCACGCCGCGCAGGGCCCGACTTCCCGTGGTGGAACCGGGACCAGGCGCGCGCCCCGATGCCGTGGACCGGCGACCCGGGTGCGGGCTTCACCACTGGCCGGCCATGGCTGCCCCTCCCGCCCGACGCGGCCACCCGCAACGTGGCGTCCCAGCGCGCCGATCCCGGGTCCGTCATGTCGTTCTACCGGGCCCTCCTGAAACTGCGCCGTGCGACACCCGCGCTTCACGCAGGCGCCTTCGCACGGGTGCCTTCGTCGACTCCAGGCGTGCTGGCCTTCCGGCGATGGACCCCCGACGGCCGGGCACTCGTCGTCCTCAACCTCGGCCGCCGGCAGGTGACCGCGACGATCGATCCGAGGACGGCGACGGGGCCCTGGGAGACGGCCCTCGGGACGGACGGGTCGTCCCCTCCCGGGATCACGCGAACCGGGCGAATCGGCCTTCGCGCGCTTGAGGGCGTGATCCTGGTCGGAAGAGACGCAGCCCCACGTGGGTGACCCGCGCCGATCCGAGATGACCCGCGCCGATCCGGCGTCCGGCGCTGCTAGGATTACCTTCACCACACGCCGAGGGAGGTTCCGTGCCGCTCGAGTTCCTCAAGCGTCGGGGACGGGACGACGACCGATCCGTGCCCACGCCCGCCGCCATCCCCGAGGAGGCCTCCGCCCAGGAGTACCTCCTCAAGCTCTACTACGCGGGAAAGAGCAGCGAGGGAGTCCGCCTGAAGGCGAGCCCGCGCGCCATGGCCGAGCTCCCGAAGATGCTCGCCGGGCTTGCCACGAGCGAGATCGAGGTGATCGACCCGCTCCCCATCGAGTTCAGCCAGGCCAGCCCCCAGATCATTCGGCCCTCCGAGGCGATGCAGTGGGTGAACGCCCATCACGGCCACTCGCCGGTCGGACGCCACGCGATCTTCGTCCTGGAATCGATCGACGCGATCGATCTCGCCTTCGACACGGTCGCCTGTGCGCTCCTCGACGGTGAGCTCGACACGTCCGGCTACCCGGAGTACAACGCGGTCGTGGGCGGCGTCGCGTCGCACTGGGATGAGGCGACCGGCGACATGCTCGTCCGGGCCGTGGTCGGCTGGGGTGGGCGCGGCGTGCGCGGCGACACGGACAGGATTGCTGCCCGGCTGCTGAGCGGAATCTTCCAGAACGTTCTCGCCAGTCAGTACGCCATGGGGATAGCGCCGCTGGATCGGCCGGTCCCGATGGCGGGCCGGGGCGGACTCGTCTGCGCCCATTGCGGGTTTGCGTCCGCCCACACCCGGGCGTTCTACTGCCCGAAGTGCGGCATGCGGCTCTTGCGCGGCTGAGCCGATTCGAGGAACGGGAGACCAGGTGCCCATCTACGACTACGTCTGCGGATCCTGCGGCCACCGGTTCGAGGTCCTCCGCGGGATCAACGAGGCCGGACCGCACCAGTGCCCGGAGTGCGGGGGGCCGGTCGCGCGGGCGTTTGTCCCGCCGACGATCCATTTCAAGGGCACCGGCTGGGCCAAAGCGGACCGCCGGGCGGCCGGGGTGCCCGCCCACCGCTCGGAGACCTCGTCGCCCGCGTCCGGGTCGCCGGCATCCCCGGCCGGCGGAGGATCCGGCACGGGAGCGGGATCGCCCGGAACGAACGCCGGCTCCGAAGGGACCCAGTCGACCTCCGTGGTCCCGCCGACGAAATCGGCCCCGGCCGACGCGGAGCGCTGAAGAGGCGATGAGTCGTCCGCCCTCGGACTGGATCACGCTCGCCGAGGCGGGCCAGATCCTCGGCGACGCGAACGTCCGTCTTCGTCCCGAGACGATCGGCAGGTGGGCTCGCGAAGGCCGGCTGCAGACGCTGAAGCTGGGCGGCCGCCGGTATGTCCGGCGGGTCGAGGTCCGGGCGCTGCTCCGACCCCGACGGCGCGTCGCAGCCGAGGATGTCCAGCCGCGGCTCTTCGAGGACCTTTGAGCGGACCGGCTGCGACGTTGCGGCCGAGCGTCGGGCGCCGGGTCTGGCTACGCGTCGAGCCAATCGTCGCGACCGTCCTGGGCGTTCCGCGGATCGCGATGGCGCAGCGGGTCTGGAATCGTTACGGCGCCTCGAGCGGTCCACTCCTCGCCCGGGGCCTCGCGTTCACCGCGCTCTTCACGCTGGTCCCTGCGCTCCTGCTGATTGCCTCGATCGCCGGGCTCATTATCGGAGATCCCGAGACGCGGACCCGGATCGTGGCATCGCTGGCAGCGCAGTTCCCGCCCCTGGCGAGCCTGCTGCGCGACGCTCTCGACACCGCGCTCGCGCACGCCGCCGCGTTCTCGCTGATCGGCGCGGCGGTCCTCGCCTGGTCCGCGAGCGGGCTCGTGCGCAGCCTCGACGGCGCGTTCGCGATCCTCTTTCGCGAGGGCGGGCACGGCGGGACGCTGATGCGGACCCTCGGCGAGGTCGTCCTGGTGGCGGTCGCCGTGGTCGGGTTGGGGCTGATCGTCGTGATCGCGACCCTCCCGGGGCCGGTCTCCGAGCTGCTCGGCCTGGCACGGCTGCGCGTCACGGCCGTCCTTCCCGTCGCCGCAGTCTTTGCCCTGGCTTTCCGATTCATGCCGCGGCCCCGGCCCGGCTGGCGCGATGCGATCGTCCCGGGAGTGTGGGTGGGGATGGGCGCGTCGGCCCTGACCGTGGCGTTCACCCACGCCGGTCCCCTGCTGTTCGGCGCCGCGGATCTGTACGGCGCGTTCGCCGGAGTGTTCCTGGGCCTGCTCTGGTTGTCCTACGTCACGCAGCTGTTCATGCTGGGCGCGGCGTGGGTGGCCGTGCGGGCAGACGAGCGCCTCGCCAGGGTGGTCGCGCCGCAGTCGATGGCGTCCTGACCGCCAGTCCAGCCTGGCCGACGCGGGCGCCTTCGATCAGCCCTGGCGGCTCCCGCAGCGACGGCAGAAGCGCGCGTTCGCAGAGAGCGATAGTCCACAGCTGACGCACGACTGGATCCCGACCGGGCCGGCGGCGCGCCGCGGTTCGGCGGCGAGGATGTCGCGACTCGATTCGGCCCAGACCGGCGACTCGAGCGGCCGCGCCGTGGCGACCCGCGCCGCCCAGGACGCCGAGGGCATCGCGTCGGTCGCCCGGCGGGTGGCACTTTCGGGCGACCCCCAGGCCGGCGGGGCGGGATGCGACTCGCCAGGAGCGGCGCCATCCTCCGCGACCATTCTCCACGTGGGTTGCACGACGACGTCGGTGGGCAGCGCCTCGGGCGCCGGTTCGGCAACGACCGCCTCGGGCGCCGGTTCGGGCGCCGGTTCGGCAACGACCGCCTCGGCAAGGACCGCCTCGGGCACCTCGGCAAGGACCGCCTCGGGCGCCGGTTCCTCGACGACCCCCTCGGGCGCCTCGGGCGCCTCGGCAACGACCGCCTCGGGCGCCGGTTCGGCGGCTGCGGCATCCGCCAGGGCTCCCGCAGGAGCCGTCGGCGTCGCGACCGGTGTGGGTCGATCCCGGTGCGGGCGGAACCGCTGCATGAAGTGCCGCGTCTCGCGGCGTGCGCCCGCGGCGGGTTCGGGCCTGCCCGCGGAGGGAGCCTCGACCGGGCCCTCGCCGACGATCGGCGGGATCGTCGCGACATCTGCATCGGCAGGCCCCGCGCGATCCGCGAGATCCGTGTCCTTCGCCTCCGCGATCGTCGGGCCCGCGTCGTACCGGCTGGCGTGGCGGCTGAGGGCGCCCTCGATGGCGGACAGCTCCTCGTGGGTCAGCTCGATCTCCGACGTGTCCATCGGCTCCGTCGCCGGCGGGCCCGCAACGACCGCCTCCGTGTGCACGGCGTGGAGGTCGGAGGTAGGCCAGGCTGACGCTTCAACGTTCGGATGAGCCGGTTCCGCGACCGCGGAGGGATGCACTCCGGGTCCGCCGATCGCCAGGTCGGGGAAGGTCGGCGGCAGGACTTCCAGGCTCATGTCGGGCGCGCACGAGAGGCATTCCCCGGCCGTGGCGTTCCAGCAGTTCCCGCACGTGTACTGGCGACAGCTCATGCAGAAGTTGAACGTTCGGTGGAAGGCGTCCAGCTGCTGCGACGACTGGCTCCGCTCGTCGTCCGCGTGCGCGGCGGCCATCGCCTCCGAGAACGAGGCGTCGTCGTTCGAGACGAAGTTCTTCACGCCACGGGACAGCGTCCGGATCCGCCCCAGGCCGCGCCGCCGTCGCCCTGTTGCCTCGAACGTATATCGCGTGCCGCAGCGCTCGCAGAAGGATTCGGTCAGGACCTCGGCCATCAGCTCCCCGTGTGCACGCCCGTCCGCGACCCCCCGGCCCCGTCCGCGGCCCCCGGAGTATACCGTAGGCTTGGAGACACCCCGGGACCGGAGGTCGGGCGGGGTACCGCGTCGCTCTCCCTCGATTGCCGCCCGGTCGCGACCCGCACACGTCCGGAGGTTCCGCGCGCACCACATGCGACCTCTCCCTGCGCTCGAGGGCTTCCTCGAGCGACTCTTCGAGCGGCCTGGAACTCGTCTCTTCAATGCCGGCGTCGCGCCGGCCACCGTGGCGCGCCGCATCGAGCGCGCGATCGACCAGGAGCGCCGACCCGGCCCCGAGGGGCGGATCGCGCCGACCCGGTTCGAGGTCGCCGTGGACGCCCGCGCGGCGGAGGAGCTGGCGCGCCTGCCCGAGCTGGAGCGAGAGCTCGCGTCCGTCGCCCTCGCGCACGCACGGCGGCGTGGGTACCGGATCCCCGAGCGTCCATCGGTCGCGATCGTCGCGTCGGCGACCCTCCGGCGAGGCGCGATCGAGGTCCGGGCGACGTTCGCCGGCACTGCAGCGCTCCGGGACGCGGCCGGCCCCGCCATCGACCGAACGATCGTGCATCCGATCGCCGGCGTCGCTGCGCCCAGCGCGCTCCTTCGCGTCGTGGGTCCCGACGGGGTCGACCGCCGGCTAGCGGTGGGGGACCGACCTTTCGGGATCGGCCGCGATGCCGACAACGACCTCGTCGTGGCGGACCCGCTCCTCTCGCGGCACCACGCCCGGATCGTGCCGCGCAATGGCCGCCTGGTCCTGGGCGACCTGGCGAGCCGCAATGGGACGCGGGTCAACGGGCGACTCGTGCTCGAGGCCGTGCTCGGTCCGGGCGACCGCGTGGAGCTCGGCGGCACGGTCATCGATGTCCTCGCACCGGAGCGGCCGTGGACCCCGTGACGCTGGCCCTGTGGGCAATCCGCCTGGCATTCCTGGCCGCCCTCTACGTGTTCCTCGCGCTCGTGGTCCGGGCGCTGCTCCGGGACATCCGGGCGGCGGCGCGCGACCCGGCCGGGGCGCTGGGTCGTCTCGTCGTGATCACGAGCGCGGGCGTCCCGGCGGCCGGCAGCGTGTTTCCCCTTGACGCCCTCACGACGCTCGGGCGCGATCTTGGGAGCAGCGTGGTCCTCGATGACCCGTTCGCCTCGGCCCGCCACGCGGTCCTCACCTTCCGCGGCCGCGGCTGGTACGTGGAGGACCTGGGGAGCACGAACGGCACGCTCGTCAACGGCGTGCCGATCGCCGGCGCGCTCCCGCTCGGTTTCGGGGACGAGCTCCAGATCGGCGACACGAGGATGCGCCTGGAGCGTGGGATCCGGTGACCGCGGCTGCGCTGCCCGGGTTTCCCCGCCCGATCCTGCGGCGGCGCGAGCTCGGCCTCCTGCTTGCGGTAGGGGTCGCGCTCCTCCTCGGGAGCCTCTCCCTCGGGTTCACCCGGAACGGCGTCCCGTCGCTGGCCGATCCGGCCGGGCTGGCCACCTACCTGGTGACGCTCACCGCCGTCCACGTGGCGCTCGTCGTGGCGGGGCGCCGAGTGGACGAGGTGCTCCTCCCGGTGGTCGGGCTGCTCGGCGGCATCGGCCTCCTCCTGGCCGCGCGGCTGCCACAGGGCCTGGTCGTCGCGCGGGTCGGCACCGCGACCCTGGGCCTGGCCTCGCTCCAGCTCGTCTGGCTCGTGCTTGCGCTCGGGATCGCAGCCGTCGTCGCGATCACGGTCCGCTCCGATCGCTGGCTGCGGCTCTACAAGTACACCTGGGCCGCGCTTGGGCTGGCGCTGCTGCTGCTGACGTTCGTGTTCGGGAGCGACGTGAACGGGACTCGGTTGACGCTGGAGCTCGGGCCGGTGAGCGGGCAGCCGTCGGAGCTGCTCAAGGTGATCCTGGTGGTCTTCTTTGCCACGTACCTGGCCGAGAACCGGGTCCTCCTGGCCGACGCGCGGGTCCGGGTGGTTGGACGACTGACGCTCCCGCCGGCGCCGTACCTCCTGCCGGCGGGCCTGATGCTGGCCCTGGCACTCGGAATCGTGGTGGTCCAGCGAGACCTGGGAGCGGCACTCCTCTTCTTCGCGGTCTTCCTGTGCCTCTTCTACCTCGCGACCGGCAGCCGGGTCGACGTCGTCCTGGGGATCGCCCTCTTCCTGGCCGGCTTCGTCGCGCTGGCCCTGGTGTTCCCGCATGTCCGGGACCGGGTGGCGACCTGGCTGGACCCCTGGGCCGACCCGCTGGGGACGGGCTACCAGACGATCCAGGCGCTCCACGCGTTCGCGCGCGGCGGGCTCCTCGGGACCGGCCTGGGCGCGGGCCTGCCGCTGATCGGCGGGCAGCTGCCGATCCCGGCCGTCCACACCGACTTCCCGCTCGCGGCCCTCGGCGAGGAGCTGGGGATGACCGGCGTGCTCGCGATCCTGGGCTGCTACCTCGTCATCGTGTCGCGGGGGCTCCGCATCGCGGCCGCTGCCGCTGACGACGTCCGGGCGCTGCTTGCCGCGGGCCTTGCCCTCGTGATCGGCGTGCAGGCCGCGATCATCGCCGCAGGCAACCTCAAGCTCATCCCGCTGACCGGGATCACCCTCCCGTTCATCAGCTACGGCGGGTCGTCGCTCCTGGTCAACGGACTGATCGTCGGGTTGCTCCTGGCGTTCTCGGATCGCGGGCCGGCGCTGCCGCGTGAGCCGCGCCGGGCCCGCCGGTTTGCCCGGGGCGGCGAATGATGCAGCAGGGCGCGGGCGGCCGCCGCGAGCGCCCACTGGGCGGACGCGTGGTCCGCCTGGGCCTCGCCCTCTCCCTCGCGTTCGGCGGCCTGGCGCTGGGCGCGGGCTACTGGCAGGTGTTGCGCGCCGACGAGCTGGCCCGCGACCCGGGCGATGCCGGCGTCATCGCGGCGACCCTGTCCACGGTTCGCGGGCGGATCCTGGACCGCGACGGCCACGCCCTGGCCACCAACCGGCGCGACGCGGCCGGCGAGTCGTACCGCGTCTATGCCGATGCCTCGCTCAGCGCGCCGCTCGGCTACGCCTCGCGCCTCTACGGGTCGGCGGGCCTCGAGGCCGCCTGGGCGTCGGAGCTGCTCGGGATGGGTGCCGACCCGGCGTCGCGCGCCCTCGCGAAGTTCCGTTCACCCGCCCAGCGCGGCGACGACCTGCGGACCAGCCTCTCGCTGACGCTCCAGCGGCTGGCAGTCCGCCTGCTGGGTGCGGACCGGGGCGCGGTGGTGGCACTCGATCCTCGGACCGGCGAGGTGCTCGCGATGGCCAGCACGCCGACGTACGACGCGTCGGGGATCGCGGATCCAGCCACCTCCAGCGCCGCGTTCGCAGCGGCCCGGAACGACCCCGGCCAGCCCCTCTTCGATCGCGCCGTCCAGGGACGCTACGTCCCCGGATCGGTCTTCAAGATCGTGACCGCCATCGCCGGGCTCGGATCCGGCGCGATCACCGCGACGACCACGTTCCCGCAGCAACCCGCGGCCGAAACCACGGGCCTGCTCGTCGATGGCTTCCTGGTCCACGACGGCCACCATCTCTTCACGGGGTCGGAGCTCCTGGACTTCTCGCGCGCGACCGAGGTCTCGTGCAACATCTGGTACGCGCTGGCCGGCCTTCGTACCGGGGGCGCTTCCATGGACGAGGCGGCGCGCCGGCTCGGCTTCGGCGCGGCCATCCCGTTCGACCTCCCGACGGCGACCTCGCAGCTGACGAACGGCGGTGGCCCGCTGCCCGGCGGCTTTGCCGACGACGTCGAGCTGGCCAATGCCGCGTACGGGCAGGGCGAGGTGCTTGTCACGCCGCTCCAGATGGCGCTCGTCGCCGCGACCGTCGCGAACGGCGGCGTGGAGCCCCGACCGCGCCTGGTCACCGCCCTCGTCAGCCCGTCCGGCGCGGTCAGCGACGTCCCGGCTGGCACCCTCGGTCGCGTCCTTTCCGCACAGGACGCCGCCACGATCGCAGCGGCCATGACCGGCGCCGTCGAGGGCGTCGACGGGCAGAAGTTCACCGCCGGCGCCCAGGTCGCCGGGGTGACCGTCGCCGGCAAGACGGGCACGGCCCAGCTGGGCGGGACCGGCGAGCCGAATTCGTGGTTCATCGGGTTCGCACCGGCGCAGGCACCGACGATCGCGCTGGCCGTGATCGTCGAGCAGGGCGGTTCGGGAGGGATGCGGGCTGCGCCCCTGGCCGGGGACCTGCTCCGGGCGTACTTCGCGGCGCAGCCGTGACGGGCCCGCGCAGGCCGGATCCCGCCCCGACCGACCCGACGGCGCAGGTGCGGGACCGCGCGCCGGAAGGCGCGCTGGAAATTGCGCCGCTCGAGCCACGCCCGTGGATCGAGCGGATCGGCCTCGCCTTCATCGCGGCCATCCTCGTCGTCGTGTTCGGCGTGATCGCCGCCGCGTCATTCGCCTCGGGTGAGCTCTTCCTTGCGCTGATGGCCGGGCTCGGTGCCCTGATGACCGCGTGGGCCGGCGGCCGGACCCTGCTTCGAGGCTGACGGACGCCGGCGGAGTCGGCCACGGAACCGTCCGTGGGGTTTCGGACGTACTATCTCAAGGCGCGCCGGTGTCCGCCGGTGTCCGCCGGTGTCGGGGTCACGCTCAGAAAACAGG
>Ga0208587_1001691_pt1 | contig 11607 bp, 12 predicted proteins | sample NGESurdeep092012_7_FD_184472 | JGI IMG/M metagenome (GOLD analysis project Ga0208587, IMG submission 184472) | Arctic peat soil microbial communities from Barrow, Alaska - NGEE Surface sample 210 deep-092012 (SPAdes) | ecosystem: Environmental > Terrestrial > Soil > Wetlands > Peat ...
TCCTTTCAATTCACAAGATCAGCCAGGCTTAGCCTGGTGTACCCGATGAACGCCGATAAACGCAGATAAGACAACAGCAAATTCTTATCTGTGTTCATCCGTGTTCATCTGTGGCCCATGCTTTTTCTGGTTAACCCGCCTTGGGCACCACGTGGCCGAGCCCGAGGCTCATCGCGATCTCGTACAGGCTTCCGTGCAAATTGCGCATCAGACGGCGCTTCAACCCCAGGTAGGGCTGCTTGCCCGCGAACAGATCCTGCATCACGTTGGCAAAGCGCGGCGAACGCCGCGTGAATTCCACCATGCGCCGCGGCACCGAACCGTACAGAAAACGCCCCAGAAACACCCGCTTGGCCAGCCGCGAGCCGAACTCCAGGTCGGCCGCGAAATCGCCCCGCAGCAATCCGCGATAGCGATTCAGGCTCTCCGCCGGTCCGCCCACGTCAGCCAGCAGGCTCTGCGCCGCCAGGTCGCCCGATCGGATCGCGTAGTAGAGGCCCTCCCCCGTGATTGGGTCCACCAGTCCCGCCGCGTCGCCCACCGCCATCCAGCCATCGCCCGCCACCCGGTTCCGCTTCCACGATTTCGAGTCCAGCGAGGGCAACAGATGGCTGTAGAACGCCGCGCCCTTCCAACTGATGCCGCGTCCGGCCATGTACGCTTCCAGCCGCTTGCGTAGCGAGCTCGCCGGCTCGCCCTTGCCGCAGATCCCCACCGAGAGATGCCCGCACCGCGGGAAGATCCAGATGTATCCCTCCAGGTCCGGTAGAAACTGGATGTCGATCCGCGCCTGGTCGCCCTGTACGTAGTAACCCAGCGCGGACATGGTGTCGGGTGGCGTGAGAAGCGTCCCCACGTCGCGCAGTGGATTGCGCGCGCCGGTAGCCACGATGCAGAAGTCCGCGTCCAGCTTGCCGCCCGCCGTCTCCAGACGCCACCCCGCGCCTTGCCGCGCCATGCCCGTCACGCGTGTTTTCTCGATCTGCGCCCCCGCCCGCTCGGCCCGCTCCAGCAGCATGCGGTTCAAATCGTAGCGCGAATAGATCACTAGCGGGTCGCCCAGCTTCAGCGTCACCTCGCCCGCCTTGGGCGCGGCCAGCACGGTCTCCGTGACCAGCCGCTTCGGGGTGGAATTCTCAATCAGAAACGGGTATTGGCTGTAAGCTTTATGCGTCAGCGCCCCGCCGCAAGGCTTTTCCCAGGCGAGCTTCTCATCCATCAGAATCACGCCGAGCCCGGCCGATGCCAGCTTTTCCGCCGCGAAGGCCCCCGCCGGACCGCCACCCAGGATTGCGACTCGCTTCATTTCTTCTTGCCGGCGGGTGGCAGATCTTCCGGCGCCGGCATCTTACCCCCGGCTCCCGGCGCTGCCATGCCTCCCCCATGAGGATTTTCCATGCCCGGCATCGCCCCGCCCTGCGGAGCTGCCCCGGGCGGCATCTGCCCGCCACCGTGCTGGTTCGCATCCTGCCGGCCCACCACGGCCCATTTGCTATCTTTTAGCTCCAGGTGGTACTGGATCGTCATTTGCCCTACGCCGGTACCTTTGGGCGCGAACGAAACCGTCGCGTCCGCCTTGTCGCCGTTGAACTTCACAGCACTAACCGTGATATCCATGGCCGCTGCCGTCATGCCCTTGGTGGCCAGATAATCCAGTACGCCCTGACGCACCGCGTCATTGCTTTCGACGCCGCGATGACATCCGGCGAGACCAAAAATCAGGAGGAAGGTTGAGACGATGCGCACTCCTCAATTATAACCAGTAGGAGTACGACTGCGCCCTCATCCCAGTGGTAAATTGGCCTCAAGACATGCCAGATGCCGTCCAGCCGATCTCAACGAGCGCTGCTTTGCTCGACCACCCGCCATTGTACTAGTACAGGTACGGCTAGTAAATACGGACCGTATCGGCCCAAATTAAGTAATTACTTATGCGAAACCTGCTGCTGTTACTCACGCTGTCCGTAGGCACCCTCTGTGCCACCGACTCTTCAATTCTCGCTGCCCCAACAACGCCGCCGCCCAGCAAGACCCTCTGGAAAGTCAGTCTCGCCTCCCTGGCGGTCGCCAATGCCATGGATTTGCAGTCCTCCTGGGGCAAGCACGAGCTGAACCCCACCCTCTCGAGCCCCGCCGGCAAATTCGGCGGGCAGGGTGCGCTGATCAAACTGGGATTGCAGGGTGGTCTGATGGGCGTCGAATACGTCATTACCCGTGGACACCCCACCAAAAAACTCTACCGCGTGCTCTCGGTGATCAACTTTGGCGCCGCCGGCGCCACTGCCGCCGTCGCTTCCCACAACTACACCATCCCCCGCCAGTAAGGTGCGGCCGGGGTGGGGCGGGCGTTCAGCCATTTCTCCCCCCCGGAATGAAGACCGCCAACGGCGCGGGCATCCTCTTCTTCTTTCATGGCGGCTCGGCGGCCTCACTGCCCACCAAGCATCTCGATCCATAGCCGGATTGTCAGGTCGTGCCGCCCTATCGCCGCGAGATATGGGCGAAGTTCCAAACGATAGCGATCTTCAAGGACTGCCAGATCGAGCGGCACTGCACGGGCCAGGAATCTCACGTCTTCGCGATCGCGGGCCGAGTTACGTTCCAGCTTCGACAACGCGAGGTCGTAGGCTTCGAGCCCCAGCAGCCGCAGGCGCCGATACGCGGACGGGAAGATCGGCGTCAGCCGGTCCTCGTAGCTATCGGGCACTGTGACGAAGCCCACGTGCTGAACATACACGCCGTGCTTGTTGTGAAGCGCCGACCCCATTCCCGCTAGCGATTCAAGGTTGGCGGTTTCGTGGATCGGAACCGCCGACAGAAAATCGACATCGACGGTCGGGCGCGGTAAGCCGTACAACATGGCGATCGCGAATCCACCGATGCACTGGAGTTCAACCGGTTGAACCAGGACCTTGTCGATATCAAGGAAGAAAGAATGCCAGGGTTCCGGTGGTCGCTCATGCGGCATATGGCAGGTGCTCCGCGTCGAGATCCGTCAGAAGGTTCCAGTGCTGGGCGTCGGCTGGGCGTCCCTGCCGGAGCCATCGCCGTTCCGCCTCTGAGAGCGACCCCTGGCACAGAGTGTCCTCGCGCGCCAGACGCGCAGGCTCCAAAACCTCTTCCAACTCGCGTAGCAAACTCCGGGCCGCTTCCGCGTTGTGCTTTTCAGCCACCCGCCGGCCGAGTGTGACCACGAAACCGAGCCGGTTCTGAGCATCGCGCAGCTTGGCCTCGCGCGTCAGCCACTCCCAATCGAGATCGTGGTACTCGACAACCAGCCAAGGCAGGCTCTCAATGACTCGGACCTCCAGATCGTTGCGAGAGATCGCAGCGAGCAGGATAACCGCGGGATTCTGGCTCTGCCCGCCCCGCAGGTGCCGGAACCCGGGATACCCGAGGTTAGCCAGCGCCTTCGCTAGCGATTCGGAGTCCCACGAATCCAGTTCGCCGATCGCGAGTGGCAGAGCCGTCGCCGGCAGCCGAGGCTCAAAAGGAAAGCCAAACGCCATTGAATCAAGGTTACACTGGAAACGGTCAGACGGCTAAATGGCCCGCCCTACTTTAGCCACTTCAGGAACACCGGCAGACTGTGCAACTGGTCCACATGATCGGGCGCCGAGTTGCCGGCGTAACCGGCGAGGAGGAACTTGCCGGCGCGCGCTTCGCTGAGCTGTTGCAGGCCCATGGGGCCCCACTTCAGCACCGGCCGGCGCGCGAGGTTCAACTGCTTCAACAGATAGTCGGCGGTTTCCGTGGTGCTGGCGAAGGTGCCGGGAAAAATCTCCGAGTGCGTCACGATGGCGCGCTTGCGGCCGGCCATGGCGTCGCGCGCCAGTTTCTGCCAGATCTCCAGGTTATCGCCGCCGATCTTGGATTCGAGCGGACCGGGTTTGCCATCCACGTAATCGCTGTGGATGCCGTCGATCATCAGCGCCGCATCCACGCGCGCGTAAGAATCGGGCGCTTTGAGGATCTGCCGAATGGCGCCGCACCCGGCGCTCCAGCCGCCCAGCATGACGCGGCCGAAACGCACGCCCGCTTGGCTTTCGGCTTCCTTTAGCAAGGCGGGGAAACGCGCCGGATCGTCGAACAGCCGGACGTAGGCGCCGGAGCCGGAACCGGCTTGCACGGTGACCACCGCCACCTTGTTCCGGGCGGCGGCAACTTCGGGAAGCCACGTGCCGCCATGGAAGAAAAACAGGATGCCCGCGCCGTTGGCGGTCTTCATTCCGGCGGGGAGAAACAGCGTGCCCAGCGCGAGTTTTTGGCGGCGGCCGGGTGGCGATTGCTCCTTCAGGCGCGGGTGCGCCCGGGTGTGCTCCACCATGGGCGAAGGGTTCTGCGACTGCTGCGCGTGCGCCGCGCCGAGCACTACCGCGCAGGTGAGCAGCAGCCGCATGGAACGGAAATCAGAGCTTGCCAATTGCCGCGTTGTCTTTCGCCAGGTGGCTATGATGCCTGCCGTAACTGAAGTACACGATGAGGCCAATGATCAGCCACACGATCAGGCGCGCCCAGTTGATCCAGCCGAGCTTGTACATCATGTATCCGTTGAAGACGATGCCGAGAATCGGAACCAACGGCACCCAGGGGGTCCGAAACGGCCTCGCCTGTCCCGGGTTTGTCTTCCGTAAGACCATGATTGCGATACAGACGATGACGAAGGCAAGCAGCGTCCCGATATTCACCATTTTCCCTATATCGTCGATCGGCGTGACGCTGCCCACGATGGCAGCCACAAATCCGACCAGGATGGTATTCTTCCAGGGCGTCCTGAACTTGGGGTGAACGGCCGCAAAGAACCCTTGGGGCAGCAGGCCATCTTTGGCCATCGCATAGAGCACCCGCGTCTGACCCAACATCATGACGAGCATCACGCTGGTGAGACCGGCCAGTGCGCCTACCGTAATTACGTGCGATGCAGTGGTCAACCCGCGGTCCAGAAACGCCCGCGCGATCGGCGCTTCGATGTTGATTTCGCGCCAGGGCACCATTCCAGTGAGCACCGACGCCACCAGAATGTAAAGCGCCGTGCACACCACCAGGGATGTAATGATGCCGATTGGCAAATCCCTTTGCGGGTTCTTGGCCTCCTGCGCGGTGGTGGACACAGCGTCGAATCCGATATATGCAAAGAAGATGTAGGCCGCTCCCGCTCCTATGCCGGAAAACCCGTAGGGGGCGAAGGAACTCCAGTCGTGTCCCCAGTTCTCCGTGTTTACATATTTGAATCCCATCCAGATGACGAACAACACGACGCATACCTTGATCACCACGATGGTGGCGTTGAAACGGGCGCTCTCCTTGATCCCGACCACCAGAATCGCGGTGATGACCAGGGCGATCACGAATGCCGGCAGATTAAACCCGAATTCAACCCCGAAAATAGTTGGCGCGTTCAGCAACTCCCTCGCCCGCTGCGCGAGCACCGGCGACTGCGCGCCCATTACCTCGGTCACCTTAAGGAGAAACGCCTGCGTGCCCGGCACCAGACTCGGGTCCGCTGCCTGTGCCATTTGCCGCGCCACGATATTCTCCGCGGTTTTCAATGCGGTCCAATGGTCGTACGCCAGCCACAGCGGCATTTTGATTTGGAATATGTTCAGCAGCTCGATAAAGTGGTTTGACCAGCCGGACGAGACGGTGCTGGCGCCCATCGCGTACTCCAGTGTCAGGTCCCAACCGATGATCCATGCCAGGAGTTCGCCCAACGTGGCATAGGCGTATGTGTACGCACTTCCCGCGAGCGGGATCATGGCGGCGAATTCGGCATAGCAAAGACCGGCGAAAGCACAGCCCAAACCGGACAACACAAACGACAGCATCAACCCGGGTCCTGCGTAGTGCGCGCCCAGTCCCGACAGTACGAAGATACCCGCGCCGATGATGGCTCCCACGCCGAGCGCCGTCAACTGAAACGGTCCGAGCGTCCGCTTCAGGCTGTGCTCGCCCGATTCGTGGGCTTCATTCACCAGCCGGTCCAACGATTTCGTCGCAAACAGGTTACTGCTCATACGGTCGCCTTCTTTCGCCAAATAAAGTAAACGGGCAGGCCTAAAAGTACGATGATGAGCCCCGGCCACGTGTAGTTCGGTTTGTACAACAACAGCAAAATTTCGATCAGGCCCGCCGCCAACATGTAAATCGCGGGCAGCACGGGATACCCGAAAGCCTTGTATGGCCGCTCCATATCCGGGCGGGTGCGACGTAGCACGAACAGGCCGGCGATCGTCAAAATGTAGAAGAGCAGCACAGCAAAGATAACATAGTCGAGCAGATCGTTGTAACGCCCGCTCAAGGTGAGCAGGGAGGCCCAGATGCATTGCACGGTCAGGGAGAAGACCGGCGCGTGAGTCTTGGGGTTAAGCGTTTCGGCCTGCCGGAAAAAGAGTTTATCCTTCGCCATCGCATAGTAAACCCGGGCGCCGGAGAGGGTGATGCCGTTGATGCAGCCGAAGGTGGAGACCATGATCGCCGCCGCCATGATCCGCACCGCCACCGGGCCGAACATGCTGGAGGCCGCCGCGGCCGCCACGCGGTCCTTGTCGGCGTGCTGGATGGCATCGAAGGTCAGCACGTTCAGGTAGGTCATGTTGGAGGCGATGTACAGCGCGCTGACGATGGCCACGCCGAGCGCCAGCGAAAGGGGCAGGTTGCGCTTGGGATTGCGCACCTCGCCGGCCGTGAAGGTGACGTTATTCCAGGAGTCGGAGGAGAACAGGGCACCCACCATGGCGACGCCCACCAGCCGTACGGAATCGAAGTTCCAGCCGGCGTGGCGCCAGAAGTCCGTGAAGTTGCTGGCCACCGCGGCGGGGTTGCGGCCCACCAGAAGGCCCGCGCCCACCAGGCCCAGCAGCGTGCCGACCTTGGCAAAGGTGAACACGTTCTGCACCATGGCGCCGGTGCGGATGCCGCGCGTGTTGCTCCAGGTGAGGAAGACGATAACGGCGATGGCCAGGGCCTGCTGGGTGGTGAGGCCGATGCCGCCGCTGCCCACCAGGTAATTCTGGTCGCTGATGGAGGGGAAGAAGATGCCGGTGTATTTGGCGAAGGCCACCGCCACGGCGGCGATGGTGCCGGTCTGGATCACCGCGAACATGGTCCAGCCGAAGAGGAACCCGGCGAGCGGGCCGAAGGCTTCGCGGAGGTAGACGTATTGCCCGCCCGCGTGGGGCATGGCGGCGGCCAGTTCGCCGTAGCTCAGCGCGGCGATCAGGGTGAGGGCCGCGGTGACGAACCAGGTCATCATCATCAGGCCCGGCGATTGCACCTGGCGCGAAATATCGGCGGCCACGATGAAGACGCCGCTGCCGATCATGGAGCCCATCACCAGGGTGGTGGAGTCGATCAGGCCGAGTCCTTTGACGAGGCCGTTTTCGCGAGCGATCAGGCCGTTTTCACGAGTTGTTGCCATTGTTCCATCCGTTCTCGCAGGGAGCGATCCGTGGCGGGAGAGGGCAGCAGGCCGGCGATCACGGCCACGGAATCGGCGCCGGCCCTCAATACGTCAAGTGCGTTTTCTTGCGTGATGCCGCCGATGGCAACCAGCGGCATTTCGACGAGAGACCGGCACCGGCGGATCTCTTCGACTCCGATGACGGGGTCCGGATTGAGTTTGGATGTGGTCGCAAAAACCGGGCCGAGCGCCACGTAATCCACCGGTTCGCCGCCGGCGCGGCTGAGTTGCGTCACGTTGTGGCTGGAGAATCCGATGATCCCATCGGGGCCCATCAACTGGCGCGCCTCGCGCGGCGGCAGATCGTCCTGGCCGACGTGGAGCCCGGCTTCCAGCAGCAAGGCGAAATCGGCGCGGTCGTTGACCATCAGGGTGGCTCCGGCTTGGCGGCAGAGGCGCGCCACGGTGCGCGCGGAAGCGAAGAAGCCGCGGCTCCAGTGCCGCTTGTGGCGGATCTGGAGAATGCCGGCGCCTCCGTCCAGGAAGGCGGCGGCGGCGGTTTCCAGCGCGATGGCGCGGCGAGCGAGCGATTCCGTATCGAGAATCGGGTAGACCCGGGGAAGCCTCATGGATAGCTGATTGGATTATGATACCCCGGCCGGGTGGGGCCATATCCCGATCTGCTGAAGTTTATTTGGTTTTCGTGGCAGGGCAGGGAGGTTTCTTCATACGATGGAATTAGGACCTACCTATGCTCCGAACACGAAGGCGCCTGCTACAGGCCGCGACGACATGGCCGGCGTTCCGCGCTCTACAGGCCGCGCGCAAGGAATTCTGGGAAAGTAAAGACCCCGCCGACTGGAGTAACGAGGAGAAGCGGATTCTGCTCGGACAGTCCCCTTGGGCGCGGGAAGGAATCGTGCGTTTCGATGTCGAACGGAAGCGCGGAGGTCCAACCGGAACCTACGAGGGCGTGGCGAGACCGGGAGGAGGTGTTCCCGGCGCCAATCCGGGCGCCCCACCCGGGGCCCCTACGAGTGTGCCGATCGGTGAGCGTCCGCCGCCGGTTCCAAGCACCGACACCGGCCAGTCCGTGCAGTTCAGGGTGCTCGCACGCTGGGAAAGCGCGATGCCCGTCCGTCTTGCCGGCGGTCCTGAAATGCCCGAGGAAACCGCGCGGTTCTATGCGATCCGGCTTCAGGGAATGCCTTTGTTGCCGCCGCCCAAGGGCAGTAACGGAGAGAGAGTGTCCAATCCCAACGAAGGCATGCTCGAGGCCATCAAGCAGGGTAGCCGCATCGAGCGCGGAGGCAAGATCGCCATTCCTTGTTCCCACCTGCTTACCGGTTCTGGCGATTCGGTGACGGAGCTACTGCTCTTCTTTGCGCGCGGGGCGAATCCGATCACCGTGGGCGAGAAGGCAGCGACGCTGGAAAGCCGCTTCGGCCCGTTTCATCTGTCCATCAAGTTCCCGCTCAAGGAGATGATGTACAAAGGCGCGCTAGCACTCTGATTGCGCCGCTCGTGCGGCGGGAGGAGCCGGCTTCGGGGGTCGGATCAGTTCTCGATTGGGACCCGCTCCACGTGGTCGATCACCAGCATTTCAACCGGCTCATGGCGCGGCTCCAGCCTCAACCCTAGCGAGTCCCGGATAGCGGTAAAGACGGTGGCTGTGGGAGCGGTGGGAAGGTCGGCTCCCGCGTCCGCCGAAGCTGCCCGTGTGGCCTCCCAAAAAGGCGACGGCCGGTCGATGGTCGGATCCGGCGCCCAGGAGAGGTCGATGTCGTAGGTTCCTGTGAGCCCGGTAAAGTCGTGCACCGGACGATCGAGGCTGTTGGCCAGAAATCGGGCAAGCGTCGCCATGGTCATGGAGCCCTTAAACCCGCGAGCGGTCCCCGCGCGGAAAAACATTAAGCCGGAGCTCGGCCCCATGCGACGAAAATTCGTACTGGCCTCCTGGAATTTCGGACCGCTCTTTTCCACAACCAGCGCATACACCGGGCCCGGTCGATCCTCTTTGTGGGCGGCGAGCTTGAACCTTTCCACCAGCAACGCCTGAAGCATCGCCGGGATCTGATCGCTGGTCGCGCCTTCCGGCATCTTGGCGACGATCTCGAAGCAATCCTGATCCAGCCAGGAAGGTCCGACGATCTGGTAGGTTTGCACCTTGAAGGCTTCCATGAGAACGATTTTGAGGGGGTCGCCCTTCAATGTGACCGTCCCAGGGCCCAGGGAGTTCTTTATGATGCCCCGGTCCGTCCGCTTCACCGACGCCACTTCGAACTTCGGCTGGTCCGCGGCGGTAAGTGCGGCGATCGCGCAGATCGCAGATAGGGCAATGGTCGACCGTAGAGAGATTCTCATGACGTAGTGTCCTATACAGGGTTTCCGTTCTTCATCTCGGCTGCACCGATTATATAGCCGACGCGTCTTCCGGGGCCGTTTTGTCTCATCGGCGCAATTGGAAACGGTGCAGTAGGGCAGAAACACGGCGTTACCGGAAGGAACTGGTCCTCAATGGGCTTCGCGCGGGGTTGCGGACGGTTACGCCACCATCTGGGACGCTGAGGGTGATCACCTGCCGGTAACGCCGCAGGGTTTAAGGCCACGGACGGGGTCCGTGGTGGAATGGGACAGGAAACCTGGAAGAATGCCCCCAAGAATGGGGGCATGGCAGCCTGAAAGGCTACGCTACAGTGCTGCGGCGAAGAATCAATGAGTTGCGGAGGGGTTTCCGGAGAGATCGCCGGGTTGGCAGGCGCTTTCACCTGCCAACTGATTTCTACCCCGGGCGCGGACTATTTCACCGCCGCCAATACATCGCCAGGACTCGGCATGCCGCGGCGCGCGAAGAGGATCTTGCCGTCGCGGCCAATCAGGTAGACGGTGCGTTTCACAATGAGCCCGTTGGCGTGGTAAGCTTCCGCCACTTTTTGCCGCTCGTCCACCAGCAGGGGGAACGGAAACTGGAATTTCTTCCGGAAATTGGAGTGCTGCCGGGCGTTTTGCGGATTGACGCCGAAGACCTCCACGCCGTGCGCCGTCGCCTGCCTCCACTCGTCGCGGAACTCGCAGAGCTGTTTGGTGCAGCCCGGCGTGTCGTCGCCCGGGTAGAAGACCAGCACCACGTAGCGGCCGCGCAGCGCGGAGAGCGTCACGGTGCGGCCGCTATCGTCGGGGACGGAGAACTCGGGCGCGTCGGCGCCCACCGCAAGAGGATCGGAGAAGAGCCACGAGAGCATCATTGCACCGCGATCTTGACTTCGTTGCTGTAAGCGTTGCCGCTGGTGATTATCAGCGACAGCGTGCCGGAAGTGAGTCCGGCGGGAATCTGCGCATTCACCTGATAAAGCCCCGGGAAGCCTGGCGCCAGTCCGCTGTAAGAGGGTGTCACCAGCGTAGCGCCGATGTAGACCGCCGGCGTGACGGTGGTGAGGGAGAGGCCGCGCGTGTTTCGGGTAGGTCCCAGGCCCGTGCAGTAGATCTCGATGAACTCGCCGGCGGCGACCGGGGTGGTGAGCGCACTCACCACGGTTCCGGAGTGCACCACCGCTCCGCTGAAAATGCCGGGCTGCACGGCGACTAGGTTGACAGTGGAGGAGGCCTGCAAACCGGACTGGGCGTTCACCGTGACGACGTTCGCACCGAGCGGCGTCTCCGCCGGTATGTAGAAGTTCACTTGGGTATCGCTTGCGTAGAAGGGCCGCACGTCGATGCCGTTGAGCAAGACGATGGCGCCACGCAGATTGACACCGAAAAACGTTGCCAGTGAGCCGGGGGAACCTCCCGCGACAAACGAAGCGGCATTCACCACAGCCCCGATCACCGGCACCGCGCTGCCCGAGTTCAGCGTCAGGGCGACGGCGGGCGCGGCTTCCACGGAGAGTTTGAGCTGGCTGACGGCGTCCCCACCGGGAGCCCATTGGAAACTGGCGAGGCCCGCCGCGTCGGCGGTGGCGATAGTGGGCGTGACGCTGCCGCTCGTGGTTGCCGCTACGATGCGCGCCCCGGGGTACGGCAGCCCGTTGACGTCGGTCAACTGCACCGCCACGTTTCCTGAAAAGGGATTGCTGAGTGCTTTCCGCAGCGTGAGTTGCGACGGCGCGGCCACCTGCACGCGCGCGAAGGCAACTTCGTAACTGGAATCGGCGGGAGTGGCCAGCAGTTCCTCGACTCCGGCCTTGATCCCCGAGACGGCAAAACTCGCG
>Ga0208587_1001701_pt1 | contig 11577 bp, 8 predicted proteins | sample NGESurdeep092012_7_FD_184472 | JGI IMG/M metagenome (GOLD analysis project Ga0208587, IMG submission 184472) | Arctic peat soil microbial communities from Barrow, Alaska - NGEE Surface sample 210 deep-092012 (SPAdes) | ecosystem: Environmental > Terrestrial > Soil > Wetlands > Peat ...
GGGAAGTGCGCAAGCTGGCCGCCGACGGCCATCGGGTTTCGATTGTAAGCACGGATTTCACGGGGGACGCGGCTTCGCAAGCAGTGGCTCCGATGGCTCGCTGGTCGCAAGAAAACTACTTCAAGTATGCGCGGGAACACTTTGGTTTAGTCCTCCCACGTTCGATCTATTCAGTGAACACCTCACACCTGAAACATCGAGATCCCGGCGATTCCCGCCGCCCCAGCCTCCACGCATGCCGCGGCATTTTCCCGCGTGATCCCGCCCAGTGCGAGCACCGGAATCGTCACCTGCCCCACCGCCTCCCGCAGGCGCTCGATGCCCAGCGCCGGCCCATAACCCGCTTTCGAGACCACCGGAAAAATCGGACTGAACACCGCAAAGTCCGCGCCTTCCGTTTCGGCGCGGCGCAACTCCTCCAGTGTGTGCGTGGACACGCCGATCAGAAACTCCGCCGGCACGATCGCGCGCAAAATTCCCGGCGCCACCGAATCTCCGCTCAGATGGACCCCGTGCGCGCCCGCCGCCAGCGCAATATCGGCGCGCGAATTCACCAGTATGCGCGTACCGTACGGGTTGGGCAGCGCCAGTATCCGGCGCACCAGCGCGCACAGATCGCGCGCGCCCAGGTCCTTCTCGCGCACCTGAATCCGTTCCACGCCGTTCGCGAGCGCGCGCTCGACAAACCCCAGCAGCGCTTCCGCGCCCCCGGCGGAATGCCGGTCCGTGATGTAATAGCGCAGCATCACGCGGGGCCGTAGTAGCCGTCGCCAGCGCACGCGCGGCACAGCGTGCGCCCTTCGCGCACCACTTCGCGACGGAAACTCACGCCTTCGCCGCACTGCTCGCAAACCACGCGCGGCGCCTTGTAGCCGGGCAGGTCCTCCGCGCCCAGCGTCACCCGCACCCACTCGATATCAAACAGTTCCTCGTCCGGCATTTCCCGGTAGGCGTGCATTTGCCGCTGATTCCTGTCGCCAATTCCGGGATACAGCGCGCGCGCGCGTTCTTTCGCGCTCTCCCGCGCCGCAATCCGTACCGCGCGATTCTCCTGGAGGTCGCAGAACGTCGCCGCTGCCTTGCCGAAGTCGCGAAACTTCAGTGCGCGCTTCCCCAAACGGCAGCCCGTCACCACCCCAATGGCATCCGTCATGCACCGGTCGATTTCGACGATGCTCACCAGCCGCTTCCGGTCCTTCCCCGTTGGGTCGTCCAGGCCCAGCAGTTTCATCCCGTGCAGCGCCATGCGCAGCCCCAGAATCTGGCCAGCGCACAGGTGGCCGTGGGCTTGCGCGGCCAGCAGTTCATAGTCGGCGAGAGGCTTCAACGGCATCGGTCAAAACACGCGCAGCGCGGCGGGCGGAAACTCCACCTGCCACCCTTTATTATCCTTCTGCCGCGCGTATTGCTCGCGCGAAATCTCCGCCGCGATGCCTCCGGCGAATTCCAGGCGCACCGTGCGCGGGCGCTCCATCATGCGCAACAGGTGTACCGCCACAAAGTTGACGTCCGGCTCCAGCTCGCCCGCGTGTACCCGCACATCTTCCGCGCGGATCCCCACCCAGACGCGGTCGCCTTTGAAGTGCCCCTTCAGGTACGGCCCGTTGAGCACGAAGCCGGCGCACTCCAGCCGGCTCTGGTTGCGCCCCGGATCGAGCGCGGCGACCGTGGCCGGATACAGGTTCGATATCCCCGCCAGGCGCGCCGCCTCCACCGATTCCGGGCGCTCCATCACCTCGCGCGCCGGCCCGTACCCCACCATCCGGCCGAGATCCACCAGCGCCAGTCGATCCGCCGAACTGTAGCAGAGATCGAGCTTGCCGATGACCCACAGTACCGGGCCGCCGAAGGCATCGCGTACCAGGCGCAGCAGCCCTTCATCGGCGCCGCACTCGGGGCCGCGGTCGTCCACCAGCAGCAATTTCGGCTCCGTGATCAGCGCGCGCGCCACCTCGGTGCGCAGCCGGCGCGCCGGCGTCAGATCGCGCGGGCGCATCTCTAGCGCGTCCGCCAGTTCGAAGCGCTCCAGCATTTCGGCCACCCGCTTGGTCCGCTCCAGCCGCGCCCACCGTCCCGCGGCGAGCAGCAGGTTCTGCCGCACCGTCAGGTGAGGGAATAGCGCGTCGCGTGCGCCTACCCATGCGCAGAGCCGCCGGCGCGGCGCCAGATTCACTCGCGATTCGGCGTCGAACACGATCGCGTCGCCAATCAGGATGCGTCCCCGCTCGGGACGCGCGAAGCCCGCGATCGCCTCCAGGATCGCGGTTTTCCCCGCGCCCGCCGGACCGTGCAGCGCCGTGATCCCGTCGGAGAGAGGCAGATCGATGTCGAGGCTCTGGTTCGCGATACGTGCGTGCGTCATAAGGCGGCCACGATGCTCCACTCCATCCACACGCGCACAAACGCGACTCCGGCCGCCGCCAGAATCGGCCGCCACCCAAGCGGCAGCATCACGCGCCAGAAAATCCGCCACTCCGAGCAGCCCAGACTGCGCGCCGCATTACCGTATTCCCGATTCAAGTCCTGCAAGGGCCTTCGCGCGCCGAACACAATCGGCGGCAGCGCCGCGATCACCCCAACCGCGGAGCCGGCCTGCCACGGAAATAGCGGCCGGAGCAGGATCCACGCTAGAATCACCACCGGCGTTGCCAACAACAGCGCCAGCACCCCGAGAGTGGCCTTGCGGCCGATGAATTCCCGCGTTGTCATGCGGTATGCCAGCCACAGCCCCATCACCAGCGCGCCCGCCGTCGCGAGACCGGCGACACGAAGGCTAAGCCACACCGGCGGCCAATTGAAGGTCATAAGGACCTTCAATTATAGCTGTCGCAGGTTCGTGGCATAAGGCTCCGCCTTGGGCATCCGCGGGGCAGCTCGGACGTCTTCTTGGCGCTCCGTCGCGGCGGGGCGGTCTTGCCCCGCTAAAGCTGTCGCATGCGCGCGCTGAAATGCCTCAGGAATGGCGGCGCCTCCACGATCTCCATCCCGCGGATGCTCTCCTTGTGCTGGTTCACTTCCAGAATCGCTTCCACCACGTAATCGATGTGACTCTGCGTGTACACCCGCCGCGGAATCGCCAGACGCAGCAGTTCGTGCCGCGCCGCCTCGCCGAACATCAGGCTGCCGATCTCCACGCTGCGTATCCCCGCGTGCCGGTAAAGTTCCACCGCCAGCGCCTGCCCCGGGAACTGCGCCGCCGGGATGTGCGGCAGCATGCGCGCCGCATCGATATAGATCGCGTGCCCCCCGGGCGGCTCCACAATCGGCACCCCGCGATCCGCGATGTGCCGCCCCAGGTAGCCCGTGGAGGCGATCCGGTAGCGCAGATAATCCTCGTCCAGCACTTCCTCCAAACCCACCGCGATCGCGTCCAGGTCGCGCCCCGCGAGGCCGCCATACGTCGGAAAACCCTCGGTCAGAATCAGCAGGTTCGTCTCCTGGAGGAACACCCGGTCGTCGTTGGTGCACAGCATCCCGCCGATGTTGGCGAAGGCGTCCTTCTTGGCGGAGAACGTGCATCCATCGGCCAGCCGAAACATTTTTTGGGCAATTTGCTTCGGCGTCCAATCCGCGTACCCGGCCTCGCGTTCCCGGATGAACCACGCGTTTTCCGCGAACCGGCAGGCGTCCAGATACAGCGGGATGCCGTGCCGTGCGCACACCGATTTCACCGCCTCGATATTCGCCATCGATACCGGCTGTCCCCCGCCCGAGTTGTTGGTCACCGTCAGCATCACCAGCGGAATCTTCGCCGCACCCTCCCGGGCGATCAACGCTGCGAGCGCGCTCACGTCCATGTTGCCCTTGAAATCGAGCCGCGCCTGCGTGTCGCGCGCTTCCTCGATGGGTAGATCCACGGCGCGCGCGCCGCTCGATTCCACGTTGGCGCGCGTCGTGTCGAAATGCGTGTTGGAGGGCACCAGGTGCCCCGGCTGGCACATCACCGTGAACAGAATGCGCTCCGCCGCGCGCCCCTGGTGCGTCGGCACCATGTGGCGGAATCCCGTCAGCCGGTCCACCACCCGCTTGAGGCGGAAGAAGCTCTCGCTGCCGGCGTAGGATTCGTCGCCCCGCATCACCGCCGCCCACTGCTCCGTGGACATCGCGCTGGTGCCCGAATCGGTCAGCAGGTCGATCAGGATGTGGCGGGCTTCAATCAGGAAGAGGTTGTAGCCGGCCGCTTCCAGATATCCCTGGCGTGCAGCCGGGGTGGTGTGGCGCAGCGGTTCCACGCTCTTAATGCGGAATGGTTCGATGATGGTGCGCACGTCCGGATTATCGCACCCGGCGCCTCGCCGCACGCTCGCGCCTCACCGCTCGCGCTATCTTCTCACGACCGATTATGGTGCTGCATCCGTGGAGCGGCCAGACCCAGAGGGTACCCCGGTTGCCACGTCGGCGTCCCGGCCGGCGTTCTTCGAAGAATGCCGCTACGAATACCGGCATGGCGGGCGGAACGCCCGCTCTACGGTCGTAGGCCACATGGCCGCGTCGCCAGACTCCGCGGACACGGAGAACCACTTCGCCGCCGGTGGTTTAATCTCTGCCTCAGTACAGGAATCCTGTACAATAGGGTCAGGTCAGTCGATGCCAACTGAAACCACATATACCAGCCTCCGTGCGAACCTGGCCAGCCTTCTGGATCGAGTTGTGGACCAACAGGAGACTGTCATCGTTCGACGCAGAGGGTCGCGAGATGTCGCTCTCGTTCCGGCTAGTGAACTTGCCGGGTTGATCGAGACCGCTCACCTGCTAAGGTCGCCACGGAACGCACGGCGTTTGCTGACGGCTCTGCATCGAGCCGAGCGCGGCAAAACGAAACCCGCTACCGCCGCCCAATTGCGGCGAGAGATCCTCGGTGGAACGGGATCCTAAGCGAGTCGCCATCTTTCACCCCGAGTTCCGGGAGGATCTACGGTATTGGGTCAAGAGCGATCGAACTACCGCGATCCGAGTACTGGACCTGGTCGAAGCAGTGTTGCGCGACCCCTTCCAAGGCCCCGCCAAACCCGAGCCGCTGCGATATCTGCTGGCAGGTTGTTGGTCAAGGCGGATTACGCAGGAACACCGATTGGTGTACCGCGTCACCGTCGATGGCATTGATTTCCTGCAGGCACGCTACCACTATTGAATCTTGCGCCGGCGTGCCATCGTCACGCAGTCTCCCGCTCGAGCGCCGGAATACTGGCTGGTGGGGTATGCTTTAGCTTGCCTAGATCGCAGATGGCAAGCTAAACCATGCCCCACCAGTCGAGCCGCTACCGTCACGAAGCGCTACCCTAAGGTTTCATCCATGCTTCGCCGCTCTCTCCTAGTCCTCGCGGCGCTGGCGGTCGTTGTGCCGTTCGTGCCGCGTGCCCAACAGCCGCAATCCGGCCCGCTGGAAACAGGCTTCGCCGACCCGCCGCCCGAAGCGCGCCTCCGTTGTTACTGGTGGTGGCTCAACGGCAATACCAACCAAGCCGCCATTACACGCGACCTGGAACAGATGCGCGCCAAAGGCTACGGCGGCGCGCTCCTGGTGGACGCCAACGGCAGCGAGCAGCAGCGCAACCGCATGGTGCCCGCGGGTCCGACGTTCGGCAGCGCGCGCTGGCGCGAACTATATCGCCACGCACTCAAGGAGGCGGCGCGACTGAATCTAGAGATCAGCCTGAACGTGGAGAGCGGATGGAATCTCGGCGGGCCTGCCGTCAAACCGGAGCAGGGCGCCAAGCTGCTCACGTTTTCGCGCGTGGCGGCGCAGGGTCCCGGCGAAATCCGCCGCGCGCTTCCCCAGCCGCCGGCGACGATCGGCTTCTATCGCGACATCGCGGTGCTCGCCTATCCGCTGCGCCACGGCGAAGCCCTGCCCAAGCGGCCCATCCGGCAACTCGCGCTCAAGACGGCAGCGCAGGAACTCGGCATGTCGGCGCCGAATACTCTGCCGCTGCTGGAGGATCTCGCCGCCGAACCGGACGAGCAGGACGCGCAGGTGCGCGAAGTGATCGACGTATCGGCGAAGATGACCCCGGATGGCACATTCACCTGGCAAGCGCCCGCCGGTGCGTGGGAGATTCTGCGCGTCGGCTACATGGCTTCCGGCGCCAAGGTCTCCACCTCGAGCGGCGCATGGCAGGGGCTCGCGATCGACTATCTCGATCGCGCCGAATTCGAACACTACTGGCACGAGAACATCGAGCCCCTGCTGGCCGATGCCAAGCCGTATCTCGGCAAAACGCTGCGCTACCTGGTGACCGACAGTTGGGAGCTCGGCGGCGTCAACTGGACGCCGAAATTCCGCCAGGAGTTCCGCGCGCGCCGCGGCTACGATCCCTTGCCCTATCTGCCGGTCGTGAGCGGGCGCATCCTCGACAGCCGCGATACCAGTAACCGATTCCTCAACGATCTGCGCCGCACGGTGGCCGATCTCGTGATCGACGGCCACTACCGCCCCTTCGCCGAGTTCGCCGCGCGCTACGGCCTCGGCATCCACCCGGAATCCGGCGGGCCGCACGGCGCGCCGCTCGACGCCCTGGAGACGCTCGGTGTGAGCGCCTTTCCGCAGATGGAATTCTGGGCGCGCTCGGCCACCCACCGCGTGCGCGACGAGGAGCGCTTCTTCGTCAAGCAGGGGTCGAGCGCGGCGCACACTTATGGCAAGACGCTGGTGGCGGCGGAAGGCATGACCTCGATCGGGCCCCAATGGGAGGAGTCGATCTGGCAGAACCTCAAGCCGACGTTCGATCAGGCCGCGTGCGAAGGTTTGAACCGGCTGGTCTGGCACACCTTCACGTCGTCGCCGAAAGAGGCGGGGTTGCCCGGCCAGGAATATTTCGCCGGCACGCATCTCAATCCCAACGTGACGTGGTGGAACAAGGCCGGGCCGTTTCTCACCTATATCAATCGCAGCCAGTTTCTGCTCCAGCAAGGCGTTCCGGTGAGCGACGTGCTCATTTACTACGGCGACAACATTCCGAATTTCGTGCAGTACAAGGGCGCCGACCCGGCGAAAGTGCTGCCGGGCTACGACTACGACGCGATCGACGAGTATGCGCTGGCGCATCGCACCAGCGTGAAGGGCGGCCGGGTCGTGCTGCCGGAAGGCACGTCGTACGAGGTGCTGGTGTTGCCGAATCGGCCCAGCATGTCGCTCGCTGCGCTGCGCGCCGTGCAGAAGTTAGTCGAAGGTGGCGCGCAGGTGCTCGGTCCCAAGCCCCAGCGCACCACCGGGATCGGGGACGACAGCGCAGTGCGGTCGATTGCGGATAACGTCTGGCCAAAAGTCCATACCAACCAGACAGCGCGTGCCGTGCTCGCGGCGCGCGGCATTCTGCCGGATTTTGAAGGCCCTGCGGATACCGACTATGTACACCGGCGGGCGGGCGATACCGAGATCTACTTCGTGCGCAACGGCAAGCCCGAAGCGCTCGTTTCCCAGATCGCGCTGCGCGTGAAGGGCAAGGCGCCGGAGCTGTGGCATCCGGATAGCGGCCGCATCGAGGACGCGCCGGCCTACGAGTTCACGGCGGACGGGCGGACGCGGCTGCCGGTCGCGTTAGAGCCGAATGGCAGCGTGTTCGTGGTGTTCCGGCGCGCTGGAACGGGCAGGAAGGCTACCGCAGCGGCGGTCACGGCGGTCCCGCCCAAGCCGGTCAATGGGCCGTGGACCGTCCGTTTCACACCGGGCTGGGGCGCCCCCGCGCAAGCTACCTTCGACAAGCTGCTTTCCTGGAGCGAACACCCCGACCCCGGCATCCGCTACTACTCGGGCACCGCGCGCTACGCCACCCGTATCGATCTTCCGGCGGGGCGCGAATGGACGCTCGATCTGGGCGACGTGCGCGAGATCGCCGAGGTCTGGCTCAATGGCCAGCCGCTCGGGATTCTGTGGAAGAAGCCGTTTACGGTGAAGCTCGCGTCCGGCGCACGCGTGGGCCCCAACGAGCTCGAGATCGAAGTGGTGAATCTCTGGCCGAATCGGCTGATCGGCGACCAACAGCTTCCGCCGGAGAAGCGGCTCACGAATACCAACATCACGAAATTCACGGCGGACTCGCCGTTAATGCCGTCGGGGCTGTTGGGCCCCGTCGTCTTACGGTAAATCACGCCCGACCTGTACCGCAAGTCGTGTGATTGAATTGGGTTGGCCAAACGGGACAGCGCGCAGAGCCCGAAGGGCGAAAGATAGTAGCCCACGGCGCACAGCCGTGGGTAGCAGGCGGGGGCGTTTGCCAGCCCCGGAACGGGGCGTAAGAAGGGACCGCCGCGTTGGTTCTTCCGCCTCGTCCGGGGCGGAGGCGGGACCGTCTTTCTCCCAGTGCTGGCGCACTGGGCTACTATCTTTCGCCCTTCGGGCCGGGCGCATGAAAATCGTCGCGGCGCGCGAAGAAACCGATGGACAGTAGCACAGCTTACTGCTCGATCAAAAACTGCACGCGATTGCTCTCCACCCCGTCCGCCGTGATGTACAACTCCGCCGGCCCGGAATTATTGATCGCCGGCAGTTGCACTTCGATCGCGTAGAAGCCGATGAAGCCGCCGGCCAGCGTGGCGCGCGTTACCGGCACCGGAGCCCCGTTCACGAAAGCGCGGATGGTCGCCGCCACGGCGGGCGGATTGTCCACCCGCGCCGCAAGGCCGGTGGGCCACTCCGGAGTCACCTTGCCGAGTCCCGTGGCGAAGACCAGCAGGCGGGCGTCCGCGTGCGCCGCTTTGCGGGCGTCCAGCAGCAAGCCGGTCTCGGCATCCTGCAGGATCGGCGTGCCGTCGAGCCCCACAAAAATCGCCGGCGAGACGGGCTGCACCTGCATCCCCAGCCGCACGTTTCCATTCCCGGTCACCAAGGCCAGCGTGACGTTGGGCCCCACTGCGTCGAACGGTACTTGAATCTGCGAGGCATCGTCCGCCGCGGCCAGTACCGGGTAGTCCAGGTTGCCGCCGCGTGCCGAACTCACGCGCCCGCCGATCACGCTGACGAGCGACCCCGGCGCCGCCGCGCGCGTGCTGAAATCCGCCGCGCTCACCAGTCGCAGATTGCGCAGGCGGTGCGGCGCCGCCGTGGCATATACGCCGTAGCCCTCCACTGCCGCGTAAAGTCGAATGCCCGCCGCGTCCAGCCGCACGTCGGTCGCGCCCGTCCCGGGCGGCAAACGGTCCGACAGGCTGATCCAGTTGACGTTGGGAGTGCCCGCATTGTCCAGGTCCACCTTGGCCCAGAAAACGCCCTGGTCCGTGGCCACGTAAACCGCGCCTGCCGCGCGTTCCCCGGTCACCGCATGCGCCGGCGCGTTCGGCAGGTTGGAACCGTTGGGATCCAGCGCATCCCAGAACGTGCCTGCGTTCCAAGTGCGCAGCACATGCGGAGCATTCGGCCCGCCCAGCGCCGCCAGCGCCACGTCCGGCCGCAACGGGTCCACGAAGATGCGTTCCACCGGTCCAGAGGCGCGGCCGGTATCCGTCGCCAGAAAACTCGCCCCGTCATCCCGCGATATCAGAATCCGGCCGTCGGCGGTGCCCACGTAGACTGTCCTATCGCTCCTGCCGTACGCGGTCGCCGCCACGCCGGCGCGCGCGGCGTAGAATCCCAGGCGCGCCGCATCGCTGGCCAATGTGCGGTCGTCCACCGGTTGCCACACCGATCCGCCCGGCGGCAGTTCCATCGCGCCCATCCCGTCGATTTCCACCCGCGTGCCCGCCGTACCGCTCGGCGTCGCCAGGATTCGCTGGATTCGAAGGTTGGGCAGGAATTCGTTCAGCCCCGCCCAGGAGAGCCCGCCATCCAGCGAGCGCCACACACCGAAATCGTTGGCCACCACGATCTGATCCTGGTTCGCCGGCGATATCACCACGCTGCGCTGCCCCAAGCCGATTACCGATTCCGTCTTGAACGCCGTCAGATTGGCCCAACTGCGCCCACCATCGTCCGACCGGTACAGTTGCCGGCCTACCGCGTAGACCCGGCCGAAGCCCGATGCCACCAGGCGCGCTCCGTTTTCTGGGTTGCGCGCCACCGTTGGCGCCGGCTGCATCGCCGGTTCCGTAGTGTTCTGGCTGGGCAGCCAAATCTCGTAATCGGCAGTCTCGAAGATCTTGCCGCTGCGCGTGCGCGCGTATAGCGTGCCGCCGCTGCCGGAAAACCAGACGTTATCCACCGGGCCCGTGGCCGGCGATGCCAGCAGCCGGTCCACCGCGGAATTGCCCACTCTCCGCCAGTTGGTACTCTGCGCCGGCGCCAGACCCGCCAACGCCAGCAGCAAAACCGTACCGCCCACTGCCCGCCGAACTGTTCCCTTATGACACACTGTCGAGTCCCATTCTACCCTACTTATCGGTCCGTCGCCGCAATCAAGCTGCTGAATTCAATCGATTTGTTGCTAAAAGTTAATCCCGGTCCTCTATTTGCAATGCAGGTTTGGTGCTAGACTGTCTCTAGCGTACGACTATGCTGAGGCGAGTTACGTTCACGCGGGCCATGCACACGCTACTGATTGCGGTCGCGCTCGTCGTGTCGTCGAACCCGTTGCGCGCGCAATGCGTACTGTCCGCGGAGTCCATCGGCACCGGCGCCATGGTGCTGTTTCAATCGGGCGATGTTTCCCAGTTGGGGGATCGCGCCGGATACCGCGTCATCATTCCACCCTGCGGCATCGTCAACCAGCAGCACGTGATCAAAACCGGCCCCGATGGGTACGCCAAGTTTCAGGTGTCGGACGGCAGCACGTTTGAGGTCTTCCCCAACTCCGAAGTCACGTTCCGCAAGACCTACGGCATCACCGACCTCCTGAATGTTTGGATGGGCAAGGTCAAAGTCTATATCCAGCATTTCCCCGGCGTTCCGAATCCGAATAATGTCACCACGCCCACCGCGCTGATTTCGGTGCGCGGCACCATCTTCGATGTCGAGGTGCAGGACGACGGCGCCACCTTCGTTACCCTCGATGAAGGCTTGGTGGACGTCCGGCATCTCCAGGTAGCTTCCAGGATCGTCAGCCTGCATCCGGGCGAATCCGTCCAGGTCCTGCCCAACATTCCCCTGGCGGCCTTGCCCCACGATAAGGGTGTGGTCGCTCGACAGATTCTGAGGGCACTGCAAGATGCCGTTCGTCAGGCGATCTACCAGCGGCCTAACGGTCCCGGCACCAGCGGCGGACCGATCGGCCCCGGCACCAGCGGCCCGCAGGGCGACGGCCACGGCAAGAATACCGGCGGCACCGGCACCGGCACCGGCGCACCCACTGGCGCGCCTCCGGCTCCGCCGCCACCACCGCCGCCGGGCGGCGACGAGTAGTTGCACCCATCCCACGTGATAGATTGAAAGAGTGCGGTTGATCATCTTCCTGTGCGCCGCCGCGGCATACGCCCAGGCGCCATCCTCGCAACCACCTACCGCCGGTCTCGAGCCCACTTGGGACATCGCCGTGGTGCTCCGGGAAATTGGCGTCCACGCCGGACGCCTGCTCCCCGTCCTCGATCAACTCGAGGTTCCAGCATGGGTGGCCAAGGGCGCCAGCGATACGTACGTCGCTCAACGGGAGTCCAGCAGGCAGCAGACGCACGCCCTGGCCGACGAAGCCGTTGCGCTGGCGCGCAATCCCG
>Ga0208587_1001707_pt1 | contig 11548 bp, 9 predicted proteins | sample NGESurdeep092012_7_FD_184472 | JGI IMG/M metagenome (GOLD analysis project Ga0208587, IMG submission 184472) | Arctic peat soil microbial communities from Barrow, Alaska - NGEE Surface sample 210 deep-092012 (SPAdes) | ecosystem: Environmental > Terrestrial > Soil > Wetlands > Peat ...
GCGCCGACGAGGCGCAGGCCCGGGCGTACGGCATCAGCGGCGTCCCCTTCTTCGTCATCGATGGCCGGTACGGCATCTCGGGAGCCCAACCCGCCGACACCGTCCTGCAGACACTGGACAAAGCCTGGTCCGAGCGCCCGCCCCTGACCCTCGTGGCTCAGGAGGGCTCTTCGCCCTCTTGTGAGGGTGGAGCCTGCGCAGTCTGAGGCCCAAGGTGCCGGCTGCCCGAACTGACGGGGTGGCTCGGATACCAACAGCCGGCCGATGCTGGGACAAGACGAAGATCGCCGAGGTATCGCCCGGAACGTCGCTGAAAGCGTCCGTAGCCGGTTCGGCTATCAGCACTGGCTCTCCTGCTTGAGGGCACGCCTGAAAGGCTCGGACGGGTCGTTCGCACATCATCGCGAACTGGCGCTCGCTCACCTCGACCGGCGCCATCGACTGGTCAATTGCGGGGCCTAAGAATCGTCGCCGCACAAACGTCACGACACAGTGCTCGGGCACCTGAACCGCGGAGGCGCTTGGCTTTCACCCTCAGTGCCGCGCACTGGCTGTGGGTCGTCTCAGCGCGGGTCGGGGCGGTCGACGTTCCAGTGCCGTCCGACCGTAGCCAGCCACATACCGTCCTCGAGCGGCCTCAACAAGAACCGGCTGATCACTCGTTGGCTGCCCAGGTGGTCGCCATACAGCAGATCGACTGCGATGCGCTCGGGTGCGGCGATCCGCCCGCCGACGTCGTCGAGCTCCGGCTCAGCCGGGTCACGGAACGCGCCCTGCCAGAACGCGACGTCACCGGCAGCGATGTAGAGGTCCCGCGTGAGCCGGCGGAAGCCGTCGAGGCCAGGATGGCCGGCCTGGGCGAGCTCAAACGAGGCTCGACACGCCACCCGTGAAGCACCGCGACGCCGTTGCCCACGTTGCGCACCGACATCGTCAGGTAGATCGCGGTGTCGGCGACTTCGGCGGTGCCGCCTCCCCCAGGGGTCAAGACGAAGTGGTCGTCCCCGAACCCGACCCTGGTCGGAGGGTCCTCCGTCCGGGAAGGCATGAGCAGGGGCCGCGTGGCGGCCAGAAGCGACTCCTCGGCGACGCGCGCCGCGCGGTTCGCGGAGCGCACCGACGCGAACGCTGCTGTCGCCAGCACCAAGGTGCCTCCCGCGGTCGCGAGCGAGGAGATCGTCACCCAGTCGGCCACCTGCACAGGATACGTGGCCGCCGCCGGGACAGCCCTCATTCCAAATGTTGCTCCATACGCAGCCCATGTTGGGTGAGCGTCGTTGATCAGGTGTCAGTGGGGTCTTCGGTCCGGTGGTGAATGCTGAGCCGCGGAACGTCGCCATGCCAACCCGGCGGCAGGGCGCTGCCGCCGGTCTGGCCTGCGCTGCCCCACCCGATCGGTGCGACTGGCCAGGAATATGACAGGCCTGGGGATGCTTGCTCCTGACGAAGCCCACGTGGCACCGTTGGTGCCTGGCTTACCCGAGAGCGGCCGATACCCCACCTACGTGGAAGGACTGTTGGATGCGAGCGTTGCAGTTCACGACGTACGGAGGTCCTGAGGTGCTCAAGTGGGCCGACGCCAGGGACCCGCACGCGGGCCCTGGACAGATTCGGATCGCCGTGCGTGCGGCCAGCGTGAACCCGGTCGACTGGAAGATGCTGACCGGGGCCATGTCGGGGGGCGAGCCCCTGGCCCGGACCGGCTATCTCGGCTTCGACGCCGCCGGAGTCGTTGACGAGGTCGGCGAGGCAGTCAAGGGTGTGTCCGTCGGCGATGACGTGCTCGGCCGGGGCCGCAACACCCAGGCGGAGTACGCGGTACTGGACTCGTGGGCCGCCAAGCCGCCGTCGGTCGACTGGGCTGTGGCGGCCGCGGCGGGCGTGGCCGGGGAGACCGCGGAACGCGGGCTTCGCCTCCTGGACGTCCAGGCCGGCGACACCGTGTTCGTCGACGGTGGTGCGGGCGGCGTGGGAGCAGCCACCGTCCAGTTGGCAGTGGCCCGAGGCGCGAGGGTGGTCGCCTCCTCGAGCCAGGCCAACCAGGACTACCTGCGCGAGATCGGGGCGACCCCTGTGCTCTATGGCGAGGGAGTGATCGCCCGGGTGCACGCTGCCGCCGGCGGCCCCGTCGACGCCGTCTTTGACGTCGCCGGCAAGACCCCGGTCGAGGACTTGGTCAGCCTGGCCCCCGAACCGTCCCAGGTCGTCACGATCGCCAACTTCGACGCCGGGCAGGCAGGGGCCCGGGTGACCGGCGGCGGCGCGGACAGCCGTCCCATGCAGGCCCTGGCCCTGGTCGCCGAGCTACTGGCCCAGAACAAACTGGTGATCAAAGTGCAGACGTTCCCGTTCACACGCGCCGACGAGGCATACCGCATCAGCCAAGGCGGTCATACCCGCGGCAAGCTGGTCCTGGTCCCCTGACCGGCCGACAGTGCCCAGCACTGGCACGGGCTGTCGCATCGTCGATGAGTTCCACCATCCTGGAACCGGGCGCCCCACCGTCCCCATAGCCGGCCAGAAGTCCGCTGGCCAGGGACGACCTCAGCTCCTCGGTGCCTGGCCATCAGGTCTTGCAAACCATGGGCACGACAAACCACGACGGGCAAGAAGGAGACGACGCCGGAGCCTGCCGCGAACGCGGCGCATCCGTTGTCCGGCCCCGCAGCAGTGGCATCCGCCCATGACCAGACCCTGAGCTGCGTCGAGGCTCGACGCACCGCGGGCCAACCATGCGGTCGGCCTCCCCAAAGGCGTCTGCCTAGGAGCCGGCGGCGGCTCGTGTGTCCCCGGAGCTGAAGGCCGACCAGGATCGACCACGATCACGGCCCTCAAGAACACGCGCATCCGCTTCCATGGCCCGCGGCAGTCCCGAGAGTGGGACTTCGCAAGCTCACCGGCATCGACCACGCAAACCGACGGCCGTTGGACGGCCCTGATCGGCTCCAACCCTCAGACCCCTCAGGGCTGGGATACCCCCTTTGAGCGCGGCTGATGAGGTCCGCTTCCCCGTCGCGTCAGCAACCGCTGAGTTCGAGCGCAGCGCTCACAGATACGCGAGTCACGGTTAAGAGCCTTACTGCTGTCCCACCAGGAGTCGGCAACTGCAACGGGTTCCTCGCACACCCAACTCCCCTACCGCCGGGTGCCCGTCCCAAGTCTCGAGTGGATCGCGTTGAGGCGATCGTCCACGGCTACCACCATCGCTGAGGCTGCTGCCCGGCCTTGGCGTTCGGACCTTGCCTATCTCAAGCCAGGCCCAGTGCCCGCCACGGGAATCAGGCGTGGTTACGGCGACGGAGGGTGTCTCTGATTGAGAGCCTCCTGGAGTATTCGATGGATCCATAGCGGAAAAGGTAGACGGCCAGGCGCAGGGCGATGAACCCAAACATGAACAGTTCTGCAATCACGATGGCCCATTCGAGGGGGGTGAGGGATCCGAAGCCGTTGCGGAGCATGGCAGTGACGGGGGCGGAGAACGGGAAGTAGGTGAATATCTGCACAATCAGTGCTTGGGGATCGCTCACGATCAGGCTGACTGCCTAAAAAGGGGATGAAGATCAGGACCATCAGGGACCCGAAGATCGAGCTGGCGTCCTTGACGGTGGGCATGACGGCCCCAACGGCGACCAGGGTGCCGGTGAACAGGATGAAGCCTCCCAGGAGCAGCAGCGCCCCGACGACCATGGACCCCGGCTCCAGGCTCAGGTGGGACAGGTCGACGTTGGGCAGGTTCAGGTTCGAGCGGAAGAACAGGTACCCGATGATGACCGGGAGGGCAAAGATCAGCATCTGCAACAGGCCGACGATGAACAGCGAGACCACCTTCCCGATGATCAAGGTGGTGGGGTTCAAGGTGGTCAGGATCATCTCGGTGACCCTGTTCTGCTTCTCTTCCAGAGTGCTGCTCAGCATCTGGTTGCCCACCAAGATGATGCTGACGTAGAAGATCAGCAGGAACAGCATCGGTGGAATCACGGCGTTCAGGCCGCCGAACACCTTCCCGTCCCGATAGGTCTGAGACGTGATGGTGACCTTGCCCTGATCAAGGCCCTGAATTAGTGCGGTCAGCTGAGGTGAGCCGATTCTCTGCTCGGCGGCGGTGACAAGGAGCGGCTGGGCCACGGCAGCGTACTTGCCGTTCTGGAAGATCCCCTCGTCTGCGGCGTAGACGTGAACTGGCTGGGTGACCGGGTCCGCGGGGAAGACGAAGTACGCGCTCACGCTCCCGGCCTTCACATCGGCAATGGCCCGCGCGCTGTCGGCGGTCCTGGTCCCACCGTAGGCGGCGGCCACGGTGTCGGTGACCAGCCCAGAGGCGTCGGTGTAGGTGAAAGAGAAACGTGCGTTCTTTTGGGCCGCCGCGGTGGTGCTGGTGCTCTGGTTGCTGATGATGACCAGGGCGAAGACGACGGCCAGAGCCGCGGGGATGGCCAAGGTGGTGATCCAGAAGCGCTTCTTCTTCACAGTGCGGAAGAACTCGAACCCGATGACCGTGCTCAGATGGTGCCGTGACATGGTCTCAGGGCCCCGCCGGTTCGTTCTGGTTGCCGTAGACCTTGAGGAATACCTCCTCCAGCGATGTTCTCGCGGTGGCAAGACTGCGAGAGCTACGCCACGCTGGACAAGCTCGCGCAGGATGTCTGCTTCGTTGGTTCCGCCGCGCGGAGCCAGCAGGGCGCGGTCGTGATCGGCCAATGTGATGTCGTACAGGTCTGAGGCCGGGAGCGGGCCGGAGTGCTGCACGGCGATGATGGTGCCGCCGTAGCTGTCCTGAACGTCTTCTACAGTTCCGTAGGCCTCGGCGGCGCCGTCCTTGAGCAGCAGGACGCGGTCGCAGAGGCGTTCGACCTCCTCCATCTGGTAGGTGACCATGATGACGGTGGCACCGGCACGTTTCTGGTCGTCGATGATGTCCATCAGCAGCCGCCGGTTCACCGGGTCAAAGCCCTGGGTCGGTTCGTCGAGGATCAGCAGTTCCGGATCGTTCATGATGGTCACGCCAAGCTGGATCTTCTGTTGCTGCCCGCCCGAGAGCTTGTCCACCCGGGTGGCCGCCTTGTCGCTCAGGGCTACCCGTTCCAGGTAGGCGCGCGACCAGTCCTCGGCTTTCTTGCGGCTCAGGCCCTTGAGCCTGCCGAAGTACACCATGACGTCGAGGACGGACTGCCTCTGATAGAGGCCGCGTTCTTCGGCAGGTAGCCGAGCCTTGCCCCGTCGCTGGGCTCAAAGACCTTCCCGTCGATGTGCAGGGTTCCGCCGGTGGGCTGGTAGATCCCCAGCAACGCCCGAAGGGTGGTCGTCTTGCCGGACCCGTTGCTGCCCAGGAACCCGAAGGTCTCCCCCGCGTGAACGTCGAATGCCAGGTTGCGGATCACCACCTGGTTACCGAAGCCCATCCGGAAGTCACTGATGTGCACCAGTGGCTCTCCTAGCGCATCTGCCTTGACCATGGCGTCACTCTAGACTCGAGATTCTCGGCTCTTCGACGTCGGTCGGGCACCACGATCTCCCGGCGAGCCGCAGAATCCGCACCCCCCGGCCGGTCGTCCTTGTCCATGCCGGACCGGCAGGCTCTACCTGCCGCCGTGATCCCAGCCCCAGCAGTACGTTCATTCAACAAGTTAGCCGCGGGTCGGGCGCGGTCGTGCCTGCTCAGGAGCCGTCCAAGGGGGACGATCACCGGCGCCGTCGGGAACCTGAGCGTTCACGCCGGTCGTCGCAAGGATCCCTGACTTGGGCGCTCTGGGTTGTCCCAGCGGCCGGCACCGGATAGACCAGCAGTGGGCGTAATGTGACTTGGCGGCTGCCCCGCTGCAACGAACGCCCCAGCTAACAGGAAGGGACTGGACGTGTCTGACGAAGCCACACCGATCGCTTATTCCGCCTTAGACAAAGGGGTTCCGCTGCTAGCGCAGTCCGGGAAACAGTTCGGCACAGTCGAGCATGTTCTGCAGATCCCAGAGGAGGATCTGTTCGACGGCATCGTCGTCGCCACGTCCGACGGCCTGCGATTCGTCGACCGCGATCAGATCGGCGAGATCACCACCGCACACGTGCGCTGCACTCTCAGCGATGAGCAGGCTGCTGCCCTGCCCGCGCCTTCGGGCAACGACACCTTCGCAGCAAACGCCTCACAGGACACAGGCACATCGCTGCACGACCGGTTCGGTCGAATGTTCGGCCGAGAGCGATGGATCCAGAAGCACTGACTGAAGACAGCTGGCGAAATGGTCCGCGTTCCACAAGCCGGCCGTTGCCCCGGCTGGTTGCACCCCCGCCGTCAGTGACTTGCTGCACGCATGACCGCAGTGGCACCGGGACGGTAACCCCCTGAACTGGCGCTGCCCTCATAGCCAGGCACCCGTTCGGCCGAGCCGGTCAGCACTCAGACCAGGCCACCGCCCCAGTGCTGGCCGACGCGGTCCGGCACGCACTCGTCGCCGGCGCCGGTTTCGGCACACCAGCGCAGGTGGTGATCACTGGCCGCGCGCCCCCAAGAGAGGACGTCGACCGTGAGCCAGGCTTCTGCAGCGCGCGCAGGTGCCTAGAACTCCCGCAACTGAGCTGCACCATCGGGTGTGAGCCCCTCACCGATCCACAGGTGAGGCTACGTGCGCCCGATGCGGTAGTTCCGGCCGCGCGACCTTTTGGTGGCCATTGATGGGAGCACGGCCCATCACGGTGGTTATGGACGCTCGGACGTACGCCCTGTCGCTGCCAGAGGCTGAGGAGCAGGTCCACCACGGCATGGCCTCGTTCCGGGGGCGGGGCAAGATGTTCGCCACCGTGCCCGAGGCAGAGCACATCCGAGTCATGGCGGGCGAGGCCGAAATTCTCGCGGCGGTAGCAACGGACTCGACCAGCTGCGAGTAGCTCTACTGGGGGCAGGCGCCTGGCCTGCGTCGTGGTGGACGTCCGAACCGTCCCCCCGGACCTCCTACGCAGTCTGCTGACCGAAGCATGGCTGCGAAAGGCCCCGAGGCAGGTAGCGCAGAGGATCCACTTCGACAACTGAGCGGCTCGGTCGGGCGCCGCGTACTCCATCCGCCCATCGGCTATGGCGCGAAGGTAAGGACCATGGACAGCCCCGATCAAGAATCGGTTCACCGCATCAGCCACCTGAGGGTATCTTCGTGCCATGAAAGCGCCGGAGAGTGACCTACCCAAGGACATCGGAGCGCCCGCAACGCGGGCCCTTGTCGCAGCCGGCTACACCCGGCTAACGCAACTGGCCAACGTACCGGTAGCCGAGTTGAAACAGTTGCACGGCGTGGGACCCAGAGCGTTGGCGCGCCTACAGGATGCACTCGACCAACAGGGCTTGAGCCTCGGCTAGTTACCCGGCCTGCGAACCCGAGGGACTACCAACGGCAGCCGCCCGGCGACCGTCCCAGGCGCTGGTGTGTGCCGATTCGCAACCGGGGCGGAAACGCTGAGGCCTGATTCGACGACCAAGGTTGAGGACCGGGCCGGGTCAGAAAACGACGGACCAGCGGCACGAGCTCACAGCGACGCTGGCGGACCTGGACGATCAACCGCAAGCCGCTGTGGATGCGGAGTTTCAGCAGGCCCAGGGTTGGTGTGTGAACCGGCCAAGGACCAATTTGGACCAGGAGCATGCACACCGCCGCAGCGCGAGCGGGTCGCGGCCTACGGAGTTGGGGTTGGGGCCGCCGTCGCCACCGGTGTTCCTGGCGGACGGCCGCTCGGAAGGGCCGCTGGCGTCGGCGTGGGCTGGGGAGCAGGCGTTGTGGGTTGCGGACCGGGCCCGCGGGCAGGTGTCGTGGGTTGAGACAGTGTCGTCGTGGTGGGCATTGGTGTCGCCGGCAGGGGCACCGGCTGAGCGAGCTGAGGCTGCACAGCGATCGCTTGCACCGGAAGCGGTTCGGCGGGCAGGCCACGCATGGCCGTGCTCATGAGGTCTTTCCAGATGGGGCGGCGATGCTGGCACCGAACACGGTCCCATAGTAGGTACCGGCGACGTCGATGTTGGTGAGCTGGCGGCGCTGGACGGTCCCGTTGACGACGCTCCCGGGGTCGCCCACCCACACGGCGGTGCTGCGCTGGGCGGTGTAGCCGACGAACCAGGTGTCGTACGGGCCGTCGGTGGTGCCGGTCTTGCCTGCTGAGGCCCAGGGTGTCAGTGGTCCCACGGCGGCGGCGGTCCCCGAGGTCAGTACCTGGGTCAGGGCGGTGTTGACGCCAGCAGCGACGGCGGGGGCGAGGGCTTGGGTGCACTGGGGCGCGTAGGTGGCAACGGTCGCGGCCGGAGCGTCCGAGGACGCGGCGCGGGTTATCGAGCTCACGGGCTGGGGGGCGCAGTAGACGCCGCCGGAGGCGAACCCGGCGTAGGCAGCGGCCATTGTCAGCGGTGCGATGTCTTTGACGCCCAGGGTCAAAGACGGCAGGCAGGTCGGCAGGTGGGTGCTGGGCGCGACGGTGGGAGAGCATTCCTGTTCGGGGGCGGCAAGGTGGACGCCGAGGCTCTGTGCGGTGTTGGCGATGGTGCACAGGTCGAGCTGGGACTCCATGGCGACGTAGGCGACGTTGGCGACGTTGACGGAGTTCGCGGTGGCCTGCAGGACAGACATCTGTCCGGCCTCGGTGCCCTCCGAGTTGCCTGGAGTGTAGGGCTGGGACCCAGCCAGGTGCTGCCCGCACGCGGTGAAGTCGGAGAACGGGAACGCCCGTCTGGTTGCGTCAACAGTGTCGTTCAGGCCCTTGCCCGCGGCCAGCCACGCGGCCAGGGTGAAGGGTTTGAACGACGACCCGGTCTGGAACCCACGCGACCCGCCGAGCGTGGAGTCTGTGGCGTAGTTGACTGACGTCTGTCCCGGTCCGGGCGCGACCGAGTAGGTGCGGTCCTGGGCCATCGCGATGACCGCTCCGGTGCCGGGTTCGACGGTGACCGCTGTGGACGCCAGCCCGCTGGGGTCGGTCGGCGGAACTGCCTTGTCGACGGCGTTGACGGCACCGGCCTGGGTCGTGGGATCCAGGCTGGTTCTGATGACCAAGCCACCGGTCTGCGGCGCGTTCTGGCGCTGCGCCGGGGTCGCGCCGAGCGCCGAGTAGGTGGGGCTGGTGACGATGGACTGGGCGACATACTGACAGAAGAACCCGTTGGCCCCGGCCGCGTCGCAGCCATTGGGTAGCACGGACCCGTGCACGGCGACGGGGGTCTTCACGGCTGCGTCGTACTGAGCGGGTGTGATCATTTTCTGGTTGCGCATATCGGTCAACACCACATCGCGCCGTCTTTGGGCGGCCGCGGGGTGGGTGATCGGGTCGTCGGCGGACGGGTCCTGAACCATCCCAGCCAGCAGCGCGGCCTGAGGCAGCGTCAGTTCCGAGGCCGGGACCGCGAAGTAGCGCATCGCTGCAGCCTGGACGCCGTAGGTCTGCTGGTCGAAGTAGACGATGTTCAGGTAGCGCTCGAGGATCTGCTGTTTGGTCAGCTGCTGTTCCACCGAGGTTGGCCAGGCGTAGCTCCTGCAGCTTGCGGGCAGCGGTCCGAGCGGTGGCCGCCTGGGCGGCGCCCTTGTCGTGGGCAGAGACCGCCTGCTCGAGTAGCACGTTCTTGACGTACTGCTGGGTCAGCGTGGACGCGCCTTCGACGCCGCCACCGTTCACGTCTGTGGCGAACGCGCGCACCAGACCCTTCGGGTCGAGAGCGCCATGCTGGTAGAAACGGTCATCCTCCACAGCCACGACCGCCTTCTGCAGCAGCGGTGTGATCTGCGCCAACGGGACCTGGGTGCGGTTCTCGGCATAGAAGTAGGTGATGGGCGTTCCGTCGGCCGCCAGCATCACCGAGGTCTGCGGCAGGGAGGACGCAGTCATCGTGGCCGGTAGGGCGTCGAACAGGGAGTTGCCCGCGTTCACCGCGGCTCCGGCCGCGGCGGCAAGAGGAATGAGCAGGCCCGAGGCCAAGACCCCGATCGCCACGCCAACAACCAGCAGCTCAGCCAGCAGAGTCGTCACGATGCGCATCCGGCTCCACCATGGGACCGAGCCCATGCCACGCCCCCGCTTTCCTCACCGATCAGCACCAATCTTCCAGGGTCACATTCCGCCGTCATCCTGAGTAAACCCTGCGCGACACCTGGGAACTACCTGCCACCGACATACCTGACGCCTCACTTGCCACCGGCAGCAGCCGGCATGGCCTGCACCGGCTTGGTCGCCAGCGCTTGCGCGAGCGTTCACAACGATGACCACTGATCCCTCCGCTTACTGGTCGTCTCAGCCTTCGGGGCGCAGGCCACCCCATGGGTGCTCACTGGCACCGCTTGAACCCTGGCGAGCCTCATCGGCGTTCTCGTGGCTCAGGTGTCGAGCAGCCCCGTGCCAGCCCCGTGCCAGCCCGACGAATCATCCAGCAGTCGAGCTGGGTTCTTCAGCCACATGAGCACCCTGGCGTGGATTGTCCATATCTGCACGGGGGGTTCACGGACGAGCCCAAAACCGCCAGGGATCGCATGGAAGGGCAGGGATGGCGGTGACCTCAAAGGTCGCAGTGCTCCAACGGACTTTGCCGACGGTGCGAGGTCGCGGCTTGGCTATGACCGCCCGCTCGGAGTCCGTCCGGTACACCGTTGCGCCCACCACAGGGAATCTGTGCACGGGGACCTCGAATGGACCTCCCACGTTCGGCCCGTCATCGGTCGACTCCTTGCCTTGCTGGCAAGGGTCTACTGCGAAGTCTGAAGCCTCAGGATTTCGGTGCGCCGATTCGGGTGGGCAGGCAAGATCAGGCAAGAACCCATGATGCCCGCTGGAACGCGCACATCATCTGCGCGGGTTTGCACCGCAGTGGGGCCAATCGGTCACCGGTGGTCATCGGGTCGACCCTGGGTGCCAGTGGTCGCGTCGGCGGCCTCTGCCTCGGCGCGATCGGTTTCGCCGGGCCTGGGCCCAGGCCCGGCGCAGGTGTCGCAGATTTCCTGGCCCCGTTGCAGGCTGCTGGGCGTGGCGGTGCACGCGTGTCCGACCGCGCAGACTAGTGGTACCGGAGTCGTGGTGCCGCGGTAGGTGGCGCCAGGGGCCGGTGAGGCACCGAGCCTGGCCACCGACTCGAAGAACTCGTCGGCTGAAGCCTGATCTGCCTGTTGCTGAATCTCCATTGTCGTCACAGTACCGCTGCCGACATCCCCTCCACTACTTTCATCCGGCAGCCCCACGTGGCAGCGGCGTAGGGACGGCTATCGCACTACGACACCCTCAGACCCCCAGGGTGGCCAGGTCACCCCGCTCCACCGAGCCGGCCCAGTGGTCCTGGGTGGACCAGGCGGCGTGGTCATCGAACACCCACGCGGTTGGGGTGCCCAACGCGCAGGCAGATCGTATGGAGTTGACCAGCAGCGCCACGGATGCTCCCGGCTCGGGGATGAACCCCAGCGCCTGCGCGTCATCGGTCCACAACGTCCCGATGGAACCACCGAAGCGGTGCAGGCGAACCCAGCGGCCTTGGCCGTGGCGGTCCTGGGCGTACCTGGAGACCGGGTGCATCTGGGCGTGCTGGTCGTCCGTGAAGTCGCGGGGCGCG
>Ga0208587_1001711_pt1 | contig 11537 bp, 11 predicted proteins | sample NGESurdeep092012_7_FD_184472 | JGI IMG/M metagenome (GOLD analysis project Ga0208587, IMG submission 184472) | Arctic peat soil microbial communities from Barrow, Alaska - NGEE Surface sample 210 deep-092012 (SPAdes) | ecosystem: Environmental > Terrestrial > Soil > Wetlands > Peat ...
AGGCTTTCGTCGCATCTTCTCGCGCTTCGACAAACTCGATCTGGTCTTTCTCGGCTTCCTCCACTTTGCTCTTATCGTCGAAGCGCTCAGGTATCTAAAGTAGTGTTAACACGCCCTAGTGCAGCGGGTCACCAATCTCTGCGCAGAACTTCCCGATTTCCTGCAGCTCTCTCTTTGTCTCCTCCAAGTCTCTTAGGAGTAACGTCAACTCATCTACGTCAAGCCACGATAGAGCCACCGAGACAACTGGAGCTGGTGACGGGACTGAACGAGGCATATCCCTCATGTAAGAAGGCGGCTCCCTTCTCACCGTGATGGTATCTTCGCCGATGACGTAGCTGTTCCGCTCGCAATCCTTGAAGGTGTCGCCGAGTTCTCGCCAGCGATGCGAGTATTCTCCGAGTTTGGCTGCGACGGTCGCCAGATGTTTCTTCAACTCAAGCCCGCGCTGCCGCTTCTCGTACCGCAAGATCTTCTCTGCTTGCTCAGTCATTGTGCACTTTTCTCCTTGATGCCCTACTTAGCGTATCAGAGCAGCTCTTGTCAACGGGCAAGAGCTTGAGTGCTCTCATGTGGCTCATCATGGCGGCGGGAGCGGATGTGCATCATGTGTCGGGAGTGATCCAGGAGGCGGTCAGCCGGATTCGAGGGTGCCGAGGCGGGGCTTCTGGTTTACATGGATGCGCCCAACGTCATCAAGAAGGCCATTACGCGCGCCCTAACACCCGACGGCTACGAAGATCGTAGGCTACTCTTGCAGGCCGCAGGGGTCATTCCCCTGCACTCATGGCGCGGTTTGAAAACGTCACTGGCAGGGCATTGCACAAGAGGGGCGCTGGGGAAAAACCATGTACGAAGTGAAATGTCCTACGTGCGGAAAGGACGTCCGTCAGTTTGCTCTCAATCGCGGGAGTGACGCGCAGCATCTTGTGAACCCGCAGAAATTGTAGAAGTCGAACCAGAGATGCACTCGGCACACCGCGTGAGTGAGGCTCAAGCACGCTTTAGCCTCGCGCAAAGCGCAAGTAGCTTGCCTATGCGAAACTTTCTGACGGGAGCGGGAACGGCGGGCAGGCAATGCAGATTGTGGTTCGCCTTCTGCCGGACTCACAAGACGCTGCGCGTCACTCCCGCGATGGAAGCGGGGATTGCGTCGCATCCGTGGACGGTTGCGGAGTTGCTATCGTTTGGAAGTTAAAGAAACGTATGATGTTTCTCTATCGGTAGGAGACACCAATGATGACTCCAGCTCGGAGATGGGATTACAGCGTGATTCTGGATTGCGAAAAGCCCGTAGAGAGATGCCGAATTTTTCTCCCGCGTCAAATCCCATCAGGAACACCTGTATATCAGCACTATCAGCCCAAGGATGGCTGGCCAGCAACGTTTCTATGCCTTCGGCACGGGATTCTGTCCGTTCGTCAGGGTACAGATGTCCGTCATGACATCTGTAGGCCGGACCCACGTGAACCCGTTCCCCCTCTTTGGCGCATTGTATGCGAATGTGCGCACGAAAACTGCGGAGAACGGCACACCATTTATCTATCCGAGCAACCAGACCGGGAATCGATATGGCGCGGGATATCCTGGTGGAATCCCAAAATCCCTTGCGGATCGCACTTTCTGGTTTGGCGGGAACACCTAATTGAGTACGAGATGATTGCACAAGACTCGCCGATGCGCTAATATGCGCTCTAGAGATCGTGCCGCATCCATATCTCAAAGAACCATAGAAGGCCCCGCCCGCCAGCGGGGTTTTCTATTTAGCTCGCAACCCATCATGGGGCCACAGAGCGAGAAAAGCAAGAGCATCGTTGCGCGGAACAGAGTGGGAGAAAAACACAAGCCACTGGCGGCCAGGGAGAACTACTTTGAACCCGCAACGAATCCAGCCGCTACCCATCCTATTGCGCGAACTGCGCCCCACGGAATGAAAAATCCAAGCAATGGGAGAACGGCAATCGTGACATACGACCACAGGCCGGGTGCTGGCGTCGGATATAGGGTTTGGCCGTCTTGGGTTTCGAGCGATTCAACCTTATGATCGCTCGTCCAGCGAATAGTCTTGATGCCATCCTTATCAATCTCGCCCACATCAGATAATGTCGCCGTGCTATCCACACGCGGCGCGGGCGCGGCGGAGATTGGGTTTCCGTTGTCGTCTAGGTAAACCTTCGACTTGGAGGCAGTCTGCCAATCTTTAGGCTCTACTGTCTGCCAATCGTTCGGCTGATCTACTGTTGGGGTTTTCCCGCCTGCCATTCCCTTTTTCGCTGCGGGCTGTACCTGGGTATAGGGGGCGTTCGGATCAAACTGCAGCGGCGGCTGGGCGCTGACTTTGGCATCGCTAGTTGTGCCCATGAGGGATTGATATAGCTTGATCTTCTCCTCTGGCGACATGCGCTCGAAGTATTCCTTCTGCTTGTCCGGCGGAAGAGAGCGAAACATCTCCACTACATCATCACTGGGAGCTTGTGGCCGACGGGCGAGATCCGCTGCGAGTGTTGGTGTGCCGTTGAATCCAAGCGCCTTGGCGAGCTTCAATTTATGCTCCGGGATCATTAGGGCTATTGCCTTATCGCGCTGCTCTGGAGCAAGCGTATACCAGTGCTTAGCCTCTTCCACAAGATCAGAATTTGCGAAGTGTTCAAATCGCTGGTGGTCCGCGCTCTGGCGCATCGTGGACTGCAATTGAAGGTACGAGACGAATCCGCCGAAGATCGCACCGACCGCTCCCAAGAGCAGGGCCAGCCGCCGCGTTCCTTCTCTGAGATTCATTACTGGCATTCCTCGCCTAGTTAATTGCCCTGCAAACGAACTTATCGCTGAAAATGCTTTTTTCTCTACGACATTTCCAGTCGGAGACGGTGTCCCTATTAGGGTCGCCCCAGAACGTCACAGGGATGTTATGGTCGCGGTGCGAGCCGGATGGATTGCAGGCCACAACAGCAATTCTGCCGTTATCGTTTGGGTGTGTCTGACAAGTTCGTTCTTCGTCCGGAAGCCAGAACGAGTCCATGTCTGTGTCCACTCGAATCGTGGTAGGCCAATAGCTGAGGGATTCGTTCCCCTGCTGTTTTAGAATTTTATCGAGTTGTTCTTCCGCTCCCGCATTTCCCTGCTCGGCAGCTTTCCGGTACCATAATGCAGCTTGAGAAAGATCCTTGGGTACGCCCCATCCGTAGTAATACGCAACGGCAAGGTTGTATTGCCCGACCGCGTTCCCCTGCTCTGCGGCTTTGCGGTACCAAGCAGCAGCCTCTGTGTAGTCCTGCGTCACGCCCAATCCTCGGCGATACATAAAACCAAGATTGCTTTGCCCGACTGCGTTCCCCTGCTCAGCGGCTTTGCGGCACCAAGCAGCAGCCTCTGTGTAGTCCTGCGTCACGCCCCGTCCGTTGTAGTACATATCCGCAAGATCGTCTTGCGCTCTTGCATCTCCCTGCTCAGCGGCTTTGCGGTACCAAAAGGCAGCCTTGGAAAAATCTTGAGGCACCACTTTCCCATTTGCATAGTCCAAGCCAACCTGATGCTCCGCAGCGGGGTCGCCCGCTTGAGCCTTTGCAAGGAGCGCCGGGTCGATGCCATTGCTTCCGACCGATGAGCTAGGTGTAGGGGTTGGAGTGGGTGTGGAATTGCGGCGCCCACTGCCCGAACACCCGCCACAAGCAGACGCGAACAGGGCAATCGAGACAAGCAACGTGAAGGAAGTCTTTCCCGGCAACGGCATTTGACCATCTTTCGACCGCTACACAGTGGATGCCCTAAATATAGCGCAAAGGCTAATGCCATGACGAACGCAAGGCAAGGATTACCGAGAAACTACCACTGCCAGTTCACGGCAGCACGGCAGTTTTTCCCAGCAGTTTTGCCGTTTTTTCCGGCGCGAATCGGCCAAAAAAGATGTCACAGCGTGCGAGGCGGTTCGTTTCAAGACAACTAAGTGCGATGCGGAGACAAGCGATCAGCCGTGACGTGGCTTACGCGGCCTGTAAGGCCCGTGAGGCATGAACGGCAGACCTGGCGCCAGATCACGCGGCTGGCTGGCAAAGTTCGCAGCGAGCAGGGTTGCCAATGTGAGAACTTGGCGCGAGGGCCTCCGCTCTCCGCGCATCCAGAAATGCACCGCGAGCGGCGTCGCACCCAGGCTGTCTGCAATCACTGCAACAGTCTCCCGGTCTCGCCTAGAGTGTAGCCAAGCCCGGAACTCTTCTACCGTCATTGTCGGAGTCCGAAAGTGGGTTGCAGGAGCCACAAAAGAAATACTAACGCTGTTTTGTACCATTTTGTGTACCAGCAAACGCCGTCGCCCCTTCGCGGTTCGCGTTCTCTCTCAGGATGCCCCGCCACAGCGCAGAAATGCCCACCGTAATGCGCGAAGATACAGGGGTGAGGCTCAGAGGGCCATCGGAACACTCAGCGCGCCGCAATTCGCTCCGAAGAGCCGAAACACGCGCCTCCCTCTGCTGTCAGCCCCTCACGTGGGCAGCCAATCTATGCATAGACTGACGAGTCTCAGTACCGAGCGCCAGTTTGTGTCGCAGTTTGTGTCGTAACCCTGCCATCCCTGCCGGTGTCGGGCTGTGTCGGACGGTGTCACTCAGGAATAATTGAAGGGCAGCGAAAAGCGATCAAAGCCGCATGAACACTGCCCCTCTGTATCACTCACGCTTCTTCGGTGTCGCATCGTATGGGACGGGGGTAAGATTTGACACGGTAGAGGTCAGGAGTTCGAGTCTCCTCGTGCCTACCATTTCTTTTCTTGCAGTTAAGGGCAGGCAGCCCGAAAATCCCAACCCACAACTCAACCCACACTTCATTGGATTGTCCCGCTCTCCAGGCCCATTGCCGTCAGGAACTGTCCCTGCGCGGCCCGTGCCTGGTCGCTGTCTTCCTGCGTGTAGAGATCCAAGCGTGGTCTGAATCCTCGAATGACGCAGGATGCCCTGCACCGTCTTGGGCTCCACTTTCGCCTTGTTCACCAGCCAGTTGCTTAAGGAGTGACGCAGGTTGTGAAGCCCGAAGCGCTGTCCGTCCTTTATGCAGACACCGGCTGCGATGGCTGCTTTGCGCAGATGATCGCAGACAAAGATGCCCGCCGACAGCGGGACTCTGCCGTTTGCCTTGAGTGACGGAAACACGAAGTCCGTATCCCCGGCGTAAGGCGTCTGCGCGCGCCAGTCACGCAGGTGGTAAGCCAGAACGGGATGCAACGGCACGTAGCCGTCCGATGCCTCCGTCTTGGTTTCGCCGTCCTTGCCCTTGGCCCAGCGCTTTGACACCCGAATCCTTCCCTCATCCCACCGGATATCCGCCCAGCGCAGCGACAGCATCTCCGATGCGCGCAAGGCCGTCGCGGCACAGGTGAGCACCAGTATGCGGTGCAGGAGGCTGGGGAGGGCCCGCAGGATGGCAAGCGTCTGCTGCGGGGTAAGGGTAATGGCCCGGTAATTCGTTTTGCTGCGCGTCTCGACGTGCTGCACGGGATTTGTGGTGACAAGCTCGTGCAGTATGCCGACCTTGTAGACGCGGCTCATGACGCCCCGCATCTTCGAGATCGTGGTCCAGGCAAGCCGGGAGTCCGTGTTAAGCGACTTCAGCCAGCGCTGGATGTCGAGGGGTTTGATGTCGTCCGCGATTTCATCGCCCCAGCGGCGGGTGAGATAGTCGCGGACGATATGCTCCACGATGGTGTTGGTGTTTGCCGATTTCGGACGTACGGCGTCCTCCCCGAAATCAGCCCTCAGATAATGCTCAGCCAAGGCGGCAAACCGGATGCGGCCGGGGCAGGGGGCATCGTTGATCCGGACGAGCAGTGCAAGCTTGTCCACTTCACGCCAGGCGTCCTTCTCCTTCGGAAAATCCCGAACGAGACCCACCGGCACGATGTTCTCGACTCGTCTTCCGTCCGAATGCGTTACCCGATACCGCAGCACCCAGGTTTCTCCTTCCCTGCGCGGCATTTTCTTCAATGATCCTCGCTGATAAGCCATGCTTCCTCTTTTCAGCGGGGACTGCCTGAACCGGATGATCGCACAGTTTTTGGTTTTTGTGGATCACCACCACGCGCGATGGCGGATGCAAGCTCGGAGAGGCGAAAGACCCAGATCTTGCGCTTCGTTCCGGTGCCAAGCGGGTAAGCTCCTGCAATGCCGTTGCGGGCAAGCACTAGCAGGTAACGGCGATTAACATCCACAAAATGAGCGGCCTTGGCGGCGCAAACGAACGGCTCCGGCGCGGATGGTTGCCGGTCGGGATTCTCATGCTGCCTATCAAAGCGGGGATTGTAGGCGAAGAGCGGGGTGTACGCCGTACGAGGCGACAGATTCGTTCCCTTGCAGTGCTGGGGATCGGGCAGCGAGATTATGACGCGGTCCTGCGACCCTTCCTGCGCATAATATCTGCGGAGCCTGTTGCGCAGGTTGAGCGCCGTGACGCGAACGTCAGCAGACTCGTTAGACAAGTAATTTGGGAAGAGGGCGGCGGCAATCGTGGATTCCTTAATCTCTTCCCCCGCAAGTGCGAGGGTTATCACGAGCGCAAGGAATTGCGATTGGCTGGGAGCTCCCTTAAAACGCTTGCCACAGAGCATGTATTCAAGGTGCTGCCGGATTTCTTCGGGCTTCGGAATGCTCACGTCCACTGGCATCATCTTGGATTACCTCACTATTCAGCGTCATTCGCCTGTCGGCTTTCGTTGTACGGTTTCCATGATTGTTACCTCTTGCAATCGAGGTCCTTCGGTTTCAGCTAAGCGCCGAATCGCCGGGTTTTTCGCCGCCTGGCGAGAACAGGCGCGCGATATGCGAAATCGCGGCTTGTCGGATATCCAGAGATATATTCTTCGGAAAGCTCGCGAGGTGAATGGGAGCCAACTCATCCTCGGTCGCTTCGTTGCGTGACAACTTAGCAATGATGGGTGCCGCAAAGCGCATATCCATGAGGTTGCGGATGTACTCCCACTGCCGGTACCAGACGACGAAATTCTTCGCCGCCATCGTGAGGGCCGCGAAATACAGGTAGGTGGCAAGCCCGGACTGGATGATGAACGTGAACTCCAGTATCCATGCCGTGAGGATGACGAAAGCCGGCTCCAGCACCATACGAGTGAACCAGAAGGAGCGGCTGCCCGGAATCAGACGAAAGAACGGCAGGGCCGGTCCCTCGAACTGACTGTTCTGCTCCAGCTCCATGTGGACCATGCGTCTCCATAACCGGAGGGAATGGACAACGCTTAAGCAGAAATAGAGCACCGCGAAGGCTCCGACGCCAAAGAGGCCGACCGGCGGCTTGGCCGTATGGAAAGGAATCATGTTTACGGCAGCAGTTGCCACAGACGAAAGAAACGGAACGAAAATCATCATGATCGCCGAAAAGAAAGCGATAGGCACTGGGAAATATCTTGTGCCATACTGCGGGCGCAGAATGACTTCTACAGGCATGCAAATGATGCTGCAGATGTTTTCGACGAGCCCCATGGCCATCTGTTGCACCTGAGTAAGGTTCATTGGGGGCTGTTCTTGTTGGGGCAGCATCTGGTCTCCTTATTCACGTGAGAAAAACACCGAGAGGTAGTTGTGGCCCTTCGGATTGTTGTTGGTTTTGGTTGCGTTAAAGGTCTTACCTGACTGGTAGCAGATGGCCTGGGCAAGGGGATTGCCGGAGTCGGGTTTCATTAAGCGGGTGAATTCAATGGGCTCGACGATGTGGACGAGCTGCTGCGAGCCGCCGACGCCCGAGTGTGAGTGATTGTTGTCGCTGCTGCCGGCATTGAAGCTGTCCAGATAGCGATAGTGCTTGCCTATCTGGTCGGCGGCGTACTGCAGAGTTTCGGTTTCATTTTGCTGATGGAAGATCTTGAGGCCGAGATTGCCGAGGAAACTCTTGGTCTTGCTGCCAGGTTGGTCTTCGCCCAATTCCTCTGACAGGTTGAGGATGTTCTGCGTGAGACAAACAACGGCCACCCGGCTGCCACGGCAGGTCTGCTGGAAGAAGTTATCCCTGCGGGTGACGAAATATTGAAATTCGTCCTGCTGACGTTTATTGATAACAAAGAGTGACAATCCTTGTTATCAGCGCTAGAATGAAAAAGAGGAGCATAAACCCATGAACGTCTCTCTTACTACCGAGCTTGAGAAATTCGTGAGCGCCAAAGTGGACTCGGGACGCTACAACTCCGCAAGCGAAGTGGTCAGGGAAGCGCTCCGGCTGCTTGAAGAGCATGACCAGGCGCGCTCTGTCCAGCTTACGGGGTTCAACCATGAGCTTGGCCGCCGTCTGGACACGCTTGACGGTGGCCAGCATGTCTCTCCGGCGGATGCCCGCGCCCGGCTCAAGCGTAAGTCCGAGCAGCGCCGGAAAGCCAAAGCGTGACGAAGTATATCCTGAGCGAGGATGCCGACCGGGACATGGATGGCATCTGGGACTATATCGCCGAGGATAATATTGACGCCGCCGACCAGTGGATAAGCAGGCTGTTCGATGCGTTTGACACCATTGGTGACACGCCCGGCATAGGCCATAAGCGCGAGGACCTGACCGCTTACCCGGTTCTGTTCTGGCCGGTGGGCGCTTACCTCGTCATCTATCGCGCCGTATCCCGGCCCGTAGAGATTGTGGCCGTGACCCAGGGCGGGCGCGATATTCCCGCCTTCCTGCAAAACCGCTTTTCAGGATAGACTCCTCGCCGAAACGACACGCAAGACCGCCATCGTTAACAATAGCCATGCCGCTCCAAATCCTGGATTGAACCTTTTCGCGGCGTTGGGCAGAAACCCCCTACTGCGCATCGAAAGTGTCCGCGTTTTCAAGAGTCTTCAGCAGCGCCGCGCGTTTGTCCGTTCCCCAGAATTCGCGGTAGCGGACCGTCACCGGCTCGTTGCCTCCGGTCTTGGCAAAGAGGCCGACCGATGTGCCCAGCCGTATACCTTCACGGTTGTATTCGGTCGAGAAGACACTGGGGTCAGGGTTTCCCTCGGGCGTGAGCTTGCCCGTCTCCCTGCTGTCGCCGTTGAGGCAATCAAGCCAGGCGTAATTGAATTCCTCGCACAGGCGCTTGCGCACGACGACGAAGGAAGGATCGCTCAAGTACGAGTAGCTTGAAATGTAGCAGACGATGCCGCGTTTGCTCATTTCGGCAATGCGCCGCTCCGCCAGGCGCAGGAAGCGCACATACAGCTCGTCGAGATTGTATTTGCGAATCTTCCATTCCGAGGCGAGGCCTTCCTTGTAGGGCTCGACCAGGCCCTGCTCTTCTTCCGGGCTCACACCGGCAAACGCGTAGTAGGGCGGATTGCCGAGCACCACCAGAATCGTTTTGTCGCGCTTGACGAGTTCTGCGGCGTCCCGCTCCTCTTCCATCTCCGGGAACATGAGCTTCTGCTTGGACCCCGTGGGCGGATTCCAGCCGGTGAGCGCGTTGGTGAGGTACACCCCTACGCGCTCGTGGAGTTTTTCCGACAGCGGAGCGCCGAGATTCTGCAGCAGCAGGCCGAGCTGCAGGTGCGAGACCACGAACGGCGCGGGCAGCAGCTCAAATCCGAATACGCGCTCCATGGCCGCCGTCTTGATATCCTCGGCGGTCAGTGCGTCCCCACCATTGGCCTTGAGCGTCGCCTCAATCTGGCGAAGCACCTCGACGAGAAATGCGCCGGTGCCGCAGCAGGGATCGAGCACGAACACGTTCGGGTCCGCGAATCCATTCGGCACGTGCAGCTGCTCGCGCAGCACCTTGTCGATGCGGGCAACCATGTAGCGCACCACGTCGGGCGGCGTGAACCACACGCCCAGGCGCTTGCGCAGCACGGGATCGTAAGCGGCCAGGAACGGCTCGTAAAAATACTGTACCGCGTGATGCTCCTCGAAATTGGAAAAGAACGCAGGCCGTTCGACGCGGTTAAGCGCCGTCTGCGTCCAGTTGAGCACTTCCTCCAGCCCGAGCGACTGAAGCTTCGACGGAGTAGCGAGCTGCTCAAAGAGGGTTTTTATCATCGGCACATGCAGCGACCATGCCGCCTCGTGCCAGTTGAACTTGTCCTTCGGGCCGGTGGTCGGACGCTTGCACCACAGCACCCAGGCAGAGAAGACGCCATAGAACAAGGTCTGCACCAGGGAAGATCGGAAAAAATGCTCGCCGTCTTCGCCCGTGAATTTGAGACCGAGCGCCTCCTCCAGCGCGGTGCGCAGCGTGGCCAGGCCCGGCAGATCCGCCCGCCCCTCGATGCGCGCCTTGGCATCGCGCGCGTAGGAAGCAAGAAACCACGCCACTTCCTTGGGGGCGGTGAGCGGCGCGGCCTGCAGCAGCACGCGCGTCAGATATTCGTTAAACGAATCCCCGATGGCCTCCGTCAGCTTCCGCGGATTACCAATTAACTTCCAGAACGCCTTTTCGGATGGCGCAATCGTGAAGGCTTCGAGCTGCGTAGGCTGGCCCTGCACCCTGGCCACGATGACGAACTGGCGCAGGTTGGTGACGACCACCAGGCCGTATTTGGTCAGGTATTTTGCGACCTGCTCGCTGCCCACAACCGTTTGGACATCTTCGTTAGGTGCTTTGATTTCGACGACACCCCGCGAGGGAATCAGGCCGTCCGCCAGGGGATCGTCCACTTTGGATTTCTGGTCGGCCGTTATCAGCGCACCATCGGGAAGGCCTGCGCCGATACTCCGGGGATGAATAATACAGCGTACCCTCGGTTTGAGTTTCTTGCCTATGACGTTGAGGAGATTCGACAGGTAGGGATAGTAGGACGTTTCCTTCACGCCCACGCCGCTCACGTGGGTGTCGCGAAGATCGGTGAAAAAACTCTCGATGTGTTCGTTGTCGGGCAATGTCCCATTATCACCGAGGTAAGAGCTTTCCTGCACTGGCGTAACTCCTACGCCGCGCATTCGGGTTCTTTCCTACGGAACTCTTCAAACGAGAACAATTTCACACGGCCGCTTTTCTGGATTTCCGCTCGCAGGCAGAGACTACTATCGTGGCCTTTTTACCCTTGGCAAGGGTAGTCATGATCTCTCCCTTTTGATGAATTGCACTGTATTGTCTGGCCGACACAGAGTCAATGATTTTGGTCGATGGCATCCCCGCCCCCGCTGCTTGCCTCGTTCTGCCGCATTTGTTCGACACGCGCAGCGAGGTGCGCACTCTTCATGCGTGAGCATCGGCTGGCTGGTGAATTCGACGTACATGGATTTGCTTCTCGCGCTTGCGAGCCTGGGCGATGTCGTATGAGGATTGCATGCGCATGAGCGTATCCATCTTCACGCCAAAAGCCTTCTCGATGCGCAGCGCCATATCTCCGGAAAGGTAGGCTTTGCCGTTGAGCAGGCTGGAGAGGGCGGGCCGGGAAACATGAAGCGCCGTTGCCGCCGCCGTGACCGACAGGCCAGCGGGAATGATAATCTCCGTCCGGATGAAATCTCCGGGATGGGGCGGGTTCTTAGAGCAGTTCCTTAGAAGCTATATCCGAAAGTGAGGGGAGGCAGTAGGCTGCAGATGGCGATCTCCGCAAGCCCAGCCATGCCACGACCATATT
>Ga0208587_1001714_pt1 | contig 11525 bp, 6 predicted proteins | sample NGESurdeep092012_7_FD_184472 | JGI IMG/M metagenome (GOLD analysis project Ga0208587, IMG submission 184472) | Arctic peat soil microbial communities from Barrow, Alaska - NGEE Surface sample 210 deep-092012 (SPAdes) | ecosystem: Environmental > Terrestrial > Soil > Wetlands > Peat ...
CGCGGCGGGGCGCCCGCCTCGAACATCGCCTCGCGTTCCGCGCGCTGGGCATTCTGGCGCGCCTTCTGCGCCGAATCGGAACCGATGGTGACGCCCACTTGCACCTGGAAGGCGATCGCGATCGGAAGCAAGACCATCATCAGCGGTATCTCCTCATGGTGGAGCCCGGCATGTGCAATTGATACGGAGGGGGTGGCCTTGGGGTTTCGGACGGCTTCGATTTATCATTCTACCCCGCCCGCCCCACCCTTGCGCCCTTCCTCGATGCAAGCTGCAGTCCACAAGAGCGCCGCACTCGTCGTTCGCGGTCTCCGAAAGTCGTATGGCGACGTCGTCGCGGTCGACGGGCTCGACCTCGACGTGGGAGCGCAGGAGTGCTTCGGCCTCCTGGGCCCCAACGGCGCGGGGAAGACCACGACCATCGAGATCTGCGAGGGGCTCGTCGATCGCGATTCCGGCGACGTCGAGATGCTCGGCCGCACGTGGGAACAGGATCCCAAGGCGCTGCGCCAGCGCATCGGGATCTCGCTCCAGGAAACACAGCTCTCCGACAAGCTCACCGTCCGCGAGACCCTCGCGCTCTTCCGCAGCTTCTACGAGCATCCTCACGACGTGAGCCACGTGCTCGCCCAGGTGCAGCTCGAGGAGAAGGCAAACGCGCGCATCAGCACGCTGTCGGGCGGACAGAAGCAGCGCCTCGCGGTGGCGTGCGCGCTGATCGGCGATCCCGAGCTGCTCTTTCTCGACGAGCCCACCACCGGTCTCGACCCGCAGTCGCGCCGGCAGATGTGGGACGTGATCGACAAGTTCCGCGCGAGCGGACATTCGATCGTGCTGACCACGCACTACATGGACGAAGCCGAGCGGCTGTGCGACCGCATCGCGATCGTGGATCACGGCAGGGTCATCGCGCGGGGCACGCCGAGGGAACTCATCGCGTCGCTCGGTGCGGAACAGATGATCGAGTTCGCGTCGGAGGGAACGGCGGCGATCGACCTCGGCGAGCTCAGGCAGCTCGAAGGAATCATCGACGCGCGACTCGATGCGGGAACGTACTCGCTCCAGGCGAAGGAGCTGCACCGCGCGGTGCCGGCGCTGCTGGCGTATCTCGCAGCGAGCGGCGCGCCGCTCACCGAACTGAAAACGCATTCGGCGACGCTCGAGGACGTGTTCGTGTCGCTCACCGGGAGGCACCTGCGCGATGAGTGAGACCCGGGAGCCGCGGCGCACCCCGCGCACGTGGCGCGACGCACAGATCGTTCAGCTGACGCTCGTCCGCTTTCGCGAGTTCCTTCGCGAGCCGGAGGCGCTCTTCTGGGTGTTCATCTTTCCCGTGCTGCTCACCGCGGGGCTCGGCCTCGCGTTTCGCAGCAAGCCCAACGACAGCGCCCTCGTCGCCGTCATCGCGGCCGCCGGTCACGCGCCGCCGGACATCGAGGCCCTCCTCGCCAAGTCGAAGAACGTCGTCGCGCACACGATGACGGCCGACTCGGCGATGGAGGCGCTCCGCACCGGCAAGGTGGCCCTCGTCGCGATCGAGGATGGCGCTGGAAGGATTTCGTATCACTACGATCCGGCGCGGGACGAATCCCGCACGGCGCGGCTGATCGTCGACGACGCCCTGCAGCATGCGGCCGGCCGTGTGGAGCCCGTCGCCACGTCCGACGACTACGTCACCGCGCCTGGCTCACGGTACGTGGACTTCCTGGTTCCCGGCCTGCTCGGCATGAACCTGCTCGGCAGCGGCGTCTGGGGACTCGGCTTCGCCATGGTGGACTTGCGCCGCAAGCGGCTGCTGAAGCGACTCATCGCCACGCCGATGTCGCGCCCGCAGTTCTTCGCATCGTTCCTGATCTCGCGACTCGTCGTGCTCTCGTTCGAGGTGATCGCGCTCGTGGGATTCGGCGTGCTCGTTTTTCACGTCCCGCTGCGCGGGTCGCTCTGGTCACTGCTGTTCATCGCCGTGTTCGGCGCGCTCAGCTTCAGCGGACTCGGCCTGCTCGTCGGCACGCGGGCGAAGACGGTGGAAGCGGTTTCCGGTCTCGCGAACGCGATCATGCTTCCGATGTGGGTCCTGTCGGGAACGTTCTTTTCCGCGAGCCATTTTCCGGACGTCATGCAGCCCTTCGTGCGCGCGCTGCCGCTCACGGCGGTGAACGATGCCCTGCGGGCCAACATGCTGCAGGGTGCGTCGCTCGGCGCCGTGATGCCGCAGCTCGGCGTGATCGCGTTCTGGGTCGTGGCGTGTTATGCCGTGGCGCTCAAGCTCTTCCGGTGGCGCTAAGAGGCGAGAAGTGAGATGGATGCGGGATGCGGAATTTCGACCCGATGCTCCCCACTCCCCGCTGCTCTCCTAGCTCTTGACTTCTGTTGCGGAAGATTTTCGTCCGTGTTTCGGCACCATGTATTCGTCCGTGTGCGGCCGTTGCGGGAGGTTCATGAAGCCAATCGCCTTCAACCTCCAGTCGTCCAGAATCTCGTAGATCGTCGGAATCACGAGCAGCGTCAGCACCGTGGAGGTGATCACGCCGCCGATGATCGCGCGGCCGAGCGGGGCGCGGAAATCCGCGCCTTCGCCACGCCCGAGCGCCACCGGAATCATGCCCGCGATCAGCGCGAGCGTCGTCATCATGATCGGCCGCAGTCGCACGCGGCCGGCCTCGATGATCGCCGTGCGCCGGTCCTTTCCCGATTCCTGGCCCCACTTCGCGAAGTCGATCAGCAGGATCGCGTTCTTCGCGACGATGCCCATGAGCAGGATCACGCCGATCAGCGACATGATGTTCAGCGTGCCATGCGTCATGAGCAGCGCGAGCACCACGCCGATCAGCGAGAGCGGGAGCGAGATCATGATCGCGAGCGGCTCGAGGAACGAGCCGAACTGGATCACGAGGATCAGGTACATCAGGAGCACGGCGACGCCCATGGCCTCGAACATGCGGGTGAACACCTGCTGCTGGTCCTTCACCTCGCCGCCTGCGGTGATCCGGTACCCCGTCGGCAGCGCGAACCCCGCGAGCTTGGCGGTGATGTCGGCATTCACTACGCCGAGCGAGCGTCCCTGCGTGTTGGCTTCGACCACCACAACGTTGTCGCGGTCGAGATGGCTGATGATCGCAGGACCGAGCCCCGCTGATACCGTCGCGATCTGCCCGAGCGGCATCACGGTCTCCCTTCCTCCCGCCGCTCCGCCGCCCACGACGAGCGGAAGCCGCTCGATGTCGGAGATTTTCGTGCGCGCCTCGGGCGTCAGCCGGATCCGTACTTTTCTGTTTTCTCCCGCGGGATCGACCCAGTCGCCCGCGTCGATTCCCGCGAACGCCGGCCTCAGCGACTGCGCAACCTGTCCCACGGTCACTCCCATCGAGCCGGCGAGCGCGCGATTGAGGTTGATCTCCAGCTCCGGTCTCTGCCCCTTCGTGGAGAGCCCGACATCCACCGCATTCGGCACGCTCTTCACGATCTTCATCACCGAATCGGCGAGCCGGTTGAGTATCACCGCGTCGGCGCCTCGCAGCTCCACCTGGATCTGCTTGCGGATACCGCCGAAGGCGCTCGTGAACACGTAGACGTTTGCGCCGCCGATCTGCTGCGCTTCCTTTCGCATCATCTCGCCGAAATCACTCTGCGAAATCGTCCGGTTCTTTTTCGGCACCATACGCACGTATACGCTGCCAAGGTCCGCCCCGCCGATCGTGCCGCCCGGCTGCTGGCCTGCGCCCGATCCCCCGACGGTGGAGAACGTGTATTCGGTCAGGTTCGTGTGACTTCGCGCGCGCCTCGCCGTTTCCTCCGTCTTCATCTTCGTATACGCGAGGTTCGAGCCCGGCGGCGTCTCCACCTGCATCGTGAGCTCGCTGCGGTCGGAGGTCGGTATGAATCCGAATCCGCCGAACTCCACCTGCAGGACGATCGCGCTGGCGAGCGCCACGACGGCGAGCGTCACCATCCACCAGCGATGGTCGAGCGCCCAGCCGATGACCCGCGTGTAGCGGTCGGCCTGCCGGTTGAACCAGTCGTTGAACCGGTCGAGCGCGCGGGCGATCGGGTTGCGGCGCTCGTGACTCTCGACCTGCGGATCGGCCCAGTATGCCGAGAGCATCGGGTCGAGCGAGAACGAGACGAACAGCGAGACGAGCACCGCGCACGCGATGGTCAGCGCGAACGGCTTGAACCATTGTCCCGCCACGTCACCCATGAACGCGATCGGCACGAACACCGCGACGATCGAAAACGTCGTCGCCGTCACGGCAAGTCCGATCTGGTCGGTGCCGTCGTGCGACGCCTTGAAGTGGTCCTTCCCCATCTCGATGTGGCGCACGATGTTCTCGCGCACCACGATCGCGTCGTCGATGAGGATGCCGATCGCGAGCGAGAGCCCGAGCAGCGACATCGTATTCAGCGTGAAGCCGAACGCGTACACGGCGATGAAGCTCGAGAGCACCGACACCGGCAGCGCGAGGCCGGTGATCACGGTCGAACGCCACGAGTTCAGGAAGAGGAACACGACCAGCACGGTGAGCAGCGCGCCCTCGACCAGCGCCTCCTCCACGTTCCGCACCGAACGGTCGACGTGGTCGCCCGAGTTCTGGACGACGTCGAGACGCGTGCCCTTCGGAAGCGTCGCCGAAATGGCCTTCACCTTCTCGAGCACCTGCGCCGACACCTGCGACGTGCTGAACCCCTTCGACTTCTTCACCATCACGCCGACCGCGTCGCGCCCGTTGTAGAGCGCGGACGACGTCGGCTCCGCCGTGCCGTCGCGCGCCGTCGCGACTTCGCCGAGGCGAATCGTGCGGCCGTTCTTCTGCGCCACGATCAGCGCGAGAAAATCCTCCGGCGTCTCGAGCTTGCCCCTGAGCCGGATCGCGCGCTCGTCGAGCGAGCCGTTCACCTTGCCCACGGGCGCCGCGAGGTTCTGCGCCTGCAGCGCCGCGACGAGCTGCGACACGCTGACCCCCGCCGCCTGCATCGCGTCGGGCTTGATCTCCACCGTGAGCTCGCGCTCGATGCCGCCCACGACGCTCGCTTCCGCCACGCCGGGAATCGCGCGCAGTTCCTTCGTCAGCCCCGGATCCGCGATGCGCGTCAGGCTCGGCGCGTCGAGCGTGGTCGAGTTGAGCGAGAGCTGCACGATCGGCATGTCGGAAGGATCGAATCGCGAGAGCACCGGCTCCTTAATTTCCACCGGCAGCTGGTCGCGGATCGACGAGATCTTGTCGCGAATGTCCTGCGACGCCTGCTGGATGTCCTTCTGGAAGACGAAGAACACCGTGATGTTCGCGAAGCCGTCCTGCGCCGTGCCCTGCATGCGGTCGACACCGCTGATGCCGGAGATCGACTCCTCGATCCGGTCGAGCACCTCGCGCTCGACGACGTCCGGCGATGCGCCCGGATACGGAACCGAGACGTTGACGATGGGCTGCGTGACGTCGGGGAACTCATCCGTCTGCAGCTGCGTCAGCGAGAACACGCCGAACACGACGAGCGCCACCATCGAAACGATGGTGACGATCGGCCGCTTGATCGCGAAGTCGGATATGAACACAGCGGCTCCTCAGTTCTTCTTCGGTTGGTCGGCCGACGGCGGCGCCGCCGAGACCTTCACGGGTGCGCCCGGCGTAATGCCCTGCGCCGCGCCGATGAGCAGCGTGTCGCCCGCCGCGAGGCCGCTCTTGATCTCGACCACATCGGATCCTTCGTCGCGCATGCCGAGCGACACTTCGACGACCTCGGCCTTTCCGTTCTTGAGCCTCGTCACCAACGGCTTCACCCCGCGCTGATCGATCGCCGCCGCCGGAACCGTGAGGCCCTGGCGCGTCGAGCTCGACACGCGGCCCGTGGCGTACAGGCCCGCCACGAGGCCGTTGCCCGAGTTCGGAATGCGCACGTAGAGGCGCACCTGCCGCGTCATCGGGTCCGCGCTCGGGAAGACGCTCGTGATCGTTCCGGTGAAGTCACGCCCGGGATAGCCGCTGACCACGAACTTCACGGGCGAGCCGACGTGAACGAGGCCGAGCTGGTCGGCGGGCACGGCGCCCTCCAGCCGCATCGTGCCCGGGTCCACGAGCGTGAAGAGCGGAGATCCCGGACTGACGATGTCGCCGGCGTTCACCTGCCGCTCGCTCACGACGCCGTCGTACGGCGCCTTGATGACCGTGTTGTCGAGATTCTTCTGCGCGCTCGCCAGCCGCGACTTCGCGTCCTCGAGCGCCGCCTGCGCGGCGAGGTCGTTGCGCTTCGCCGACTCGAGCGCGTTGTCGGCGATCGCGCCGGCGGCGAGCAGTTTTTCGGAGCGCCCCGCCTCGCGATGCGCGATGTCGGCCGCGAGCAGCGCTTGCGTCACCGCACTCTTCGCGGAGAGCCACGCCTCGCGCAGCACCGTGTCGTCCACGCGCGCGAGCGGCGCGCCTTTCGTCACGCGCGCGCCGGGATCGGCGAGCACGGCGACCACCGCGCCCGACACCTCGGAACGGATCGACGCGGTCTTCTCCGCCGCGAGCGACCCCGAGATCGCGGGACCGCTGTTGAGCGTCGAGACCGAAATAACGGTGATCGCCTCGGGCCCCACGGAGACGGGAGCGGGACCGGCCGTCGCCGACGCGTCGGCGGGGACCTTGCCGCACCCGGCCGAAAAGAGGAGGACGGCGACGATCAGTGTCGTAGTGCGACTCGCGAGCATCGGAGTGTTCCTGGCATGAGTTCTCATCGGTGTTTTCTCGTATTGGTCGGTGGCGGGCGGACGGGCCACTATCTGTTCGCTGGAGCGGCGGTCGATCCCACCGGCAGGTCCTTCAGGAGTGCGACCCGCAGTCGCGCCACTTCGAGGTCGCGCGCCGCGAGCACCCGGTTCAGCCGGGCCTGCTCGTACTGCGTCCTCGACTGCTGCAGTTCCACCTGCGTCGAAATCCCCTCCCGGAACCGCACTTCGGCAATCGCATAGGCGCGCGCGGCTTGCGTGTCGGTGCCCACGCTTGCCGCATAACTCGCGTCCGCTTCCTCGAGCTGGGCCAGCGCGGTGCGGGCGTCGAGCGCCGCGAGCTCCCTCACCTGGTCGAGCGACTGCCGCGCCTCGGCGAGATTCGCCTCCGCGACCATCCGGTCTCCCGTGAGCTTGCCGCCGAGGAAGATCGGCACGGAGAGCCCGAGCGACACCGTCCAGTTCGGGTAGTAGGCGCCGAACACGTTGTGGCCGAGCCCGGCGTCCACCGGATATCCGTAGCGCTGGTACGTCGAGCTGACCTGCGCGGACGGGAGCCGCTCCCACTTCGCCGCGCGGAGCGCGTACTCCTGCGCCGTGATGTTGGCCTCCGCCTGGCGCACGCTCGAGCGATGACTCACGCTCGTGTCGGGCAGCAGCCCGCGATCGCCGCCCGGCATCGTGATCGGCTGGTTGAGCTGCAGCGGCCTCGGCAGCGAATCCGCGATGCCTTCGTCGCGAATGGACGTCGTGAGGGTGATCGGTTGCGTGAGCGAAATCCCGAGCAGCTGGCGCAGCCGCAGGAACGCAATTTCGCGATTGCTCTTCGCCTGGATCACCACGGGACGCTGGTTGTCGCGTGCGACCCGCGCGCGAAGGAGGTCGAACTCCGCGGCCGCGCCCACCTGCCGCGACACGGTCGTCTGCTGCAGCGTGCGCTCCGCCTGCACGAGCGTGCTGTCCTCGATCTCGACGAGCTTGTCGCTGGCGACCGCGTTGAAGTAGGCCTGCGCGACGTCGAGTGCGACCTGTGCGCGCGCCGCGTCGAGGCCGATATCGGCGGAAGTGCGGGCCGCCGCCGCGCCCTGTACGGCCGACGTGACACGTCCCGCAGTGAAGAGGTTCTGCGACAGCGTCACGCCCAGGATCATCGTGTTCGGTGCGGCAAAGATCTTCTCGAGCGACTGTAGGCTGCCCGAGCTGCCGCCGGATCCGCTCTTCGACGTGGTATCGGCCGGCGCGGAACCCGCGATGGCGGCGAACTGGCTCTGAAGGAGGCGCTGGTACGCCAGCGACCCGTTGACCTGCGGAAGGTATTGCGACCGCGCCTGGTATTGCCCGCCCCGCGCGCGCAACACGCTGGCCTCGGCGGTCTTCACTGTGTGGCTGATGAGGCCGCCGAGCCGGAGCGCATCGTCGAGCGAGAGCGCGGTCGCCGGTGCGCCGGTCTGCTGCGCAGAGGGTGCTGCCTGCTGGGCGCGCAGCGGCGCGGCCGCGCCCGCGAGCACCAGGATCATGCCGGCCATCAGCGCGCGGCGGCGCCCACTCCCGTGTCCCTTCTGGACCGCGGTGTCGAAGCCGAGCGACTTGAGGCACAGGCGGGCGTAGAGGCCCGGCGAGGCGGACGACGGCTGCGGGAACGCATGCGGCATCATGTCGCGCGCGATGGCGTCGTGGAACACCGTGCTGATGAGCATCGACGCGGCAGCCGGCACATCGGCCGTGCTGTTCGTGAAGCCGGCGCGGTGGAGCCGCTTCAGGTATTCACGCAGCGACGCGTAGGTCGCGCTCGCACCATGCGTGATGCACTTCGGCATGTCGGGGTTCTCCTCGAACTCGCTCATCGCCTTGCGGATGATCGAGCGCATGTTGCTGATGGCGCGCCGCTTGTGCGTACACCACGCGGTGAGTTCGGCGAGCGGGTCCACGGGAACCGCGGGAAGCTCCGCGCGGGTCGGCTCGACGCCGTGCACGCGGAGCGCCTCGAGGAGCAGCGCCGTCTTGCTTCCGAACAGGCGGAAGAGCGTCACTTCGTTGACGTCGGCCTCCTGCGCGATGCGGCGGGTGGTGGTGCCACGGAAGCCGTGCTCGCCGTACAGCCGGGCGGCGGCGTCGAGGATCTGGTCGCGAGTGGGTGCGGTCATGGGTCGTCGGGTGATTTCAATGCGGCTGAGGGCCGCGGATGCAAGTGGTCACTTGCATGGAAAGCAAGCGGATACTTGCACAGAACGCAACGGGGGTGGCCGGGGTTTCAATCGCGGCAGGTGTCGCAGACTGTCCCGAGGCGGAATCGGCGCCCTGGTGCCGCTAGCGAGACGAAGTTGTCCCCCCCGCCTTGCCGCCCTATGTTGCAACGCATGCCGCGGTGTGCCCTGCCTCTCGCTGCATCCCCGTCATTCGCCAAGCTCGGCATCTTGACTGTCGGGATCTGGTTGTCGGCGTGCGTTGCTCCCGCGCTACAGATGAACCCGGCGTCGAATCTCGTGAACGTTCGCGGCATCGTCTTCGATTCGCTCACGCGCACGCGGCTGAGCGGCGCTCGGATCACCTTCACCGCCGCGGACTCGGCCGGCGGCACCGCGGCAACGGCGACCACGGATGCGAACGGCACGTTTGCGATCTCGCTGCGGAGCGGCACGTGGCTGGCCGCACTCGAACACCCGCGATTCGACTCCCTCCGCGTGTCCGTTCCCCTTCGCCGGGTTGTGGTGCCGGACACGGCGACGGTCACGCTGGCACTCGGGACTGACTTGCCGGGCGCGATCACGCGCGCCCTTTGCGGTTCGAACGTACGCAACGACGTCGTCGCGCTCGTCGGAATGGTGCGGAATGCGGCCACGAATAGGGGGCTGGATTCGGCCAGCGTATTCGTCAAGTGGGTCGACGTCAAGCTGACTCTCCGAGGTTTCACGCGCTCGACTCAAGCAGTCGTCACGAGAACGACCCGCGACGGCTGGTACGTCCGTTGCGATGTGCCCGCAACGGCATCGGTCGTGTCGTGGGCAGCACGCGGCGGCGCGACCACGGGCGCCGTTCTCTTCACCCTGACCGGGGCGCCGGCCCGGCTCGACCTCACCCTCGACACCACCGCTCGCCTATCGAACGGGTCCGTGGAGATGGATCCCGATTCGAGCACCGGGAGTCTCTTCCCGATGTCCGCGGGCACCGCGCGGTATCACGTGATCGTTCGTGACTTGAATGGGCGCTTCGTGTCCAACGCGCGGGTCAGGATCCTCGGCCGGACGACCGCGCGCTCCGACGCGGCCGGCGCCGTGACCCTCGACTCGATCGCGAGCGGCACGCAGACGCTCGAAGTCTCGTCGATCGGATACCAGCCTCAACGCCGCGTGGTCGACGTCGCGGTCGGTGCGGAGGCGACCGATACCGTCGTTCTCACGTCGCTCAAGTCTGTGCTCGACACCGTCCGGATCACGGCCGGTCGCGACCCGACGGGGTTCGAGCGGCGACGAAGCGCTGGGATCGGGCAGTTCATCACGGCGGCGGACGTCGCGCGCGAGAACCCCGCGAGGACCACGCAGCTCCTGCGAACGCGGAAGGGCCTGCGCTACACGTTCGACCGAAACGGTTTTGCGTCAATCGAAGCGACCACGGGCACCGGCTGCCAGCCGCTCATCCTGCTCGACGGGTTTCCACTCCGCGACCTTTCCCCGAACTCGGCGCTCGCCGTTCCTGGAGAGGCGTTACTGGGCTGGCACATGCATCCGGACGAGATCGGCGGGGTTGAGATCTATACAAGTCCGGCGCAGCTTCCGGCTGAAATCGCCAGACTATCCTTTGGGCTGCCGCCGTGCGCCGCCATTGTCTTCTGGACGCGCGAAAGCCTCGGCCTTCCCAAGGCCAATCCGATGCCTTAGCGCCGGTAGCGGACCGTCCAGGCCAGCGGCGACGCAGGGGCGCCCCGCATGGTGATGCGGCGCCAGTGGTCGCGGCGTTCGCCGAGTGTGGCCTGGGCGCCGCCCGCATCGATGGATTCCGCCGTCCACCCCTCCGGCTCCGTCACGTACAGCTCGTAGTCGTCTCCGGTCACGACGCGGCTGACCCCCGACAGCGAATCCCCGCTCCAGTTCACGCGCTCGAGGTCCGCACCGCCGCAGCTCACATGGCGATTTGTGGCGAGCAACTGTGGATGCGACTGCAGTTCACGCAAACACACCACCTGTACCTGAAAGCCGGAATCGATCGGCCCGAACATGAACGTGTCTTTGAATGCGCCAAGGAAGCGCTTCTTCCAGAAATCGAACGCCACGTAATCCCTGCCGGCTGACAGACCGAGGTCGGCCACACGGATGGTGTCAGGCGCGCCCGCCGTGCGGGCGAGCACCGTCCATCGCTCGAACGGCCGCGCGATGTCGAGCTGGTAGAGCGTCTGCTGCAGCCGCTGATCGGCCTCGAACGGACGCGGTCCCGATCCGCTGACCTCATGCTCCACCATGGAAAGTCGGCTCGTGCGTGAGGGATCGACGTCGTAGACCTGCCCGGGTACCGTGAAGAGCACGGGCGAGGTGCGACGCGCCGCCTCCACACGACTGCCCCGATATACATCCGGACGGTCCGTCAGCATGAGCAACGAGCCGGTCAATGACGTGATCGTCGCCGACCGGTAGCCGTCCGCACGGGCAATCTCGATGTGGTCTGGGTCGTTGCGCCAAACGACGTTGTTGAACGAGTTGAACTGCGAAAAACCGCCGTACCCGAAGCCATCGTCTCCCAGGCGCGTGGCATCGATGATCCCCACGAGTTCCGGTCGCGGCCCCCACGAGGCCAGCAGGAACGCGTCGCGGCCGATTACGTCACGGATCTGCTG
>Ga0208587_1001717_pt1 | contig 11517 bp, 11 predicted proteins | sample NGESurdeep092012_7_FD_184472 | JGI IMG/M metagenome (GOLD analysis project Ga0208587, IMG submission 184472) | Arctic peat soil microbial communities from Barrow, Alaska - NGEE Surface sample 210 deep-092012 (SPAdes) | ecosystem: Environmental > Terrestrial > Soil > Wetlands > Peat ...
CTCGTAGCCCTTCTCCAGGAGCAGCTCGGCGAGGTAGGAGCCGTCCTGGCCGGTGATCCCGGGTGATCAGGGCCTTCCGCGGGTCGCTCATGCGGCGGCTCTCATCGCCGGTGGCGTCGGCCTTCCACTCAGAGGTCATGAGCTCATCGATTCATGGCGCCGGCTCGCGGAAGTGCTGCGTCCATGTCGGTCATCATCGCGGCAATCCAGTCGTATGTCTCCCGCATGCCGACCACAAGAGGAGTCGATGGCTCCCACCCAAGAAGGTGCTGGATCAGGGTGTTGTCCGAGTTCCGACCGCGGACCCCTTTGGGCGCGTCCAGGTCGTGACGCCGAACGAGGCGCACGCCGGCGATCTCCTCGACGACGTCCACCAGGTGGTTGATGGACACGAGCTCGCTCGAGCCGAGGTTGATCGGCTGCCGGATCTCGCTCTCCATGATCTGGTGGATGCCCTCGATGCAGTCGTCGATCCACATGAACGATCGGGTCTGGAGCCCATCCCCCCAGATCTCGATGTCGCGTGTCCCGGAGAGCTTCGCCTGGATCACCTTCCGACAGATGGCGGCTGGTGCCTTCTCACGACCGCCGTCGTACGTGCCGTGCGGGCCGTAGACGTTGTGGAAGCGAGCGACGCGTGTCTCCAGGCCGTAGTCCTCGCGGAAGTGCCGACACATCCGCTCGGAGAAGAGCTTCTCCCAACCATAGCCGTCCTCCGGCATCGCCGGATACGCATCCTGCTCGCGGAGCGCCGTCACGTCCGTGGAGGTCTGCTTGTCTGCGGCGTAGACGCACGCCGAGCTGGCGTAGAAGTAGCGCTCGACACCGGCGTCGCGGGCCGCGAGCAGGAGGTGCGTGTTGATGAGCACCGAGAGCATGCAGTCGGCCTTGTGACTCTCGATGAAGCCCATCCCGCCCATGTCGGCGGCGAGGTTGTAGACCCGCGACATCCCGGCCACGACCTGCCGGCAGTTGGCAAGGTCCTTCAGGTCCAGGACCAGGTTCTCTGCCCCTTCATGGACCTGGTACCAGTCGTCCAGCGGCTTGATGTCGGCGCACCGCACGCGGTACCCACGCGCTTGGAGGTCGCGTGCGAGCCATCCGCCGATGAAACCGCCGCCGCCTGCCACGAGCACCTGCGTACCGTCACTATTCACGGTGTCATCCCCTTCGTGGATCCGGTCAGCCGGCCGTCTGTTCTTGAAGTTGTCGTGGCGCGGTGCGCGCGGCGCGCATGACAGCCTCGAACCGGTCGGCGACACGGCCGATATCGAATGCCGATTCCGCGTGGGCGCGTGCTCGGCGGCCCATCTCGCGTCGATCGTCTTCCCGCGCCAGGAGGTCGACGCAGGCGACCGCGAGGGCGCGCGGATCGAGGGGTGAAACCACCAGCCCGGCGCCATTGCGGGTAATCAACCGCGCAGCCAGGTTCTCTGTCGGAATGGCCCCGATGACCGGACGACCCGCGGCGAGGTACATGAGAACCTTGGACGGAACGGAGAAGACGCCGGCGTCGGGTTCGAGAATGGCGATGACGATGTCCGCGGTTCCGATGACGTCGGCGAGTCGATCAAACGGCTGGAAGGGCAACTGGACCAGCGCGGCAAGGTCGCTGCCCCGCTCGCGTAGCCAATCGGCACCCAGGCCCTCGGAGACGACCACGAGCCGCGCCTCAGGCTGCTCAATCTGCAGCTGCCTCGCCACCTCGAGCAGTAGGGCCGGATTGTGCTTCAGGCCGAGCGTGCCGGAGTACAGGATGACGGGGCGATCGTGAAGGCCGTGCTCGCGAGCCCACCGATTGTCTTTCGGGCGCGGCACGATGTCGTCGAGTGGCGCCCAGTTCTCCACCGTGATGACGTGCTCCGGCCGTACTCCCCAGCGTTGGAGGAGGGGCCGAAAGTCATCGGTGATGGCCACGATTCGGTCTGCCTTCCGCAGAAGGGACCGCTCAAGGGCGATGAACCGAAGTGCGGCGAGGTTTCCGAGGCCGGGCAGCCTGCGCCGAAGGTGCCGGGCGATCGCCTCGGAGTAGACGTCCTGCAGCCAGAAGACAAAGGCCGCCCCTGCCGAGCGCGCCGCGTTGTATGCCCCCACCTGAACGTCGAGGGGCGCGTTGGCAGAGATCACCACGTCCGGACCGAAGGCGCTGATCCGCTTGGCGAGAATTCGGCCCAGCTGCCGCTCCTGGAATAGCCGCCGCACAAGTCGGTACTTCGCGAAAGGTCGATCAAGGTCGATCGCCTCCACCGCAAACGACGGGGGATCGTCCGCCCGCCTGACGAGCGCGGCCTTGGGCGTCTGGAATCCGGCGAAGTGAAGATGCAGGACTTCGTGGCCTCGGCGAGCCAGCTCCCGCGACAGCTGGATCTGGAACGGATGGCCCGAGTAGTCGTGGACTGCGATGCGCATCCGTTCTCGCCGTCCCGCCGCGATCAACCGCGCTTGTCGGTCAGCGGAGCGGAGGCGGACGCCGCCTGCGGGGCCGGCTTGGTGGCAGCCTGCGGCCCGTGCTTCGCGGCGGCCTCCGCCCCGTACGCCCCGTAGTAGTCGTAGTAGACGTAGTCGCCGTGCCCGCGCTGGGAGAGCCGGTTGAGGGCGGCGCCCAGGACTCGGGCGCCGGACTTGGCCAGGGCCTCGCGTCCGTGCCCCGCCGCGGCCCGGCGGGTGCGCCCCGCGTCGATCACCAGGAGCGTCCCGTCCGTGATGGAGGCCAGGATGGCGGCGTCGGTCACGGCCTGGAGCGGCGGGCTGTCCACGATCACCAGGTCCGCGGCGGCGACCAGGCGCTCCAGGATCGTCTGCATCCGGTGGGACCCCAGCAGCTCGGCCGGGTTGGGCGGCAGCGGTCCCGTCGTGACGACCCGGAGGCGCTCCTCCTCCGTCACCTGGGCGACATCGTCAACGGACACGTCGTCGGTCCGCAGGAGGGAGGTGAGGCCGCTGGTGTTGGGCAGGTCGAAGAGCTTGTGGATGCCCGGCTTGCGGAGGTCCACGTCGACGAGGATCACCGTGCGGCCGGCCTGGGCGAAGGCAACCGCGAGGTTGCTCGACGTGGTGGTCTTCCCCTCGCCCGGGATGGAGCTGGTCACCAGGAGCGTCCGGACCGGCTCGTCCACGGAGGCGAACTCCAGGTTGGTGCGGAGCGTCCGGTAGGCCTCCGCGGCCGGCCCGCGCGGATAGAGCAGGGCGGCCAGTTGGTAGATCTCGCTGCGGCCCTTGTCGCCCTTCATCTTGATGACCGTGCCCAGCGTGGCCAGCCCGGTCGCGGCCTCCACGTCTTCAAACGACTTCACGGTGTCGTCCAGGTACTCCATGGTGAACGCGATGCCGAGCGCCAGGAGCAGCCCCGCGAGCGCGGCCAGGAGCGTGTTCAGGAGGACCCGCGGGGACGACGGCTGCGCCGGCGGCGTGGCGGGTTCCACGACGGTGAGCAGGTTCGCCGACGACCCGGAGAGGCCCAGGAGCGAGGCGTAGGACTGGCGGAGGCTCGTGATCCGGCCCTGGAGGGCCTGGAGCTGCTGCTCCTGGGTGCTGGTGCGCGTCGGGAGGCCTGAGAGGCGGTCGATCTCGGTCTGCGTGTCGGTGATCTGGACCTGGGCGGCGCTGATCTGCTCGCGCACGAACGCCTGGGCCTGTCCGCCCTGGCCGGTCACGGCATCCGAAGCGGCACCCAGCTCCGTGGCGATGGCATTGGCGAGGACCGCGGCTCGTCCCGGTTCACCGTCTTGGGTCGTGACCGTCAGCAGGGTGGAGTCGCGCGACGCCGTCGCCACCACGCGCTTCCGTAGGTCGTCCGGCGCGATGCCGAGACCAGAGTCCGCGATCACCTGCGCCAGGATCGGAGTCGTGGTGGCCATGTCCGCGTACGTCTGGGAGATCAGCTGGCTGACCAGGATGTCGTTGATGTTCGCGCTGGTCGTGCTGAGGGACTGGCGCACGATGAGCGTGACCTTCGCCTCGTAGACCTTGGGCAGCGAGCTGGAGACCAGGTACGCGGCGCCGCCGGCCAGGAGCAGGCTGGCGATCAGGAGCCAGAGCCACGAGCGGACGATCTGGCCCTGGCGACGAAGATCCATCGGTGCGCGGTTCCCCAGTGCGGGTTGTCGGGGTGGCGGCGGGTCGCGATCGGGTCGTGCCGGCCGGAGGCGCGGCCAGCCGGATCGGGTCCCGAGTATACGCGCGGGGCGTCTCCGTGCTTGCGGTGCGGGCCGCGCCGGCGGGGTCCCGCCCCACCCGAGTGTGCACCCGGTGGCCACCATGACCGCCGGCGATCCGGCAGGAGCGACGTTGTGTCATGGGATGCGCCGGGCGACCGGTGAACGGTTGTTCCGGTTACCGGATGCACAGGGTGACCCGGTCGGCGCTCTCGCCGGTCGCAGTGGTCACCGGGCGCACACGCCCGGCGGGGTGGGGGCGGGTGAGTGCCCGCGGGGCCGTGCGGCGGGGGGAAGAGCGGCAGGGGCCTCGCGGGGCACTTCGTGCCACCTACGAACGGGCGTGCTGCCGGCGCAGCGTCGAGGGCGTCGCGGGCCGTCGGGACGGGGCGCCGGCCGTGATTTCACGCTCAGCCGCCGAGCCAGGAATGCCGGCGAGGTGGCCGCCGCGTGTCACATCCCGTCCACGTATTCGCCTGGTTCGTATCTGTCACCAACGCGGGGCGGCGGAGGAGCGGCCGCGACCCGGCGGCCCCTCGAGCGCCGGCCGGTCGAGGCAGGACTACACGGGGCAGGTATCAGCCTCGCGAACCCGATGACCGCACGGAGGAGCCGGCGGCCCGCATCAAGCTGACCCGTTTGTCAGGGAAGATCGCGTTGATCTCCAACTGCCCGCCCTGCGCCTGGACGAACTGCACGAGCGTCGACACCCGGACATCTCGCTGCCGCTCGATGCGAGAGACGTTCTCCTGCGACTTGCCCATCTCAGCGGCGACAGCCTCTTGTGTCATACCACTGGCATGCCGTGCCGCCGTAAGGTCAATTTGCGCCATCAGGACCTTCTCGCGGGCAACCTCAGCGCGGAAGGTCGGATCAGCAAGTAGCTCCTGGCGCATGGTTCGGAACTTGCTCGTCTTCACTTCAACGGTCCTTCCTTTCGCAACTCCTCGAGGTAATCCTCGTAGAGCTTCTCCGCCAGTGGGATCGTCTTCTTGTACCACTCGTCCCAGAGCCCTTGCTTATCGCCTCCGATCAGAAGGATGCCGGTCTTCCGCGGGTCGAAGCGAAACAGGATGCGGATGTAATCCCCGCGAGGGATCAACTCCTTCAGTTTCGTGCCTACGAGGCTGTCCGCCCAAGGAGGCCCGAGTCCCGGCCCTGTCTCCTCGAGCCGCTCAATTGCGGCTTCAACTCTCGACTTGTCGCCTCTGCTGAGGGTCGACCGAACCAGCCGGCGAACTCGTCCGTCCCTTCGACGTCCCACACTATGCATCATCCATTCTAGAACAACAACCTTCTACGGTTCTCGCGAACCAGCCCCTTACGATCGAGCGATGGGGGAACTCCTGCCCGATCCGATCGATGAGAACCGCGCCGATCTCTGGTGCCCGTGGATCCGCGTCCTCGAGCAGGTCGTGCCACCTACGAATGGGGATGCCGCCGGGGCGGCGGCGGCCCGGCAGCCGGGCGGCGGAGGGGCGGAATGCCGCCGGCTCTCGCCGGTCGCACCGTTCGCCGGGTGCCTCCCGCCCTGGGTTGCGCGGCCAGGCGGGATGCGGAGGTCGGTGGGAGAACGAGGGCGGCCAGCTGCTCGCAGCCCTTCCGTCCGAAAAGGTCGGACACCGGCACGCTGACTCCCGCATCCGGACGAGCCGCCGGAACTCGCGCACCTCCGGCGGGGCGGTCCAGGCCTCGGGCAGCAGTTTGGTGCGCAGGAGGTGGGCGAGGGTCGCCGCGTCGACCGCGTCGTTCTTGACCCTCCCGGCACCGATTGCCTTGGTCGCGAGGGGATGGGCCATGTGGGCCTCGATCCCCGCGTCGGCGAGCAGGTCGGCGAACCAGCCCCAGCCGTACGTCGCCTCGAGGGAGACCGAGATCGGCTCCGGCGCGAGCTCGCCGAAGACCCGCGGGAATGCCTCCCGGCTGTGCTCGAAGCGGCGGGACACCTGCACGTCGAGTTGATCGACCTCGATCGCGTGTTGTCGGCGAGGACGACCTGCGCGGCCGCGAGCCGGGGTTTCTCCGACCTACGCGCAGGGTTCGTCCTACGGGACGAAACGAGTTGTCGTCGGCCGTCCCGGGCGCCACTCGGGTCCGGCCGAGTCGCTGCTGAGCACGACACGGGCAGCCCCGCCCTCGCGAGCCGGGCGGCCCAGCGCTCCGGGCGCGCCGCCGCCGTGCCCGATCCTCCGTAGCACGAACTGGGCGCGTATTTCGGAAGAACCGCGCGCAAGGCCCGCGCCCGGAGTCCGGCGGCCCCGGCCACCTTGGACCCGGACCCAGGAGCGGACGACGGCGATCCGTCGCGGAGTCGCGACCGCGTGTCCCGCGTTACGAGATGCAGCGGAGACGGGCACACCCGAGCTGGGTGGATTGGCCCCACAGGGACGCGAACTGGCGGATCGCCTCGAAGCCGCTGATCGGCAGGCCGTAGTAGTGGTCGCACGCCGGTGAACCCAGGTGCTCCTCGCAATGCTCGTGGACGAGCACCCCGAACTCGCGCGCGAAGTAGTCCGGGTCGTGACCATGAAAGGCGCGTCGACGGTCGAGTGGGTATTCGATGAAGTCATACTCGTATTCGCGTCGACTGAAATCATCGGGACGTTCGGGTGCCCAGATCTCGGCCAGCTTGATGACGGCGGGCTTCGGCGTTTCGGAGCCAGGGAGATCTGCGCTGAACGAGAACCCGACCTCGCCGGAGTCGTACCTGTCGAGCGTCGGAACTGCGAAGGTTGCTCCGTAGTTCCAGAGGATCGCGGCGAGCGTGCCGAGGTGTCCTCGCAGTTCGTACAGCGTCGTCATCAACGGGCGCGCGCGAAAGCGTCGCCGCGAGCGTTCGGCAGAAGTTCTCCCTGCCCGAGCCGCGGCCGCCGCTTCACGCCGCCCACGGGGGCCAGGGCAGCGGCCCGAAGCGTCCCGGCTTTGTACATCGCGAAGCTCGCGCCTGGGATCCGGTAGATCCGGTCGGACACGAGGATTGCCGGCAGCTCTCCCGAGTGGATCATTCGGAGAACGGTGGTCGAGCTGATGTCAAGTTCCTGAGCGACGTCGGCTGGTGAGAGAAACTGCTTCTTGTGCATTGAATGTGCTCCCTGCTATATCCGTCACGATACTGCACAGGAGTCACGTGTCAAGTCCGAAGCTCGGCGCGGCCGGGCGCCCGCGGCGCGTCGTTGTCGGGGCGCGGCGCACCCGCCGGGCCCCCCGGCGCCAGGCCACTGCCGAGTGTGCACCGGGTGACCACTATGACCGGCCGCGATCCGGTTGGGAGCGACTTTGTGTCACCGGATGCACAGGGCAACCACTGATCGGTTGTTCCGGTCACCGGACGCACGCCGTAGCCACACTGTGGGTCCTTGCCGGTCGCAGCGTTCACCGGGCGCACACGCCCGGCGGGGCCGCGGCGTTACGCCCGCCGCACTCGCGGCGCAGTCGGCTTCCATGCTTCGGAGCCGACAGCGCGGCCGTTGTCGTCTTATCGGCTGGCGGAGGAGAGGGCTCTCGACATCGTCCGCGACGTGGGTGCGTCGCTCTCGGGTTGGGAGGGCGCGGCGCGCGCGGCGGGGCTCGGAGCCGACGAGATCGATCTGATGCAGACCGTCATCGTCGGGCAACCGTAGCGCTGGACGGTACCGGCGTCCTGCGGGCAGGCCCCGCCAGACCCACAGGCCGCCTATATCGTGCCCTGATCTGCGTTTGCGCCGCACGCGTCACGGCGCGGGGATGCTGGTCGGCGCGTAGCGGACCGCGATGACGATGTCCTGGTCGAACGTGGTGGCCGCCAGAGTCGCGGTGTCCCCCCGGACGGTGAGCGCCGGGCTCGCGTCCGTGATGTGGAACCCCGCGGGCACCTTGATCGTGACGGCGAGCGGTCCGGGGAGCAGGCCCGGCTGCTTCTGGATGGTGAGCCGGTAGGTCCCGCCGGCCTGGTCCGCGTCCGCGGCGTACGGGCTGGTCCACGTGTACGTGAGGCTGGTCCGGCCCGGCGGCACCCGGAGGTACGTGCCGATGGCGGTCCTGCCTGCCTCATCCTCCACGACCGCGGGGTCGCTGAGGGGCGCGTAGCTCCCGCCGGAGACGCCCTCTACGCGGCTGCGCTCCGGGACCAGGAGCCGAAAGTACATTCCGAGGGTGTGCGCCCCGACGGAAGGCAGCGCCCGGTACGGCGCTCCATCGGCCGTCTCGATCCGGTTCTGCCAGGTCACCGCGAGGGTGTTCCGGGCGTTGCCCACCGCGTCGATCTGGACGGCGAGGTCCAGCGAGCGGGTGGTCACCGCGTTGAGCTTGGAGGAGGGCGCCACGTTGGAGTCCACCGGGTAGACGTAGTCGCCCGGGTCCGCACGGACCGCGCCGTCGAAGCCGCTCCCCGCGACGAGGGCCTGGTCGGCCGGGTCACCGAACCAGGCCTGGAGCAGCCGTCCCTGCCGGAACGCGTCGACCTGGCCCAGGAGCTGGCCCCACTTCGCGGCCGGCAGCTCGAGAAGCGACGCGAGGAGCCGGTCCGCGAAGGCGGACAGGAAGGCCTTGCGGTTCTCGCCCGGGACCAGGGCGCTCCGGGTCAGCTGGAGTGCCTTGAGCGTCGTCTCGCCGGACGCGATCGTCACGCCGTACTCCGGCACGGTGATGGGCCCGGTGACCTTGAGGAGCTCGTCGATGGTGTACGTCGTGATGGCCAGGACGCCGTCGATCTTCGTATCGCTCGACTCGTTCGTGTAGAGCCGGATCGCGTCCTGGGCGCTGGTGGGGAAGTCCGGCGACCAGTTCGCGTCGGCCAGCTGCCAGGACTGCTTGGGGCCCAGGAGATAGTAGTAGAGCTCCTGCGGGCCCTTGATGAACGGGTAGTTCGACGTCAGGTCTAGCAAGTACACGTCCTGGAACGTCCGCTCGGTGATCCGGCCCTTGTCGAACGACACGATGCCGAAGCTGCCGATGTAGCCGCCGGTGGGGCGCAGCTCGGCCGGGTTCTGGGTCAGGACCAGGTACCGCCGCGGGGCGTCCCAGCCGAGGATCGCGGGCAGTCGCTCGCTCGCCGTCAGGTAGCTGTCCAGGAGCGGGCTGTACTTGTCGATCTTCGCGTTCATCGCGTCCCGGGCGCGCTCCACCTCGCCGGCCAGGCCGTCCGGGATGCCGGCCAGTGTCTGCCGGGCGCGTGCGACGGAGGCCGCGGCGACGACGGCACGATCCCGGGACGTGGCCATGAGTTCCACGATCTGGGAGAGAGCGGACGCGTTCTGCGGGTCGGAGGCCTGGGCGTCTCGGATCTCCACGAAGCGGCGGCCGATCGCCAGCCCGTCCCCCGCGGCGGAGAGGAGGTCCCCGGCCGCCGCCACGGCGTCGTCCGCGCCGCGCACGTCCGCGGCCGTTGGCGGCAGCGCCCGCGCGAGCGCGACGAGCGGGTCGCTCGCGAGGAGGTCCCGGACGCGGTCCATGCGCCCGGTGGCCGCCGCGAGGTCGCCGTCGAGCGCGTCCATCGTCGCCCGGTCGATCCCGAGGCCCGCGTCCTGGACGCGACCGGCTATGGTCTCGAGGTCGGCCCGGAGGGCGCGCGCATCACCAAGCGCGGGCAGGTACCGGAAGACGGCCAGCGCCCCGCCGGCTGCCACGAGGAGCAGGACGACGAGGCCAGTCCAGAGGAGGAAGGGGCGCCGGCGGCGATGACGGCGATGACGACGCCGTCTCGCGGGCGCGAGGGCCGCGAGGGGTGAATCGGGCGCGCCGGCGGCGGCGCCCGGCTCGGCCGGATCGTGGCTCACGGAGCCGGGAGGGCGATGACGACGAAGCGGGGAGCCGTCGGGTAGTACGAGGTCGACGTCTGCAGAGTCAGCTGCTCAGTTGGCGTGGGCTCCAGGTACTGGACGGCGTCCCAGGGGACCGTCGGCAGCACCTTCGTGACGACGTACGTCCGCGAGGTCCCGTCCACGAGGCCCAGCTGGACGGTGTCACCAACGCGCGCGTCCCAGAGGCGGATGAACATCCCCGTGCGGGCGTGGCCGTAGATGTAGATGTTGGAGCCGCCGCCCGGCCACGCCGACGACGGGTAGTGCGCGGCCTTGCCGATCGGCGCGTCGATGCCGTCTCCCTGGATGATCGCAAGGTCGATTCCAAGCCGGTCGATCTTGATGCGATTCGCCTGGATCCCCGGCTCGCCGCCTGCGGTTGACGGTGCCGACGGCCCCGGCGAGGCGGACTGGGGCGGGGCTCCGGACGCGGTGCCGGATGGCACGGGCGATCCGGTTCCCGGCGCCAGGCTGACGGGCAGGCTGGGCCCCGCGGTCGGTGGGGCCGTGGTGCCGCCCGGGCCGCTCGGGCCGCCACCCAGCACGAAGGCCACGCCCGCCGCCACGAGGATGATGGCGAAGATGCCGGCGAGGAGGATGAGCGGGCGAGCGCGGTCGGACCTCCATCCAGGGCCGTCCGAGGAGTGGCGACGACGGCGGCGATGGTCGGGTTCGGTCACCGCAGGCCCCTGGTGGACACGGCGCTGGGGAATGAAGACGCGCCCCGTGGGGGGCGCGTCTTCCTGTTGATCACGGCGCGCGGCGCCGTCGTCCGGCTGGCCGGCGGCGCGGTCGCACGCTGGGACGCGGCGGTGCGACGCGCCATCCGGCGCCGAGGCTCAGCGGCGGCTGAACGAGATCCGGCGGAGCGCGAGCACGCCGCCGGCCGCCATGGCCAGGACGGCAAGGAGAGTCCCGATGACGGGCAGGTTCTGCGCGGGCGTCTCACCCGGCAGAGTCGACGTGTTCGGCAGGCCCGCTGCGGTCACGCCCAGAACCGCCGAAGCGCTGATGGCATCCGCGGTGGCCCGGATCGTCCGGCTTCCGGCCACGCAGGCCAGGACGACGGTCGTCGTCGCGACGCCGCTTGCGTTCGTGGTGGTCGGGGTCGTATTGATCTTGTCGGCTGTCGACGGCGTGGATGTGAAGGCCCAGGCCACCGGCTGACCGGCGATCAGCTTGCCCGCGGCATCGACAACCGTGGCGGTCACGGTGATGTTGACGCCGCAGGTGAGGGTGCCGCCCGGCCCTGCGACGGTTACTGCCCCGGCGACCTCGCCGGCGTACCCGAACGCCGTTGCGGACGTGATGAGTGCGAGGACGACGGCCGCCAGTCCTGCCAGCCACTGACTCCGATGTTTCATGTCCCGAGTTCCTCTGCTCCGCGTTTGCCGCGGTGACCGCTGGAAACCCGTTGGTCAAGCGCGCGTGGAAACCGCTGTTCGCTCGCCACGCACCTGCCGGGCAGCCGGAGACGCCACGCGGGCCATCGTACAGCACGAATGCAAGCCCCGTATTCGCGACGGTCGCATGTACCGGAGGCCCGGCCGACAGCGGCCTATCGGGGAGGGATGACCAGGTGCTGG
>Ga0208587_1001719_pt1 | contig 11507 bp, 13 predicted proteins | sample NGESurdeep092012_7_FD_184472 | JGI IMG/M metagenome (GOLD analysis project Ga0208587, IMG submission 184472) | Arctic peat soil microbial communities from Barrow, Alaska - NGEE Surface sample 210 deep-092012 (SPAdes) | ecosystem: Environmental > Terrestrial > Soil > Wetlands > Peat ...
GTGTTCTCTCCGGAAACCCATCCGTAACAAGCTGACTCTTCGTCGCAGCACCGTAACGTAGCCTTTTAGGCTGCCATGCCCCCATTCCTGGGGGCATTCTTCCTCCGCGCCTCCGCGTCAAAATGACTCTCTGGGGTTTCCCATCCCATTCCACCATGGAGGTCCTCCGTGGCATTGGACTCTGCGCTTATCTCTGCGTCTCAGCGTCTCTGCGTTGAATCCACTCCCGCTACGCTTCCGTCTCTTCCGGCGGCTCAAAACTATCCAACAGCTCCGGATTCTTGGCGAACTTCTTCAGCACCCGGACGATCTCCCCCGTCCGGAACCCCGCCCGCAATAATCGCCGGTAGGCCGAGGCCAGATCCTTGTCTTCCTGAAACAATCCCTCCCGCGGGGTCGCCCGGTACTTGCGCCGGATCCACTCCTCGATCAGTGCGGATTCATCCACATCCCGATACACCGCATGCACCGTCTTCTCGGCCAGGGACGGCGCCACCCGGTGATGCCGCAGATCCTGCAGCACGCGCGTCTTGCCGAATCTCTCGTTGGAAAGCCGCGCCGTGGCATACCCCTCGGCGAACTGACGGTCGTCGAGATACTTGCTCTCTTTCAAGCGCGCCAGGACGCTCTCCACGTCCTCCACCCGTTCCGCGCGCCGGCCCAGCTTTTCGCGCATTTCGCCGGTGGAATGGGCTCGGCCGCCCAGTACCCGTAGTGCGTAATTCCACAAACCTTCGCTGTTTAGGTGTTGCACCTTACGTTCGTCCATGTCAACGATTCCTATGCGGAGTATACTGAAAATTGGCTGCGGCCGAAGGAGAAAATTATGGACAAGAATGGACTTTCGAGCTTTTTGCTCGGGTTGGGCGTCGGGGTCGGAATCGGAATGCTGTTCGCGCCGAAGTCGGGTCAGGAAACGCGCCTGCTCATCAAGAACAAGGCCGAAGAAGGCACCGATTACATCAAGCAGCGCGGAAGCGAACTCAAGGATACTGCGACCGGGTGGGTCGATAAGGGTAAGGAGGCCGTTGGCCGCCAGAAGGAAAACGTGAACGATGCCGTGGAAGCCGGCAAGCAGGCCTATCGCGACGCGGTGAGCTAAGGCTCTTAGTCCCGGGGATTTATCCTGTATGTCTGAAGAAACCTTTCGGATCGTGGTGGCGGCAGCGGTGCTGATCGCCTGTCTGGCCTTCGTGGTGCAGGCCGGCGTCGTACTGGCTTTGTATCGCCTCACCCGGAAGATGCAGGACAGGACCGCCGGGTTCATGGAACATGCCGAACCCGTGCTGGCCAGGGTGGAACCGGTGCTCGAGCAGGTCGGTCCGGTGATCGAAAAAATCGGACCGGCCCTCGATGCCATTAATGCCGCGGCAGCAAAACTCGGTCCCGCTATCGACCGATTCCTCCCCGTGGCCGACAAAACCATCGTCGTCGTCGAGCGGGCTGCCGTGCTCATCCAGAGCGCCAACCAGGCCGCTACTACTGCCAATCAGATGATGCAGGATGTCCGTCCCCGGATCGCGGAGATCTCCGGCGAAACCGTCGCCATCGTCCGTTCCGGGCGCGAACAGGTCGAACGCATGGGCGACCTTCTCCACGACGCCGGCGACCGCGCCCGTGTCCGTCTCGAGCAGATCGATCACGCCGTGGAGACCACCGTCAATCAGATCGAAAACGTTTCCGGCGCCGTGAAAAACGCCGTCCTGCGCCCCGTCCGCGAAGTCAACGGCATTGCCGCCGGCATCTCCGCCGCAGTCTCCACCTTGGTGCACGGCCAGCACAAAAGCAGCGTGGACTCCGCCACCCAGGACGAGGAAATGTTCATCTAGATCAGGCGCCGTCGGCAAACTTGCGCGCCACCACCAGGTGTTGGGTCAGGATCTGCGGCCAGAGTGTCTTGCGGCAGAGGATCTCACCCCGCTCGCCAATCGACGCCAGGACTTCGCCGGGCAGGAGCGGCCGTTCATCGGGGAACTTCCACATTCCGCACATCTCGATCAGCCTCCTGGTGACTCGATACAGAAGTGTCGGTGTGGGAAAAGTAATAATCAGGGTTCCGCCAGGCCGCAGCACATCGAAGTGCGCCAGCACGGCCGTCCGAGTCTCGGCGGGCGTGAAGTGCTCCACCAGGCCCACGCTGAAAACAAGATCGGCCTGCCGATCGTACGAAAGTTCCAGCACGCTCTGACGGAACAGGCCAACCGGCCGGGTATCCCCATAACGCCGGGCGAGCAGGGACAGACCAAATTCGTTAGTGTCGATTACGTCATAGAGCCGCGTCCCGATCTTGGCCCTGATCGGATCGACAAAGCAACTGTTGGCGCCGCCGATCTCCACAATCGACAGACCGGACGTCTCCAATGGAACCCCGTATCGCCGGATCATCGAAACCAGCACCGCGGTCGTATATTTCCTGGTTACGGTCGCAGTCGCGGGAACGTTCCGGTAGTATTGGTTCCAGTCGGTTACCTGGCTGGCCGGACGACGCTCTTTGAACACAAAGTCCCTCTGCAATCAGGTTAGCAGGCGGACCACCGCGGGCGGCGCGCTCTCCAGCATCTGGCGCACGCTGCGATGCGTCACCGGATGCCGCAGGTCGGGCGCCAGCTCCGCCAGCGGCGCCAGCACGAAGCGCCGCTCCGCGATCCGCGGATGCGGAATCCCGAGGCGCGCCGTCTCCACCGTCGCCGCGCCATAAAACAGGATGTCGATGTCGATCGTCCGCGGTCCCTTGCGCAGCGTGCGCGTGCGCCCCAGTTCCCGCTCCACCCGGCCGATGCGCGTCAACAACTGCATCGGGAACAGCGCCGTTTCCGCTTCCACCACCTGGTTCAGGAACCACGCCTGATCTTTATAGTCCATCGGCTCGGTCTCGTAAATGCGCGAAGTGTGCAGCACGCGCACATCCTGCGATGCCAGCCGCTCCACGGCCTTCCGCAGATTGCCTTCGCGGTCCCCCATGTTCGAGCCGAGACTGAGATAGATTCTCTTCAATGCAACGCCCCGTTTCAAAATAACGCCGGCTGCTCGCCATCCCGCGGCTTGCGCTTTACCTGGAAGTACTCGTACGCCAGTTCGGTGGCCACCCGGCCCCGCGGCGTCCGATTCAAAAACCCAAGCTGAATCAGGTAAGGCTCGTAGACTTCTTCAATCGTCTCCGCTTCTTCGGAAATGGAGGCCGCGATCGTGTTCACCCCCACCGGCCCGCCGCCATACTTTTCGAGAATCGTCATCATGATCTTCTGGTCGATCTCGTCCAGCCCGTAACGGTCCACATCCAGCAGATCCAGCGCCTTCTGCGCCACCGTTTTGGTGATGCGGCCGTCCGCCCGCACCTCGGCGTAATCGCGCACGCGGCGCAGCAGACGGTTGGCGATGCGCGGTGTCCCGCGGCAGCGTCGCGCGATTTCCTCGCCCGCGCCGTCTTCGATCTCCACGTTCAACAGCTTCGCCGAGCGCTTCACGATGGTATGCAGTTCGGCCACCGAGTAGGGGTCCAGCCGCAGCACCAGCCCGAACCGCCCGCGCAACGGCGCGCTCACCAGCCCCTGCCGCGTGGTCGCGCCGATCGCCGTGTACTTCGGCATGGGCAGCGAGTGCGTGCGCGCGCCCGGCCCCACGCCCACCAGGATGTCCACCCGGAAATCCTCCAGCGCCGAGTAGAGCATCTCCTCCACGTCCGGCATCAGGCGGTGAATCTCGTCGATGAAGAAAACCTGGTGCAGCCGGATATTGCTCAGAATGCCGGTCAAATCCAGCTTTTTCTGCAAGACCGGCCCACTCGTGGTGGTGAACTGCACCCCGAGTTCCTCGGCGATAATCGACGCCAGCGTGGTCTTGCCCAGCCCCGGAGGTCCGTACAGCAGGACGTGATCCATCGCCTCGCCGCGCCTGCGGGCGGCCTCGATGGCAATCGACAGATTCTCTTTCAGCTTGCTCTGTCCGGTGAAATCGGCCAGCCGCCGGGGGCGGAGCCCCACTTCAAATTGCAGATCTTCGGCCTGGCGATTCCCCGAAACCAGTTCCCGGTCGGGCATGTGCTACCAGCTTACCGTACCCCCGGGGACTGACAAGACTGCCATGGATTTCTGGCTGACTTTGCCGGAAATTCGCTGGCAGTCCTGTCTGTCCCCGCATCCGCTTACCGTACCCCCGCGGACTGACAAGACTGGCATGGATTTCCGGCGCAGTTTGCCGGAAATTCGCTGCCAGTCCTGTCTGTCCCCGGTCCCGGTCGGCTTACCGTACCAGTTCCAAAGCGCGCCGGAAGAGCGGTTCAAACTCCAACGCCGCGCCGCCGGTTTTGGCCTTGCGCACCGCCGCTTCGGCCTGCGGCCGCGCGCAGCCCAGATTCAACAGCGCCGATAGCACGTCCTGATCGATCGCCGAGAGCGCTTCGGCCTGCGCCGTGCCGGGCTCGTCGCCGCCCGTGGCGGGCAGCTTATCGCGCAATTCCAGCACCATGCGCTCGGCGGTCTTCTTGCCGACGCCCGGCACCTTCACCAGCTTTTCCACCTCGCCGCGGCGGATCGACAGAATCAGATCCGGCGCCGCCAGGCCCGAAAGAATCTTCACCGCCAGCGTCGGTCCGATCCCGCTCACCGAGATCAGCTTCTCAAACAGCGCTTTCTCGTCCTGCGTCAGGAATCCGTAGAGCGCCAGCGCATCCTCGCGGACGTGGGTGTGAATCTTCAACCGCACCTCCGCGCCCGCCTCCGGCAGTTTGGTGAACGTGGATACCGGTATCGTCACGTCGTACCCCACGCCGCCCGCCTCCACGATAGCCTGGTTCGGATGCTTCTCCAGCAACACGCCGCGCAGCAAAGCAATCATGAATAGATGGTGGCATAAAGAATGACAGACGACAAAAGGCGATCGTCTGTCCCACTTCATTTTCAGATCCTGATATCCTGTACTTTAGGAGGATACACCATGACTCGTTCCCGCCGCAGTTTTCTGGCCTCCGGGCTCGCCTTGCCCGTAGTCGCCTCCGCTACCCGCTCCGAACAAGCGCCCCAGACCCCCGCCAGGCCGCAGAGCCCTGCCAAGGCGTTGGCCTCTGGCCCCGAGCTGCGCTACAAGGTCCTCGGCAAAACCGGCTTGAAAGTGACCACGGTCGGATTCGGCTGCATGGTCACTTCCGATGGCAGCGTTGTCGAGCGCGCCGCCGACATCGGGATTACCTATTTCGATACCGCGCGCAACTACCAGACCGGCAACAACGAGCGCATGGTGGGCGCGGCGCTCAAGAAAAAACGCAAGGACATCGTCCTCTCCACCAAGACCGAGGGCCGCAACAAAGAGGATGCGCTCGCCCAACTCGATACCAGCCTCAAGGAACTCGGCACGGACTTCGTGGACATCTGGTATCTGCACGGCAAGACCACGCCCGCCGATGTCAACGACGGCCTCATCGAGGCCCAGCAGATCGCCAAAAAGGCGGGCAAGATCCGCTTCGCCGGCGTCAGCACGCACAGCGGGCAGAAGGAACTGATCCCCTTCCTCGCCAAGAATCCGAACATCGACGTGATTCTCACGCAATATAACTTCTCCATGGAACCCTTCATGAACGAGGCGATCGATCAGGCGGCCAAGGCGGGCAAGGGAGTGGTGGCGATGAAAGTCATGGCGGGCGGGTTCCGCCGCCCGCAGCCCGGCAACCTGATCCAAGAGAAGCTGAAGCGGGATGGAGCCATGCTGGCCGCGCTCAAGTGGGTGGTGCGCAATCCCAACGTCCACACCACGGTCCCGAGTATGACCGACATGGACCAGTTGGATGAGAACCTCCGCGCATTCGCCCAACCGTTCTCCGCGGCCGATGAAAAAATCCTGGCCCTGCAACTCGACCATATCCGCCCCATGTACTGCCGCATGTGCGGCGAATGCGCCGGCCAGTGCCGCCAGGGCCTGCCGGTGGCCGATGTGCTGCGCTTCCTCACCTACGCCGATGGCTACGGCCAGTTCGCCCTGGGGCGCGAGCGATTCCTGCAATTGGACGCCGCCCATACCGCGGTCCGCTGCACCGAGTGCCCCGGCTGCACCGTCCAATGCCCTTACGGCGTACACGTGGCCCAACGCCTCATCCGCGCACAGGACCTGTTCGCATGTTGAAGCTGGTGTGCGGCGCTGGCCTGTTTGCCGGCCTTCTGGCAGCCGCCAATCCCGCCTGCAACCTCGTGCCCGGCTGGACGCCGCAAGGTGACCCTCGCAGCTTTGCGGCCGACAATCTGTTCGAATACATGGACGGCAACGCCGAAGGCTACCTGCTCTACGGCTTCCAGAACATGCACGGCGTGACTTGCCTCAAGGGCGGCGTCACGCTGGTCATCGACATCTCCGATTTTGGCGATGCCGATTCCGCCTACGGCATGTTCTGCGCCAATCGCGACCTGCGCCAGCCGCCCGCCAAACTCGGCATGGGCGGCCAGATTGTGCCGCGGAAGGCGATTTTCGCCAAGGGCCCGTATTACGTGGAGGTCGCCGCCGAGCCCGAAGGCGATCACACCGCGACCCTCCAGGCGTGGACCGCCGCGCTCGAAAAAATTGCCCCCGGCACTAACGATCCCCCCGTGGCGCTCTCCTGGTTCCCCGCCGCGGGGCAGCAGTCGCTCCGCCTGGTGCCGGAGAGCGTCCTGGGCATCCGTCTGCTCAAACGCGGCTACGTGGCGCAGTACGATTTCGGCAAAGCGTTCATCGTCACCGAGGCTTCGCCGGACTCCGCCGCCGCCGTCATGCAGAAGCTGCGCGAGCGCTTCGGCGAGACTGCCAAAGCGCCCATCGCCGACGATGCGTTCCAGGTGACCGACAAGTACCTGGGCCGCGTATGTATCGTCCGCAAGGGACGCTACCTTGCCGGCTATGGCAACCTGGCCGACGGGCAGGACGCGGTGCGGTTGGCCACGCTTCTGGCCTCGCGCCTGCCCCCCGGGGACTGACAAGACTGCCATGAATTTCTGGCTGACTTTGCCGGAAATTCGCTGGCAGTCCTGTCTGTCCCCGGGTCGGGAGCCGGGTCAACCCCGGGTCCGCGCCGAAACTATCCCAGCTTGATCGGAAGATCCTTCATTTCGCCCATCCACTGCAATTCGCGCTCGATGTCCGAGTGCATCTGGTACTTCTTCTGCACGTCGGCGATCTTTGCGCCGATCACGTCGATTTTGGCAATATCGTAATTGCCCAGTCCCAACTGCCCGCAGTAGTTCAGGTAGCCGGGCCACGCCGGATTGATGCCCATGCACTCCACCCCCACGCGATCGGCCGCAATGTAGTCCGTCGACGCGATCGCAATGCGCGATGCCACCGGCGTCCCGGAACTGGGTCCGTTGCCTTCCATCCCCTCGTACCCGTCCAGCACCGCCACACCCCAATTGGGACGCAGTTTCTGCGCCGTCAGCAGCATATTGTAGTGCGTCTGCCGAATGCCCGTGTGGTACTTGCGCTTGTCATTCCAGCGCGGCGTTTCCTTCGGCGCCTGGTGCAGCGGAGCCCCCAGCACCATGTTCTTCACCGAGAGCGTAGCCACCGCCGCGTTGTGCGTCTTCAACATGCACGCGCAGATAACGTAGGCGTCCGGATCCAGCAGGCGCGCCGCCAGGCGTACCGGCTGCAGGTGCAGATCGTAATCGATCAGCGGGATCACCTGGTATTTGGCTTCTTCATTCAAATCCACCAGCGAGACGTTGCGTGCACCGCTGTCGGCGGCGAGCTTCGCGTATCCGAAATTGCGGAACCCCGTCATGGTATCGCCGGCGGACGATTCCACGATGCTCACCGGCAGCTTGTACTTGGGCTGCAGGTAGTCCAGAATTCCCCAGATCGTGTCGGCATGGGTGGCCGCCAACTGTCTCTCGGTCGAGACGTTGTTCACCTTGACGATCACGTATTTCTTGCGCTGGATCACCGGCCGGATCTGCTGGTCGATGGCATTCAACGCATCGCTGACCATCTTCCGCCGCACTTCTCCTTTGACGATGGCGACGGTGGATCTCGTGGCGGGTTCCTGTGTAAAGGTGAGCGGCGGAGTGCTCGGTCCGGCGACCTGTGCCCGAAGTGCGGCTAAGCCACCAGCCCCGGCCACTGCCTGAAAGAAATACCTGCGGGAGAAATTCATGGCGTATCTCCAAACTTGAGAGCAGACTATCAGGCCATATTATAGCTGCATTCGTCGCAGCACTGTAGCGTAGCCTTTCAGGCCGGGTGCCCTCTGGGCGGCCCCCATTCCTGGGGGCATTCTCCTTCCGCGCCCAGGTTTCCCATCCCATTCCACCACGGAGGTCCTCGGTGGCGCGGAAGGTCCCCGACTGAACCAGGCCGGGAACTTGCCTCCGTTCGAGCTGAATGGCACCTTGAACCTAGTTCACAAAAATGAGAACCTTAGGGAGGGTGGTTGGCCCAGACAGAAGTATTCTTTTTCCGGGAGCCGAAAGATGAATCAGTGCCGCTTTTGGAGTGGCTCGATCAACTGCCCACGAAGGTAAAGGCCAAGTGCACGGAACGGATCGATCGTCTCGGCGAGTTGGGACATGAACTCCGGCGGCCGGAGGCGGACTTTCTGCGAGATGGCATCCACGAGCTCCGGGCAAGCTATCAAGGGGTTCACTATCGGATGCTCTACTTCTTCGCCGGAAAAGCTGTGGTAGTGCTCTCCCACGGGCTGACGAAGGAGAGGGAAGTGCGGCCGCGGGAAATTGACCAGGCTGTCGAGCGTAAGCGGATGGTTGAAGCTGATTTTGAGAAGTTCACGTTTAAACCGGAGTAGGACCATGGCACAGAAGAAGTTTCATTCAGGCGCCTCGAAGTTTCTCTACAACCGATACATTGCGGGCGACCCTAAGCGCGAAGAGGAATACGACGAGGAGGTCATCAATGCCGAGATTGCCCGCAAGATTTACGAGCTTCGGACCAAAGCCGGCCTCACCCAACAAGAGCTTGCTGACCGCGTGGGTACGTCGAAGTCCGCGATTTGCCGGCTAGAGGACGCCGACTACGACGGACATTCGTTATCCATGCTGAAACGCATCGCCGAGGCCCTCGACAAACGCGTGGAAATTCGATTCCTGCCGGCGAAGCGTCTGCGGACGGCGTAAAGATTCTCGTGACCTCGGTGCGTGTAAAAACTGAAATGACCATGCTCGAAACGCCCCGTCTGGTGCTGCGCCCGTGGCAAGAGAGCGACCGTGAGCCATTCTACCGGATGAATGCCGATCCGTGCGTGATCGAGAAACTCGGCATGGCGCACGACCCCGCCGATGATTTCGACCACCCGCACCTGCCCGAGGGCCATCCGCTGCGCAGGCACGTGCTGTACCGCGCCGGATTGCTACAATCGCAACCATGACGAAGTTCAGCATTCTTCTCCTTCTCGCGGCCTCCGCCTTTGCCCAGAAGCAGCCGATCACGCTGGAGACTCTCAGCGCGGGCGGCCGCGGCGGCGGCGGACGCGGCGGCGCCGGGCAGCCCACCTGGATGCCGGACGGCAAGACCTTCGTCTTCCGCCAGGCGCGCAGCCTCATGCTCTACGATCCCACCACCCAAACTTCCAAGCTGCTGATCGACACCACGCCGATCGACGCCGCCGCCATGAATGTGCCGCCCGACGACGGTCCCACCGATTGGACCAATCGCCGCGCGCGCGTCGGCGGCATGCAGATCTCTGGCGATGGCAAGTCGATGCTCTACAGCGCCGGCGGCGACCTGTTCCTGATCCACACCGGCACCGCCAAGTGGGACCAACTCACCAAAACGCCGGTGGCGGAATTGGATGCCAAGCTCTCGCCCGACGCCCGTATGGTCGCGTTCCGCCGCGGCTGGGACCTCTATACCGTGGACGTGGCCTCCGGCAAGGAGACGCGCCTCACGCGCGACGGCACCGACACCCTGCGCAATGGCGTGCCCGATTGGGTCTACCCCGAGGAACTGTACTTGGGCACCGGCTTCTGGTGGTCGCCGGATTCGAAATCGCTCTGCTACCTGCAGTTCGATTCCAGCCGCGAACCGGTTTTTCCGCACGCCGATATGCTGGGCACGCGCGCCTTCTCCGAACCCGAACGCTATCCGCAGGCGGGCGAGAACAATCCCGACGTGCACCTGGGCGTCATCGCCGCCACCGGCGGTCCCACGAAATGGCTCGAAGTCGGCGACACGCGCAACGCGTACCTCATCGCGCGCGCCGGCTGGATGCCGGATGCGCGCTCTGTGTATATCCTGCGCATGAATCGCGTGCAGAACAAGCTGGAGATGCTCTCCATCGATGCCGAATCGGGCGCGGCCACCACTGTGTTCCAGGAGTCCGACCCCCACTGGATCAACCTCGAGGGCGACATCCAGTTTCTCAAGGACGGCAAGCGCTTCCTCTGGACCAGCCAGCGCGACGGCGGCTTCCGGCACATCTTCCTCTATTCCAACGACGGCACACGCGTCAAGCAACTCACCAAGGGTAACTGGGAAGTCACCGCCATCAACGCGCTGAACGAAGCCGAAGCCGGCGGCCGTCTCTACTACACCTCTAGCGAGCCCACGCCCACCGAGCGGCACCTGTACACCATCAAGCTGGACGGCTCCGCCAAGCGCCAGTTGACCGCCGCCAACTACACCCACGCCGTGTCGATGAGCCCGGCCGGCGCGTTCTACCTGGACACCTATTCCAATCTCTCCGCGCCCGGCCGTACCACCCTGCACTCTGGCGACGGCAAGGAACTCGCCGTCTATCGCGAGAGTGACCGCACGCAGGCCGACCAGTACGACATACGGCCCACCGAAATCGTCAAGTTCAAGGGACCGGACGGCAGCGAGTTTTACGCGCGCCTGATCAAACCGGCTGGATTCGAGCCGGGCAAGAAGTACCCCGTGATCGTGCCCGTCTACGGCGGCCCAGGAGTGGGCGGGCCGGTCCGCAACGCGTGGTCCGGCGTCAATATGGATCAGGTTTACGCCCACAAGGGTTACGTGGTGTGGCAGTGCGAGAACCGCGGCATCATGGGCCGCGGCCACGCTTTCGAGACCGCGATCTATCACAAACTCGGCATCACCGAACTGGCCGACCAGGTGGCCGGCGTCAAATACCTGATCTCGCTCGGATTCGCCGACCCCGCGCGCATTGGCATCACCGGCACCAGCTACGGCGGCTTCATGACCATCAACGCCATGCTCAATGCGCCCGACGTTTTCAAGGCGGGCGTCGCCGGCGCGCCAGTGACCAGTTGGATCAACTACGACACCATCTACACCGAGCGCTATATGGGCCTGCCCAAGGAGAATCCCGACGGCTATACGGAGACCGCGCTCACCTCGAAAGCGGCTAATCTGAAAGGCAAGCTGCTCGTCTTCCACAATTTCGAGGATGACAACGTGTTGTTCCAGAACACCCTGCAAATGACCAACGCGCTGCAACTGGCGGGCAAACAGTTCGAGTTCATGCTGTACCCGCAAAAGACCCACGGCGTCACCGGCGCCGCCTCGCGCCAATTGCAGCAGATGACCGTCGACTTCTTCGACCGCGCGCTGAAGTA
>Ga0208587_1001720_pt1 | contig 11506 bp, 8 predicted proteins | sample NGESurdeep092012_7_FD_184472 | JGI IMG/M metagenome (GOLD analysis project Ga0208587, IMG submission 184472) | Arctic peat soil microbial communities from Barrow, Alaska - NGEE Surface sample 210 deep-092012 (SPAdes) | ecosystem: Environmental > Terrestrial > Soil > Wetlands > Peat ...
CCCGCCTGGCCGCCGACCCCGGCGCCCGGGACGCGACCATCACCACGTTCCAGCCCGCCACCGACACGACCTACATCCCGTGCATCAGCCTGATCGACGCCTGGGCGCCCGACGGGCGCCTCGAGCTGGTCGTCTACGCCCACGGCCTGGACCTCGGGAAGAAGGCCTACGCGAACTTCGTGGAGCTCGCCGCGCTCCAGCGGGAGATCGCCGCAGGTGCCGGCCTCCCGGCAGGCGGGCTCGTCATCCACGTCAAGACCGCCCACATCTACGAGCCCGAGCTCGACGCGATGGCGCGGCTCGTCGAGGAGGTCGGCGGGGCGGGATAGGGGGCATTCGTCCACCGGCACGGGCCGCCGCGCGCGCCGGTAGACTCTCCCTTCGCGAGCCCGGCGGCCATCCGCCGCGTCCGCCGGACCACGGGAGGAGCAGCGCCCGATGGGCAAGGCCAGCCGCGCAAGACGGACGGGAGGCGTGCCGGCCGCGGCGACGCCGGGAGCCGGCGCGACGAGAGGGGCCACCCCGGCGACGCGCTCCACCAGGCGTGAGCGGCGCGCGGGCGCAAGGTCCGCGCCGGTCGCTGTCCCCACGGGACTCGGCGCCGTCTTTGCCCGCTGGGACCTCTGGCTCGCTGCGATCGCGGCGGCATTGTGGCTGCTGGGGCACATCCCCGCACTTGCCCCGGTGGCGATCCCCGCCTGGATCCTGGCGGGCCTCGGGCTGGGCCTCCTCCAGCCGTGGCTGGGACTCCTCCTCACCATCGCGGTCGTCCCGTTCCTCGGGGGCGCGACCGACGCTCTGTCGGGCGAGGTCCTGCGCGTGATCCCGATCTACGGTGCCGCGGCCAGGGTCCTCCTGGATCGGTTCGTCCTGGGGCCGAGCCTCGGGCAGGCCAGCCGGCCGGGGCCGCCGTGGTGGGTCGTCGCGGCGGCAGTCGCGGCGGCGGGGCTCTACGCGTACACCGCGCAGACCGGATCCATCGCCGTGGGCAACGACCCGGCGTTCCTGGACTCCGGGCTCCACTGGCTTGCTGGCGGTCCGATCGCGATGATGGCGGCCTGGATCGCGGCCTCCCACCTGGTGGCGGGCCGGGACCGGACGCTCACCAACGTCGTACTTGGGACGACCCTCGTCGGGTGCATCCTTGCCCTCCTTGCGTGGACTGGCGTTCCCGGCGTGGATCTCCTTACGTTCCCAGGCATCGTCGCCGGCCGGCTTGCGGCGCTGGGCTACCCGACCCCAACGGCGATGGGGATCGCGACGGCGTTGCCGCTGGCGGTGCTGGCGGCATGGCGTTTCAGGCGCTGGCTCGCCTACGTGGTCATCGGGCTCGCGCTCCTGACGATGATTCTCACCTGGTCCCGCGGCCCGCTCATCGCGATCGGCGTGGGCACGGTTCTCGCGGTCCTCGCGAGTGGCCGAGTTGAGCGGCGCCTCCGCATTGCCGGCCTCGCGGTGGGCGCAGTTTCGCTGGTTGCCCTCATCGCCGTTCGCTACGGCACGAATGTCGACGCGGTCGTCCAGGCGATCACCGGCGGCTCCGGCGAGGATGTCGACCGGGTGAACACCTGGATCGCAGCGTTCTCGATCGCGCTGTCAAGCCCGCTCGTGGGGGGTGGCTGGCGGAGCCTCGAACGGTACGGCGACTTCGCCTCGCGCGCGATTGCCTACAGCCACGACATCGTCCTCCACGGCTTCGCGGAGGGTGGCCTCCCGCTCGGAATCGCGAACGGGACCGTGATCCTCTACTCCGCCTGGCAGGTCTGGCGAAGCCGGCACACCATGGCGCCGTATCTCATCGGGTCGGTCGCTATCTTCCTGGTCTGCGGCTTCTGGGACATCCCGCAGGTCCGGAGCTACGCGGCCGTCATGGGCGGGATCGTGCTGGGCATGGCGGCGGGGCCGCTGATCGGGCGAGCGTCGACGCCGGCGACGTCCCCGGTGTGACCGTGCCGGTTGCGCCGATGCCGGGCTGAATCTCGCGCCCCGGGTCACCGGGTTCCCGGCCACCCATCCAGGGCCCGACCCGTTCATCCGGGGCGTCGCGCCCCTGCGCCGTGGTCGCCCCAGCCTCCCCGCGCCCGGAGCCGTGCTACCGCCCCGTTCTGTCCTCCATGCCCCAGGGCGACCCGCAGGCGGTCAGCAGGTCGAGGAACGGGACCGCGTCGAAGGCCTCCGGGCCGAGCACGCCGGCGCCCTTCCAGGTCCCGGTCGCCAGCAGCTCCAGGGCCACGACCGGGTTGATGGCGGTCTGCCAGACCACGGCCTGGGAGCCGTACTCGCGCATCGACCATTCGTTGTCGACGACGTGGTAGAGGTAGACCTGGCGCGGCGCCCCGTCCCTGCCCGTGCCGGTCACCCACAGGCCCGCGCAGGTCTTGCCGGACATCCGGTCGCCGAGCGTGGCGGGATCGGGCAGGCAGGCGGCAACGACGTCGCGCGGCGAGACCTCGACCCCGCCCACCCGCACCTTCGCGGTCCGGTCCAGCCCCAGCTGGTGGAGGACCCGCAGGACGTTGATGAACTCGTCGCCCAGGCCGTACTTGAACGTGGCGCGCTTGGCGGTGACCCAGCGGGGCATGAGGAGCACTTCCTCGTGCTCGACGTTGACACATTCGACCGGGCCGATCCCCTCGGGGAAGAGAAACGTCTCGGGCTCGCTGAATGGTGGCGTGGTGAACCAGCCGCGCCCGGCCTCCCAGATGACCGGCGGGTTGAGGCACTCCTCGATGGTGGTCCAGATGCTGAAGGACGGGGCGAAGTCGTGGCCCGTCACGACGAGGTTCGCGCCGTCGCGGACGCCCAGCTCGTCGATCTCTCCGAACAGGTGGTCGGCGGCATAGCGGGCGAAGACGTCCGAGAGGCCCGGCTCCACGCCCATCCCGATCAGGGCCAGCCGGTCGGCCGCTTCCCACGTTCCCGCCTGCGCGAACTGCTCGTCGCCCAGCTTGACCCCGGGCAGCTCGTGCGGCCGCTCCGGATGCGGGTGCGACAGGGACATCGCAATGTCCATGTAGTCCGCCCGGCCGCGAAGGCACCCTCGAAGATGGGCATGACGAAGCGCGGGTCCACCGCGTTGAGGACGTGGGTGATGGCGTGCTCGCGGCACAGCGCGGCCACAGCCTCCGGCCTGGATGCGTCCACGCGCGCCGCCACGAACCGGGGATCGGCCAGCCGGGCGACGACCTGCTCCGCCCGCGCCACGTCGTAGTCGGCCACGACCATCCGCTCGAAGAACGACCGGCGCGCCGCGATCGGCGCGACCGCGCTTCCGACGCCGCCGGCGCCCACGACAAGGATCCGCATGGCGATGATCTCCAGCTTCAGGCGAGCCGGGACGTCGACGATCGAGCGACTCGCCGGCGGCGGGGTCGAAGCGACCCAGAGATGGTACGTCTCGTGACGGCCCCGGAAGAACCCCGGAGCGCGGAGCCACCTGTGGATCGACGCGCGGGGCGCGACATACCGGGGTCGCCGGGTTCTCGTCGAGACACGGGCCATACAATGGCCCGGCCGAGCGGGGCCTCCTGCATCCCGCGACGCGCCCGCTGGGGTGGAGGTAGGGGAGTGCCAGGCGAGTTCACTGGACGGGTTCTCCACGTGAACCTCACGACCGGAGCGCTGGAGGTCGAGCGCCCGCCGGAGTCGTTCTACCGGACGTACCTCGGTGGTTCCGCGATGGGGCTGCACTACATCCTCGGGGGGATGGCGCCGGGGACGGACGGCCTGGACCCGTCCAACGTCCTGACCTTCATGGACAGCCTCCTGACCGGCGCCGCGATCGCCGGGCAGAGCCGGGTCACGGTCAATGCCCGCTCGCCGCTGACGGACGGCATCGGCGACAGCCAGGCCGGTGGCTTCTTCCCCGCCGAGCTGCGGTTTGCCGGCTTCACCGGGATCGTCGTTCGGGGCAGGTCGCCCGAGCCGGTCTACCTCTGGATCCACGACGGGGAGGCCGAGCTGCGGCCCGCCGGCCACCTGTGGGGCCGCACCACCTCCGAGGTGGACGATCTTCTCAAGGCCGAGATCGGCGACGACAAGATCGAGATCGCCCAGGCCGGCCCCGCGGGCGAGAAGCTCGTCCGTCTCGCGGCGATCATCAACATGGGCAACCGGGCCAACGGCCGCACCGGCATGGGCGCCGTGATGGGCAGCAAGAACCTCAAGGCGATCGTCGTGCGCGGGACCAACCGGAAGGTCCCCGTGGCCGATGGGGCGGCCCTGGGCCGTCTCGCCCGATGGGGCTCCGCCGAGATCCCGAACAACCCGGACGTGGCCGGCCTCAAGCAGGACGGCACCGCGGGCGTCCTCGAGTGGCAGCATGCCGCCGGCACGTTGCCGACGTTCAACTACGGCGCCGGACAGTTCGACGGCTACGAGGCGATCTCGGGCCAGACGATGACCGCGACGATCCTCACGGGACGCGAGAGCTGCTACGCGTGCGCGGTTCGCTGCAAGCGGGTCGTCACGACCGAGTGGCAGGGCCGCCCCGTCGAGCCGCGCCACGGTGGCCCTGAGTACGAGACGCTCGGCACGTTCGGCTCGTACTGCGGCATCGACGACTTGTCGGCCGTCTCGCTGGCCAACAAGATCTGCAACGAGCACGGCCTCGACACGATCGGCACCGGCGCCACGGTCGCCTGGACCATGGACTGCTACGAGCACGGGCTGCTGAGCGCGGCGGAGATCGGGTTCCCGGCCCCGTTCGGCGACACAGCGGCGATGATCCGCCTGACCGAGATGCTCGCGACCCGCGAGGGCTTCGGCGACATCCTGGCGAACGGCTCGCGGCGTGCGGCCGACCTCCTCGGGAAGGGCCACGACCTGCTGATCACGGTCAAGGGCGCCGAGGCGCCCGCCCACATGCCGCACGCGAAGCGGTCACTCGGAGTGATCTACGCCGTGAACCCGTTCGGCGCGGACCACCAGTCCTCCGAGCACGACCCGATGATCGAGGAAGGTGCCGCCGATCTGTCCCTCGAGCGACTCAGGCTCCTCGGGTTCGACGGGGCGCTGGAGTTCGGGTCGCTGGGGCCGGACAAGGTCCGCTTCGCGCTGAGGACCCAGCAGTTCTACTCGTTCCTCGACACGGCGTCGCTGTGCCAGTTCGTGTGGGGCCCGGCGTGGACTCTGTATGGGCCGCAGGAAACGGTCGACTTCGTGCGGGCCGTGACCGGCTGGGACGACTTCGACATCGACGAGCTCATGGAGATCGGGGAGCGGCGCCTCAACATGCTGCGCGCCTTCAACGCCCGCGAGGGAATCGGGCGGCGTGAGGACCGGTTGCCGGCGAAGTTCTTCCGTCCTCTCACCGGCACGGGCCCGACCGCGGGCGTGGCCCTCGACCAGGGCGAGATCGACGGCGCCCTCGACGAGTACTACCGGCTGGCCGGCTGGGACGGTCGGACCGGCAATCCGACCCCGGACACGCTGGCGCGCCTGGGCCTGGAGTGGGCCGTCTGACTCGCGAAACCCCGGCCGGGCGCCGCGCGACGGGGGTCCAGGAACCGCTGGCGTCGCGGGCGCCGGGCGAGTAGCATCTCTTCCCCAGCCAAACGGAGGTCTCGATCGTCGCTTCGCTGTCGGTCGGAGGACTGCACCCACCAGGCAGTCCGAGGTCCGGGCAATCCCCCTACGACCCGCGTCGCCTGCGCGCTCCCGGGCTCCCGCCGTTGCGCCAGGCGCACCGCGTCGCCCTGCGCGCCTGGGGCATCCGGGCGGCCCCGGGCTGGATTGTCGGCGGTCTCATCGGCGCCGCGTTCCTCTCCACGACGATGGTCGCCGGGTCGACTGACCGCGCCCCGGCAGTGACCGGCCGCTCGATCGATGCGAGCCTCGCGGCGCTGACATCCGGGGCGGTCTCAGCCCCGCTGGCCAGGTCCGTTTCACCCGTGGGCGCGGCGTCGGTCAACACCTCCGGGGGCGTGCCACCAGGGGGCTCGCCGGCTCGCGATCTGATGGCCGCGAGGTCGGGACCGGCCGTGGCGTCGGCCGCGCCGCACCCGAAGGCGACGCCGCATCCGACGACTGCCGCGATCCTGGAGGCCGTGGCGTCAGTCACGCCGCTACCGAGGACGACCCCGCATCCGGCGGCCGCGCGTCCTGTGACGACGGCCAGCGTGAAGGTCGTCTCCCGCTCGACAGCGGCGCCCCGCAAGGCGACGGCCCCAGTGAAGAAGCCGATTGCCCCGGCGACTGCGGCGCCGAAGCCGAATGCCCCTGCATCGAAACCGAAAGCAGCTGCGCCAAAGCCAAGAGCCCCTGCACCGAAGCCGAAAGCCACGGCTCCGAAGCCCGCGCCCGCGATCGTCTATCCCCACCGGGCCGCGGGGCGGGCGACATGGGGCGAGTTCGGTGGCGCGGTGGTCACGCGCCTGCCGCAGGGAACTCGCATCCGCGTCTGCGGCCGCCTCGGTTGCTGGGCCGGCGTTTCAACCGGGTATGGCCCGACGGCCAGCGGCGGCAACCTTGTCGACCTCGACGCGGCGGTCTTCCGGCGCATCTGCGGGCCGCTGGGCGTCGGGGTCGGCGCGGTCGTGCTGAGCTGGCGCTGACCCCGATTCGCCAGGGATCGGCCGGGCACGAGAAACGGCGTCGACGCCGGCAGCGTGCCGGGCGATCGCAGGCTGCCGGGAGTCGGGTTCCGCCTGCGGGGCTATAGTCATCCCGGGATCTGGGACTGCCCGATCACGCGGCAGCCTCGTCGAGCTCTCGGGCTCGGGTGACGCCGATGTCGTATGGACCGCTCCGGAAGTGGAACGCGTCAGCGCGTCCACCGGTCGTGGATGGGCGAAACGCGCTGCCACGGCGCACGTTCCGGTTTGCCGACATCGCGCGCGGCTGGCGCGTCGAGGACAGCGAGGAGACGTCGGTCGGCACAGTCGTCAGCTCGGGCGAGATCCTGCTGACCGTCTCCCGCGGCTTCCTGTCATCCAGGCTCTACCTGCCACCTTCGGCGGTTGCCGAGGTCCACGAGGGCGTCGTCAGGTTGAACGTGACGTCGAGGTGGGTCGAGGCGCAGGGGTGGGATCGGGCCGGCAGCCGCAAGCAGCGCTGACCCCTCCGAGGTCGGTGACCGCGCCGACGCCCGGTTCTCGCGCCGGGGCTTCTCGAGCGCCGATCCTCCGACCGGCGCTCGAAGTGGGTCAGCTAGCCTCAAAGCAAGGCAGGATCGCGCCACGGCACGAGGCTGCCCGGCCGCACTGGGCCGAACGTGAGCCCGGATGCGCCTCGGCGTGCCGAGCCTGGCCCAGCACCGTCGCGATCAGGCCGCGTCTCGCACCCAGAATGCCCAGTCGGCCACGTAGGCGCGCATGGGCTCGGGATCGGTGTCGATCCACGCGTCGAAGGGGTGAACGTCGCGCTCGATGCCCGCCACGGTCCCGGCGCGGCGGTCCGCCGACCCGGGCGCCCCGGTCTGTCGCTCGGTCCGGGTCGCGGGCTCCGCCAGCGTGCTCCAGGTGCGTGGGCTGGCCATCTTCCTGATCCTCCAATGAAAACGGCCGCCTCGATGGTGTATCGACACCCGAAACGGCCGCGTTGGAGGTGCATGCAGTTGGCCCGGCTATCACGTCGAGCCCATTCACTCTACTCCCATTCGTTGCCTCGAGCCGCCGGACGGGCACGATCCTCCAGGTCAGGTCCCTCTCCGAGCACGCGCCTGGGTGGGTCCGAGATTGTCTGAGCGAGCCGTTCTCACGTCTGGCGGCGGTACATCATCTTGATGGGGGCGCCGGTGATGTTGTCGCTGGTCCAGGCCTCCCCGACCACCTTGAGCCCACCCGACGACGGCTTGTTGACATAGGCGACCGCGCGGCCGTCCCTGGGGGTCGAGTTCGCCGTGGTGTTCGTCCAGGTGACGCCGGCGTTCGTGGAGATCATCTGGAAGGAGTAGCCCGGTTCATAGCCGGGGGAGCCCGGAGCGATCCGAACGCCGGTAAAGACCACGTCCAGGCCGGACATCGCCGCGTCGACGACGCCGAAGTGGTTGGTCGGGGTCCCGTCAAGCACTCTGGTCGCGAGCGACCAGGTGGCACCGCTGTTGGTCGTACGCCGAATGAAGACATCCCCGTTCCTGGACCAGCCGACCACGCCGCGCGTGCCGCTGAGAACGAGGAACAGGTTCTGCCCCGGGCCGATGCTGCCGAGGTTCGACGTCGTCCAGGTGATGACCGGCGAAGAACCGCTGCCGATCGCCCCCCGCCGGAGCATGACGGCCCCGCTCGGAGTCGACCACGCCATGGCGACCTTGTTGGATGCCGCGGCCAGCCTCACGACGCCGGTTGTGGAGGCGAGGGTCGCGATGCTGATCGAGGGGGCCCAGATGCCCGTGCTGCGATTGAAGATCCGGAGGCGATTCGTGACGGAGCCACTGCTCGTGGATCGCGTATAGGTGAGGAAGTAGTAGGCCGGCGTCACGACGAGAGCCGGCCCTGTCGCGCTCGAGTTGCCCGTGTTGCCGGAAACCTCGATCGGAGCGGTCCACGATCCGGAGCCAAATGTCTTCGAAGACATGAAGATCGCACTGCCGCTGGAGGTCAGCTCCTGCCAGACCGCGAGGTGTCTCCCGCTGGCCGCGTCCGAGGTGAGGGAGATTTGCCCGGCCCACATCGAGGTGTCGGCTGCGAGACGCACGGGTGCAAGCCAGGTGGTTCCGGAAGTGACACTCTCACGGACCCACACCGAGGGCTGCGTCGTGACGGCGCTGACCCACGCGGTCACGACGTTTCCGCCGGCGGCCGACAGATCGTTGATCCAGCGCAGGGGCGAGGCGGGAGCGAGCGTGAATGCCGGCGTCCACGGCGCGGTCGCGGCGACCGGTCCGGCAATGAGCGCCTGCCCAAGGACCATGGCCAGGCTTGCGCCGACCACGATCATCCGTCTTGGGACCCGGACGCCGGTCACGAGTCTGCCCTCACGGGGACTGGACGTGCCCTGGCATGAAGTGTGCTGAAGCATGGTGACCTCGTTTTCGGGCTCCCGCCCACCCGAGGGTTCGACGCACGCCGGGGGAACGCACACGCCGCCTGAAACTCGGAGGCTGGCAGGACTCCGACCACGCGAGCCCTGCGGTGGAGTCTCGGCCGCGGCTGCGACATCGCAATAGCCCATTCGGCGCGGATGACAGACTGGGGTCCGGCTGGCTTCGCGGCGGTCGGAGGCGACGATGGAGATACTGCGAACATCGGGCGCTCGCCCGACGGACGAAGCTGGGAGCCGGGCGCGTGGACCCCATGACCGACGCGCGCTTCTGGCTGCTTCGCGCCGTCGCTGCGCATGACGGTCGTCTGGTCGCCGCAGCGCTGGGACCATACATCGACTATCTACCTGCGGTAGTCAGCGCGACGCTGACCCCGTGACGGGCGCCCGAGACCCCATGGCGATGGTTCGGAGCTGCGGTTGGCTCTCGGCGGCAGTTCTCTCCATCGTGATCGCTGGCTGCTCGCCGGCCGGCGCGGCGGTCAGCCAGCGTGACTCGGCCGAGCCTTCCGGTCCGGCTCAGCGCTCCTCCGCGCCGACTGTCATGGCGTCGTTCGCGACGACCGAGGCGAGCCCGGTCGCGGCCCCCCTGGTGCTCGTGGTCACGTGCGACGGAATGCGCACCGACATCCCGACGCCGTTCGTGAGAACCCAGGCCGACGGTATCCACGTCCACGTCACGAACACAAGCGGCAGGACCCTGGACGTCCAGATCGAAGATGCGGCGGGGGCGCCGCTCCTCGGAGGCGCGGTCCTCGAGGCGGGTGGCGCCTTCGTGTACACGTTCGGACCCGGCAGCTATCGACTCACCTGCGGGACGACCCCGACGTCGTTTGCCGTCGTTGATCCCGACCGGTTCTTCACGCCGTCGGAGCTCCTGTGTGCCGATCAGACCTCCAGCGCGGTGGATCACGCGCCAGGGGCGCGGGGACCGCACGGGTCTCTGCTGGACATCGCGCGGGCGGAGCTCCACGGGCTGGAGCCCACCGATCTGATCGAGCGCGCTGGCTATCCACGGGCAGCCGGCGATCAGCTGGTCCGGGTCGTCCGCGCTGGTCAGGTTGTTGCGGTTCTGCACTATGCGGACGACGGCCACGGCGGTTGGCTGCTCGGTGGAACCCGGACCTGCTCGGGCTCCGGCGTCACGGCCATCGGGAAGTGACTGCCATCCAGCGCCTTGGGGTCGATTGGGTGTCACCAGCGCAGACCTGCCCGCGCGCCCCCTCCGTTTGCATTGACCACGTGGGCGCCGCAGACCATCCTGCCGAAGTGAAGCGGCCTGCCGTCGCCCTGCTCCGAAGCGAACGGATCTGACATGCCGTCCGGATGGATCGGCGGGATGCTCGCATCGTTCGTGCTGCTCGGTGGTGGCCTGATCGCGGGCTGCGCGACCAATCCGCAGACGACCGCACCGTCCAGCGCCCGTCCTGTCGCGGCATCGCCCACGCCGAGCGTCACGCCCGCCCTTGCGACGGGCCTGCCGGACGCCTCACCGACATCTCCCGGACCCACTGCGCCCCCGACGACCCCCGGGCCGTCGGGGGCACCGAGCGCGCTGCCGACATCCTCGCCCGTGCCGGCGGAGCTCCCGGTCCGGGAATCCGCCGAGTACTTTGGGGATGGCGTCCGGATGACCCCAGGACCGGCCGGCGGTCTCTACGTGTCGATTCCCGCCGAGCAGGGTCTTGTTGTCGTTCTGCTCGGCGCAACGGGTAAGCCGCGGCCGAGTTGGCCGATCGCTCTCGCCGACACCCTCTGTTACCCGCCGGCGTTCGCCGCCGACGGCTCCATCCGCGTGGCGTGCGCGCTTCCCGACGCCAACACCAGCCGCGCCTACGCCTTCACGTCGGACGGCCACCCGATCGCCGGCTGGCCGGTGGAGCTGCCGGGCCTGGTCTGGACGGCCCCGCAGGTCGTAGACGGCCAGCTTGTTGTCATGGTTTCCGGCAACCCCGGTCCGCTCTGGCTGGTGAGCGTCGCGCCCGACGGTAGTGTTCGCACCGGCGCACCGGCTCCGTCGCCGCAGAACTGGCGCGCACAACTCGGCCCGGACGGGACCGGGTACCTCCTGGCGCTCCCACCCTCTGCGGCGACCGCTGACACGAAGATCACCGCGTTCGATCTCAACGGCGTGCGTCCGGGCTGGCTCGTCCGGGTAACGGGATGGGTCACCGAGCTTGCCTTCGGTCCGAAGGGCCGCTTGTACGTCACGGAGGGCCAGGAGGGCAAGAGGTACAGCCGGATCCTCGTCTTCGGTCCCGATGGCCGATCCCTGTCGATCGGTTCTGATGCGCTGCCGGTGGCGGCGACGAACGACTACCAGGGCGCCGGACCAATCGGTGGCCTTGCGCCACCGGTCGCTTCCGGGGACGGAACGTCCTTCTTCGTCAGCGAAGACGGTGGGACGACCGTCTACGGCCTCGACCCGTCGGGGCGCGTCATGGCTGGCTGGCCGTACCGAGACACGATCGGGCTCCAATGGGGGTACTGCGCGCCAGGCGCGGTCGGCTGCGGCACCTGGCGGGCA
>Ga0208587_1001721_pt1 | contig 11502 bp, 13 predicted proteins | sample NGESurdeep092012_7_FD_184472 | JGI IMG/M metagenome (GOLD analysis project Ga0208587, IMG submission 184472) | Arctic peat soil microbial communities from Barrow, Alaska - NGEE Surface sample 210 deep-092012 (SPAdes) | ecosystem: Environmental > Terrestrial > Soil > Wetlands > Peat ...
CCTCCCCGTCCGCAACCCGTCACACCCCGGCGCGTCATTGAGGTGTGAGAACCGCACTCACCTTCCTCCAAGGATCGCAATGCCCGCTCCTGCAGGCGTTCGCGAAACTTCCAATGGCGGCCTGAGGTATGAGTACCACGTCCCCGGTTCCGCCTGTAGCGGTACCACCGTTTCGACCGCCCTTCGCTAGTTTTGAGCGTATGTTCCAGAGCACGCTGCTCCACCGTCTCGACGACCGGGACCGGGCGCTGTACCTGCGCTGGGTCATTGGCGAGTCGGCGTCGCGCGCCACGCTGTTCTTCTGGACCACGCTCACGCACATGGGCGGGGTCACGGCCAGCGTCGCGTTCGCGCTGGTGCCCCTTCTCACCGCCGAAGGCCAGCTGAAAGTCTCGGCGGTCCAGGCGGCGTGGACTCTCTCGATATCGCTGCTGATCGTGCAGGCGATCAAGCGGCTGGTGGTTCGGACCCGGCCGACGGAACGCGTGAGCTTCAGCGCGCACGTTCACGTGCCCGATCGCTTTTCCTTCCCGTCGGGACACGCCGCCGCATCGATGAGCGTCGCGTTCATCCACGCGGCCACGTTCCACTCGCTCGGCTGGCCGCTGCTGGTGATCGCGGTGCTCATCGGAGCCTCGCGCGTGCGGCTCGGCGCGCACTATCCCGGCGACGTGCTCGTGGGCCAGCTCATCGCGATCGCGACCGGCGTCGCGGTGCGAGCGCTCTGGTAGGGCCGACTCAGCCGGTGACGGGAGCATCGCCGGCGGAAGGGAGCGCGGCCGGATTGCGGCTCGCGATCTTCTCAGACACATATCCGCCCCAGATGAACGGCGTCGCGCCCACGCTGGCGCGCCTGGTGAAAGCCGTGGAAACGCGCGGCGGCGCGGTGCAGGTCGTCACCGTCAGCGATCCGGACGCGACGAGCGACCCACAGGTCGAGCGCTGGCCCAGCATCCCCTTGTGGGTTTATCCGCAGCTGCAGATGGCCGCGCCGCGCCGTGACAGGGCGCTCGACCTCATCGAGAAGTGGAAGCCGAATCTCATCCACTCGACGACGGAATTCGGCGTCGGGCTCGGAGGGCTGTTCGGCGCGCGTGAGAAGCGGGTGCCGTTCGTCTCGAGCTATCACACGCACTTCACCGCGTACCTGCGGCACTACAACCTGAGCGTGCTCGACGCGATCGGCTGGCCGTATTTGCGCTGGTTCCACAACGCGGGCCGCATGACGTGGGCGCCCTCGGAGATCGTGCGCCGCGAGCTCGAGGGAAACGGGTTCACGAACACACGCGTGTGGTCGCGCGGCGTCGATCCGAACCAGTTCCACCCGAAGTTCCGCTCGAACGAACTGCGGAAGCAGCTTGGCGTCGCGGAGGGCGGACTGCTCGCGATCTACGTCGGACGACTCGCGCCGGAGAAGGGCATACACGTGGCGCTCGAGGGGATGCGCCAGGTGATGGAGCGCAACGGCTCGAAGGTGTCGTTCGCCCTCGCGGGCCACGGTCCCGACGAGGCGCGCTGCCGCGCGACCGCTCCGCCGCGCACGGTGTTCATGGGGCGCCTCACCGGGCGTGCGTTGTCCGAGTTCTACGCGTCAGGGGACATCTTCGTGTTTCCGTCCATCACCGAGACGTTCGGCAACGTCGTGCTCGAGGCGATGTCGAGCCATCTGGCGCTCGTCGCGCCCGACGAAGGCGCGACGACCGAACTCGCGACCACCGAGACCGCGCTGCAGTTCACCGCGCAGAATCCGGCCGCGCTCGCCGATCGCGTCGAGAGGCTGGTGAACGATGCCGCGCTGCGCCGCAGGCTCGCCGACGCGGCCGTCGCCGTGGCGACGACGCGAACCTGGGACGCGGTGTTCGACCGTCTCGTCGCGGACTATCGCGAGGCGTTGAAGGCGTAGACCTGCCGCGAGATGTCCGCGATCATCGTCTGCGCGTCCTTCTCCCTGGTGATGTTGCGCGTGAGCACTACGAGCACGTAGGGCGGCCGGTTCCGCGGGTAGACGATCGCGGCGTCGTGCAGGGTGCCGGTGATCCATCCGGTCTTGTGGGCCACCTGCACGCCGGATGGAAGCCCCGCCGGGATCTCCGTGTTGAACACCTGGCGCAGCAGGACCGTTTTCATCGCCGCGCAGCTCCGGTGCGACGCGACCGTCCCGCGCTCGATTCCGGTGAGGAGCACGCCCAGGTCGCGAGCCGTGGTGGTGTTGTTGAGCCCCTTCTGAAACGCCTTGTCGTCTTCGACGCCGCGCAGGACCGTCATGTTGCGCGCGCCGAGCGCGTGCGCGGTGGCGTTGACCGTCTTCGGATCGAGCAGCTTGAGCAGCACGTTGGTCGCGAAGTTGCTCGAGTGCGCGATCATGAGCTCGTTCAGCTCACCGAGCGTGGCGGAGCGGCCGATTCTTGCATACAGGGATACGTCCGAATCTCCGTTGCGGTCCAACGAGTAGGGCGTTCCGTCGGCCAGCGAAGAAAACGTGTTCTCGAGCGCCACTGTCTGATCGAGCGACAGTGTTCGCGAATCGACACGCCTGAACAACTCGATCATTACGGGAACTTTCATGGTGCTCGCGGCGTGATACGACTCGTCCGCGTGGTACAGCAGCGAATCGGGCCGCGAGAGGTCGTGATAGTAGATGGCCACGTCGGCGCCAGGATGCCCGGCGAGGATCGTGGTGATCCGTTCGTGGAGCGAATCGACCGATGGGGCCGGCACGACGTTCGGGTGGCCCTGCGTGCCCGCCAGGGGCGGTGCACAGGCCGCGAGAAGCGCCAGGGCTGGCAGGAGTGCGCGCATTTCCCGAATATAGGCAACGGCGGAGGCAAGTGGCGAATGACAGACCGGCATATCGTGGGGCCCGGGAACGGGAGGCGACTGGTACGATGCGGCGGCGCGATGATCGCGCTGCTGCTCGCGTCGGTCGCGTCGGTCGCGCCGTTCTCGCAGGCCTCGGCGCAGGAGTCGGCACAGGCCGCCGCACAGGCCGCCGCGCAGTCCGCCGTGCAGGGCGATACCGCTCTCGTGGCCGCGCTGCGTTCCGGACCCGTCTGGGACATCGACGTGCTGTCGTACAAGACCCACACGCGCGTGCAGCACTTTGTCGAGCTGTTCTCGGGCAAGGTGCGCGCAGAGTTCGAGAAGAGCCTGCAGCGCCAGACGCGCTACGGTGCGCTCATTCGGCAGAAGCTGCGCGCGGCCGGGTTGCCGGAGGACATGACGTACCTCGCGCTCATCGAGAGCTGGTACGATCCCAACGCGTTCTCGAAGGCCGCCGCAGTCGGAATCTGGCAATTCATGGCCGGAACCGGACGCGGCGTGGGCCTCCGAGTCGACTGGTGGGTGGACGAGCGCCGCGATCCGGTGCGTTCCACGGAGGGAGCGGTGCGCCTTCTGTCGGGATTGCGCGCACAATTCGGCTCGCTGTACCTCGCGGCCGCCGCGTATGACGGCGGTGATGGGCGCGTCTCGCGCGGGCTGGTGCGCTACGCCGGCCGCCTCGACGGCGTCGAGGGCGAGGACCGTTTCTTCTCGCTCGCCGAAACGAAATTCCTGCGACCGGAAACGCGCGATTACGTGCCCAAGATCATCGCGGCGGCATTGGTGGGAAAGGACCCGTCGCGCTACGGCGTCAAGGTGGAATCGCTTCCGCCACTCGCGTTCGACACGGTCCGCGTGGCCGGCGCGACGCCGCTCGCCGCGGTCGCGAACGCCGCCGGCACGGCCGCGGAAGCCGTGCACGAGCTCAATCTCCATCTGCTGCGCGGCATGACGCCGCCGGGTGACCCGTCCTGGGTTCGTGTGCCCGTCGGCACGGCCGGGGGATTCGACGAGCGCTTTGCTGCGCTCGATCCCGAAGAGCGCACCGCGGTGAAGCGCGTCACCACCAGGAAGGGCGAATCGATGTCGTCGATCGCGCGCGCACACGGTCTGACGGCGAAGCAACTGGGGTGGTACAACCCGAAGGCTGTGCGGCTGAAGAGCGGGAGTCTCGCCACGGGCCAGTCGATCCTCGTGCCGACGCGCGAAACCGTGCGGGTCGCAGCCGAGGTGCCGAATCCGTCACTCGAGCGTTACCCCCACCACCCGAAGGCCGCCGCGAAGGGGCGACCGGTCGCATCGGCGAAGAAGCCCGCGCAACCCGCAAGGAAGAAAGCGACGCACTGACCGGGAACCACCCTGCGTTCAGCGCGCGCGCCACTCTCCGCTCTTCCCGCCGGTCTTTTCGAGCAGACGCACGCGCTCGATCACCATCCCCTTGTCCACGCTTTTGGTCATGTCGTAGACCGTGAGGAGCGCGACCGACGCGGCCGTGAGCGCCTCCATCTCGACTCCGGTCTGCGCCACCGTGCGGACGCTGGTCTCGACGCGCACTCCGGGAAGCTTCGCGTCGATCGTGAACGCGACCTGCACGTCGGTCAGGGGGAGCGGATGGCAGAGTGGAATCAGCTCCGCCGTGCGCTTCGCGGCCTGGATGCCGGCGAGGCGCGCCACGCCGAGCACGTCGCCCTTCTTCACCGAGTTGGAGCGGATCGCGCGGAGCGCCGCGGCGCTCATCTTGATGCGCCCCTCGGCGCGCGCGAATCGCGCGGTCGGAATCTTCGCTCCGACGTCCACCATATGTGCTTCGCCGGCGCGATTCACGTGCGAAAGCTTCCCGGCTTCCGGCTTCCGCGCTTCCGGCTTCCGGCCGGTCGTCTTCTTCTTCACGCGCCGATCTCCGCGAGCTGGCCAAGCAGGCGCGCGCTGAGGAGCTGCGGGCTCGTGTTGCCCTCCGCCGCGCGCTTGGCCTCCTCGACGAAGCGCACCGCGCGCGCCGACGCGGCTGCGGCCGCGCCGTCTCCCGCGCGAGCGGCGTCGCGCGAGCGCTCGTGCAGCAGCACGGTCATCGCGTCGAGCACGTCGGCGAACGCTCCGCGGGCCTTCGAACTGCCCTGCACGAACGCGGCGCGCATCGCGTGTTCGCGTCCCCGCCGTGCCGCATCGAGCAGCGCACGAGCGCGCTCGAGTGCGAGGCCGCTGTTCTCCGCGCCGATCAGCGCGCCGGGCGCGCCGTGCGCGAGGAGCACGAGTTCGTCGGTCGTCGCGCCGGTGCCGGCCGCGGCCGCGGCCTCGGGCTGGGCGAGGAATGTCCGCACCGCCGCATCGGTGAGCGGCGGTACGCGAACGCTCACCACGCGCGAGCGGATCGTCGGCAGCAGCGCGCCCGGCTCGCTCGACGTCAGGATGATCGTCGTGTCGGCCAGCGGCTCTTCGAGCAGCTTGAGAAACGCGTTTGCCGCTTCCGTGCTCGCCGACTGCGACACCATTCGTTCGGCGTCACCCACCACGAACACCTTGCGGCGCGCCATCGACGGCGTGCTGACCGCCTGCTGCATGATGAGCCGCGTGACGTACAGGAAAATGCCCTGCGATCCGTCTGCGCGCGCGTACAATCCATGCGCGGCGGCCCGCTCGGCGATCGCCTCCGCATAGTCGCGCGCGACCTCTTCGAGCGCGACGTCGGACGATCCCTTCAGGTGCGGGCGGGGAAAGTACCAGCGCAGGTCCGGGTGTACGCCTTGCAGCGCGTAGGAGCAGTGCTGGCACACGCCGCACGGCGCGTCGCTCGACTCGCAGAGCAGGCGCTGGCCGAGCCAGAGCGCGAGCCGCTGCTTGCCGATTCCGGGAGCGCCCTGCAGCAACAGGCTCGCCGGCAGCGCGCCCCGAGAGAGCTGCTCGCCAAGGCGATCGCGCAGCGAATCGTGACCGATGAGTGGAAGGAACGGCATGGCGAAGGAAAAGATATGCGGTATCTTCGCCGGATGCGCAGCCACCTGCTCGTGATCGTTCCGCTCGCCGCGTGCGTGTCCCTTGCGGGCGCCCAGTCCCCTCGCGTCCGCTCGCGCGATCTCGGCGTCGCACCCGGGATCTTCAAGACCGGGGCCATCAACGCCATCACCGACGTGGCGGGCGTTCGAGTGGGGCAGGTGACGCTGAACGAAGGCGACAATATCCGCACCGGAATCACGGCGATATTTCCGCACGCCGGCAACGCCTATCTCGAGCGCGTTCCCGCGGCGGTGTTCGTCGGCAACGGCTTCGGCAAGCTCGCCGGAAGCACGCAGGTCAACGAGCTCGGCGAGATCGAGACTCCCATTCTCCTCACCTGCACGCTGTGCGTGTGGAAGGCCGCCGACGCGATGGTCGAGTGGATGCTCGCGCAGCCGGGGATGGAACGCGTCCGGTCGATCAACCCGCTGGTGGCGGAAACGAACGACGGGACGCTCAACGACATCCGCGCGCGCCCGGTGACCGCCGAGGCCGTGCGGCGCGCGCTGGAGTCCGCGTCCGGCGGCGCCGTGGCGGAGGGAAGCGTCGGAGCCGGAACGGGCACCGTCGCGTTCGGCTGGAAAGGCGGCATCGGCACGTCGTCGCGCGTGCTGCCGGCCTCGCTCGGCGGATACACCGTCGGCGTGCTCGTCCAGACGAACTTCGGTGGAGTGCTTCAGGTCCTCGGCGCTCCCGTCGGCACGACGCTCGGCCGCTACGCGTTCGAGGGCAGCGTGAGCCCTGAGCGCGGCGACGGATCGTGCATCGTGGTGATCGCGACCGACGCGCCGCTTTCCGACCGCAACCTGAAACGGGTGGCCGCGCGCGCGATGCTGGCGCTCGGCCGCACCGGCTCCAGCGCGTCGAACGGTTCCGGCGACTACGCCATCGCGTTCTCCACCGCTCGCGAAGTGCGGCGCGCGTGGGATGCAAAGCGCCTCACGACCACCGAGCTGGCCAACGAGGAAGTCTCCGGCGTCTTTGAGGGTGCGGTCGAAGCCGTGGAAGAGGCGGTGTACAATTCGCTCTTCATGGCGACGACCGTGACGGGAAACGGGCGCACGGTGGAAGCGCTGCCGCTGGACCGCGTGAGGCAGATCCTCGCGGAGCACGGCATTGCCAAGAAGAAGTGAGCTGAGGACACGCCATCACTGGATCGTCCGCCTCACCCGTCGCTCGTCGATCCGTGCGGCGGCGTCGACGCCTGGCGTCCCGTGACCTGGTCCGCGTGAATCCGGAACAGCACCGTCCGGTCCGGCACGGGATCATTCTCGCTGAGCGCGTCCGGGTTGAATCTTCGCAACACTTCGACGGCGTGTTCGTACGCTTCGCCCCGCACGCCGTCCGCCGCCAGCAGGTAGAGCGCTCCCTTGATCACGGCTGACTGCCAGTCGAACATCGCGCTGACTTCGTCCGTCTCGAACGCCACCCACCGGTTGTGCGCGAGCGCGCGCAGCTTCGTGCCGTCGGCCGTGCGTCCGTAGATCCAGCCGTCTTCCCACACGTAGTGGATCGGCTCGATGTCCACATGGTCGTGATAGCTGAACGCGATCCGCCCGACGTGCTTGCGGGCGAGGAGCGCGTCGCATTCCTCCCGGGTGAGCTCGCGGAACATCGGCGCTTTTGACGGCGTCATGGCGCGGGCGCCTGTTGCGGGAGCGTCTGCGCGAGCACGTCGCGTGCGCGGCTCTCGCGCCAGGCGCGCAGCTTCTCGCGCACTTCGGGGTGAACGGCGCCGATGATCTGCGCCGCGAGGATCGCCGCGTTCGTCGCGCCGGGCTTGCCGATCGCGAGCGTCGCGACGGGAATCCCGGCGGGCATCTGCACGATGCTCAACAGCGAGTCCAGCCCGTTCAGCGACGTCGACGGAATCGGCACGCCGAGCACGGGAAGGATGGTTTTCGATGCGATCACGCCGGCCAGGTGCGCGGCGCCGCCCGCCGCGGCGATGATGCAGAACAGCCCGCGCTTCTCGGCGGACGCGGCGTACTCGGCGGTCTGGTCGGGCGTCCGGTGCGCCGACAGCACTTTCGCTTCGTACGGTATGCCGAGATGCGTGAGCATTTCGCATGCGGGGGCGAGGTAGTCGTAGTCCGACTTGCTGCCCATGATGATGCCGACGAGTGGTGCGGTCATGCGGATAATATGCATCGTGGATGCGGCGTGGGGTATTCGCTATCTTCTGGCCAGCTGGTCGAGGTTCCGTCGCGTGTCGCGCAGCCGGCCGACGCTGCCGACCTTGCGTCGAGCCCCCAGGTCGTGCTGCCATTCGCCCTCCTCGACGTTCGCTATCGCGAAGTCGAGTCGGGCGCTCAGGTGAATCCCGGCGAAGGACGCGCCATTTACGCGAACATGAGATTCCGCGTTCCGTAGGAATTGCCGCCGACCTGCGCGGGGTCTACGTTTCCGCGCTGGACCGCCCGGATTTTCTGCCAAAGGAAACGTGGAGTACACGGTCTATTCTGATTTTACTTCCGCCGAGTGCTACGGGCTGAACGAACAACTCGCGACACTCGGTGTGAGCGGAAACATCCAGTGGCGCGGAGTGCAGCACGAACCGGCGCTTCCGCTGCCGATGCGCACGCTCGACCGTCGCGCGCTCGACCGCATCGAGGCCGAGATCACCGAAGTGCGCCGCCGGGTGGACGGCGTCGTGATGCACCTTCCGCGCGGAAAGCCGAACACGCTGAAGGCGATCATCGCCGTCGCGTCGGTCATGCGGCAGCAGCCGGCCCGGGCGGCCGTGTTCCGCGACGCGCTCTATCGCGCGTACTGGCGCGACGGCGTCGATCTCTCCGTGATGGCGGAGCTGCAGCACGTCGCCGATCTCGTCGCCGTCCCCCGTTTCGTGGAGCTCGATCATCCGGACGCCGACGAGATGGTGGAGAACTGGGATCTCGACTGGGCCACCGAGCGGCTCGGCGGGGTTCCGCGCGTGATCCGGGGCGACGGCAAGATCCTCTGGGGGCTCAAGCCGATGCACGAAGCGACGGCCTTCTTTCGAGCGTGACCGGGAGCACTTAACCTTCGTCAAGCCTCCAGCGTCTGTTCGGCGGCGCCGTAACGCACTCATTCGGGAGAGATCATGAAGCGGATCCACCTGGCAGTGTTCGTCGCTGCGATCGCGTTGGGAAGCTCGAGCCTGGCGGCGCAGCAGCCCAACGCGGCGGCGAAGAAGGGGACCCCGCAACACGACAGTCTCAAGACGGTCAAGAGGACCATCAAGTCGGACAAGTCGGCGCGCAAGGCGGCCAAGGCGAAGGGCGACACGGCGGCCGCCAAGGCGCTCAAGAATCAGATCAAGTCGGCGAAGAAGACGAAGGCCGCGCTGAAGGCGGAGGGCGCGAAGACTCCGCCTGCGAAGAAGCCGTAACCGTCAGGCAATTGAGAGAACGAGGCCGCCGACGTGAGCGGCCTCGTTTCGTTGACGATACGGTCCGGCCGCCCGGATGGCGCAATCATGTCAGCCCATTGCCAGCGTCGGCCGCCACAACATAGATATTGATGTCGTCAGTTCTCGCCCTGCGCGCAGGGAGTCTCCATCGAGAATAACCTGCATGCGCTTTTCAAGTAACGTGACCCGGCCGACGGCGGCCGATTGGCGCCACTTCGTACCGATCTTCGTCGTCGTGTTCGGCGTCGAAGCGGTCGTCAGGATCGCATTGAGGTCCTGGCCGCCGCTGTCGGTATTCGCCGAAGAGGCCGTGGCTGCGCTCGTTCTCACGATTGTCGCGGGCCCGCTGTTCTGGCTCATCGTCGCCAGGAGGATCGCCGGCAGCACAGAGACGGAGAAGTTCCGTGCCGACGCCCGAGTGGCGAACATCCTGGCGACTTCGATCGACGGCATCATCACGACCGACGCGGCGGGCGTCGTCACGCACTTCAATGTCGGCGCCGAGAAAATCTTTGCCTACCCGGCGAGTGAGATCATCGGCCGGAACATCAGCCTCCTCGTTCCGGAGCATTTCCATTCTGCGCACGAGCGGCACGTCGACCGGTTCGCCACGGGTGCGAAAAGTTCGCGAGGTATGGGCGGGATCCTCGCCACTGAAGGGCGGCGCAAAAGCGGCGAACAGTTTCCGGTCGACGTTTCCATCTCGAGGCTGGCGGTTGACGGAAGGGTGATGCTCACGGCCGTCGTGCGCGACGTCACCGAACGCCAGCGGGCGGAGACCGCGTTACGCCAAGCGGAGTCGCGACTGCGTGCAGTCCTGAATAATGCCCCGATCACGATCTGGGCCACCGACGGCGACGGCGTGTTCACGTTGTCGGATGGCCGTGAGTTGCAAGCGGCCGGCCTGAAGCCCGCAGAAAATGTCGGCACGTCGGCGCTCTCACTCTACGCGGACCTTTCGTTTGTCGACCACGCGGGCAACGTGTCGACCGGACGAGAAGTGTTTCGTCGCGCCCTCGCCGGCGAAACCGTGGTTGCGGTCAACGAACTGAACGGGACGTTCTTCGAGAATTATATTGGTCCGCAATTCGGTTTGGACGGCGGCGTGGTGGGAGTCGTCGGCGTGGCGACCAACGTCGCTGAGCGAATGGAAGCGCGGGCTGCGGAGCGACACAGCGAAGCGCGGTTCAGGGCCATCTTCGACCGGGCGCCCTTGGGGATCGCGCTGATCGAGACCGTGACCGGGCGCTTCCTCGCGGTAAATCCGGAGTTCGCCCGCATCGCGGGCCGAACCGTTGATGAAGTGACACGTCTCGACTGGATGGCCATCACGCATCCGGATGACGTGCGTGAAGACCTCGACAACATGACGTTGCTGAATGCCGGGAAGATCTCCGGCTTTCAGATGGAAAAGCGCTATCTGCAGCCCGACGGCGCCACCATCTGGATCATGCTGACGGTCGCTCCGATGCCGAGCGACGACGATGCCCCCCGGCATCACCTCGCGATGGTGGAGGACATCACCGAACGCAAGCGCAGCGAGGCGATGCTCAGGCAGAGCAACGACCGGCTGCAGAGCCTCTCCAGCCGGTTGCTGGACATCCAGGAAACGGAGCGCCGGCATCTGGCGAGGGAGTTGCACGACGAGATAGGGCAAGCGCTCACGGCCGCCAAGATCAATCTGCAGTCGCTGCAGCGTTATCCGGATCCGACCGCCGTCACGTCCCGGCTCGCTGACAGCGTGCGCATCGTCGAGCGGGCGCTCCAGCAGGTGCGTTCGCTGTCGCTTTCTCTTCGCCCGCCCCTGCTCGACGACCTGGGCCTGGCGGCGGCCCTCCGGTGGCTTGTCGACGAGAGCGCGCGCCGCACCGGCACCCGAGTGGAATTCCAGGATGGCGTGTCGGATTCGCGGTTTGACCCGGCAACCGAGATCGCCTGCTTCCGCATCGCGCAGGAGGCGCTCAACAATATCGACAAACATTCCGGCGCCCGGAACGTCACGTTGAACCTGCAGGTGCAGCATGAAGCGCTGCATCTGCGCGTGCTCGACGACGGCGCGGGGTTCGACGTGGCTGCCTCGCGCGGGCGCGCCGCGCGCGGCGCGAGCGTGGGTTTGCTGGGGATGGATGAGCGCGCGACGCTAGCGGGGGGCGGCGTCGAGTGGCACTCGGTGCCGGGCCGGAGCACCGAGGTCCACGCGTGGTTTCCCTTGCACATGACAGCTGACGCCGACCCCGACGGGATGGAGTCCGCATGAAGCCGCTTCGCGTTGTGCTGGCTGACGACCACACGCTCGT
>Ga0208587_1001723_pt1 | contig 11498 bp, 9 predicted proteins | sample NGESurdeep092012_7_FD_184472 | JGI IMG/M metagenome (GOLD analysis project Ga0208587, IMG submission 184472) | Arctic peat soil microbial communities from Barrow, Alaska - NGEE Surface sample 210 deep-092012 (SPAdes) | ecosystem: Environmental > Terrestrial > Soil > Wetlands > Peat ...
CTTCGGGCTTGAGCTCTTCATCATTCGTCATGTGTAACACTCCGGTTGAGGTTCAATTTACCTCAGCCGAGTGTCTCAATTATCCGTGCCGCACCCCATTTTTCGAATATATGGTGCAAGACTCTTCCACCGACGTGATCCTCTTGTTCATCGAGGGCATTCGCGACGTCGACAAGTTCCTCGCTGCCGCTCGTCACGCCGCCGAGATGGGAAAACCCGTCATCGTGACAAAAGTCGGCCGCTCCGGCGCGGGGGAGCGTGCGGCGGCCTCGCATACCGCCAGCATGGCCGGCTGGTCCGCGGCCTATGACGCGGTGTTCGCCAAATACGGTTTTATCATCTCCAACGATTTCGATGAGGCCGTCACCATCGCGGCTGTCCTGACCGCCAATCCGATGCCCAAGGGCGACCGTGTTGCGGTTCTTACGGTGTCGGGCGGCGCCGGCATCTGGGGTGCGGATACCGTCTCGATGCAGGGCCTGCAGGTGCCGGAATTGTCTGGCCCGATCCAGGCGGAAATCAGCAAGCTGCTGCCGTCCTACGGGGCTACGCGCAACCCGATCGATGTCACCGCGCAAGGCGTGCACAGCGGCGGCATGCAGAAAAGCATCGACCTGCTCGACGTATCCGACGAAGTCGACGCCATTCTCGTCGTGCTGTCGCTGTCGAGCGAAACGCGGATGCCGTTCAAGCAGGCGGAGCTGAAGCCGGTGATATCGGCGCAGCACAAGCCGATCGTGTTTTACTCCTACACGCTGCCGTCCGATTTCGCGCGCAACGAACTTGCGGAGTCGGGCGTCGTCGTGCTGTCGGGGTTGACGCATGTTGGCGTCGCCATGCGCCGGATGGTCAACTATTCGAAATTCAAGCTGGCGCGGCCGGTGAATGACGACGCGCTGCCATCGCGTGATCTGTCGGCGCATTTGAAATCGCCAACGATGTCCGAATTCGACAGCAAGTCGCTGCTGCGCGACGCCGGCATTTGGCTGCCGGAGGAAGTACTGGTGACGGAACGTGACGCGCTCGATGCCGCCATCGCGCGCGTCGGCCTGCCGCTGGTCATGAAAATCCAGTCGCCGGATATTCCCCACAAGAGCGAGGTCGGTGGCGTCCGCGTCAATATCGCGACCAAGGGCGAGGCGTTTCTGGCTTACGGGGCTTTGCTGCAAAGCGCGCGCCGGCATCGGCCCGAGGCTGATATCCAGGGCGTCCTGGTCGGCCCGATGGCGAAAACGGGCGTCGAGATCATCATTGGTACCATGCAGGACGCAACCTTTGGCCCAATGGTCATGGCCGGTTTTGGCGGTGTCACCACGGAATTGTTCCGGGATGTCGTCTATCGCCCCGCGCCGGTGAGCGCGCCGGAAGCCGCGTCCATGCTGGCCGAACTCAAGGCGGCGCCGCTGCTCAGCGGGTTTCGTGGCGCTGCGAGGGCGGACGTTCCGTTGCTGTGCTATTTGATCGAGAAGGTTTCGCTGCTAGCTGCGCGGTTGCGCAACGACATCGCTGAGATCGAGCTCAATCCGGTGCTGGTGCATCCGGAAGGCCAGGGCGTCACCATTGTCGATGCGCTGGTGGTGCGAAGGAAGGGGTAGCCGACCCGCACCATGTTATGCGGCAGGCAAGCCGATCTGTTTCTCGAAGAACACACTGGTCGCGATGGATTGCGGTGCCATGAGGGCGTAAGCGCCGAACGCGGGACAACGCCGGAACCCGGCTCGCGCATAGAATCGCAGCGCCTCGACCTGGCGCTCTCCGGTCTCTAGACGCAACAAGGAGAGCGCGGCATCGCGTACCTCCTCCTCGATGCGTGCCAGGATTGCGTCTGCTACTCCCTGTCCCCGTGCGGCATCTCGCACGTACATGCGCTTCACCTCGGCGAAGTCGGAGAACAGGGCTACGCCGCCACAGCCCACCGCCGCACCGCGCAGTCTTGCGAGGAAGAACCGGATGTGCGGCTGAAAGATCGCGTCGAGGGCTAATCCATGCCGCTGCTCTGGCGGATACTCCGCCGAGAGAACGGCCTCGAGCTCACCGACTAATCAGCGCACCTCTTCCGTCGCCGTCGGCGCGGCCTCGATCCGCACTACATTGCTGTTGTTCATCGATACTCCAATCCGATTCCGGACCACAGCGCGATATGGCTCCGCGCTAGCCATCCGGCATGATCCGGACTTCGGCATTGTGGGTCGTCTCATGCGCCGGCGTTGCGTGGGGTGGCGCTACGCGCCAACCTCTCCCGATGGGAGAGGTGAAGCAAGTCACCGCCCCTTGAAATTGGCGACGCGGCGCTCCGCGGTGGCCTTGATGCCTTCCCTAAAATCCTCGGTCGTGCGCAGCCGGTTTTGTTCTGTCAGCTCGTGGTTGGTGGCGGCCAGCACGCGGTCGGCGAGGCCGGCGCGCATGGTGGCGCGGGTCGAGAGCAGGCCGAGCGGGGAACATTCGGCGATCTCCTGCGCAAGCTTCATGGCGGCAGCGCGCACCTGATCCTGCGGCACGCACTCGTTGGCAAGGCCCATCCGGTACGCCTCCTCGCCGGTCACCCGGCGGCTGGTGTAGAAAATCAGCTCCGCATTGTTCTTTCCGACCAGTTCGGGAAGCGTCGTCGTCAGCCCGAAGCCGGGATGAAAGCCGAGTTTGGTAAAATTGGCGGCGAAGCGCGCCTCGGGGCAGGTGACGCGAAAATCCGCCGACACCGCGAGGCCGAGTCCGCCGCCGATCGCGGCACCATGGACCGCCGCGACGATCGGTTTCTTGTTGCGGAAAATCCGCACCGCCTGGACATAGAGATGGTTGATCGGAAGGTTCGACGCCGGATCGGTCTTCGCGCGTTCTTCTGCTTCCTGCCGCGCCGGATCGCCGAAATTGGCGCCGGCGCAGAAGGCCTTGCCTTGCGCCGCCAGCACCACCGCGCGCGCTTCGGGATCATTGTCGATGTCGGTCAGCGCATCCGCGATCTGGTTGATCAGCGAAACGTCGAAGAAGTTCAGCGGCGGCCGCTGGATCTCGATCGTGGTGACGTGGCCGGTCTTCTCGACGCCGATATCTGTGAACTTGGTCATGAGGTCCTCGATTGAAATGATCTTGAGTTAGCGCAGTCCCAGGCCCGCGCGCCTAGCGCAGTCCGAGCCCGCGCGCGATGATGCCGCGCAGCACCTCCGTGGTGCCGCCCTGAATGGTGAGCTTGGGCGCTACCTTCATCGCGAACGGCAACACGGTGTCGAGGATTTCGTGATTGCTGGCATCCGGCTCGACGAAGGCCGCCAGATCGCGCACCCGCTGCGGCAATTGCTGTTCCCAGATCGTGCCGATGTCCTTGACGATGGAGGCCTCCACAACAGGCTCTTTTCCGGCCTGCAGCATGCCCGCGACCGACACCGACATCCGGCGCATGGTGTGCAGCTGCGCAACCAGCCGTCCGATCCCTTCGGCGCCGCGGGTGTCGGGTTCCTCGCCGAGCGCGCGAACCAGCTCGGTCAGCACATAATAGGTCTCCAGAAAGCGCTCCGGCCCGCTGCGCTCATAGGCGAGCTCGGAGGTCGCCTGTTTCCACGCGCCGTCGATTTCGCCGAGCATGTGATCGTCAGGCACGAAGGCGTCCTGGAACACCACCTCGTTGAACTCGGATTTGCCGGTGAGTTGCGCGATCGGGTTGACCTTGATGCCCGGCGTTTTCATGTCGACGAGAAACTGCGTCAGCCCGTGCCGGCGGTTTTCCTTGGTCGACGGCGAGGTACGGAAGATCGCCAGCATGTAATTGGCGACCTGGGCTGCCGAGGTCCATATCTTGGTGCCGTTGATCAAAAAGCCGCCGTCGGTTTTGGTCGCCTTGGTTTTTGCGGCGAACAGATCCGAGCCGGAATTGGGCTCGCTCATTCCGATCGAGAAACACACCTCGCCGCGGCAGATCCGCGGCAGAATGTCCATCTTGATGTGCTCGGGCGCATATTTCAGCAGCACCGGGCCGCTCTGCCGGTCGGCCACGAAGAAACGGCGCACCGGCGCATTGGCGACGCGCATTTCCTCGGTCACCACATAGCGCTCGAGAAAGCTGCGCTCATGGCCGCCGTATTTCTTCGGCCAGGTCATGCCGATCCAGCCGCGTTCGCCGACCCGCTTGCTGAAGCCGGGGACGTCGCTGTCCCCGCTTTGCGGGCTGTGCGGGTCGAAGGTGCCCGCCGCGATTTCGTCGGCGAGGAAGGCGCGGACTTCCTTGCGCAGCTTTTCGCATTCGGCGGGCAGACGGATGGGATCAAAACGGAGGGCTGCGGTCATGTAAATCTCATCCCGGATGCGGTTGTGCTTGTAAAATGAGAGCCTGGATCCCGCGGCAGCGGAAGTACGCTCCCTCTCCCATGGGGAGAGGGCAGGGGTGAGGGGGTACGGTCTCTCGATGGGCCGTAACCCCTCACCCGGATCGCATCTTTCGATGCGATCCGACCTCTCCCTATGGGAGAGGTGGAAAAAGCCGCGCGCTCCGATTCCAAATTCATAAGCCGTACCCTAGCGCGACGCCACCAGCGGCCACAATTCGTCGGCGCCGCGCGCGGCGACCCGCTTGCCGAGTTCCACCGCCCAGTAACTTTCATGGCCGAAATCGTCGCGCCAGGCCAGCGCGCGCATGGTGTAGCGATGCAGGATGTGTTCAAGCGTGTAGCCGATCGCGCCATGAACCTGATGGGCGATCGCAGCGCCCTTTTCGGCGGCCTCCGCGCAGCGGATCTTCGCCGCCGTGGCTTCCAGGAAAACCGCGTCGTCAAAGCCCGAGGCATTGGCGATGGTATCCGCCGCCGAGCTCGCCGCGGTCATTGCGGCCGCGGTTTCGCCGGCGAGCCGAGCGAGATTGTGCTGCACCGCCTGGAATCTTGAAATCTTCTTTTCAAATGCGACGCGCTCGTTCGAGTAGCGCACGCTGATGTCGAGCATCGATTCAAGGGAGCCTGCAATCTGCAGGCTCCGCGCCACAGCGCCCATCAGCATCAGCGAGGTCTGATCGAAACCTTTCGGCGCCGGCTTGATCGCTGTGGGTGCAACGTTGCTGAACGTCACGGTATCGCTGCCGTCGCTGGCGAGATTGAGGCCGGGCTCGATCCGGCAACTGGCCGCATCGACCAGCGCGATCGAAATACCGCCGGCGCCTTGCGCCAGCACCGCGAAGTGTCTGGCGTCCCTGGCGAAGGGAATGCCGCGCGCGCGGCCGGACAGGGTGCCGTCGGCATTGAGCGCGATGCGGTCCTTCGGGCTTGCGGGCGCCACCGTCATCATGCCCAAGGGCGAAGCAATTTTTGCCTGCGACAGCAGCCATCCCGCCAGCATCGTTTCGGCGAGCGGCACGGCCAACGCGAAACGCCCGGCCGCGCTCAACACGCTGAAACCCTCGGCCAGGCTTGCGCCCGAGCCGTCGCAATCCTCCGGCACCCATGACAGCGGCAAGCCGGCCTCGGTCAGCGCCTGCCACAGCGGCGCTTTCCAGCTGCCCTTCTTGTCGCGGTTGATGGTTTGCGCGTCGGCAAGATCCGCAAATATCCGCTCCGCAGTCTCGGCGACAATGTTCTCACTCTCCGCCACAGCGTTCCCCGTTTTTCACTTCGCACAGTCTCGCTCGGCGATTTCGCCCGGGCATCGGGTGCGGTCTTTTCTTGCACCGCATGATGAGGAAAAGCCACCGCCATGACAAGCACCGATGACCGCAAGGTCCCCCTGCAAAAGCGAGATGAAGCAACCGCCGATTAATTCCGCGCAACGGAGTTTTGCCGATTTGCAGTCATTTCGCCGCGCGATATGGTAGATCGCCGTCATAGCGGGCCAGCTCAGAATCAATCAGAGGAAATGCGGATGTCGAAGGATGGTTTGTGCGCGATTGTAACGGGTTCTGCGTCCGGCCTGGGGGCTGCGACTGCAGCCATTCTGGCAAAGGGCGGTGCGCGCATCGTCGTCAACTATTCCTCCAGCCAGAAGGAAGCCGAACAGACGGCCGATCTCTGCCGTGCGGCGGGTGGCGAAGTGGTCGTGGTGCAGGGCGATGTGTCCCGCGACGAGGATTGCAAGAAGATCGTCGCGGCCGCAGCCCCTTGGGGGCGGCTCGACGCGCTGATCAACAATGCCGGCACCACCAAGCACATGGCGCACGGCAATCTGGATGGATTGTCGGCGGAAGATTTCCAGCGGCTGTTTGGCGTCAACACCATCGGTCCGTTCCAGATGGTGCGGGCGGCGCGAAGTCTGCTGGAAGCGGGCGCGAAGGCGGCCGGCCGCGCGTCCGCGGTCGTCAACGTGTCATCGGTCGCCGGCATCAGCGGCGTCGGCTCCTCGATTGCCTATGCCGCGAGCAAGGGGGCGCTGAACACCATCACCTATTCGCTGGCGCGCGCGCTGGCGCCGCTGATCCGCGTCAACACCGTCTGTCCCGGCTATATCGACACGCCATGGTTCACCAAGGGCCGCGGCGAGGAGGCCGCCAGGCAGGTGCGCGATACGGTGATAGCAAAAGTGCCGCTCAAGGTCGCCTCGTCGGCGGACAATATCGCGGCGCTGGTGTGTTTTCTGGCCACGCCGCCATCGAGCAACATGACCGGCGAAGTGGTGCGGATGGACGCCGGGCTGCACCTCATCACGTGAGGACGCCGCATTTGCGTCGGTCGCGTGCCCTCGCCTTGAAAAGGCAACGATCAGGAGCGAATCTGGCTCAAGCGGCGATGCGCAAATCCGCCGCGTCAGCGCCGGGAGGCAGGATATGAAACGATTTTACGCAGCTTTTGCCATGGCTGCCGTTATGGCTCTCGGCGGCTGGGCTTCGCTGGCGCCGGCGAATGCCGCGCCGCCGACCGTCACGCCGTCGCCGGGATATGACGCGAGATTGCAGGAGCAACGAGCCGCGCCGACAGTGTACGAACCGGTCGTGCGCACTCATCGACCGGTTTCCCGACGCCACGTGAAGCGGATTCATGACGGCGCCCGTTGAACGCCGTTGATGCCGACGCGATCCCGGATGCGGCTGTTTCTCCTGGCGCTCTCGTTCAGCCTGAGCTTCGCGGTTTCGGCCACGGCGGGCGACTACGCAAGCGCGATCAGCGCCTATCGCCATGCACATGGATTGTCGGCGGTCAGGCTGGATAGTCGCCTCAGCGCGGTCGCGCTAACACAGGCGCGTGCGATGGCCTCGAGCGGAACCGTCAGCCACAGCGCCGGCGGCAGCTTTGCGACACGCGTGGCAGGCCTGCGCAAAACCAGGGCCGCCGAAAATATCGGCGCGGGTTTCCTGAGCTTTTCCGAAATGCTGAAGCAGTGGGAAGACTCTAGCGGCCACCGCGAGAATCTCCTGATGGCGGGCGCCCGCCGCGTCGGCGTCGCCTCGGCGGACAATCCGAAATCGCCTTACCGGAAATTCTGGGCGATGGTGATCACGGATTGACGGTGACAATCAGCTGCGTTTGGCTTTGCCCTGGGACGAGCCGAACAGCTTCTTCAAATCCTTGATGCCTTCCGAAAGCCGCGGCCATTCGCAGGAGAATGAATGCCGCGCGCAGTTCGTGGCTTTCATGCGCGTCCTGATATCGCTCGCTGCTGCCTGTGGCTTGTTAGGCGCCTCCGCGGGCACGGGGACCTTTTCATTCCTGAACGAGGCCCGCTGCACCGGCTGCGCCTGCTGCAGCAGCTGCTGCTTTCCCGTGAGCGCCGCCGCGATGCTGTTTCGCCGTTCACGGTCGAGATAGGCGGTATATTGTTCGTCGATTTGCTTTTGTTCCTCCGGCGTCGGATTCGGACCCGCGATATCGAAGCTGCGGTTCTGCATGAAATCGAAATAGGTGTAGCCGCCGCCGGGTTTGCGCCGTCCGGCGAATTTCGCGTTGCATTCGGAGAGCGCCGAACTTCGCGCTTCCTTGGTCCCCGCCTTCTCCGCAGCATCGGCGCATTCCTCGAAATCGGCCGGTGCGCGCGACCACCACTGCGCATGCGCGCGCAAGGGCTGCAGCACGACGCAGCCGGCGATCGCGGCAATCAGCAGTGCGGATCTGCGCGGTTCGATCACGGACGATTTTCCCAGGACATAATTCTCAAGATTGTGGCGACGCAATTTGCACCCATTGTCGCCATTATCGGCCGGCTTGTCACCCCGTAACCGAGCCCATTTCCCGCACGGGTTGCAAGTTTCTTTTCTGGCCTGTGACGGGCGGGACCCGGGCGCGAGGGGAAGCGGCGTCATCAAATGGCGCAGAGGCTTGGTGGCGGTTTACCGCGCCCTTGGAAATGGGGCCGGGCGCCGGCTGGCTGCGAAGTGGCCGCGCTCCGGAGGCTGGCGATCATGCGGCCGCTCTGGTATGGAGCTTTCAAGCACCCGCGTCTCACGGCGGGTTCTTCGGTCCCGTAGCTCAGCCGGATAGAGCGACGGTTTCCTAAACCGTAGGTCGCATGTTCGAGTCATGCCGGGATCGCCAATTAGATTAGCCGACAAATCCTTATTTTTCAGGGCTTTCTGCAAGATCCAGCCTTGTTCTGATTGGCAATGTAGCCGGGATGCAACGATTCCGTCCATTACGGCAAAATCCAAGCATTTCAGTGATTTTTCAAGGGACGCAATTTTCTCCATGCAACACGCCGCGTCGAATTTGTTCTGTGTTTGTCAACACGAAGCACTGGCGAATTTCTCGCCGGCATCCGAAAACCTTCACACCAACGGAAGTCAATGCATCATCAAAGATATCTTTGGAAAGGGCCGCCCAACATACATGAATCTCTCGACGAAAGCCTCTTCTGCTGTGGTTGCCGGGAGAATACGGGTTCGAATTTGGCCTCCATTCTACTGGAGAATCCGCGTGCCGTGTTTGCGAATTTTCGCCCGCATCTGCGGGCTTAACGGCTTGACCAGTTCGGCATTGTACGAGCCCGTCGGGCGCAGCGGCTTCGGCTGCCCGGTCAGCGTATTGCTTGAATAAATCTGCTCGATCGCGATCGCGTAACCGCGAGATGTCGCAGCCGGAGAGCCCTGTCGCACCGCCGGATCGACATTGGTGGCGAGAATCGAAATCGAGTCGTCGTTGTTGCGGATGATCTCGAAGGTGCGGAATTGTTGGGGAAAATCCCGCAACGACGCGGTCTCTACCTGCCAGAATCCGAGTTCGGGGCGCGCCGGGTCCGGAGATTTGAAGGCGGTGATGGTGTTGTAGTGGCGGTGGCCCGCTATCCATAGCATCAGGTTCGGATATTGGTGCAGTTTGGCGATCAGCTCCGGCTCGGAGACATGCGCCACCGAACTCCAGCCCATGACGGAACTTGCCGGCTCGACGCCGATCGGGACATGCGCGGCGATGATGATCAATTCGCCGTTGTTTTGGCCGTCGTCGAGTTCTCTCACCAGCCAGTCATAGCGCTTTTTGTCGAGCGAGCCATGGCCGTAGCCCGGCGAACTCGTCGCGGAACGGGCGGGGCTGACATCCTCGTCCACTTGGGTATTGTCCAGCACAATCACCTTGATCGGCAATACCGCGCTGGGTCGAAAGCTGTAGCAGGCAAAGTCCTCGTCGATATTGGCGCGACTGAAGCCGTGGCCGACCGGCTGCGACGAGGTCTTGAAGAACTCGCCCAACCATTCCTTTCGTCGAAGCGAGCGGCGGTTCGGGTCGGCCTTGACCTTTGGCGGGCTCGCGAAGTCGCCGATCGGCCCAGCGCCGACGATGTCGCCATTGGGCGTGGCGCCGTCGAGCGCGCCCATGTAGTAGTCGCGCTTGTTGATGCCGTCGGGATCGGTGAAGATGTCACCGAGCTTGAGAATGTCCTCGCCGACATAGACCTGCCGGAGATAATTGTTCACCGGGTTGGTGCCCATCCAGAAATGATCGTGGTTGCCGAGCGTCTGGTACCACTTGATCGATTTGTCGAGGCCCGCCGCCTTGTAAGGCTTTTGGTGATCGATTGAGTCTGCGCCGGCTTTGGCGCCGGAATTCGGCGTGATTGCTTTACCGTCGAGCACGTCGATGTACCAGCGCAGCTCGTTGTATTGTATATTGTTGCAGGTATCCCCCAGCGAAATGCCGAAATCGAAGCGGCCGCGCCTGTGCAGCGCGTTGATGGTCTGCACCGCGGCGTCGAGCACATGGGTTGTATCCAGCATCACCGGCGAATATCCCGACGGGATGCCGTTCTTGAGGCCGAGATAGATCGCCGACGAAGGCGATTCCTTGTCGGTGACGTGAATGTCGGTGATGGCGAAGAAATTCAGCAGCCGCGCGACGTGGCGGGCCGGTTTGCCGGCTCCGGGCGGGGCGACCAGATCGAGCCGCCTGTCATAGGACAGCGCGGGGCCGTAGTGCCAGGGGCCGAAGCCCCTCTTTTGATAATTGGAAACATCATCGACCCGGATCGCCGCGGCGGGTTTTTGATTTGGCAGCACCGTCCGCTGCACGGTGGTGTGGACGTTCGGTGCGATCGGATATGTTCCGATCGCAGGCAGGCCCAAGGCATCGGCCTTGCCGAAGCCGCAGGCGACGAGCGCGCCGACGCTGACCCCAAAATCGCGGCGTGAAATGGCCATGCTGTGGTCTCCGGTTGCAGTGCGATCGCGATCTAGAACGCGGCCTTGAGTCCGCCGCTGACCGCAAGGTCATTGCCTCCCTCGCGTGCGAAGGTGGTGGCGACATTGACGGTCGCGCTGATATTTCCGGCGATCGACGCGCCGATGCCGGCGGCGACCTTGCCGTAGGTGCGGTCATGCGCGGAGACCGGCGTCAGGATCGGGAGCAGCGGTGCGGTCACCAGCGTGGTCGTCACATTGCGGCCAGAGCCCGCGAAATCCTGCTCGGCAGTGAGGTTGATGAACGGGCTGTACAGCGCCGTTCCCGCGACGAACGGCAATCGCAATTGAAGCCCGGCGTTGCCGGTCAAGGCGTTGATCGCTTGCCTGTCGACCATCATTGTCAGCAGGATGTCGCCGCTCTCGGTGTAGGCGCCGATGACGCCGTGGGTGTAATTGAATCCCGCGATCGGCCCGACGCGGACCGCTCCCGCGTGGACCAGGTAGCCGGCCCTGGCCGCCGCCGTGAAGGTGTCGGCGCTGGTGCTGCCGTGGATCACGTCGATCACGCCCTGGCGGTCGAGCGAAAAATCGTGGCGGCCATAGGCGATGAGCGCGTCGGCGAACCAGTTGGTGTCGGTGAGCGAGCTGTAGCCGGCGAACTGATAGGATTTGACGTGGTCATGGGCGTTCTGAACGCCAAGAGCGATATCGGGTTGAGAGTAGCCCAGCGCAAATCCCAGCCGCCACCTCGTATCATAGCGGTACTCGATCCCGAAGGTGCCGGCGGCGGCGTGATAATCATAGCCGGCATTGAGGAACTGCTTGTCGAGGCTGGAGCTGGCGTAGCTGAAGTCGCTGTAAACCGACCATCTGTCTTCCGGCTTGACCGGAGCTTGCGCCTTGGTCGGGCCGGCATAGGCCATCGCCATCGCGTTGCCGATCCCGAACGGCTGGAAGCTGCGCGAGGCGTCGAGCCGGCCAAGCACCG
>Ga0208587_1001724_pt1 | contig 11496 bp, 7 predicted proteins | sample NGESurdeep092012_7_FD_184472 | JGI IMG/M metagenome (GOLD analysis project Ga0208587, IMG submission 184472) | Arctic peat soil microbial communities from Barrow, Alaska - NGEE Surface sample 210 deep-092012 (SPAdes) | ecosystem: Environmental > Terrestrial > Soil > Wetlands > Peat ...
ACCGGCTACCGGTTCGAGATCGAGGCCTACAACCGCCTGGTCACCACCGAGGATCGAATCGAGGGTGTGCGCGCATTCAACGAGAAGCGCAAGCCGGCGTTCCGCGGCCGATAGACAAAGGAGACAAAGCAATGAACGCAGCGACTACGCACGCCGAAGTGAGGGTGCCGCTCGGCGAGGACTATCCTGAAATCCGCGACAGCGTGCGGCGCATTTGCGCGGACTTTCCTGGCACCTACTGGCGCGACCTCGACGAGCGCGACGCCTATCCTACCGCATTCGTGAGAGCGCTGACGGACGCGGGCTACCTCGCCGCGCTGATCCCGGAGGAGTACGGCGGCGCGGGCCTGCCGCTGCGGGCCGCGGGCGTCGTTCTGGAGGAGTGCCATGCGGCTGGGTGCTACGCGGCCGCCGCCCACGCCCAGATGTACACCATGGGTTCGGTGCTCCGCCATGGCACCCCCGAGCAGAAAGCGCGCTACTTGCCGAAGATCGCGAGCGGCGAATTGCGCCTGCAGGCATTCGGCGTTACCGAGCCCACCACCGGCAGCGACACCACCAAGCTGAAGACACGCGCCCAGTTCGTAAAAAGCGGTGACGGGGACCACTACGTCGTCAACGGGCAGAAGGTCTGGACCTCGCGCGCGCTGCACTCGGACCTGATGCTGCTGCTGGTTCGCACCACGCCCTTCGACCAGGTGGCGAAGAAGACCGAAGGTTTGTCGGTGTTCCTGGTCGACATCCGCGACTCCCTGGGCAAGGGCATGGAAATCCGGCCGATCAAGGCCATGATCAACCACAGCGCCACCGAAGTGTTCATCGAAAACCTGCGCGTTCCCGCTGAGAACCTGATCGGCGGGGAGGGCAAAGGGTTCCGCTGCATCCTGGACGGCATGAACGCCGAGCGCATCCTGGTGTCGCATGAGTCGATCGGCGATGCGCGCTGGTTCACGCGCACGGCGTCGAAGTACGCGAGCGAGCGCATCGTGTTCGACCGCCCGATCGGCAAGAACCAGGGCATCCAGTTTCCGATCGCGCGCGCCTATGCGGAAATGCAGGCGGCCGACATGATGCTGCGCAAGGCGGCGGCGCTGTACCAGGCCGGCGTGCCCTGCGGCGAGGATGCGAACCTGGCCAAGCTGCTGAGCTCGGACGCCGCGTGGCATGCGGCCGAGGCGTGCATGCAGACCCACGGGGGATTCGGCTATGCGCGCGAATACGACGTCGAGCGCAGGTGGCGCGAGGCGCGTATCCAGCAGATTGCGCCGGTGTCCACCAACCTCATCCTCGCCTACATCGGCGAGCACGTGCTCGGCATGCCGCGCTCCTATTAGCGCGGCCTACGCCGCAACGAAGCCCAAACGCTGCGCGTCTAGGCTTCGTTGTCGAGGAAGCTGCGCAGCCGCTCGGAGCGCGAGGGATGGCGCAGCTTGCGCAGCGCTTTCGCTTCGATCTGGCGGATGCGCTCGCGCGTGACGTCGAACTGCTTGCCGACCTCTTCGAGGGTGTGGTCGGTGTTCATTTCGATGCCGAAGCGCATGCGCAGCACCTTGGCTTCGCGCGGCGTGAGCGAGTCCAGCACTTCCTTGGTCGCGTCGCGCAAGGACCCGTACACCGCCGCATCCACCGGCGCCATGGTGGCTGCGTCCTCGATGAAATCGCCCAGGTGCGAATCGTCGTCGTCGCCGATCGGCGTCTCCATCGAAATCGGCTCCTTCGAGATCTTGAGGATCTTGCGGATCTTGTCCTCGGGCATCTCCATCTTCAGCGCGAGGGTGGCCGGATCGGGCTCCTGCCCGGTCTCCTGCAGAATCTGGCGCGAGATGCGGTTCATTTTGTTGATGGTCTCGATCATGTGCACCGGAATGCGGATGGTGCGCGCCTGGTCGGCGATCGAGCGCGTGATCGCCTGGCGGATCCACCAGGTGGCGTAGGTCGAGAACTTGTAGCCGCGGCGGTATTCGAACTTGTCCACCGCCTTCATCAGGCCGATGTTGCCTTCCTGGATCAGGTCGAGGAACTGCAGCCCGCGGTTGGTGTATTTCTTGGCGATCGATATGACCAGGCGCAGGTTGGCTTCGGTCATTTCGCGCTTGGCGCGGCGTGCCTTGGCTTCGCCCGTGGACATCTGCTTGTTGATGTCTTTGAGGTCCTTCAGCGGAATGCCGATCTTCGCCTGCAGGTTCAGGAGTTTCTGCTGGTTTTCCATGATCGCCGGCTGGTAGCGCGCCAGCTGGCTGCTGTAAGGATGGCGCGCGGCGATCTCGTTGCCCACCCACCTCAGGTTGGTCTCGTTGCCGGGGAACACCTTGATGAAGTGCGGGCGCGGCATGTTGCCCTTGGTCACGCACAACTGCTGGATGTGGCGCTCGTGCCGGCGCGTCTGCTCCACCAGGCCGCGCAAGGCGTCGCACAGGCGCTCGACGATGCGCGCGGAAAAGCGGATGTTCATCAGCTCGGTGGAGATCTTGTCGCGGATCTTCAGATACTCTTTGCTGCGCGATCCGTGCTTGGCCAGCGCCGACTTCTTCTTCTCGAACAGGCGGTGGATGATGCCGAAGCGCGCCAGTGCGTCTTGCTTGAGCAGTTGCAGGCTTGCCGTGATGGCGGCGTTTTGGGCCTCCTCGTCGAGCTCTTCTTCCTCCTCTTCCTCCGCTACCGCCGCTTCCGCGAGCTCTGCGACCGGCTCGTTTTTCGCGTTCGGATCGATGAGTCCGTCGACCAGCTCGTCGACGCGCATCTCGTCGCGCGCCACCTTGCCGGCGAGCGCGAGGATTTCGGCGATGGTGGTGGGGCAGGCGGAAATCGCCTGGATCATGTGCTTCAGGCCGTCTTCGATGCGCTTGGCAATTTCGATCTCGCCTTCGCGCGTCAGCAGTTCGACCGAGCCCATCTCGCGCATGTACATGCGCACCGGGTCGGTGGTGCGGCCGAACTCGGGATCGACCGTGGACAGCGCGGCCTCGGCTTCTTCCTCGGCTTCTTCATCGGCGACCACCGCCGGCGCGTGTTCGGAGATCAGCAGCGTTTCCGCATCCGGCGCGACGTCGTAGACCTGGATGCCCATGTCGCTGAAGGTGGTGATAATGGACTCGATCTGCTCCGCGTCCACCAGGTCGTCGGGCAGATGATCGTTGATTTCGGAATAGGTGAGGAAGCCGCGCTCCTTGCCCAGCTTGATCAGGTTCTTCAGCCGCGTGCGCCGCGCCTCCACGTCCTCCGGTTTTTGCTCGCCTTTGCGCAGGTCCTGTTTCTGCTTCGCAGTGAGCTTCGCCGCCTGTTGCTTGGCGATTTGCCTGGCGATTTGCTTGGCCGACTGCTGCGGCTTCGGCGCTGCAGTTTCCTGCTGCGCCGCCTTGCCCTTGAGCGGCAGCTTGGCCTGCGCCTTGCCCTTATCGGGCGCTTGAGCTTTGCCGGCTTGGGGCTTGGCCTCAGGCTTCGGCGCGGATTTGACCTGCGGTTTGACCTGGGTCTTGACCAGAGGCTTCGCCTTCGCCACGGGCCGCGTATGGGTCGCAGGCTTGGCTTTCTTGGCCAAAGGCTTCGTCCTGGCCGTCTTGGCCAGGAGCTTCGTCGCGACCGAGGGCTTTTTCTTCGGCGGCGAGGCGCTCTTGTGCAGAGCCTTCGGTTTGGCGCCCTTTGCCTTCGCGGCTGCGGCGGGTTTCTTGGCTTTGTTCTGCTTGGCCTTGGCTTGATGTGCTGCCATGAGCTTGTCCTAAGTCAGTGAAGTATTGGAGAAAAGCTTTGGATCATACCACAGAGCGGTTTCCGCCCGGGCGCTGATCCAGCGCCGCCTTGCGTTTGGTCAGCTCGTTCATCCGATCCGCGTCGGCACGGCTGAACACCCCAATTCTGGCTTTATCCTGCAACTCATTGAGTTGCAGGTCGATATGATCGCGCTCCAGCTTGGGCAGCGAATCGCGGAACTCGGCTTCGGCCTGCTCGGGGGACAAATTGAGCACCATCAACTCGGAACGCAACTGGTTGAACAGGGTTTCGAACTCGGTGCCGCGGAAATGATCGATCACCAAGGCGTCGAAATTGCCGCCCTGCTCCAGTTCGACCAGCGAATACCCGGCCAAGGCAACAAGCCCTCTCGATTCGACATCCTCGCCGTAGAAGCGTTCAAGCGGCAGCTCGCGCGCCAACCCGGACTTGACCAGCAGGCGCTTGAGCAGCCAGCGCTGCATGCTTTGCGGGGCCGTGCGCGGGAGTTTAGGCAGTTCGGGTTTCTCCCAGGCGTTGGCAAAAGCTTTGGTACGCCGCAGTTCCCACTGCTGCTCAACCTCCGTTTGCGTCATGTCGGCCAAGTCCGCGACCCGTTTCAAGAGTTGCAATTGCAGCGCCGGGGCGGAAGTGATGTTCATGACGAGCGGTTTGGCTTCATGGAGCAAGCGCGAACGGCCTTCCGCGGTGTTTGTGTCCACGCGCGCGCGCAACTGCGCGAGCAGATAGGCCGAGAGCGGCTCGGCGCGTCCGACCAGATCCTCGAACGCCTGCTTGCCGTTGGCGCGCACATAGGTGTCCGGATCCTCGCCTTCGGGCAGGAACAGGAAACGAATCGCCTTGTGATCGAGCGTCGCCGGCAGGCTCACCTCCAATGCATGCCAGGCCGCCTTCCTGCCCGCCGCATCGCCGTCGAAACTGAACACGATTTCGTCGGCTTGGCGCAGCAGCTTTTGCACGTGGACGGGCGTGGTCGCCGTGCCCAGCGTCGCGACCGCATACTCGATACCGTGCTGTGCCAGCGCCACCACGTCCATATAGCCTTCGACCACCAGCACGCGGCCGGCATCGCGTATCGCCTGGCGCGCCTGCGGCAGCCCGTAGAGCTCGCGCCCTTTCTCGAACAGCGGCGTCTCCGGCGAATTGAGGTATTTCGGTTCTCCCGCGCCGATGACCCGTCCGCCGAAACCGATGACGAAGCCGCGCTGGTTGACGATGGGGAATATGATGCGGTCGCGGAAGCGGTCGTAGCGCTTGCCCGCATCGTTCTCGATCACCAAGCCCGCGTCCTTGAGGCTCTTATCGTCGTAATTTGGAAACACGGCCTCGAGGTTCTGCCAGCCGTCGGGCGCATAGCCGATGCCGAAGCGCGCCGCGACCTGCCCCGACAATCCCCGGCCCTTGAGGTACTCGACCGCGCGCGGCGAGCCTTTCAGCTGCTCGCGATAGTACTGGGTGGCGCGCTGCATGATGTCGTACAGGTCGGGGCCGTCTTCCTCTTTCTTCTTGCCGAAGCGCGGCTCGAAATCGGGCAGGGTCATGCCCGCACCCGCCGCCAGCTCCTTGATCGCCTCGATATAGCCCAGGCCCGAATACTCCATCAGAAAGCCGATGGCGTCGCCGTGCGCGCCGCAGCCGAAGCAGTGATAGAACTGCTTCGACGGGCTGACGGTGAACGAGGGCGATTTCTCGTTATGGAAGGGACAGCAGGCGCTGTAATTGGCGCCCGCTTTCTTCAGCTGCAGATGGCGCTGGATGATGTCGACGATATCGACGCGATTGAGCAAATCGCGTTTGAAGGAATCAGGAATCACGCGCGGCTGGGGGCTGGGATCTGGGACCTGAGCAAGCTTTCCCCGGCATCCGCGCCAAGGGAACATCTATTCTTTATAGGCCATTTCGGCCGGAACGCAAGTGAAAAACGGTGCCCGAGGAGCCCGGCCTCGGGCCGCGATCTTCCGTTTCGCCGTTGTGGGAGGCCCCCCGGGCCGATCGGTCCTCAAATTGTGGGAGGCCCGCCCTCGGGCCGATCAATGCTTGAATTTGGCACAAGTCGCGGCGAGGGCGCCGCTCCTACAAGATGTCGCACTGACACAGGGTCCTCGAATTGTAGGAGGCCCGCCCCCGAGCCGATTAGACTACGCGCCGAGCCTGGCCTTCACCAGGGAGGACACCCTGGCCATGTCGGCGCGGCCGGCGAGCCTAGGTTTGAGCACCGCCATGACCTTGCCCATGTCCTGCATTCCCTTGGCGCCCGCCGCGGCGACTGCGGCGGCCACTTCGCCGGCGATTTCCGCTTCCGAGAGCTGCTGCGGCATGTAGGCCGAGAGCACCCCGATTTCGAATTTTTCCACGTCGGCCAGATCCTGCCGCCGGCCCGCCTGGTACTGCGTCACCGAGTCGCGGCGCTGCTTCAGCATCTTTTCGATGATGGCGAGGATGTCGGCATCGGCGAGCTCGATGCGCTCATCCACCTCGCGCTGCTTCATCGCCGCCAGGAGCAGGCGGATCGCCGACAGGCGCGGCGCATCCTTGGCGCGCATCGCGGCCTTCATGTCTTCGGTAATTTTTGTCTTGAGCGACATCCGGAACTCGGGCAATGCGTGATGGGTCAGGCGGGAACGGGCCTAGCCGCTACCCACTGCCATCACTGATTGCGGATCAGAACAGTTTCGGCGGCAGTTGCTGGCTGCGGATGCGCTTGTAGTGGCGCTTGACCGCGGCGGCAAGCTTGCGCTTGCGCTCGGCGGTGGGCTTTTCGTAGAATTCCCGCGCGCGCAGTTCGGTCAGCAGACCGGTCTTCTCGATCGTGCGTTTGAAACGGCGCAGCGCCACTTCAAACGGCTCATTTTCCTTGACTCGTACGGTAGGCATCAATACTCCGGCTTTTATTTGGGCGGAAAACCGTGAATTATATCAGGACTTTCCGGGGCCGGACAAGGGCTGTTTCAGGCCGGGGGAACTTCGCTCTCCCGGGCGAAGGACGGGAACAGCAGCGGCAGGAGCAGCAGGGTGAACAGGGTGGCCGAGACGATGCCGCCGACGATCACCACCGCGAACGGGCGCTGGGTTTCCGAGCCGATGCCGTGCGACAGCGCAGCGGGCAGGAGGCCCAGCCCGGCCATGAGCGCCGTCATCAGGATCGGCCGAAGGCGCAGTACGGCGCCGTCCACCACGGCGCTCGCAAGCGGCGCCCCGCGCTCCATGAATTCCACAATCTGTTCGACCATGATGACGCCGTTCTGTACCGAAATGCCCGCCACCGCGATGAACCCGACCGCCGCGGATATCGACAGGTGCAGTCCGGCGAGCGCCAGGCCAACGATGCCACCGATCAGGGTGAAAGGCACCATCGCCAGCACCAGCATGGCCTTTTTCACCGAGCGGAACGCCCAGAACAGGAGTGAAAATATAAGCAACGCGCTCAGCGGAACGATGACCATCAGGCGCTGGTTGGCGCGCTGCTGGTTTTCGAACTGCCCGCCCCAGGCGAGGGTGTAGCCCGGCGGCAGATTCACCAGCTCGCCGACCTTCTTCTGTGCCTCGTCGATGAAACTGCCGAGGTCGCGGCCGCGCAGGTTGCTCTTGATCAGGGCGATGCGCCCGCCGCCCTGCCGGCTTACTCGTGATGCGCCCTGGCGCACGGCTACCGTGGCAATGTCGCCCAGGGCGACCGTGCCGGTGCCGCCCGGCAAGCTCACCTGCAGGTGGGCGATGTCGTCGACCGCATCGCGATAGGTATCGGCGATGCGCAAGGTCACGTCGAAACGCCGGTCACCTTCGAAGAAGGCGTTGACCGCGCTGCCCGCGAGCGCGGTCTGGATCACGCTGTTGACATCGGCCACGTTGATGCCGTAGCGCGCGATCCTCGCGCGGTCGACAGAGATGTCGAGTTCGGTTTGGCCGCCGATCGGCACCGCGGCGACATCGGTGGCGCCGCGAATGCCGCCGAGAATTGCGGCGATCTGCCGTGCCTTGCTCTCCAGAATCTCGAGGTCCGGGCCGAAGACCTTGACGTTGATTTCGCCCTTGGTGCCGGAGAGCGACTCCTCGACGTTGTCCTGAATGACCTGGGAGAAGTTGGTCGGCACCCCCGGCAGCACGCGGATTTTCCTAGACATGTCGGCCACCAGGTCTTCCTTGTTCGAAAACCGCCAGCTGCTGCGGGGCTTGAGGTCGGCGAGGATCTCGAGGTTGTTCGGCCCCTTGGGGTCGGTGCCGTCGTCGGGGCGGCCAACCTGGGTGACGATATTGCCCACCTCCGGGTAGGAGCGCAGGATGGCGCGCACCGTGCGCTCGACTTCCTTGGTGCGCTCCAGCGACGCCGACGGCGGCAGGGTGATGGTGAGCCAGATGTTGCCCTCGTCCAGCTTGGGCAGGAACTCACTGCCCAGCAACGGCGACAGTCCGAGCGACACCGCCAGCAACGCAACCGAGCCGAACAAAACCGGATTGCGGCGCCCTTGCGCCCATGCGAGCAAGCGCCGGTAGCGTTCCTGCAAACCATGCAACCACTCGGAATGCGCCTCGGCCATATCCTCGCGCCGCATGGTGTAGGAGAGCAGGGTAGGCACTAGCGTCATGGTCAGCATGATCGCGCCGAGCAGCGCGAAAGTCAGCGTAATGGCTACCGGCGAGAAGATCTTTCCCTCCACCCGCTGGAAGGTGAAGATCGGCAGGAACGCCGTGATGATGATCGCCTTGGCGAACAGGATTGGGTGGCCCAGCTCGACTACCGTGTGCCGCAGTGTTTGCAGGCGCCAGCCGTAGCCGGCGTGCGCGGGATTGTTCTCGGCCTGGGCCATGGCCAGGCGCACCATCAGCGCTTCGACCAGGACCACCGCGCTGTCGATGATGATGCCGAAGTCGATCGCGCCGAGCGAGATCAGATTGGCGGACACGCCGCGCGCGTCCATCATGATAAATGCGGCGAGCAGCGACAGCGGGATGACGCAGGCGACGATAAGGGCGGCGCGCCAGTTGCGCAGAAAGATGATCAATATGGCGATCACCAGCAGCGCGCCCACCGCCAGATTCTCCACCACCGTGTGCACGGTGTGCTGGACGAGATCGGTGCGCTTGTAGAAAGGCGCGATGCGCACGCCCTTGGGCAGTTTCGCCTGCACCTCCGCGACGCTGGCTTCGAGATCTTTCACCACCGTGGTCGTGTTTTGACCCTTGGTCATCATCACGATGCCCTCGACGATGCTGTCGCGGTCGTTGAATCCGACCACGCCGGAAAGCGGCCGGCGCCCGATGGCAACGCTTTCGGCCAGATCGCTCACCAGGATGGTGCGGCCGCCGCGCGAGGAAACGATGGCCTGGCCGATATCATCCGCAGTCCGGAACAAGCCTATGCCGCGGATTACCAACGCTTCCTCACCGCGGCGCAGCAGGCCGCCGCCGGCATTCGCGCTGTTGGCGGAAAGCGCGGTCGCCACCTGGTCGATGGTGACGCCGAACTTCTTCAACGCGTAGGGATCGAGCCTGACCTGGTACTCCTTGATCGAGCCGCCGAAGCTGACCACATCGGCGACGCCGGGCACGATGCGCAGCGCGGGCCGGATGACCCAGTCCTGCAGCGCGCGCACTTCGTAATCCGGCATGTCCGCTGGAGCATCGATCATGTAGCGGTAGATTTCCCCTACTGCGGTCGAGAGCGGTGCAAGCTGCGGCTGAACGCCGGGCGGCAAGTTGACGTTCTGCAACTTCTCCAGCACCTGCTGGCGCACGAAGTAGTCGTCGGTATTGTCGGAGAACGTCAGCGTCACCACCGACAGGCCGGTGATGGATACCGAGCGCAGCTGGGTCATCCTCGGCACGCCCGCCATCTCGCGCTCGATCGGCAGCGTTACCGAGCGTTCCACTTCTTCCGGCGCCTGACCCGGGAATTGGGTCACCACCTGGACCTGGGTGTCCTGAACGTCGGGGAATGCCTCGATCGGCAGGTTGGCAAGCGCTCTCCAGCCGAACGCGACCAGCGCCGCCGTCGCGATCAGCACGAACACGCGCTGGCGCAGGGCAAAGGTGACGAGGCGATCTAGCATCTTGGGAAAACGCGGAGAGTGGGAAGGAAACGGTGCGGGAATGGAATGTTCTTCTCGCCTCTTCCTTTCCCCTTGTCTTTAGTTGGCGGCCGTCAATTCGGAATTCAGCAACAAGGCGCCGCCGGCGACGACGTGCTCGCCGGGGCTGAGCCCCGAGGCAACATAGCTGTAGTCGCGGTCCTGCAGGCGCAGCGTCACGCGGCGCTTCTCGAACACGCCGGGGCTCTTCTCGACGAACACATGGCTGTACAGCCCCTCGGTGATGAGTGCGCCATTGGGCACGCGCAGCGCGCGCTGGTTCTCGTCGGCGAGCAAGGTCACGCGGGCATACATCTCCGGCTTGAGCTTCCTCGCGGGATTGGGCACGCTGCAGCGCACCTGGATGCGTCGCGTCGCCGGGTCCACCGTCTCCCCGATTTTTTCTATGGTGCCGGCGAATCGCTCGCCGGGCCAGGCATCGACCTCCACCGCGACCGGATGGCCGGGCTCGACCTTGGACAGGTTGCGCTCGGGTAAATCGATCATCACCCATAGGCGCTTCGGATCGGTGATCACGTACAGCGGATCGGGCAGATCGGGACGCACTTCCATGCCGGGGTTGGCCTTGCGCTCCGACACGACGCCGCCGATGGGGGCACGCAGCACGTAGTTCTCGCGCGCGCCGCCAGCGGGCACGAGGTTGCGCATACGCAGTTGCGCGCGCTGCATTTCAGCGTGCGCCTGCGCCAGATCGGCTTCGGCCGATTCGTAATCCTTGCGCGGGAGCACTTCGCCCTCATGCAGTTTCCTTGCCCGCTCGAAGGCAAGCCGCTTGCGTGTCTCGTCGGCCTCGGCCTTGTGCAGGTCCGCCACTGCCTGCGCCAGATCGGGCGAATCGAGCGCGACCAGGGCGTCGCCCGCTTTCACCGTGTCGCCGGGTTGCAGCTTTATCGAAACGATGCGACCGGCAATAGGGGAGGAAACGCGCGCGGTGAAATTCTCGTTATAGGCGATACGGCCGTTCAATGGCTCGGCAAGCGGCACCGGCAGTTCCTCCACCGCGGTGATTTTCAGCGCGGCGAGCTGGGGTGCATCCGGGGGGTAGCGCAGGATGCCGGGTTCCCGCGGCGCAGCCGCTCGCGCCGGCTCGGCCCCAACGGACACGGAATTCACGGCAACCGCGGTCGCGCCGGCGATCAAAGCGGCGCTCGACACCTGGACGAACGGCCTGCTTCCTTCATGGCTCCCGAAGGCCGCCACCGGGCTGAATGGGCTGAACGTGCCCGGCCTGCACAATCTGATCGCGCGCGTCCCGCCGGTCACGGGGACGTCCGCACCCTACGCCGCGGTGTTCACGTTCAACTGGCTGAGCGCATCTGGCACGGCCTGCTTCCTGGCGACGATCGTCTCCGCGGTGGTCCTCGGCGTGAAGCCGTCGAAGTTCGTGAGCATCTACAAGGCCACGTTCAAGCAGCTCTCGCTGGCGATGGTCACGATCGCGTCGATGCTCGGCCTGGCGTACCTGATGAACTATTCGGGCATGACGTCCACGCTGGGCCTGGCGCTCGCGACGAGCGGCGGCGCGTTTCCCTTCTTCAGCGCCGTGGTCGGCTGGCTGGGCGTGTTCCTGACCGGCAGCGACACGTCGGCCAACGCGCTCTTCGGCAACCTGCAGGTCGTCACCGCGACCGCGCTCCATCTCAATCCCGTGCTGACCGCGTCGGTGAACTCGGCCGCTGGCGTG
>Ga0208587_1001726_pt1 | contig 11486 bp, 9 predicted proteins | sample NGESurdeep092012_7_FD_184472 | JGI IMG/M metagenome (GOLD analysis project Ga0208587, IMG submission 184472) | Arctic peat soil microbial communities from Barrow, Alaska - NGEE Surface sample 210 deep-092012 (SPAdes) | ecosystem: Environmental > Terrestrial > Soil > Wetlands > Peat ...
TCGGCTCGCCGTCGATGAATCTGGTCACCGGCGAGATTGTGCAAGAGGGCAACGCCGCGCGCTTTCGCTCGGAGCGCTTCGATCTTGCGTTGCCTGAGCGCTTCAAGGCCGCAAATCCGGGCGCGGCCACGCTCGGCATCCGTCCCGAGCACGTGGGCGTCACTCGCGGCGGCAAGGGCGAGATCGAGCTTCCGGTGCGACTGGTCGAACCGCTCGGCAAGGACACGCTGCTCTATTTCGACGGCGGCACCGAGCGCGCGTTTGTAGCGATCTGCGAAGGCCTCGATATGGCTGAGGTAAAAAACGGTACGCGCATCACGCTCTCCTTGGCGCCGCACCGGCTCTACCTATTCAATGCCGGCGGAAGCCGGATCGGCGCCGCGCCAGCGCACCAACAAGCTGTGGATTGATTGTAAATGAAACGTCGAGGGACTCATGGATTACCGCGAGAAAACTGAAATCCGCGATGGGATGCGGATTGATTGGGACATCCCGATCACGGTGGATGATGGCCTGGTGTTGCGATGCGACATCTACCGGCCGATCGCCGACGGCAGGTATCCGGTGATCATGACTTATGGGCCATACGGCAAGTGGCTGCACTTCGAGGATCTCTACTCGGACCAGTGGCGGCGCATGTGCGCTGACCAGCCGGACGTGCCGACCGGCTCGACCAACAAATACCAGTGCTGGGAGGTGGTCGATCCAGAAAAATGGGTGCCGGATGGCTACATCTGCATCCGTGTCGACAGCCGCGGCGGGGGTCGCTCTCCTGGCGTCATCGACATCTGGTCTTTGCGCGAGGCGCAAGATCTGGCGCAATGCGTCGATTGGGCCGGCGTTCAGTCTTGGTCGAATGGAAAAGTCGGCCTCAACGGCATCTCCTATTATGCCGAGAACCAGTGGCAGACGGCAGCGTTGCAACCGAAGCATCTCGCCGCGATTTGCGTATGGGAAGGTGCTGCCGATTTCTACCGCGACATGGCGCACCACGGCGGCATCTTCTGCCGGGGCTTCGTTCAAGACTGGTCGAAGGCGCAGGTCTACACCGTGCAGAACGGACGCGGCACCCGCGGGTTTAAGAGCCGCATGAACGGCGACTGGGTGTCGGGCCCGGAGACCTTGTCGGAGGAGCAACTCGGCGAAAATCGCCGCGATTTTTACGAGGACTGCATCTCCCGCAAGCTTGACACCGACGAGTACTGGCAGTCCCGCATGCCCGACTGGAGCAAGGTGAAGACGCCGCTGCTCTCCTCGGCCAACTGGGGCGGACAAGGCCTGCATCCGCGTGGCAATTTCGAAGGCTTCGTGCGCGCCGCGTCCGACCAGAAGTGGCTCGAAGTTCACGGCATCGAGCATTGGACGCATTTCTACACGAATTACGGCCTCGGACTGCAGAAGAGGTTTTTCGGGCACTTCCTCAAAGGCGAGGACACTGGTTGGAGCAAACAGCCAAAAACAGTGCTGCAGGTGCGCCATCCCGGCGAGAAATTCGTCGAGCGGCACGAGAACGAGTGGCCACTCGCGCGCACACAATGGAGCAAATTCTATATTCACCCGGCTGATATGACCATGTCGACCGCAACGCAGAAGGCAGAGAGCTCCGTCACCTATGCCGGTTTTACTGACGGCGTTACATTCTTGACGGAGCCGCTCGAACACGAGACCGAGCTTACCGGGCCGATCGCGGCGAAGCTGTGGGTGTCGTCGGCGACGGAAGACGCCGATCTGTTTCTGGTGGTGCGCGCATTCACGCCGGACCTCAAGGAGGTCACCTTCCAGGGCGCGCTCGATGCCCATACGCCGATCGCGCAAGGCTGGCTGCGCTGCTCGCACCGTAAACTCGACCAAAAGCTCACACTGCCGTACCGGCCGTATCACACGCATGACGAGGTGCAGAAGCTCACGCCCAGCCAAGTCTACGAGGTCGATGTCGAGGTATGGCCGACCTGCATCGTACTCCCGAAGGGTTATCGGCTTGCGTTTTCCGTGCGCGGCACCGATTACGTCTTTCCCGGCGAGCCCGGCGCCGGGCTGGAAACGCTAGGCAAGGTGTGGACCGGCTGCGCAATCTTCACGCATGACGACCCACGCGACCGACCGCCGGCGATCTTCGGCGGAGATGTGACGCTGCACGCCGGACCCAACCGGCAGGCCTATGTCCTGCTGCCGGTCATTCCCAAGAAATGAACGTCCGAAGGCAATTTCCAGGAGTGAGAAATCATGAGCTATCGTGAGGTCAGCGAAATCCGCGACGGCATGCAGATCGATTGGGACATGCCGATCACGATGGACGATGGATTGGTGCTGCGATGTGACGTGTTCCGGCCGATCAAGAAAGGCCGTTACCCGGTGCTCCTCAGCCACGGCCCTTACGGCAAGTGGCTGCATTTTGAAGACGGCTACAAGACCGCCTGGAAGCGCATGGAGGAGAAGCAGCCGGACGTGATGGCCGGATCGAGCAACAAGTACCAGAGCTGGGAAATCTGCGACCCGGAGAAGTGGGTGCCGGATGGCTATGTGTGCGTGCGCGTCGATTCGCGCGGCTGCGGCCGCTCGCCCGGTTACGTAGCGCACTGGTCGCCGCGCGAGACCAAGGACTTTTACAATTGCATCGAGTGGGCGGGCGTGCAGTCTTGGTCAAACGGCAAGGTCGGTTTGAGCGGTATCTCCTACTACGCCATTAACCAATGGCAGGTTGCTAGCATGCAGCCGAAGCATCTTGCCGCCATCTGTGTCTGGGAAGGTTTTGCCGACTTCTATCGCGAACTGAGCCACAATGGCGGCATCTACAACACGTTCGCGCAAAACTGGTACGATATGCAGGTCAAGTCCGTTCAGTACGGCCTGGGCACCAAGGGCCACCGCAGCCGCATGAATGGCGATTGGGTGTCAGGGCCGGAGACGCTGACCGAGGAAGAAATGGGGGCCAATCGCTACGATCTCGGCAAGACCTACTTCGCGCATCCGCTGGACGACGAATTCTACAAGGCGATGCTTCCGGATTGGTCGAAGGTCAAGGTTCCTCTGCTTTCCGCCGCGAATTGGGGCGGCCAGCCGCTGCACCCACGCGGAAATTTCGAGGGCTTCTTCCGATCGGCATCGAAACAGAAATGGCTCGAAGTGCACGGCATTGAGCACTGGACCCATTACTACACCGACTACGGCGTCAACCTGCAGAAGAAGTTCTTCGGCTATTTTCTCAAGGGCGAGAAGAACGGCTGGGACAAACAGCCGCGGGTGCAACTGAATGTTCGTCATCCAGGCGAGAAGTTCGTTATTCGCCACGAGGACAATTGGCCGCTTCCGAGCACCAAATGGACCAAGTTTCATCTGGCAGCCGATGGCCAGAAGCTGGCGGCCGACGCGCCGAAAAGGTCCGCGACAGCGACCTTCGACGCGCAGGGCGACGGCGTCACCTTCCTCACCGAGCCGATGCAGCACGCGATCGAAATCACCGGCCCGGTGACTGCCAAGCTTCACATCTCATCGTCGACCGAAGACGCCGATATCTTCGTGGTGCTGCGGGTGTTCGCGCCTGACATGAAGGAAGTCGTGTTTCAGGGCGCGCTCGATCCGCACACGGCGATCGGACAAGGCTGGCTGCGCGCCTCGCATCGAAAGCTCGACAAGAAACTGACGTTGTCCTTCCGTCCTTATCACGCCCACGACGAGACGCAGCCGCTCAAGCCCGGCCAAGTTTACGAACTCGATATCGAAATCATCCCGACCTGCATCGTTGTGCCGAAGGGATATCGCGTGGCCTTGAGCGTGCGCGGGCGTGATTATGTCTATCCCGGCGGTTCGGGTGGCAAGCTCTCCAATATGAAGAACGAATTCACCGGCAACGGTCCGTTCCTGCACGATGATCCGCGCGATCGGCCAGTCGCGATCTATGGTGGCAAGACCACGATTCATCTCGGCGGCGGGCGGGAAAACTTCGTGTTGCTGCCAATCATTCCCGCCAAGGCAGCAAAGGCCAAGGCTGGCAAACCGGCGCAGCGCGCAGCCAAATCGAAGCGAAGAAAGTGAGCGATTCAAACGGCTAAGAACTCGCCGGCACGCGGCTGCTATCGGCCCGGCGGTTCCAGAGCTCATCTGGGAAATGTCGGTCAATTAACATTCGCGCAACAACGCCGTAAGGCGATTACCGAATGCCATTTAGGGAGAAGGAAATGTCCAACCAACCTGTCGCACGCACGCCCGGCGCCACCCGTGCCGGACCCGGCGAATATCTGTTCGATCTCGCCAAGGTGAAGCCCATCATGGGCGGGCCCGCCTATTCAACCGCCAACGGCGCCTGCGTTGAAGGTGATCGCATGATCGTCGGGCTGATGCGCATGAAAGCCGGCACCGGCGCCGAGCCGCATTCGCACCCGAACGAGCAATGGATCTACGTGCTGGAAGGAACCTTTCACGCCACGATCGACGGCAAGCAGGTGGACGTGAAGCCGGGCAGCGTCGCCTACATCCCGGCCAACACGATTCATGCAGGTAAAGCCACGCCGGAGGGCGACGTGCTGTTCTTCACGGTGAAGGATGCCTCGCACAGCCTGCATGGGATCAAGGCGGCCTGACAACAAGTGACGGATGGCGAAGACCCCTCCGCGCAAACAAAATCCAAGGAGGATATCGATGAAACGTCTGAGCCTTATTCTATTGTCGGCGGTTTGCGTTGCCTTCGGCGCCGCGCCGGCGCCCGCGCAGGACAAATATCCGAGCAAACCGGTCAAGATCATCGTGCCCTATGCGCCGGGTGGGGCGACCGACATCGTTGCCCGCGTGCTCGGCGAGCAGTTACGCCAGATTACCGGCCAGACATTCGTGGTCGAAAACAAGCCCGGCGCCTTCGGTATCATCGCGACCGAGGAAATGGTGCGCTCCAAGCCCGACGGCTACACGCTGATGATCGGCAACGTCTCGACCAATGCGATCACGCCGATCCTGTTCGCCAAAAAATATGTTATCAACTACGAAAAGGACGTCACGCCGGTCATGCGTTTGGTCGATATCCCGGAGTTCCTGATCGTGACCACGACCAATTTTGTGCCGAAGACGGCGAAGGAACTAGTCGAGTACGGCAAGAAAAATCCGGGCAAGCTGCGCTACGGCACCGTCGGCGCCGGCAGCTATCCGCATTTCGACATGGCGCTGTTCGCCAAGCGGGCCAGCCTCGACATGATTGCCATCCACAATAAAGCCGGCGCCTCCGGCATCATCAACGACATGATCACCGGCGACACCCAGACCGCCTTCCTCAACGTCGCCTCGACCGCGTCCATGGTGAAGGCCGGTAAGCTGCTGCCGATTGCCGTGGTCAATGACAAGCGCCTGCCCGACTACCCGGACGTTCCGACCATGAAAGAGATCGGCTTCGACGGCGTCGGGACATCGGCATGGCAGGGATTGTTCGCGCCCTCAGGGACACCGAACGATGTCCTGGAGACGCTCCGCACCGCCGTACTCAAGGCAATGGAGGCGGACGCCGTCAAGGTCGCCTTCGCCAAGCAGCATTTTGGGATTGTTCCTACCAAGTCGGCCGACGAGGCCACAAAATGGCTCGCCGGTGAAATCGGCAACTGGAAGAAGATCACCCAAGAGGTGAAAATCGAAATAGCGAATTGAACCTCGCCCGGCGAGGCAATCGCGGGCAGGGCTCGATCCCCTGCTCGCGTTTTGCCACCGAGTAGCATCGCCAGCCTTCGGAACAACGAATTTCGATAGCGTCAATGAACATGCAAGCCACTGCCGCCGCGCCCGACTATCGCATCCTGGTGGAGAAGGACGTCGACGTGCCGATGCGGGACGGCGCTCGGCTCAAGGCCAATGTCTTCCGACCCGACGACGGCGGCAAATTTCCCGCCATCCTCAATCTCGGCCCCTACCAGAAGGACAAGGTCTGGATTCCGCCGGACACCCTGGAGGAAAAGCCAAACCCGTACATGAATTGGGAAACGGTCAATCCGCAATGGTGGGTGCCGAAGGGCTATGCCGCCGTGCGCGTCGACGGACGCGGCAGCGGAAAATCGCCAGGCCAGTGCGAACCGTGGTCGCTCGCCGAGTCAATCGATTTCTACGACGCCATCGAATGGGCAGCGGCGCAGCCCTGGTGCAACGGCAATGTCGGACTTTCCGGAATTTCCTATTTCGCCATCAACCAGTGGTTCGTCGCCAACCACCAGCCACCGTCGTTGAAGGCAATCATTCCTTGGGAGGGTTTCGCCGATCTCTACCGCGACGCATTGTTTCATGGCGGGCTGCTGAGTTTGTTCATGCCCAACTGGTTCGTGGCGCATCTGATGCACCACGTCGTCGGCCGCGCCTCCCGGCATCTTCCCAATGCTTGGCAGGCAAATACGTTGCATTTCTGGCTGAGCAACAGTCTTGATAGCGGCGCCTTTCGTGGATCACAGGCGCAATGGGACAAGATCACCGTGCCGATGTTTTCGGTCGGCAACTGGTCGGGTATGGCCTTACATCTGCGCGGCAACACCGAAGCCTTCATGCATGCCGCATCCAAGCACAAGAAGCTGCGCATCCAGGCCGGCACGCATGTGCATCCGTTCTATACCGAGGACGGCCGGCGTGATCAGCTGCGTTTTTTCGATTATTGGCTCAAGGATATCGACAACGGCGTCATGGAAGAGCCGCCGGTGAAACTGGCGATCCGCAAGGGCCGCGACGAGATCGAATGGCGTAACGAGCATGAGTGGCCGCTTAAGCGCACGCAATGGACGAAGTTCTATTTCGATCTGTCGAAACCGCCGGCGGACAAAGTGGAAAACGCCGGCGGACTCGTCTCGACAAATCCGAGTGCGAGCGCTTCGCGCACCTACCCCTCGACCAGCATGGGTTCGATGGGGTCGACGTCGGCGGCGTCGTCGCAAGTGATGGGCGGCGGCATCAAGCCCGGCATGGGCATTGCTCTGGAGACGCCGCCGCTACCGCAGGATCTGGAAGTCACCGGGCCGGTCGCCGCGGTGTTTTGGGTATCGAGTTCGACCGAGGACATGGATCTGTTCCTGACCATCCGTAACTTCGATCCCGACGGCAACGAGGTATTGGAGACCGGCCAACAGGGTGCGCCGGTGCCGGTGGCTAAAGGCTGGTTGCGCGTGTCGCACCGCGAGCTCGATCCGGAGCTGTCGCTACCTTATCGGCCGTATCATCGCCACAAACGGCGGCTTTATCTTAACGCCGACGAGATCGTGCAGGTACAGGTCGAGATCTGGCCGACCTCGATGGTGTTCAGGAAGGGGCATCGTATCCGCCTCGACATCCAGCCGCGCGACGGCATCGGCAGCGCCTCGTACATGCACTACCATGCCGACTATAATTCCGGCACCAACACGATCTACGCGGGCGGCGACAAGGAATCCTATCTGCTGCTACCGGTTATCCCGGCGGGCAAATAACAAAAGCAGAATCAAACCTATGTCAAATGGCCGCGAAGGATTTACGCTTTCACCCAGGTGGCAATGGCTTGCGCAGAAGGATGTGCTGGCCGGGATGCTGTTCATCGTCATCGCCGCCCTGGGGCTGTGGGTCTCACGCGATTATCCGATCGGCACGGCGCTGCGAATGAGCATCGGCTACGTTCCTCGCCTGCTGTGCTGGCTGCTGATGGGGCTTGGCGTCATCATTTTTGTGTTCGGGCTGCGAGAAGCGGCGGTTGCGCGTGCGGAGCGGGGAGACGGCGTCTCACCGTGGCGCGCGCTGATCTTCGTGACCGCAAGCCTTGTGATTTTCGGGCTCACCCTTGAAAGGTTAGGAGTCGTCGTTTCCATCCTGCTGCTGACCGTCGTCGGCGCCTTTGCCACGCGAGACTTGCGACCGCTGGAAACCGCTATTGCCGCGGTGGCGTTGATCGTCATGTCGTGGGCGATCTTCATCGTCGGGCTCGGGCTCACCCTACCCGTCTGGCCGGAGTGGTAGGCCGATGGATCTCCTGCAAAACCTCGCGGTCGGTTTTTCCGTCGCCATGACGCCGGCGAATCTGTTTTTCGCGCTGGCCGGCGCGCTGATTGGGACATTGATCGGCGTGCTTCCCGGCATCGGTCCTATTGCCACCATCGCCATGCTGCTGCCGCTGACGTTCCATCTCGAGCCGACCTCGGGGCTGATCATGCTTGCCGGCATCTTCTATGGCGCGCAATATGGCGGCTCGACCACGGCCATTCTGGTGAACCTGCCGGGCGAGACCTCGTCGGTGGTCACCTGCATCGACGGCCACCAGATGGCGCGGCAGGGACGCGCCGGCGCCGCGCTAGCCGTGGCTGCATTGGGCTCATTCTTCGCCGGTTGCGTGTCGACTGCGCTGATCGCCACATTCGCGCCGCCGCTCGCCATTGTCGGCCAGTCCTTCGGCGCGCCGGAATATTTCTCCTTGATGGTTCTCGGTCTCATCGCCGCGGTGGTGCTGGCGCATGGCTCGGTGATCAAGGCGGTGGCCATGATCGTTCTCGGCCTCCTGATCGGGCTGGTGGGCACCGACGGCAATACCGGCGGCACGCGCTTCACCTTCGGCGTCACCGAGTTGTTCGATGGCATCGACATCGCCACTTTGGCCATTGGCGTATTCGGCATCGGCGAGATCATCTCCAACCTGACGCAGCCGTCGGAAACTCGTTCGCTGGTGTCAGCGAAGATCAGCCGCCTGTGGCCGACAGGCGAGGATTTTCGGCGCTCATGGCCGGCGGTGTTGCGCGGCACCGCGCTCGGCTCGGTGCTGGGCGTTTTGCCCGGCGGCGGCGCGACGTTGAGTTCATTTGCCGCCTATGCGCTGGAGAAAAAGGTATCGCGCAATTCCGCCCAGTTCGGGCACGGCGCGGTCGAAGGCGTGGCCGGCCCGGAATCAGCCAACAATGCCGGCGCGCAAACCTCCTTCATTCCCATGCTCACGCTGGGAATTCCCGGCAATGCTGTGATGGCGCTGATGATCGGCGCGCTCACCATCCACGGCATCCAGCCCGGCCCACAGATCATGACCGAGCGGCCGGAAATGTTCTGGGGCATGGTCGCCAGCATGTGGGTGGGCAATCTGATGCTGGTCATCATCAATCTACCGCTAATCGGAATGTGGGTGCAACTGCTGAAGGTGCCGTACCGTTTCCTTTATCTGTCGATCTTGTTGTTCTGCGGCATCGGCGTCTATACCGTCAGCAACAGCCCGTCGGCGGTGCTACTGGCCGCGTTCTTCGGCGTGTTCGGCTACATCTTCATGCGTCTCGAGTGCGAACCGGCGCCGATGATCCTCGGCTTCGTGCTTGGGCCGCTGATGGAGGAGAATCTGCGCCGCGCCATGCTCATATCCAGCGGCGACCCGATGATCTTCATAGACCGGCCGATCAGCCTCGGCCTGCTGATCGCGGCGGGGGTTCTCCTCGTCATGGTCGCCTTGCCGGCGATCCACAGCAAGCGCGAGGAGGCATTCCAGGAGGCCGATGTCTAGGTTAAATGAAACGGCCGGTGCGGTATCCCGCAACGACCGTTTCCACTCATTGCCTCGGCCAACCCGCAGGTTGGAAAGCTCATTCTTATTTCAGCACCCTTATTTCAGCACCAAGTTGAGTTGCAGCGCCTCGTTGAACGGCACGGCTGTGTGCGCGATACCGTTGCCGGCCGACTGCCCGTCGCCGCTCACGGTGTAGAAGCGGTCGCCGATCACGCCGATGCCGAGGCCGTGGCGCTGATGCGGCATTGAGGGTAGGACCTCCCAGCGGTTGACCGCCGTATTATAAGCTTCGACCGCCTTGAATGCCGCGAGGAAACGCATGTCCTGTCCCTCGCCGCCGGCGACGAGGATATAGTTGTTGTATACTGCCGCGCCGATGGCGCTGCGGGCAGTCGGCATCCGCGCCTTCGCCGTCCACAGATCGGCTACCGGGTCATACATCTCCACCAGGTCGACGTTGTTGCTGGTGCCGGAGATGAAGGCACTGCCGACGCGGCCGCCGATGGCGTAGATCTTATCGCCGAAGGCGGCGACGCCATGATGATTGCGCGGCACCAGCATGGGACGGCGCGCCCGCCAAGTGTTGGTGGCAGGGTCGTATTCCTCGACCGTGGCCAGGACATTGATCGGGCGAGCGGGATGGATTCCGTTCTCGGTCACGCCGGGCAGCGAGTTGGCGCCGCCGACCACGTAGATTTTGCCATTGGCGACGGCCGCGCCGGCGGCGCCGCGCTTGGTCGGCATCGGCGCCAACGCTTTCCATGAATCCGCCGCGGGGTCGTATTCCCAGGAATTGTCGATCGGGTCCCAGGAAGGGGCGCCGGTCGTCGGTAGCTTGAAGCCGCCGAACGCATAGATTTTGCCGTTGAGGACCGTGAAGGCAACATGGTGCGACGGCAGCGCCATCGGCTTCTTCTTGGTCCAAGTATTGGCGGCTGGATCGAATTCATAGACCAGCGCCAGCGGTGTCCAGCCCGGTCCGAGGCCGCAGAAGATGTAGAGCTTGCCGCCGGCTGTGGCGCCCAGCAGTTCCTCGGCGGGTTCGGGGAAGGGGGCGAGCACGGCCCACGGATTGATCGCTGTCGGTGCGGCGGCGCCGGGTGCCTGCGCGCGTACCGTCGGGGCGGCGCTCGCCAGCAAGGCCGCGCCGGCAAACGCCACCAAAACGTGTCTCAAAGATTGCATCATAAGGCTCTCTCCCTGTTGACCCGATGTTGATTGTTCGAATTTGTTATGGCGCAGCCTAACGCTATTCTTGCCGCCGATCCAAGTCCTTAATAGCAGCAAGGCGGATTTGTCGGTGCGAGACCTTGCGTTGCCTCCCGTATGGTCAAAAAATTAAAACTGCGCGTAGACCTTATGATTACTGGGCCTGAAGGTGGCCCGTCATTCGATATGCAACGGTACGAGGGTTAAGCCGGCTGGCCGGCACAGAGCCTCATACATAGGAGATGGGCCTAATAGAATATACCGGATTTGTTGGCTTGGATATTCACAAAGAACGGATGTCGATCGCGGTGGCGGAGAGCAGACGCTCTGGCGCGGTGGAATACCTCGGTGAGATTTCCAATGATCCCGTTGCGATCGGTAAGCTGTGCGATCGCCTCGGGCGTTCAGGCAAGACGCTGGTATTTTGCTACGAGGCCGGCCCTTGCGGCTATGGCGTTCATCGTCAACTCACCAGCCTCGGCCATCGCTGCGATGTAGTGGCGCCGTCATTGATTCCGACCAAGCCCGGCGATCGCGTGAAGACGAATCGTCGTGACGCCACCATGCTTGCGCGTCTTCACCGCTGTCCCTATCGGAAACTAAATCCGAACATATTGCTGATGCAACCGGCCCAGGATTGACAGTGGCAGAATGCGGCCGACGGTATCTATGGAGCGGGTTACCGGCGAATCCTTATTCAATAAGAGGTGCGTGCGAGTTTGATTGTAGTAGTGTTCGTAAGATCGAAGCAGATGCCGAAGATGCCGCTCACCAAATACGACAACATGGTCAAAGCAGTCCCGTCGGATCGAGCCGATGAGCC
>Ga0208587_1001727_pt1 | contig 11486 bp, 7 predicted proteins | sample NGESurdeep092012_7_FD_184472 | JGI IMG/M metagenome (GOLD analysis project Ga0208587, IMG submission 184472) | Arctic peat soil microbial communities from Barrow, Alaska - NGEE Surface sample 210 deep-092012 (SPAdes) | ecosystem: Environmental > Terrestrial > Soil > Wetlands > Peat ...
GCGAGGACGCCATCATGCGCGCCGCGGCGCTGGGGCCCGGGAACCTCGTGATCCTGTACGGCTCGGCGACCGGGCGCGACGGGATTGGCGGCGCGTCGGTCCTCGCCTCGGCGACATTCGGGGACCAGGATCCCTCGAAACGGCCGGCCGTGCAGGTGGGCGACCCGTTCGCGGAGAAGCTCCTGATCGAGGCGACCCTGGAGATCCTCGCCGCCGGCCTCGCGGAGGGCCTCCAGGACCTTGGCGCGGCCGGCATCACGTGCGGCGTCTCGGAGACCGCGGACCGGGCCGGGACCGGGATTCGCGTGGACCTCGACGCGATCCCGCGCCGGGAGCCGGGCATGGCGCCGTTCGAGGTGCTGATCAGCGAATCGCAGGAGCGGATGGTCGTCATCGCGCGGCCCGAGCGCCTCCCGGAGATCGCCGCGATCTGCGCCCGGTGGGGGATCCCCTGCGCCGTGATCGGCCGCGTGACCGACGACGGCGACATCGCGGTGATCGAAGGCGGCCTGGATACTGACGGACAGCCGAATCCGGGCGCCCGGGAGCTGGCGCGGATGCCGGCGCGGGCGCTCGCCTCGGAGGCGATCGTGTTCGACCGGCTGGCGACTCCGCCCCCGCGCCGCCGGAGGGCGCCCGCGCCGGGGATCCCGGAGACGGCCGGCGATGGCCTCCCGGAGCGCGGCATGGACCCGGGCGCCGTCCTGCTCGGGTTGCTCGGCAGCCCGAACCTCGCCTCGCGGGCGTGGGTGGCGGAGCAGTACGACCGGCACGTCCAGACGAACACGGTCGGCGGGGCGGGCCACGGGGCGGCAGTCCTCCGAGTCAAGGGCACGCGGCGCGCGCTCGTGGCGACGACCGACGGGAACGAGGCCGTCAGCGCGATCGATCCGTACCTGGGCGCCGCGCTCTCCGTGGCCGAGGCCGCCCGAAACGTCTCGATCACGGGCGCCCGGCCGCTGGGCGTCACGAACTGCCTGAACTTCGGCGACCCGACCCGACCGGAGGCGTTCTGGCAGCTTCGGGAGGCCGTCCGGGGGCTCGGCGATGCGTGCCGGGCGCTGGGGCTCCCCGTGACGGGCGGGAACGTCTCGCTCTACAACGAGGCGCCCGGATCGGCGATCGCGCCGACGCCCGAGATCGGCATCGTCGGGCTCCTGGACGACGTGGCGTTGCTCGTCGGGCCGGCGTTCAGCGCGGACGGGGACGTGGCCCTGGTCGCCGGCGCGACGGGGCCGGGGCTGGGCGGGAGCGCGTACGCTGCGCTCGCCGGCCTGGCCGCCGAGGACGACCTCCCGGGCCTCGATCTTGCCGCCGAGGCCGCCGCCCAGGCGTTGATTCGCGATGCGATCGCGATGCGCTTCGTCACGGCGGCCCAGGACGTCAGCGGCGGCGGCCTCGCGGTCGTGCTTGCGGAGATGGCGATCTGGGGTGGCCGGGGCGGCCGCTTCCGGGTTGCCGTCGCGAGCTCGCCGGCCGTCGCGCTCTTCGGCGAGAGCCCGTCGCGCATCGTGCTGACGGTCCGGCCGGCGGACGTGCCCGCCGTTCGCGCCCTCGCATCCCGGCACCGCGTCCCGCTCGCGGAGCTCGGGATCGTTGGCGGGCCGCGGCTCCTCGTCGAGCTGGTTGGGGAGGGCGCAACGGGCGCGGCCGAGGGTCGCGGAGTTGGCGTCGCCGACGCGCTCGAGGTCACGCTGAGCGACCTGCGCCACGCCTGGGAGCACGGGCTTCCTCGCGCGCTCGGCGAGGAGGCCTGACCGATGTGCGGCGTTTTCGGGGTTGTCGCGCCCGGCCAGGAGGCCGCCAGGATCGCGGCGCTCGGCATCTTCGCGCTCCAGCACCGCGGCCAGGAGTCCGCCGGGGTCGCGGTGTCCGACGGCGAGCAGCTGATGCTCTACAAGGACCTCGGGCTGATCGCGCAGGTCCTCGACGACCGGCGCCTGCCGAGCCTTCGCGGCGAGCTTGCGATCGCCCATTGCCGCTACTCGACCACCGGCTCGACGGTCTGGGAGAACGCCCAGCCGACGCTCCGCCTCGGGCCCCGGCGGGCGCTCGCGATCGGGCACAACGGGAACCTCGTCAACACGCGCGAGCTGCTGGCGAAGCTGGCCGGTGGCCGCGCGCGCCTTCCCGCCAGCACCGACACGGAGCTGCTCACTGCGCTCATCGCGGACGAGCCGGCCACGGACACCGTGGATGCGCTCCGGCGCGTCCTGCCGACGACGCGCGGCGCGTACAGCCTGGTCGTCCTCGACGAGCGGCGCGTCCTGGGCGTTCGGGATCCGCATGGATTCCGGCCGCTCGTCCTCGGCCGGCTCGCGCCCCAGGAGCCGCGCGCCATCGGTCTCTGGGACGACCCGGACAACGCGGCGGGCTGGGTGCTGAGCTCGGAGACGGCGGGACTTGATGTCGTCGGCGCCGAGTACGTTCGCGACGTCGAGCCCGGCGAGATCGTCATCCTCGAGGCCGGCAAGGCGCCTGCCTCGGTCCGGTTCGCCCCAGCCACCCCGGCGCTCTGCGTGTTCGAGCTGATCTACTTCGCCCGCCCCGACTCGTACATGGAGGGCGTCAACCTGTACGAGGCGCGCCGGCAGATGGGGATCCAGCTGGCCGGCGAGCAGCCGATCCCGGCCGACCTCGTCATGCCGGTCCCGGAGACGGGCGCACCCGCCGCGGCCGGCTACGCGGAGGCGTCCGGCATCCCGTACCGCGAGGGAATGATCCGCAACCGGTACGCGGGCCGCACGTTCATCCAGCCCTCCCAGGCGATGCGTCAGCGAGGCGTCACCGTGAAGCTCTCGCCGCTTCGCGAGATCGTCCGTGGCCGGCGCCTGGTCGTGGTGGACGATTCGATTGTCCGCGGGACCACGACACGCTCGATCGTCGAGCTGCTCCGCCGGGCCGGCGCCGAGGAGATCCACGTCCGGATCAGCGCGCCACCCATCTACCATCCCTGCTTCTACGGGATCGACACCCAGATCGAGACGGAGCTGATCGCCGCGACCCACTCCGTCGAGGAGATCCGGGCGTTCATCGGGGCCGACTCACTGGGCTACCTTTCCATCCGCGGCGTTCTCGCCGCGCTCGACCTGCCGTACGACCGGTTCTGCTTCGCCTGTTTCGATGGCAAGTACCCGGAGCCGGTCCCGTACGACGCCGCGAGCCGCAAGTTCGCGCTGGAGGAGGGTGTCGGGGCCCGTGGCTGAAGCGACGAGAGGCCACGCTCCGCGGGACCGGACGGCCGGCGGCGGGACCCGGGTCGACGCCGGAACCCCGGCCGGCGCCGGCCCCGCGCCCTCGGGTGCGCGGGAGCACGCCGCCCGCGACGCATACCGCGCCGCGGGCGTGGACGTGGACGCCGGCGAGCGAGCGGTTGCCCTCATGCGCGAAGCAGTTGCCTCGACGCGCCGGCCCGAGGTGGTGGGTGGTCTGGGCGGCTTCGCCGGCGCGATCGAGATCCCCGCCGGCTACCGGCGTCCGCTCCTCGTCGCTTCAACGGACGGGGTCGGGACGAAGACCGCCCTGGCACGGGCGGCAGACCGGCTGGGCGGCCTCGGGATCGACCTCGTGGCGATGTGCGCCGACGACGTGGTCTGCACTGGCGCCGAGCCGCTCTTCCTGCTCGACTACGTGGCGGTTGGCCGGCTGGTGCCCGAGGAGGTTGCCGCGGTCGTGTCCGGGGTCGCGTCCGGCTGCCGAACGGCGGGCTGCGCGCTTCTCGGCGGCGAGACGGCCGAGCACCCGGGAACGATGGCGCCCGCCGACCTGGACCTCGCGGCGACGTGCGTCGGCGTCGTCGAACGCGACGAGGTCATCGACGGGTCGGCGGTCGGGGCCGGTGACGTGCTCGTCGGGCTCGCATCGTCCGGGCTCCACAGCAACGGCTTCTCGCTCGTGCGACGGCTCGTGGCGGAGGCGGGGCTGCACCTCGACGCGCCGTACGCCGGCATCCTGGCGGCCCACGCAGCCGGCGTCGCGTCCGAGCCGGACCATGCGGGTGCATGCCTCGGCGACGTCCTCCTGACCCCGACCCGGATCTATGCGCGTGCGGTGCTCGCGATGCGGGCCTCCGTCCGGGCCGCCGGCACGGACATTCACGGGATCGCCCACGTCACCGGCGGGGGACTTCCGGGGGCCGTTCCGCGGATCGTGCCGGACGGGCTCGCGGCGCGGATCCACCCGGCGGCGTGGCCGATGCCGTCGGTGATGCAGCTGCTCGGGACGCTCGGCGGCCTCGGCGACGCCGAGCTCCGCGCGACGTTCAACGGGGGCCTCGGGATGGTCGTTGCGGTGCCGGTCGGCGGGGTGGACGCGGCGCTCGCCGCCGCGGCGGATGCCGGAATCGCGGCATACATCGCCGGGGAAATCGTGCCGGCCGCGGACCTTGGCGGCGCGCGCTACGTGGAGGTGGAGCGGTGAGCAACCGGATCGCGGTCGGTGTCTCCGGGAGCGGGAGCAACCTCCGGGCCCTCCAGGCGCGGATCGCGCGCGACGCCCTCCCGGCCCGGATCGTGCTCGTCTTCGCGGACCGCGCGTGCCCGGCCCTCGACTGGGCGGCTGAGGAAGGCCTCGACACCGCGCTCATCGAGGACCTCGGCGCCCGGAGCCTTGACCTTCGCGCCCTCGCGGACTGGAACCTGACGGAGACGCTGAAGGCGATGGAGGTCGACGCGGTCGTCCTGGCCGGCTTCATGCGCCTCGTCGGTCCGATCCTCCTGGACGCCTTCCCGGGCCGCGTCCTCAACGTGCATCCCTCGCTCCTGCCGAGCTTCCCCGGGGCCCACGCGGTCCGCGACGCACTGGCGGCCGGAGCCGCGGTGACCGGGGTCACGGTGCATCTCGTCGATCCGACGCTCGACGGGGGCCCGATCGTCCTTGCCGAGGCGGTCGACGTCCGACCCGGCGATGACGAGGCCGCGCTCCTCGAGCGGCTCCATGCCGTCGAGCACCGGCTCCTGCCGCGCGCGGTTGCGCTCCTGCTCGGCGGCGCGCTTGCGGTGGACGAGCGGCGGGTCACGATCGATCCGGCACGCGCCCAGGCGGCCGTCCCTCATCCGCGCCGTGCGCTCCTCTCCGTCTCGAACAAGGCGGGACTCGCGGACCTCGGCGCGGGGCTCATCGCGCGGGGCTTCGAGCTGGTCAGCACCGGCGGGACCGCGCGGGCGCTCCGCGACGCCGGCCTGACGGTCACGGACGTCGCCGCGGTCACCGGCTTCCCGGAGATGCTCGACGGGCGGGTGAAGACCCTCCATCCGCGGATCCATGCGGGGATCCTCGCCGATCGCCGGAATCCCGACCACCGCGCCCAGCTGGCGGCCGCGGCGATCGAGCCCTTCGAGCTCGTCGTCGTGAACCTCTACCTGTTCGGCACCGCCGCGGAGCGAGCGGCCCGCGGCGAGCTGGACCTCGACGGCCTGGTCGAGGAGATCGACATCGGCGGCCCGTCGATGGTCCGGGCGGCGGCCAAGAACGCGGGGAACGTGGCGATCGTGACGTCACCGGCGCGCTACCCGGCGATCCTCGACGCGCTGGACGAGCACGGCGGCATTCCGCTCGACCTGCGGGCCGCGCTCGCGGTCGAGGCCTTCCGGCACACGGCGGCCTACGACGCGCGGATCGCGGAGGTCCTGCCCTGCGAGCTCGATCGGGCGGGGGTCGCGCTGCCCGACGAGCCCGGCCTCCCTCGGAGCCTCGACCCGTTCCCGGCAACGCTGGTCATCGGCCTCGAGAAGGTGGAGACGCTTCGCTACGGCGAGAACCCGCACCAGCCCGCGGCGCGGTACCGGCGACCCGGTGGGACCGGCGCCGACGGGCCGTTCGCGACGGGCGAGGCACCCCTCCAGGGCAAGCCGCTCAGCTACAACAACATTCTCGACGCTTCCGCGGCGTCGGCGCTCGGGCGCGTGCTCCGTGGGTTCGCCTGCGTGATCGTCAAGCACACGAACCCGTGCGGCGCGGCGGAGCGGGCGAGCCTTGCCGCAGCCTGGGACGACGCGCTCGCCGCCGATCCGGTCAGTGCCTTCGGCGGTGTCGTGGCGCTGACTCGGGAGGTGGACGGGGAGGTCGCCGAGCGACTGGCCGGCATTTTCCTGGAGATCGTCGTCGCGCCCGGGTTCGACGCCGATGCGCGAGCCGTCCTGGCCCGGCGGCCCAACCTGCGCCTCGTGGTCGATCGGCGGCTGGGGGAGGCGGGGGATCCCGCGTCGCCGGACCGGTGCGGCGCATTCCGGACCGCCGGCGGAGCGGTCCTCGTGACGGCGCCGGACACGATCCCCGACGATCCAGCCGGGTGGGGCTGTGTCACCCGGCGCGTCCCCACCGACGCGGAGCGGACGGACCTGGACCTTGCCTGGCGCCTGGTCCGGGGCGTCACGAGCAACGCCATCGTCCTCGTCCGGGACGGGAGGCTCATCGGCCTCGGCTCGGGTCAGACCAGCCGGGTGGATGCGGCCCGCCAGGCCGTGGCGAAAGCGACGGCGATGCTCGGACCGGAGCGGCTCGCCGGTGCCGCCTGCGCCTCCGATGCCTTCTATCCATTCCCGGACGCGGTCGAGGCGTGCCTCGCGGCGGGCGTCACCGCGTTCGTCCAGCCGGGCGGCTCGGTCCGCGACGCGGAGGTCACTGCCGTCGCGGACGCTGCGGGCGCAGCGATGCTCGTGACGGGGACTCGGCACTTCCGGCACTGAGAACCCGAGAGGGTCATCGCCGCGGCGCCGAACCCGTCGGCCCTGCTACGATCGGCCGGCCATGCGCGACCGACTCGACCGCTTCTACCTGACCACGGCGATCGCCTACGCGAACAACCGGCCCGGCCTCCACACCCTCTACGAGGTGATCGGGGCCGACACGCTGGCGCGCTGGTACCGGATGTGCGGGGTCCCGACGCGCTTCCTGACCGGAACGGACGAGCACAGCGTCAACATCGCGATGCGGGCCGCCGAGGAAGAACGCTCGCCGCGTGACTTCGTCGACGAGCAGGTCGCGCGCTTCCGGGCGGCCGAGGACGCCCTCCTCATCAGCCCGGATCGGTTCATCCGGACGACGGACCCGGACCACGTGCGCGCCGCGCAGGAGATGGTTCGCCGCGCCCACGCGAACGGCGACATCTACCTTGGCATGTACGAGGGCTGGTACTGCCCGAACGAGGGGTTCCGGAACGCCACCGACGTCCTCGAGACGGCCTCGGGCACGATCTGCCCGAACCACCCCGACGTCCCGCTCCAGTGGCTCACCGAGCGGAACTGGTTCTTCCGGCTCTCGGCATACCAGGCGCGCCTCGAGCGCTGGTTCGAGGAGCATCCCGACTTCGTGCAGCCCGACCACCGGCGCAACGAGATGCTGGGCTTCATCCGCGGTGGCCTGGAGGACTTCTCCATCAGCCGGCCGGATTCGGGGTGGGGGATCCCGTTCCCGATCCTCCCCGACGGGCGCAGCGCGCAGCTCGCCGACGGCTCCTGGGACCCCGCCGGCGGCACGATCTACGTCTGGTACGACGCGCTGATCAACTACATCACCGGCGCCGGGTTCCCCGATGATCCGGCGATGTTCGCGCGCTGGTGGCCGGCCGATCTCCACGTGATCGGCAAGGACATCGCGCGCTTCCACACGATTTTCTGGCCGGCGATGCTGTGGTCGGCCGGGCTCGAGGTGCCGCGGAAGGTGTGGGTCCACGGCTGGCTCCTTGCCCAGGGCGAGCGGATGAGCAAGAGCCGCGGCAACTTTCTGGACCCGATCGACTTCGTGACGGCGTTCGGGAGCGACGGCGCGCGCTACGTCGCGCTCCGCGAAGCCGGCTTCGACCGTGACAGCGACGTCTCGTGGGACGCGTTCACGCGCCGCTACAACGCGGACCTCGCGAACGACTTCGGCAACTTCGTCAACCGGACCGTCTCGATGGCGGGCCGATACCTCGGCGGCGAGCGGCCCGCCCCGCGCGAGGCCGCGGAGAGCCAGCTCGGGGCGGCCTGGCCCGCGATCCGCGACTCGTTTGCGGCGAAGCTCGAAGGGTGCCTTCTCCACGAGGCGCTCGCCGCGCTGTGGGAGTTCGTGGGGGCAGGCAACCGGTTGGTGGAGGCGGAGCAGCCCTGGGTGATCGCCAGGGCCGCAACGGCCGGCGAGAACGGCGCCGCAGAGCGGCTGCGTGGGGTCCTGGGCGATCTCGTGGAGGCATGCCGGCTCGTGGCGCTGGCCGTGGCTCCCGTGATGCCGGGCCTCGCGCCCCGCGTGATGGAGCAGCTCGGCTACGCCCACGAGTACGCCGCGGACGGGAACGGCGGGCCGCCGCTCCTGGCCGAGCTTCGGTGGGGAGCGCACGCCGGCGAGGCCGGCAGGCTGGCGGCGCCGGTCCCGCTCTTCCCCCGCCTGGAGGTCGAGGTCGCAGAGGTCGAGGCCGCCGAGCCCGGCTGACCATGCGCCTCGTCGACACGCACTGCCACCTCCAGGCGGAGCCGTTCACCGGCGACATCGCGGAGGTCATCGCGGCCGCAGAGCTCGCCGGCGTCGAGCGGCTCCTCGTGCCCGGCTGGGACGAGGCGTCGTCCATCGCGGCGCTTGCGCTCAGCGACCGCTTCCCGAACCTGGCGGGCGTCGCGGTCGGGGTCCATCCGCACGCCGCCGCGGAGGCCGATGCCGCCGCGTGGGAGCGGATCTCGGCGCTCGCGACGGATCCGCGGGTCGTCGCGATCGGCGAGACGGGGCTCGACTTCGACCGGATGTTCTCGCCACCCGGAGCGCAGCTCGCGAACCTGCGGCGGAACCTCGCGCTCGCGCTCTCGCTCGGGAAGCCGGCCATCCTCCACTGCCGTTCGAAGGCCGGCGCGCGGGACGCCCAGGACGCGCTGATCGGCGAGCTCCGAGCGGCCGGCTTCGGGACCCGCACCGCGAGCGCCGCGTTCGGGGAGCGGCCGCCGGCCGTCCTCCACTCGGTGTCCGGCCCGGTCGACTACGTCGAGGCGGCACTCGGGCTCGGATGCGCGGTGAGCATCTCGGGCCTCGCGTTCCGGCGCGGGGAAGAAGCTACCGCCGAGAGTGTCCGCCTCGTCCCGCCGGACCGCATCCTGGTCGAGACCGACGCGCCCTATCTCTCGCCGCCCGGGGCGCCGCGGCGACGTAACGAGCCGGAATGGGTGCGGGTCACCGCGGGCTGGGTCGCCGAACGGCGGGGCGAGGACCCGGACGAGCTGGGGAACAGGCTGGTCGCGAATCACGACCGGATGTTCGCGCGCGCGGCCGCGTCCGCCGTCACGTGAGCGGGGTGGGCACGCCTCCGTGGGCACGCGATCGCCCGCCGGGCCCGCTCAGCCGAGGCGCCGCCAGCGGAGCGTCATCGACGCGATCAGCGGCCGGCCAGGCTCGACGAGCGTGAAGGGGCCCGTGTTCAGTCCGTTCGGCGGTCCCGTCTGGGGCTCCACGCAGACGCCCTCGGCGTGCTCGGTGTAGACGACCCAATACGCGGCGTCGCTCTCGAGCGCAATCTCGAGGGCGCCCGGCCAGCGCACCACGGGCGGTGTCGACACGCCGACGAAGCAGTCATCCCACGGTCCCGGCGGAACGGGCACAACCTCCCCGGTCGGAAGGTAGTCGTCGCCGCGAAAGAGCATCCCGCCCGCGTGCAGGTCGATCTCCACCTGGCCGCCCGCGGCGCCCGCGGGCCCGCGGAGCGTGCGCGGGAACCACGGGTGCCAGCCCGCGATGGCTGGGAAGGGCCGCTTGTCGGCGTGGACCTCCAGCGTGGCGGTGAGTGACTCCACGGCAAGGGCCACGCGGTGCACCGCCCGACCTCCGAACGGCCACGAGCCGCCGAGCGGCGCCTCGAGGACGGCGGCGGCATCGCCGGCCGGGAGGTCCGTCTCCCAGGCCGCCTCGATCAGAGTCCCGTGGATGGCGTGGGGTGGGAGCAGGCGGGTTGGCAGGGCGTGCACAGCCCCATCCCAGCGCAGGAGCCCGTCACGCAGCCGACCGGCCCACGGGACCATCGGGTAGGCGCCCCACGCCATCGGTCCATCCCCATGGGTGATCAGCAGGTCCAGGCCGTCGACGCGGATCGCCGCGATCCGGCCACCAGCTGCCGGGTCCAGGACGGCTTCGGCCGGACCGGCCCGAAGGACCACGCGAGGGCGTCTGACGTTCATGCACAGAGCCTAGCGTGCGGCCATGCTCGCCGTTCTGCCGGCCGACCCATCCGTGCCTCAGGCCGCGCTCTCCGCGACGACCACGCGCCGCCGTCTCCCGGCGCCCGTCCCAAGCGGGCCCGCGCATCAAGCCAGCCCCGCCGTGCTCATGCGCAGCCTGCGCAGCTCACGCGCATGCTCGCATCGCCGTGGTGGCCGGCGATCATGGTCCCTCCGGCGGTCAGTGCCGGCCCCGCCGGACGTACCGGACAAGGACGCCCGCTTGACACGGCCGACCTCCTCCGGTAGATTGTTGGCACTCTCACAGCGAGAGTGCCAGCAATGGTGCACAGCCACCGTCGCGACCCCACCAACTCGCGGTCGCGGCCCGGGACGTCGCTGCAGAGATTCGCGCGGAAGTCCGCGCATTGGTCCATGAAGGGGGCCCGCCGGAACACCGGCGGATGCACCACCGCATTGCACAGGAGGGTCACCCGTTGGCCACCGCATCCAAGACGACGAAGCTCCGACCGCTCGGGGATCGGGTCGTCATCAAGCCATCGCCGCGCGAAGAGGTCACGAAGAGCGGGATCGTCCTGCCGGACACCGCGAAGGAGAAGCCCCAGGAAGGGTCGGCCCTCGCGGTCGGGCCGGGCCGGATCCTCGAGGACGGGTCGCGCGAGAAGATGGATGTCGCCGTCGGCGACAAGATCCTGTACGCGAAGTACGCCGGCACCGAGTTCAAGGTCGACGGCGAGGACGTGCTCATCGTGAGCCAGAAAGACATTCTCGCGATCGTCGAGGGCTGACGGGCACCGCCCGTAACGTCCCGAGTTCGCCCGTCATCCCAGGAGGAATCTGAATCCGTGGCTAAGCAGGTCATTTTCGACGACAACGCGCGTCGTTCCCTCAAGCGCGGCATCGACCGCCTCGCTGAGGCCGTCAGGGTGACGATCGGCCCCAAGGGCCGCAACGTCGTCCTCGACAAGAAGTTCGGCTCGCCCACCATCACCAACGACGGCGTGACGATCGCGCGCGACATCGAGCTCGAGGACCCCTTCGAGAACATGGGTGCGCAGCTCCTCAAGGAGGTTGCCACCAAGACCGACGATGTCGCGGGCGACGGCACGACCACCGCGGTTGTCCTGGGCCAGGCGCTCGTCAGCGAGGGCCTTCGCAACGTCACCGCCGGGGCGAACCCGATGGTCCTCAAGCACGGCATCGAGCGCGCCGTCGAGGTCATCGTCGCCGAGATCAAGGCCTCCGCCCGGCCGGTCAACTCGCGCGAGCAGATCGCGGCCGTGGCGGCCATCTCCGCCGCGGATCCCGAGGTCGGCGAGATCATCGCCGAGGTGATGGACAAGGTCGGCAAGGACG
>Ga0208587_1001730_pt1 | contig 11469 bp, 9 predicted proteins | sample NGESurdeep092012_7_FD_184472 | JGI IMG/M metagenome (GOLD analysis project Ga0208587, IMG submission 184472) | Arctic peat soil microbial communities from Barrow, Alaska - NGEE Surface sample 210 deep-092012 (SPAdes) | ecosystem: Environmental > Terrestrial > Soil > Wetlands > Peat ...
CAAATAGGCATCGCCCGAATGCGGCGCCCGCAGCGGCAGCAGGAACGAGACGACGAGCTCTCCGCTGGCGAGCGTAGTCTTGCCCGGACCCGCGACAAACTCCTCGATGAGCGCCTCGCGCCTGCCTTGCGCGCCGACGATACAGACCACGGCGCCGGCTGCGATCAAGGCGGGGACACTGTCCGCGGCCGGCGACGCATTGCACAGATTACCACCCATGGTGGCGCGTCCCTTCACCTGGATCGAACCGATCAGCCTGACCCCGTCGACGATGCCAGGCCATGCCTGCGCGAACGCCTCGTTCTCGATCAGCTCCATGCAAGTGACGGCCGCGCCGACGCGATAGCCGCCCGTTTCGGCGACTATAGACCTCATCTCGGGGATGGCCTTGATGTCGACCAGCAGCTCGGGTTCGGCACGGCCCGAACGCATCTGGATCAGCAGGTCCGTGCCGCCCGCCAGCACCCTCGCCTGGCCATTCGCGCCGGAGAGCAGCGCGATCGCCTGCTCCAGCGTCTTTGGCGCTTCGTAGCGCATTTCGTTTGTCTCCCTTTTCCTAAACCGGCCTAGCCGGTACCAAACAGGCTCGCTCGCTTAGGCATCCCTCATCTCCGGATTTTATGTTTTGCAAGCTTGCACAACACAAAATCGGGAGACCTATGAAAACCCAAAAGAATCGAGATTCTTCGCCAATTATGTCAACACTTGATTCGTACGTGACCAATTATCGTACAGCAACTTGCCCCGACATCGGCGATATTGTCACACATGAATATGATTTTGATCGCACTGCCTCAGGCCATGCGCTTGGAGCAACGCCCGCTACGCCGCCGATTTCTCAGGCAAACAAGGCCTCGAAGCCATCGAACGGCTCGAAACGTTCGTTGCGGTAGACGAGAAACGAAGGTCCCGGGAGCGCGCGCTCGACCACCGGGTGCCGCGCGTCGCCCGGAAATGCGATGGCGCGCCCTTGCTCGTGCGTGAATGGTTCGGGCTGGATCACCGGCGGCCGGCGACCGCGCGCAGCGGCGAGCACATCGGCCAGATGCGGGTGGCGTGCAAGCGCGGCCATACTCATGATTTGCGCCGGCGCCAAGTTGATCTCCCCGGCCCAGTATTGCTCGAGCACGACGCGCGGGCGCAGCCAGAAACTCCCGGTGGCTTCGTGATTGTCGTGCCGCGCCTCCTGGTCGTTCGGCACCGCCGCCACGAAAAAGCGCGCGTCGAAACGCTTATTGAACATCGCCGGCACGCGTGGCGTGATCCAGCGCGACCAAGGGACGACGTTGCTCCAATCGAGCCGCAGTTCGAGCCGCGCGAGGATCTCGCCGAAGTAAAGGCCTTCGCGCGCCCGCGTTTGGGCACTTTCCACGTGCCGCGCGCGAGCCCCCGCGGCCAGCAGTACGCCCGCCTCCTCGAATGTCTCACGGCAAGCGGCAACGAAGAACCCCGCCGCCGTCGCCGTATCGAGTTCCGGTTCGCCCAGCGCGGCATGCAGACCTTCGAGCGGCGCGCTCAGCTGTTGCAGCACACCGGGATCGGCGTCGGCCCGATCTACCTTGCCCCCCGGAAAAACGTAGGCTCCACCGAGCACGTCCGAAAGTCCGTGGCGCTTGACCATGAATACTTCCATACCGTCGGCCGCGTCGCGCAACAGCACCACAGTTGCGGCCGCGCGTGGTGGCGTCGCCACCGGTTGATCATTGAGTTCCACTTTTATGCTCAGACCCTTCAGCGCGATGAAGAAACAACTAAAACACGGGTGCTGTCAAATTACCACCGATATAACCCCGGTGCATTGATTATTGATCTTTCCGAAATACGCGACACCGTTCGTCAAGCTATTGTCATTCCGAGCGCAGCGAGGAATCTGCTGTTTTCCCATCCAAAAGCAGATTCCTCGGGCTTTGCCCTCGGAATGACACTATCGAATCAGGTTTGTCACTTGTTACGGAAAGTTCAATAGATGCCGTCGTAAAGCCAGGCGACGCCGTTGTACGCCTGCTCCGGCGTGCGGCCGGCGAGCAATTGCCGGCGCAGGTCGCGCACGGCATCGGCGGCGTGATAAATGTCGCCGTAGAAGCGCGCGGTCATTTGCACGCGGGTGGTGCGCAGATAGCGCTGCTTCTGGTAGGCGAGGAAGGCCGCGGCGAAATCGCCGTTTGCCGCCTGCACCTGATCGGCGAGCACCACCGCGTCCTCGATCGCCATGCACCCGCCCTGGGCCAGGTATTGCAGCATCGGGTGCGCAGCGTCCCCCAGCAGCGTCACGCGGCCACGGCTCCACTGGCTGACCGGATCGCGATCGCATAGCACCCACATTTTCCAGGCGTTGACCATGGCCATGAACTCCAGCACCTCGGGCCGCTGGCCGCGAAAGCGTTCGCGCAGTTCCTCCGGATCGCCGTAGGTGTCCCAGCCCTCCTCGTAGCGGTTGCTGTGGAACACCACCACCAGGTTGTACAGCTCGCCGCGGCGCAAAGGATAGTGCACCAGATGGGTCTTCGGGCCGGCCCAGAGCACCACGTCGTTGCTGCGCAGATGCTGCGGCACCTCGGGCGTGGGGATCACGGCGCGATACGCGATATGGCCGGAGACGCGCGGCTTGCCCTCGGCCAGCATCTGGCCGCGCACCTTCGACCACAGGCCGTCGGCGCCGATCAGCGCCGCGCCTTCGTAGCTCACGCCGCCCTCGCTCCTGACCACTACCCGGTCGCCCAGGTCTTCGAAACCCGTGACCTTGACCGACGCCGACAGGCGCACGCCGGGACTGCGGCGCACCGCATCCAAAATGGCCTGATTCAGGTCCGGGCGATGGATCACGGCATAGGGGTACTTGAACCTGGCGCGAAAGGCATCCCCCAGCGGAATGCGCGTCACTTCCTCGCCGGTGAGACCGTCGCGCATGATGAGATTGTCGGGGAATACGGCGCTCGCGTTGATCGCCTCGGTCAAGCCGAGGAGCTCGAACATGCGGAACACGTTCGGTCCGAGCTGAATGCCGGCGCCGACTTCGCGGAAATCCGCGGATGATTCGAGCACGTGTACGCTGCGCCCCTTGCGCGCGAGCGCCAGCGCGACCGCCAGGCCGCCGATGCCGCCGCCGGCCACGAGTATGGGCAAGTCGGTTTTCGCCATTTTTTTCCTCCCTTTGTTCTAGCGATTATAATCGCCTCGCGCGCTCAGCCTCAACGCGCACTGAAACCATGCAACACGACGTGGAGAAAACATGAAACAGCTTTTGATCGCCCTTTCCATGGCGCTTGCCAGCAGCGTCGGCGTAGCAGCCGAAACCTGGCCCGCAAAACCCGTGCGCATCATCGTGCCCTTCCCGCCCGGCAGCTCGCCCGACCTCATCGCGCGCATGCTGGCGGACAAGCTCGCGCAGGCGCTGGGGCAGCCGGTGATCGTCGAGAACAAGCCGGGCGCGGGCGGCAACCTCGGCACCGGCCTGGTTGCCAAAGCGGAGCCGGACGGCTACACCCTGGGCCTGTCGATTCCCGGACCGCTGGCGGTAAATACCGTGCTGTACAAAAAAATGGAATACGACCCGTTCAAGGAGCTTGCGCCCATCACCCTGGTCGCGCTGAGCCCCAACGTGCTCGTCGTCGATCCCAAGCTGGGCGTGAACACGGTGAAAGAGTTCATCGACTACGTCAAGGCGCGGCCGGGCAAGCTCAACTACGGCTCGGTCGGCAACGGCAGTGCCTCGCATCTCACCATGGAGTTGCTGAAAATGCGCTCGGGCATGGACATCGTGCACGTGCCCTATCCGGGCAGCCCGCAGGTCAACACTGCCATCGTCTCCGGCCAGATACAGGCCGGCTTCGTCGTGCCCGCCACGGCAATGGCGCTGGCGCAGGCCGGTCGCCTCGAAGCGCTTGCGGTCACCAGCAGCGTGAGAAGCGTGGTGGTGCCCGAGCTGCCCACCGTAGCCGAAGCCGGCTTTCCCGGCTTCGAGTCGAGCGCATGGATCGGCATGGTCGCGCCGGCCAAGACACCCAAGCCGATCATCGACCGCCTGTCGCGCGAGCTGGTGGCGATCGTTCGCAGCCAGGAAGTGCGCGAGAAAATGCTGAGAATCTACTTCCAGCCGGTCGGCACCGCGCCCGAGGGCTTATCCAACCTGATGCGCTCCGAGCGCGACCGCTGGGCCAAGGTGATCAAGCAAAGCGGGGCGAGCGCCGATTGAGTGGACGTAACCTCACAATCTTTAACTTTATTTGTCCGTTACTCAAGCGCCGCCTGGCTTAGCGACACGATAACGTGCCGAATTTGACAACAAGCCTAGCCCGGCACCACCGCTTCGGCACCACGGCACGACAGGCTGCTCATCGGGCCGAATTCGATCAGGGCCACGCCCTTGGTGCGCTTGGCGAACTCGCGCTTGAGGATTTTGTAGATGTCGAGGTCGAACACCGGCCGGCCGCGGACTTCGAACTTGTCGTAGATCTCGGCCTCGGTGCGCGCCGTGCCGAGGAAGCACCAGCGCTCGAACAGGTGCACCTCGCTCTTCTCGCCCGAGCGCTCGCGCAGGCCGATCGCGCCCTTGTACGGCCATTGCGCGAGTCTGAGCGACTGCAGCGCCTGCATCAGCCGCAGGTTGTGGGTAGCAGTGCTTTCCTTGCCGCAGCAGGCGCCGCGGCAGCGCTTCAGTTGATGCGAGAAGCAGGCCGCGCCGGCCTTGCGCGCCGGCTCCAGGCCGAGCAGCACCGGGCACAAGCCGTGCGCTTCGGCGATGCCGGTGAGCGCGGCCAGCGCCGCGTGTTTCGCGCGGAAGGTGCCGTACAGATGTTCCAGCCGCAGCGCTTCGACATCGCCCGCCGTCACCAGCCGCAACGGCGCGCGGCTCTCGAGCGCGCCGTCCCATTCCCAGGAGTAGAAATTGGCGACGCGGCGCTCGCGCCGGTTGTGCAGCGGCAGCAGTTCCTTGATCAGGCGCGATTGGTTCAGCAGCGCGCCCAGCTCGCCCGCGGTCTCGATCCACTCGACGCGCGTCACCTGCTGCGAGATGCGCATGTCCCTGGCCAGGCGATGGTCGCCCGCGAAATGCGAGCGCACCCGCGCGTGCAGGTCGACGCTCTTGCCGACGTAGAGCGGCGCGCCCTGCTCGTCGTAGAACAGATACACCCCCGGCGCCTCGGGAATCGTCTCCAGCACCTCTGCCGACAATCCGGCCGGCAGGCTGGGCGAGTCCATCTGCGCCTGCACCGCGGTGTTAATGCGGGCGGTGTCCACCTGGGCGTAGAGCTTCTGCAGGAACTGCCACAGCACCTCGGCATCGCCGAGCGCCCGGTGGCGCGCGCTGCAGGTGAGGCCGTAGCGCTCGATCAGGCTGTCCAGGTTATGGCGGCGGTGTTCGGGAAAGAGTTTGCGCGAGAGCTTGGCCGTGCACAGCACGCGGGAGCGGTAGGACATGCCAAGACGCGCGAACTCGTTCTTGAGGAAGCCGTAATCGAAGCGGGCGTTGTGAGCGACGAGCAGCTTGCCGGCGAGCCGCTCGAACAGTCCGGGCGCGAGCTGCTCGAACGTGGGCGCATCCTCTACCATCCCGTTGGTGATGCCGGTCAGCGACTGGATGAAGGGCGGAATGCTCTTTTCCGGATTCACGAGCTGGCTCCAGCTGCCCACGAACTCGCCGTTGGCGACCTCGACCAGGCCGATCTCGGTGATGCGCTCGTGCGTCGCAGTCAGGCCGGTGGTTTCGAGGTCGAGGAAGATCAGCGATTGGGGGAGCATGGGCACGGCGGTTCGGGTCAGGGGTGCCATGTTACAGAAAAATTCAATCGACCCCGTTATTCTCTGGGGGTCTAACTATGCGGAGCGATCAATTGGTAACCGCAACGCCGCCCATTTCCAGCAGCAGCACCGCTTCTCCATCCTTCGGCGCCGGTCCGAGGCGATGCCGCAGGGGACGCCCCGCGGCTAGGGGATCCTCAGCCGAAAACAAGACATCGGCGACCGCGCCATGTCCCGGCACGCGCAGGTCCTTGTTCTCCCAGTCGGCGTGATAGCAGAAAATGACCAGGGTTTCGCCGTTTGGAAGCGCGGCGCAGCGCACCAGGGTCCGGTCCTGCATGATATCGAGGACGCCGCGAATCCCCTGCTCGGGTTCCGCCGCGAAAGCGAATTCCACGTAGGTCGCGCCGCAGGCCGGCGCGGCATCGAGCCAGAGGATCTCGCCGTCATCTTCCACCGTCGGCCGGGACAGGTAGTCGGTCGGAAACGCGATCCAGGCCACGCGCGAAGCCCTGCCGCTGCCGCGCGGAGGCGTAGCGGCGCGGCGCCACCTGAAGCCGGCGCGATCGCGTAGCGCTGCCGGCGCCCCGCCCGCGCCGGTCTGCGCGCTGCGGCACAGGCCGGATTTATTGAAGCTGTATTTCTCGACGCTCGCAATCGAGCTGGTCCCGAAGTGGAAATCGCCGAGGCGCGTGGTCGATGCGCGCCAGATGTCCGACACATAGCCGTCGGGTCGTTTCACGCCAAAGCTGAGATCGAGCAGAACGTTGGGCATGGCCGCTGACAGGGTGTTGAAAAAGGGGGCACGCCCCCTTTTATATCCCCCATTTGAGAGGCTGCTGAAAATCGCTTCCCTCTGAGACGGTATTGCCTACACGCATAATGTTCGGCCCGGGAAGCGATTTTCAACAGCCTAGTAACGAATTATCGATCTATTTTCCGAAAAAGCAAAACCCGGCCTCGCACTTGTGCATGCGATTGCGACCTAGTCTTCGAATTTCAGGATCCCCGGGGCGCCGATGGCGGCGTCACCTCCCGCAAGGCCGTGCACGCCGGCACCGAGCAGGCGTATCGGCCGGCGCCCGGCATCGGTGCGCTCGAGCAGCGTCAGGGCGCGCGCCGCGATCTCGCCCGGGTCGCGCGTGGGCGCCGCGGCGGTGTGGCTGCGCGTGACGGTGGCGAAATTGGCGAAGCGGACCTTGATCGTCACCGTGCGCGCGAGCAATCCCTTGCGCGCCAGCCATTCTGCAGTCTGGCGCGCCATGCGCTCGATCTCTGCGCGAATCGCGTCGAGATCGAGGAGATCTTCGTTGTAGGTGTTCTCGCTGCTAGAGGATTTTGACGGCCGGTCCGGCACCACCGGCCGGGGGTCATCGCCAAGGGCCAGCCGCCGCAGCGCATCGGCCAGGCCGCCGACCGCGCGCCGCAGCAAATCCGGATCGGCCGCGCGCACCTCGACCAGGCGCTGGATGCCGATTTTGCGCAGCTTCCCCGCCGTTACCGGCCCGACGCCCCATAGCGCGTCGACGGGCAGTTGCTGCAGGAAAGCCTCGACCCGGCCGGGCGAGATCACCGTCAGCCCGTCGGGCTTTTGCCATCCGGACGCGATCTTGGCCAGGAACTTGTTGGGCGCGACGCCTGCCGAGGCCGTCAACCGCGTCTCCTCGAGGATGCGCTGTTTCAGCCGCTTTGCCACCGGCGTGGCCAGGGGTTCGCCCCAGCGGTTGTCGGTGACGTCCAGGTAGGCTTCGTCGAGCGACAGCGGCTCGACCAAGGGCGTGCATGAACGGAAGATTTCGAGTATGCGCTGCGAGGCGGCGCGGTAGCGCGGGAAATCGGGCCGGACGATCACGAGGTCCGGACACAGGCGCACTGCCCGCGCCATGGGCATCGCCGAGCGCACCCCGAACGCCCGCGCTTCGTAGCTGGATGCCGCCACCACCCCGCGCGCGCCGGGCTGGCCGCCGACGGCCACCGGCTTGCCGCGCAACGATGGGTCGTCGCGCTGCTCGACCGACGCATAGAATGCGTCCATGTCCACATGGATGATACGGCGAAGGTCCGCTGTCACCGGATAGGCCTCGGCTCACCTGCCGTGCGCGCGAGATCAGTCACGGGGAGGAGGCCATTTCAGAATGGCCGAATTGGCCGGTGATCTAAGGGAGCATGAGGGGATATATCCCCTCATGCTGAAATGAACGCTAAATTTCAATTGCGCGTTTGTCCAGGAACCGGGAAGCAAAACGCATGAAATGGTACGCGTCCGCGAAATTGCTTACCAGCCCGAACGAAATTCTGACCGCCCCGGTGCTCTTGTCGTCGATGCATTGACGGAAATCATCAAGCGTCAGGCCGCTTGGGGTTCCGGAGAAGCACGCGCTCAACTCTTCCTCGGACATTCCCAGCGCCACTTCGCCGCCGCCCGGGTTGCAGAAGCAGCCGGTTCGCAATGAGATCTTCATGTCGTTTGCTCGATCCTCTACTGTCCGATGGTCGATGAAGCGGCCGTCCATATCGAAAAAGTTGAATGCGACCGTGCCACCGCGCGCCTCTGTCGTGAGCGGTCCGTAAATTCGAACCAGCGCCAGGCCGTTGTCGTGCCGGAGCGCGCCCAACTGCTCGAGCAGCCAGCCGGTCAAGGATTCAACGCGGGAGTGAATGACCGCGTAGCCGATCTTGGCTATGTGATTCAATCCGATCTCGATAGCCGGAGCGGAGAGATAGTCCGGCGTTCCGTCCTCAAACGCCTCGGGGCCGTGGTGCAGGTAATGGCGGTCGCCTCTGACCGACGCCACCGTGATCGTTCCCCCTGAAAACCACGGTCTGCGCAGCTTCGAAACCACGGCTTTGCGCGCGATCAGACATCCGGTTCCGGTCGGATACCCAAACATCTTGTAGAAAGAGACGCAAACGAAGTCCGGCTTTGCCTGCCTCAAGTCCAGCATATTGGTGGGTACATATGCGGCCGCGTCCAGCAGAACGTCCCATCCGTGCGCATGCGCGAACTCGATCCAATCAAGAGAATGCTGTACGCCGGAAAAATTGGATTGCGCGGGGTAGGCAAACAACTTGTGGGACGCTACTGCGGACGAGCTGAGGTATGCCGAGAGCATGTCCCGGTCCAAGCGCATATCGGGTAGCACGAGCGGGGTATAGGTGACCGCAGTCCGTGAAGCGCGCGCGAACTCGCGAATGCCGTTTACCGAGTTATGGTTGTCGAACGCGAGCAGCAGTCGGCTGGCATGGTCGAATGGATACGCTTCGCCCACGAGTTTGAGAGCGCCGGTCGCATTGCGCGTAAATACGACAATATACTCATCCGGGGGCGCTTTGAAGAACTCATGCACTGCGTTGCGCGCGCGTTCAACCAGCAGCGTGGCCAATGCGGACGTGGGGTTCGAGGAGTGCGGGTTCCCGAAGACGTCCGCAAGCAGGAGCTGCATGTGTTCCTGAATCTGCGTGCTGGCGTAGAGACTGCTCCCGGTGTAATCCAGATACAGATGTCCCAGCCGGTCGAGTCGCTCGTAGTGCGCATGCCGCAGCTCATCGACGGATGTCGTTCCCCGGTAGTCCGGGTACTGGTCGAGAAACGCGCGTTCGGCTTCGCCAAGTGAATTCATCATCGTGTCTTGGCTAAATGGATGGAACCGTATGCGGCTGCCGCGGCCGCGCCGATTCGTCTCGCCTCAGGCCACGTCACGCGAATCGCGGTAGCGATAGACGAGCATCATCAACGGAGCGAGCTCGCGCATTATGCCCTGCAGCGGGATGGGGGTCGGTTCGGTGAAGGGCAGTGCAAGCTCCGCATCCGGTGCTCCGCGAACGGCCTTCGCAAGCTCGCGCCCTGCCGCGAGCGCCAGCGCGACCCCGCGGCCGTTACACCCGGCCCACGCATAGGCGTCGCGCCCGAGCCTGTGGAAGCGCGGCGTGTAGTCTGGCGTCATACCGATGTAGCCGTTCCAGACGTAATCGAACGTCACGGCGCCGATCTGCGGAAACAGCCGGACGATCCGCGCCGCGATCATCGCCTTCAAGCGTCGCTCCTCGCCGAACGGAGCGATCAGCGCGCCGCCGGTCACCAGACGGTGGCGCGCATCGTAGCGGCAGAAATACAGGTCGCCGTGCGTGTCGGACATCGCCTGCCGGCCGGGGAGGAGGCTGCGGCGCACTTCGTGCGAGAGCGGCCGCGTTGCCATCTGCCAGGAAATTGCCGGGATGAATTCGCGCGCGATTCGAGGAGCGAGCGACTTCGAGAACTCGCCCGTATAGGCATTGCTCGCGAGCACCAGCGAGCGCGCGGAGACCACACCCGTCGGCGTGTGCACGAGCCAGCGCTCGCCTTCGCGGGCGTAACGCAGGGCGGGCGAGCGCACGTAGATGCGCCCGCCTTTGTCGATCACCGCCTGAGCAAGGCCGCGCGCAAGAGCCAACGGGTTTATATGCCCGCCCGTCGGGTTTGACCAGCCGCCGTGCCAGGCGCCGGAGCCGAGCAGATCACGCATCCTGTCCGCCGAAAGCAGCTCCACCGGAGCGCCCAATCGCGACCATTGCCTGACGCGGCGCTCGGCAATCTTCATGCGGCCCGGCGTGTGCGCCGGCTGGATCCACCCCGTCTGTTCCGCCTCGGCCGCGATACCATGCTCCCGCACCGTGTCGAACAGCAGCGCCGCGCTGTCGCGAATGAGTCCGGCAAAGCGCTCACCTGCCGCCCCGTAGCGTTCGACCAGCTCGTCGGGATCAACGCGCGACAGCGCCGGTATCACCTGGCCATTGTTGCTGCCGGACGCCCCCCATCCAGGCTCCATCGCCTCGACCACGGCTACGTCTTCGCCCGCCTTGCGCAAATGCAAGGCCGTCGAGAGGCCGGTAAAGCCGGCGCCGATTACGATCACATCCGCCTTCAACGCCCCCCGGACGCTCGGCAATGCCGGACCCGACGGCGTGACGGCGGCCCAAAGCGAGCGCGGCCATACGAGCTCATCGGTGTTCATCTGAACGTCCCTGCTCCAAGTTCCAAGTCTGCGCATTAGCGAAAGGGGCTTTCATGGTAGCGGCATGTTCGTTCAACGGCAAATGTTTCGGCGACGGACCTGAACCGGTTCGAGTTTGCGGCCCTCAACTCGCCATTGGACGATGCTACAATGGAACGATTCGTCCATCTGTCGTGGTATCTGGTGCAAGAAGTCGAGCTTGCTCGCACGCGGCGATCATGGCTCGATCGAAGACGGAGTCATTCCCCACATGACCGAAATCGAAGATTTGCGCGCGCAACTCCAAGGAGCCCTGATGAGCCGGGCCATGGTCTATGCCGCGGTCTACGACGAAATTGCCAAGGAGTTCGACGAGGCCAAGGCCGAGGAGATACTGAAGCGCGCAATCTACGCCCGCGGCGCGGCGATCGGAGACAGGTTCAGCGGTCATGCACCGGCCGATTTTGCGGCGCTGCGCGATGCGTTTCTCGACTTCGTTCCCGACCATGGCAGGCTATTTCGGCCCGAAGTGGTTCGCTGCGACGGCGAGGGCCTGGACATCAAGTTTCATGCCTGCCCGCTGAAGGAGGCATGGGAGGAGGCCGGCTTCGCGCCGGAACGAGTCGAGACGCTGTGCCGCATCGCCGGCATCGTCGACCGCGGCACGTTCGAGCAGGCCGGCTTTGCGCTGCAGCCGGACACCTGGAAGGTCGGCGGCGAAGGCTGCTGCTTCTTGCACATCCGCCGCAAAGCCTGAGCC
>Ga0208587_1001735_pt1 | contig 11456 bp, 10 predicted proteins | sample NGESurdeep092012_7_FD_184472 | JGI IMG/M metagenome (GOLD analysis project Ga0208587, IMG submission 184472) | Arctic peat soil microbial communities from Barrow, Alaska - NGEE Surface sample 210 deep-092012 (SPAdes) | ecosystem: Environmental > Terrestrial > Soil > Wetlands > Peat ...
GATCTGCCGGCCCCGCCGGGCCCTTCCCGCTCTAGCGGTGGCCGTCGCTGTGGTCGCCCTCGCGGGCTGCGGCGGCCGCCAAGGCGACCCCGCGACGGCCCAGCCCGGCGCAGCCATGCCATCGCAGCCCCACCCCCGCGAGAGCCTCACGAGCTCCCAGGCGGCGACTGCGTTCGCCTCCTTCACGGCGGCTTTCTATGCAGCCTCCAACGGGCAGGCGTACTACCACACCAGCACTCTCGGGGGGCACGCGGATTTCTGGAAACAGGCCGAGATGATCGAGATGGTCGAGGACGCGTATGCGGCCACCCGTTCACCCAAGTACGAGAGCATGGTGGTGGATCTCCTCGCCGGCGCAGGCCGTCTGTACGGACGCAACTGGCTGAAGCGGACGTGGAACGACGACATCATGTGGATGGTGATCGCCTCGCTGCGCGCCTATCAGATCACCGGGAACAGGCACTACCTGGCCGTCGCCAAGAAGAACTTCGACGGCACCTACGCGCGCGGCTGGAGCAACGACCTGGGCGGAGGACTGTGGTGGAAAACCGACCGCGGGCAGAAGAACGTGACCACCAACTGTCCGGCCGCCATCGCCGCCTGCCTGCTCTACCAGAGCCTGCACGACCCGTCGTATCTACAGAAAGCCATCGGGCTGTACGCGTGGGTGCGGGCCTACTTGTATGACCCGTCGTCCGGCATCGTCCGTGACAGCATCACCGTCGCGCAGCCGAGTTCCGTCCAGCCCACGGTCATGGATCCGACGGTCCTGAGCTACAACCAGGGCACGTTCATAGGGGCGGCGGACCTTCTGCACGAGGCTACCGGCCGGCAGTCGTACTACAACGACGCGCTGAGCACGCTGCGCGCGGCGCGCCGCGACCTCACCACCGCCGGCATCATGCGCAGCGAGAGCCCGGGCGGCAACGTCAACGGCGGCGGTTTCAAGGGGATCTTCTGCCGGTGGGCGCTGAAGTTCACCCGAGACAATCACATCACGTCCTTCGACCCATGGTTCCGGCTCAACGCCGAGACCGCCTGGGCGAACAGGGATGGGCGCGGGCTGATCGGGCAGTTCTGGATCCGTCCCACTCCGAACGGCGTGCTGTTCTCGTTCGACTGCTCGTCCGGGGTGGTGCTGATGGAGGTGATCACCGCGCGGCCGTAGCGTAGACGCGCCACACGAGGGCCGCGCCTACGCCTTCTTCTTGCGCGGCTTCTTCTCTTTGGGCGGCAGGCTCGCGGCGTAGGCCAGCCCTCTGGCCATCCAGCCGCGCAGAGCGTCGCGGTCGGTGAGTAGCGCGTCGGGAAAGACGACGTACTCCTTCATCGGCCGGCCCTCCATGGGCTCGAAGAGGTGGGCGCCGGGCTGCGCCAGCAGCTCGGCGCGGTCCTTCTCGTCGAGGCGCGCGAAGAGGCTCTCCTGGTGGACGGCGGCGAACATGTTGCCTCCGGTCCAGTAGCAGGGACCTCCGAACATGGGCTTGAACTCGACGGGGGCCTGGCTCTCGGGGATCACGTCGTGCAGGAGCTGGACGAGGTCCTCCTGCGGCTTGCGCCATGTCATCGCGACCACTTCAGTCCTTGTGGTGTCGCGGAACCACGAGCACCGGTATCTCGCTGTGGTGCAGCAGTTTGAGCGCCGTGGAGCCCAGGAAGGCGGCGGAGACGGCGCCGTCACCGTGGCTGCCGACGACGATCAGGGCCGCGTCGTGCTCCTTGGCCGTGTCGAGCAGCACCTCGACGGGGCGGCCCTCGGCGACCACCTTCTCGGCCTTCACGCCGGCGGCGGCGAGCTTCTCGGCGGCTTTCTTCACCTGGCCCTCGCCGTAGCTCCGCACAAGCTGCGCGTGATCGTCGAACTCGGCGCTCATCATCAGCGGCGAGTCGGTCATGCCTATCGGCACGTAGCCGATGGAGAACTCGAAGGCGTAGACGACCACGACGGTGGCGTCCGGGAGCGCGCCGGCCAGGTCGATGGTGCGCGCGAGCGCCGTCTGGGAGCAGTCCGAACCGTCGTAGCCGAGTACCAGCGTCGTGGGCATCGCGTCCTCCTTGAGTAGGTCCCTGGGGCAACTATGCTCGCCGGGGGCGGCGGCAAAACGGGGCGGCTACGCCGCCCGCCGCGCCGCCGCCCGCCGCGCCAGCACCCCGCGGCGTGGCGCCGCCACAAAGGCCATCAGGAAGGCGGCCGTGGCGATGAGCACGACGGCCGCTCCAGAGGCCACGTCGAGGTAGTAGCTCACGTACAAGCCGGCGACGCTCGACACGGCGCCGATCGCGGCCGAGACGGCCATCATCGTGGGCAGGCGGCGGGTGAGCAGGTAGGCGGTCGCCGCCGGCGTGACCAGCAGGGCCGCTACGAGACCCACCCCCACCGTCTGCAGGCTGACGACGATGGTCAGCGCCAGCAGGATCAGCATGGCGAAGCGCAGGAGCTCGGGCCGCTTTCCCAACATGTGCGCGAGCACCGGGTCGAACGAGGCCAGCTGGAACTCCTTGAACAGCACCAGCAGCGTGACCAGCACGGCGAGCCCCAGCAGCCCGGTGAGCCAGAGGTCGCCGGCGGTGACGCCCAGCACGTTGCCGAAGAGGATGTGGGTGAGGTCGGTGGCGTACGAGCGCACGGTGCTGATGAGCACCACGCCGAGGGCCAGCGCCGCGGCGAACAGGATGCCGATAGCCGTGTCTTCTTTGACGCCGCCGCGACGCGAGAAGAGGCCGATGCCGACGGCCACCACGAGCGCCGCGACGAGCGCTCCGACGAGCAGGTTCGCGCCCAGCAGATAGGCGATGGCGACCCCGGGGAGGATGGCGTGCGCCAGCGCGTCACCGAGGAAGGCCATGGCGCGCAGCACCACGAAGCAGCCGATCACCGAGCACACCACCCCGACGATGAGCGAGGCGACCAGGGCGCGCTGCATGAACTCGAGCGTGAACGGGTCGGTGAGCCAGGCGATCATCGCGGCCCGGCGTGCGGCTCATGGCTGTGGCGGTGATCCTCGCCGTCGCCCACGTGACCGGGGCAGCACTGGTCGATCACGACCATGCCCTCGAGGAAGAGGGCTTGACCGCCGAACGCCGTGCCGATGTGCTCGGGGGTGAAGACCTCGGGCGGCGGGCCGTAGGCGACCAGCCGCCCGTTCAGGAGGGCCACCAGCTCGAAGCGCTGGGCAGCCGTCTGCATGTCGTGGGTGCTCACGAGCACGGTGATGCGCCGCTCGCGCAGCCGCGCGAGGAGGCCGAGGATCGCCTCCTTGGCGTTCACGTCCACGCCGGTGAAAGGCTCGTCGAGCAGCAGCACGTGCGGCTCCTGGGCGAGCGCTCGGGCGAGGAACACGCGCTGCTGCTGGCCGCCGGACAGCTCGCCGATGGCGCGCCCCGCGAGCTCGGCGATGCCGAGCTCGTCCAGACAGCGCGCCACCACCTCGCGGTCGGCAGCCTGCGGGCGGCGCAGCCAGCCCAGGCGGCCGTAGCGCCCCATCATCACCACGCCGTTCACGGTGACAGGGAAGCTCCAGTCGATCTCCTCGCGCTGGGGCACGTAGGCGATGGGATCCGCCTGGCCGCCGGGCGCGCGGCCGTGCAGGAGCACGCGCCCGCCGCGCAGGGGCAGCAGGCCGACCAGGGCCTTGAAGAGCGTCGACTTGCCGGCTCCGTTGGGCCCCACGATCGCCACCTGGGCGCCGTGCGGCACGTGCATGGTCACGGCGTCGAGGGCCGGCCGGCCGTTGTAGCTCACGGTGGCGTCCTCGATGGCGAGGTAGGACTCGGATGTGCCGTCGCCGGCGATCACTGCTGCAGAGCCTCGACGATCCTCTTTGTGTCGAACTTCATCATGTCGATGTACGTCGGCGCCACGCCGTCGGGCTCCGTGAGCGAGTGGTCGAGCAGGTCGTCGACCACCGTGATGCCGGTCTCGGCGGCGATCTGCTCGGCGAGCTTGGGGTTCTCTTCGATCTCCACGAAGACGGCCTTGGCGCCGCTCTTGCGGATGGCCGCCGTGAGGTCGCCGAGCTGCTTCGCCGTCGGCGTCTCGCCGGTGCCGACGCTCGGGATGACCGTACCCACCACAGAGAAGCCATACTCGTCGGCGTAGTACCCGTGGCTGGCATGGTTCATGACGAGCTTACGGTTCGCCGCCGGGACCGTCGCGACCTGGCTCTTGATCCAGGCGTTCAGCTCGTCGAGCCGTTTGGTGTAAGCGGCCGCGTTGGCCTCGTAGGCCGCAGCCCCGGCCGGGTCTGCCTTCTTGAACGCGTCGCGGATGTTGGCCACGTAGGTCTTCACCAGCACCGGGTCGAGCCAGAAGTGGGGATCCGTCTCGGAGCTCCCGAGCGGCGGCTCGCCGGGCTGCGGCGAGCGGCTCTGGAGGCCGGCGGAGGCGTCGACGATCGTCGCCTCGCCGCCGGCGTTCTCGAGCATCTTGAGCAGCGGACCTTCGAGGCCGCCGCCGTTGACGATCACGAGATCGGCGGCGGCCACCTCGCCGAGGTCCTTCGGCGTCGGCTCGAAGGCGTGCGGGTCGGCGCCCGGCGGGATCAGCGTGCGCACGGTGAAGCGGTCGCCGGCCACGTTCTGGGCGATGTCGGCGAGAAAGCTCTCGGCGGCGACGACCTCGAGCGCGCCTCCGTCTGCCGCATCGCCGCCGGCCCCGCACCCGGCGGTTCCGAGCACGGCAGCCACGGCTACGACGGAAAGGACAGAGAAGAGCAGCCATGCGCTCGCGCGCCGTCTCGCGCGGAGCGCCGTCTCGCGCTGTCTCGGGCGGAGCGCCGTCACGCGCCGTCCCCGGCCGTCCGGCGCGCCCGTCCCGTGCACTCGCCGCAGGCCGGGCACTCTCCGCTGAGCTGCAAGAAGTGCTCGGTGATGCGGAAGCCGGTCTGCCGGGCGGCGGCGTCGACGACTGCCTGGATGTCACACTCGGTGAACTCCATCACCTGGCCGCAACGGCTACAGACCACGGTGTGGCCGTGCGCCGCGCCGGTGGGCACGAAGGCTTCGCAGTGGTCGGGCCCGTGCACGCGGCGCAGGGCGCCGATCTCGCTGAGCAACTCCAGGGTGCGATACACGGTCGTGAGGCCCAGTTCGGGGCAGCGCTCGCGGGCGGCGTCGAAGACCTGCACGGGGCTCACGCTCGACGACGCCTCGGCGACCGCGTCGAGCACGGCGCGCCTCTGCCGCGTGAGGCGCAGGCCTCGCGCGGCGAGCGTCCCGGCGATCTGATCGGCGTCGAGCGCCACTGCGAGCCTCCGGTCATCTGAAACTGAAAACCGTTTTCAGTTTCGCGAGAAATGGAGCGTAGCAGGCGCGGGGCAGGTGCGCAACGTGCGCGCGGCGTGTGGGGTGGCGAGCGCGCGCCCGCGCGCGACTAGTCCGACCCGCTACGGAGCCCCCTTCGGGCTCGCGGGCCGCTCAAGAGCGCTTCGCCGATTAGTGCGGCCGCGTGTACGGGCAGGCGGCGATGCAGATGCCGCAGATCTGCGCGTCGTCGTTGTCGAAGAGCGCCATCTGGCGCCGGCAGGCGGCGGCATCGAAGAGCTCGTCGCGAGCCATGCCGGCGCGCCACTGCACGTCGCGCCCGCAGCTGGCGGGGCAGGCGTCGACGCAGGCGCGGCAGTCGCCGCAACGGCCCTCGGCGATGGCGTCGCCGACGGGCAGGTCCAGGTCGGTGAACACGGTGGCCAGGCGGACGGCGGGGCCGAACTGCGAAGAGACGAAGAGCGCGGTCTTGCCGATCCAGCCGAGGCCGGCGCTCGTCGCCGCCGTCTTGTGCGGGAAGGGCCTGTGGCCGTTGCCGTTGTCGCCGCCGGTCGCCACGACGCGCTCCGCGGCGTGGCCGTGCACGCGCAGCACGTCGACGAGCGTCCCGGTAGCGTTGTCGAGCGCGACGTTGAGGCGCAGGTACTCCTCGTAGTAGTCCTCGGTGGGTCCGTGCCGCAGGCCACGCACCACGAGCTGGTCGACGCGCATGAGCATCGAGATCGCGTTGGGATAGTCGGGGGCCAAGGGCAGGCGCGGCGTGTTCGCCGCGATGCCCCAGGCGTCGATCTCCTTGGTCCTGAGCAGCTGACCGATGGCGTGCCGGTCGAGAATGCTGAGCATGTGACCCCTTCCGCAGGTCGGCCGGTGGTGGCTGCTGTCAGAGGCCGGTCGCCCCCGTCCATCCTCGCACCCGCCGCCCGAAGCTGACAATGGACGCGAGAGCGGACATTTCGCTCCCTTGTTGTCCGTTCTGGCTAGCTGGGTGGGCCTTCACCCGAGCTGTAGGGGGCGGTGGAACGGCGTCGGGGTGCAGATCGGCGCGGCTGCGTGCTCTTGTGCAAAGCGAAGGCTATCAGCGAAAGAGGTGACCACTATGGGTCCCGTCCCCTTCTACAAGACCAAGGTAAGGCGCGAAGAGCGCAGCCGCCGTAAGTGACGGCGAGTACGATGAACAGGTTGACAGACATCGTGTCGCCACCCGAGAGGGGGACGTTCCCGAAGTGAGGACCGTCCCCCTCCTGGCGTACGGGGTCGATGTGGCGGCGAGATGAGACGTGGGGGTGCGGAGGGCGAAGCGACGCGGGGCGCGACCGGACGATCGCGGAGGGTCAGACGCTGCGGAAGCGGCGCAGGCGCAGGCTGTTGGTCACGACGGTCACGCTCGACAGGCCCATCGCCGCGGCCGCGTAGATGGGGTTCAGGAGCACACCGAACGCGGGGTAGAACACGCCGGCCGCCAGCGGGATCAACGCCACGTTGTAGGCGAAGGCCCAGAAGAGGTTCTGCTTGACGACGCGGATGGTGGCGCGCGACAGCGAGATCGCCGTGGCGACGCCGCCGAGCTCGCCCGACATGAGGGTGACGTCGCTGGCCTCCATGGCGACGTCGGTGCCCGTGCCGATGGCGATGCCGATGTCGGCCTGGGCGAGCGCCGGGGCGTCGTTGATGCCGTCGCCCACCATGGCTACCTTCTTGCCCTCCGCCTGGAGGGCCGCGACCTGCGCCGCCTTTTGCGCGGGCAGCACCTCCGCGACCACGCGGTCGATGCCCACTTGGGCGGCGATCGTCTCTGCCGTGCGCCGGCTGTCGCCGGTGAGCATGACGACCTCGAGGCCCATCTCGCGGAGCCGGCGCACGGCCGTGGCCGACCCCGTCTTGACGGTGTCGGCCACGGCGATGGCGCCGGCCGGCTCGCCGTCGATCTCCACGGTGATGACCGTCTCGCCCTCGGCCGCGAACTCCTCGCTTGCGTGCCTTGCCGCCGGGCCGGCGAGGCGCTCGTTGCCGGCCACGACGGCGTGCCCGTCGACGACGGCCCTGATGCCGTGACCGGCCACGGCCTCGAAGCGCGCGGCCGCCGGCACCTCGAGGCCGCGCTCGGCGGCGGCCGCCAGCACCGCGGCGGCGAGCGGGTGCTCGCTGCCGCGCTCCGCGGCCGCCACCAGCCGCAGCAGGCCATCGTTGTCCAGGCCGTGCCCGCCGCCGAACAGCATCACGTCGGTGACGCGCGGCTTGCCTTCCGTGATCGTCCCGGTCTTGTCGAGCACCACCGTGTCGAGCTTGTGCGCCGTCTCGAGCGCTCCGCCGTCGCGGATGAGCACGCCGTTCTCGGCGCCCTTGCCGGTGCCGACCATGATGGCCGTCGGGGTGGCGAGGCCGAGGGCGCAGGGGCACGCGATGACGAGCACGGCGACGAAGTTGAGCAGAGCGTAGTTGAGCGAGGGTGAAGGGCCGAGGACCAGCCAGACCACAAACGTGAGCGCAGCGACGCCGATCACAGCCGGCACGAAGTACGCCGCGATGACGTCGGCGAGACGGGCGATGGGCGGCTTGGAGCCCTGCGCCTGCTCCACCAGCCGGATGATCTGCGCCAGAGCGGTCTCGGCGCCCACCTTGGTGGCGCGGAAGGTGAAGGAGCCGGTGGTGTTCATGGTGGCGCCGATCACCTCGGCGCCTTCGCTCTTCAGCACCGGCATGGGCTCGCCGGTGAGCATCGCTTCGTCGACCGCGGACGAGCCGCTCACGACCACGCCGTCGACCGGCACCTTTTCGCCGGGGCGCACGACCACGAGGTCGCCCGTCACGACGCTCGCCACGGGCACGTCGACCTCAGTGCCGCCCCGCCGCACGCGCGCCGTCTTGGGCTGCAGGCCGATGAGCGCCTTGATGGCGGCGCCGGTCTGCCCTTTGGCGCGCGCTTCCAGCAGGCGCCCGAACAGGATCAGCGTGATGATGAGGGCGGCCGAGTCGAAGTACATCGGCATGCTCAGGCCGCGGTGCTCGAAGAAGCCGGGGAAGAGCACGCCGAGGACGCTGTAGAAGTAGGCCGCGGAGGAGCCCATGGCGATCAGCGTGTTCATCGTCGTGGCGCCGTGACGGAGGGCGGACCACGCGGTGGTGTAGAACTGGCGCCCGACCCAGAACTGCACGGGCGTGGCCAGCGCCCAGAGCACGTAGCCGTTGTGCAGCCACGCGGGGAGGAACGGGAACCAGTCCGGCTGCATCGTGCCCGCGAAGATGACGATGCTCAGCGCGAAGCCGGCCACGACCTTGATCTTGAGGGCGCGGTAGGCCGCGGCGCGCGCCGCCTCGCCGGCGTCGACGGCGGACGCCGCAGCGTCCGCCGCGCCGGCGGCCGGCTCTTCGATCACGTCGTAGCCGGCCGCCTTGACCGCGGCCACAAGGTCGTCGCGGCTCGCCTGCCCGGGGATGTAGGTGACCGTCGCCTTCTCGGTGGCCAGGTTCACGTCGGCCTTGAGTACGCCGGGCGGCTTACGCAGGGCGCGCTCCACGCGGCTGACGCAGCTCGCGCAGGTCATGCCCAGGATCGAAAGCGTCTCCTGCGCGGTCACGACGCCGTATCCTGCGGCCTCCACGGCGTGCACCAGCTCGTCCGCCGACACCACCTCGGGGTCGAACGCGATGGTCGCTTTCTCGGTGGCGAAGTTCACCGAGGCGTCGTCCACGCCCTCGACCTTGCGCAGCGCCTTCTCGTTGCGCGCGACGCAGCTCGCACAGGTCATGCCGGTGATGGGGAGCTCTACCGTGGTCTTCTTGGCGCTCATGGCCTCACCAGTATACCCAGCAGGGTACTCGAGCGACTCTCTTGAGCCGGCGGGACCGCCGGCGCATCAGTGACCTCGCCCTACCTGAAGGACTCAGGCGCGGCCTTGACCGCGTGACGGAGGAGGATGCGGCTGTTCTCCACTGTGGGGTGGGCGCCGTCGTAGAAGTACCCCGTGTGGCCTTCGAACGCGGCGACGGTATCGTAGTTGAGTAGATCAAAGTGGTACGTCGCCCGCAAGCCCTGCAGATATGCCTTGAGGGCCGTGAGCCGGGGTCGCCAGCCGGCGTTGGTCAACGCGTCGAGCGCGCGCGGGTGGTATGGCATGATCACGATGCAGGGCGTGACGTCGTGCTGGTTGAGGAGCCCCAGTGTGGCCTCGAAGTACGACCGGGAGCGACTCTGCACGTGGGTCACGGCCGAGCGGGCAGTGACGTATCTGGCGATCCACTTAACGAGGGATGCGCTGAGCGTCTCGCCTGCGGCGCGGCGCACGTCGTAGTTGCTCGAGCGCAGGTAGCCGCGCCCCGCGTAGCGGTTGGTGACCAGAAGGTCGGCAGGGTGCACCTCGCCGAGAAGCTTGGCTTGCTCTGCGAGCAGTTCGGGCGTGAACCACGGGGACAGCCTCTGGTCGTACACGAGCCCGGGTGCGAACGTGGCATCGCCGAACATGCCCACCTGGAGGCCCCACACACAGCGCAGACGAGTATCGGGCGAACGCGTGAGCAGGTAATTGGAGATGGCCCAGGCGTCTTCTGTGCGAAAGTTGCTGAGCGCGAAGTTCATCGCGGGAAGCCCGGTGAGGTCGAGCGCCAGGCTGGGCTCGAAGCGCTGCATGCGCGAACCGCCGAAGATCACGAGCTGCGGCGGCTGCGGCAGCTCGTCGACCAGATCGAGCTTGAAGCTCCGTTCGCCGCCGACCTTGATGTAGTGGCGGAGCTTCCAGGTGGGGATGGCGGCGTCGGCGCGAACCATCTCGGCCACAGCCGCCTCAGTCGTGTCAGCCTCGGTGACGGCGGCGGACGGCAACGCCAGAAGGGCGCCGGCGGCGAGCAGGCCGACGCCTACGACGGCTATGGTCGTACGCCGACGTTGGCCTCGAGCATCCCTCACGTGCGGCTCCTTCACGACGCGCGGTCAGGTCGGCGACATTCTTCCTCGTGGTGCTCAGCAGAGTCAAGACAGCGGGCGCTTCGCGCGGGCCGGCGCCGGCGCCGGCCGGTATGATGGCCGGCGGCACGCGGCAGGCAGGAGGACGGCACGATGGCCATCTGGGACGAGCAGCACGAGTCGATCGACCGCGACAAGCTGCAGGCGCTGCAGCTCAAGCGCCTGCAGGGCATGCTCGCGCGGCTCTACGAGCGCGTCCCGCACTACCGCGCGAAGCTCGACGACGTCGGCTGCGCGCCCGGCGACCTCAAGAGCCTCGACGACCTGCGCGCCTTCGAGAAGCAGGTCACCGAGCGGCTCCGCTCAGCCTTGCTCGTGCGCCCCAAGGTCAGGCTGGTCGAGCCGGGCAAGCTCGAGCGCACCGAGGGCAAGGCCAAGCGGGTGATCGACAACAGACCCAGCTGAGGCTAGGGCTCCAGAGCGTTGCGACTCGGGCCCTGAGTGCGTACGGAGAACGACCGGCGATACGAGCCCCCGCTTCGTACCGCCGGTCACAGGCGAAACCGTCTTCGAGAATCCTCTCCTCAAACCATCTCGGTCTCCTGCCACCTCTATCGGGAGGCGACTGAGCGGGCCGGATAGAACAGTCGTCTACGCTGTCACGCGCAGCAGCTCGAGGTAGCTGGTGATCCCGTCGAGCACCTTGCGCACGCCGTCGTCGCGCAGCGAGCCGACGCCCTTGGCGCGGCCGGCGCGCTGGATCTCGAGGACGGTGCCGCCCGTGGCGACCAGGTCGCGCAGGTCGTCGTCGACGATCAGCACCTCGTACAGGCCGATGCGTCCGCGGTAGCCGGTGCCGAAGCACTTCGTGCAGCCCACGGGGTTGTACACGCGGATGCGCTTCTTGGGCGCCGCTCCCAAGCCGAGCTCCTGCCAGCGCGCGTCGCTGAGGGTCTCGGCCTGGCGGCAGTGAGGGCAGAGTCGCCGCACGAGTCGCTGCGCGACGAAGCAGCGCCAGGCCGCGGCCACCAGGTAGCGGGGCACGCCCATCTCGACGAGGCGATTGACGGCCGACGAAGCGTCGTTGGTGTGCAGCGTGCTGAACACCTGGTGGCCGGTGACCGCGGAGTCGGCCGCCATCTTGGCCGTCTCGAGGTCGCGGATCTCGCCGACCATGATCACGTCCGGGTCGGCGCGCACCAGCGAACGCAGCGCCCGCGCGAACGTGAGGCCGATGGTCGGCTTGACCTCGGTCTGGATGATGCCGGCGATCTTGCGCTCGATGGGGTCTTCGACG
>Ga0208587_1001736_pt1 | contig 11454 bp, 9 predicted proteins | sample NGESurdeep092012_7_FD_184472 | JGI IMG/M metagenome (GOLD analysis project Ga0208587, IMG submission 184472) | Arctic peat soil microbial communities from Barrow, Alaska - NGEE Surface sample 210 deep-092012 (SPAdes) | ecosystem: Environmental > Terrestrial > Soil > Wetlands > Peat ...
TGCGCGGGTGCCCTTCTGTGCGGGCGATCGGGACTACGACAATCACGTTTTCCCTAACAGGACGGGCACTCTCGCGTTACGACACGGCTACCAGCCAAGCCAGGCTGCAAAATCGGGGCCTGATCTGTCTGTTGCGATCACGACCACACCTGCCACGGCGCGACGCCCTGCTCCCACAGGCGGTTGAGCTCGGTCCAGTCGCGGAAGGTGTCCATGCCCATCCAGAAACCCTCGTGCGGGTGCAATGTGAGCTGTTCGTCTCGGGCCAGCTGCTGCAACGGATAGTCTTCGAGCAGGAGCCCCGGGTCGTCGTCCAAATACTTGTCGACAAAGGTGCGCTCGAACATGAAGAAGCCGCCACTGACCCAACCGGTGGTCAGGGTGGGTTTCTCGTTAAACTCTTTGACGGCTGTCCCGTCAATGGCAGCTTGCATCTCGCCGTACCGGCTGCTCGGACGCACCCCGGTGACTGTGCCCATGCGGCCGCCAGTGTCGTGGGAGGCCACCAGGGCCACCAAGTCAACAGCTCCAATACCGTCACCGTAAGTCAACATGAATCGGTCCTGGTCCAGGTAATTGGCGACCCGTCGCACTCGGGCTCCGGTTCCTGCGTACAGGCCAGTCTCGGCGAACGTGACTTCCCAGTCCTCGTTACCAGCATCATTGTGAAAGATCGGTTGGTGGTCGTCGGTCAGCCGTAGGGTGAAGTCACGGGCGTGTTCGCGGTAGTCAAGGAAGTATCGCTTGATTTGGTTGCTTTTGTACCCTAGACAGAGTACAAACCGGCGAAAGCCGAAGTGGCCGTATGTCTTCATGATGTGCCATAAGATCGGGCGGCCCCCGATGTCGACAAGTGGCTTGGGCAGGCTCTCGCTGGCCTCTCGGAGCCGAGTGCCCATCCCGCCGCAGAGGATTACTACGGGGATGTCGCTGAAGGCGGGGCTGTCGCCGCGGCCTGAAACAGTGGCGGTCACTCGGAGTCACTCCTCATTTGAGGCAGCGTTACCGCCGCACATGGTGACACTTGTCCATCGATGCGTAACGACGGCCCCAGCGCCTTCGTCCGTCAGCGACCCGAACAGGCGCCGCTCTGCAGCTGGTCAATATCCAGCTCGACAAGCGACCGCAGGACGGTCCGCCCGGGCGCAGCGGCCACTGGTACGACGTCGGGCACCACAACGCAGTAGCAGCCGGCCGCCTCGCCCGCCGCCAGCCCGGTCGGCGAGTCTTCGAACACCACACAAGTCGCCGGCTCGACGCCCAGCCGGTGCGCCGCGGTCAGGTACGGCTCGGGATGCGGCTTGCCCTGCTGGACCTCGTCGCCAGCCACCGTGGTGGCGAACCAGTGCCCCCCGATCGTCTCCAGCGCCGCGTCCACCAGCACCCGGTACGACGAGGAGACCAGCGCCAGCGGCACCCCGCGCGCCGACAGAGCACTCAGTAGCTCGCGGGCGCCCGGCTGCCAGGGTAGGTCGGCGCGAAACAGGTCAACCATCCGGGCCAGCAGCCGGCGCTGCACGACCTCCGGGTCGACGGCCGAACCGGCGATCCGGACCAGCTCGCGGCAGGAGACCTCGATCGGGCGACCCAGGCAGGCGGCCTTGACGCCCGCGTTCCAGGGGCCGCCCAGCCAGCTCATGATCTCGGCCTCGGCCACCGACCAGACCGGCTCAGAGTCCACCAGCAGCCCGTCGAGGTCGAACAGGGCGGCGCGTGCGGTCGAACGGCCCACCGGCACAGGACCGCCAACGGCCGGCTGGACGGCCGTCACGTGGCGTTGAAGTACTTGGCCTCGGGGTGGTGCACGATCACCGCCGAGGTCGACTGCTCCGGATGCAGCTGGAACCCTTCGGACAGCCGCACCCCGATCCGCTCCGGCCGCAGCAGCCCGACCACCTGTACCTGGTCCTCGAGGTTCGGGCAGGCCGGGTAGCCGAAGGAGTACCGCGACCCCCGGTACCCCTGCCGGAACACATCCTGCAGGTCCGGCGAGTCCTCCCCCGCCACGGCGAACTCCTCGCGCACCCGCTTGTGCCAGTACTCAGCCAGCGCCTCGGTCAGCTGCACGGACAGGCCGTGCAGCTCCAGGTAGTCCCGGTAGGCGTTGCGGGCAAACAGCTCCCCGGTCACCTCGCTGATCCGCGCCCCCATCGTGACGACGGTGAACGCAACGACATCGGTCTCCCCGCCGGAGCGCGGCCGGAAGAAGTCGGCCAGGCACAGCCGCCGGTCCCGCCACTGCCGTGGGAAGGAGAACCGGCAGCGCTCCCGACCGCCGTCGTCCAACACCACCAGGTCATTGCCCTCGCTAACGCACGGGAAGTAGCCGTACGCGACCGCTGCCTCCAGCATGTTGTCGGTCTGCAGCCGCTCCAGCCACATCCGCAGCCGCGGCCGCCCTTCGGCCTCCACCAGCTCCTCGTACGACGGCCCGGACCCGCCGCGGGAGCCGCGCAGTCCCCACTGGCCCATGAACGTCGCCCGTTCGTCGAGCATTCCGGCGTACTGGGCCAGCGGGATGCCCTTAACTACCCGGTCACCCCAGAACGGTGGCGTCGGCACCGGCAGGTCGGAGGCGACGTCGGAGCGCAAGGCCGGTGCGTCGGCGCTCTCCGGCTCGACCGGCGCCCGGGCCGGCCTGGTCCGCCGCTGCCGCGGCTCGGGCAGGCCGGCGCCCGCCTCTCCCCGCTTGACCGCCATCACCGTGTCCATCAGCCGCAGGCCCTCGAAGGCGTCCCGGGCATAGCGGACCTGCCCGTCGAAGACGGCCCCCAGGTCCTGCTCGACGAACGCCCGGGTCAGCGCGGCCCCCCCGAGCAGCACCGGGAAGTCGCGGGCGATGCCGCGGCTGTTCATCTCCAGCAGGTTGTCGCGCATGACGACCGTCGACTTGACCAGCAGGCCGGACATGCCGATCGCGTCGGCGCGGTGCTCGACGGCGGCGTCCAAGATCGCTGCCACTGGCTGCTTGATGCCGAGGTTGACCACCGTGTAGCCGTTGTTCGACAGGATGATGTCGACCAGGTTCTTGCCGATGTCGTGCACGTCGCCGCGGACCGTGGCCAGCACGATCGTGCCCTTGCTGCCGGCGTCGGCCTTCTCCATGTGCGGCTCGAGATAGGCCACCGCCGCCTTCATCACCTCGGCCGACTGCAGCACGAACGGCAGCTGCATCTCGCCGGCGCCGAACAGGTCCCCGACGGTCTTCATCCCGGCCAGCAGGGTGTCGTTGATGATTTCCAGCGGCGGCCGGCTGCGCATCGCCTCGTCCAGGTCGGCCTCCAGGCCGGTACGCTCGCCGTCGATGATCCGCCGCTCCAGCCGCTCGGACAGCGGCAGCGCGGCCAGCTCGTCCGCGCGCGAGGCCCGGGTAGCCGCTGCGTCCACGCCGGCGAACAGGTCGAGGAAGCGGGACAGCGGGTCGTAGCCCGGCCGCCGCCGGTCGTAGACCAGGTCCAGGGCGACCTCTCGCTGCTCGTCCGGGATCCGGGACATCGGCACGATCTTCGCCGAGTGCACGATCGCTGAGTCCAGCCCCGCCTTGACGCACTCGGCCAGGAACACCGAGTTGAGCACGATCCGAGCCGCCGGGTTCAGGCCGAACGAGACGTTCGACACCCCGAGGGTCGTCTGTACGTCGGGATAGCGCCGCTTGAGCTCGCCGATCGCCTGGATGGTCTCGATCGCGTCGCGGCGGGTCTCCTCCTGACCGGTCGCGATCGGGAAGGTCAGGCAGTCCACGAGGACGTCGCCCAGCCGCATCCCCCAGGTGTTAGTGAGGTCGTCGAGCAACCTAGAGGCCACCCGCAGCTTCCACTCGGCCGTCCGGGCCTGGCCCTGCTCGTCGATGGTCAGCGCCACCACGGCGGCGCCGTGCTCGCGCACCAGCGGCATCATCCGAGCGATCCGCGAGCCCGGCCCGGCACCGTCCTCGTAGTTGACCGAGTTGACCACCGCCCGCCCGCCCAGGCACTCCAGCCCGGCCTCGACCACCTCCGGCTCGGTGGAGTCCAGCACCAGCGGCAAGGTGGAGGCAGTGGCGAACCGGCCGGCGATCTCGCGCATGTCTGCCACGCCGTTGCGCCCCACGTAGTCGACGCAGACGTCCAGCAGGTGGGCGCCGTCGCGGGTCTGGTCCCGCGCGATCTCCACGCAGTCGTCCCAGCGGCCGGCCAGCATCGCCTCCCGAAACGCCCTGGACCCGTTGGCGTTGGTCCGCTCTCCGATCCCGAGGTACGACGTGTCCTGCCGAAACGACACGCTCTGGTAGAGCGAGGCGGCCGCCGGCTCCGGTCGGGTCCGCCGGGGCGCGGCCGGCCGACCGCCGACCCGGTCCACCACCGCCCGCAGGTGCTCCGGGGTGGTGCCACAGCAGCCGCCGACCAGCGCCAGCCCGTAGTCGCGGGTGAAGGTGTCCAGGGCGTCGGCGAGCTGCGTCGGCGTCAGGGGGTACGACGCGCCGTCCGGGCCCAGCACCGGCAGCCCCGCATTGGGCATGCACGCCAGGACGACCTGCGCCGACTTGGCCAGGTAGCGCAGGTGCTCGCTCATCTCCGCCGGGCCGGTGGCGCAGTTCAGCCCGATGGCGTCGATGCCCAGCGGCTCCAGCGCGGTGAGCGCCGCCCCGATCTCCGATCCGAGCAACATCGTGCCGGTCGTCTCTACCGTCACGTTGACTAGCAGCGCCACCCGCCGGTCGGCAGCGGTCATCGCCCGCCGGGCCCCGACGACGGCGGCCTTGGCCTGCAGCAGGTCCTGCGCGGTCTCCACCAACACCGCGTCCACGCCGCCGGACAGCAGCCCGGCGGCACAGGTCTGGTAGGCGTCGCGCAGGTCGGCGTACCGGGCGTGGCCGAGCGTCGGCAGCTTGGTGCCCGGGCCGACGGAACCCAGGACCCAGCGCGGCCGGTCCGCGGTGGCGTGGCCGTCGGCTGCCTCCCGGGCGAGGACCGCGCCGGCCCGGGCCAGCTCGTAGATCCGGTCGGCGATGCCGTACTCGGCCAGGTTGGCCAGGTTGACCCCGAAGGTGTTGGTCTCCACGGCGTCGCAGCCGACGGCGAGGTAGGCGTCGTGGATGGAGCGCACGACGTCCGGCCGGGTCACATTGAGGATCTCGTTGCAGCCCTCGTGCCCCTCAAAGTCGTCCAGCGTGAGCTGCGCGGCCTGCAGCATGGTGCCCATGGCCCCGTCGGCGACGACGACGCGTTCCCGCAGCGCGGCCAGCAAAGATGCGGAGTCGGGCATTGGTTCAGGTTACCGGTCAGGTGAAGCGCGACATCGGCGTACGGCGGCTGAGCCGCGGCTCGTCGTCGGGCCAGGCGACGCGCACGCCGTACGCTGGCATGGTGACCGCGCTCGATGACCCGCCGGAGCTGCGCTCCCCCGTGGTCGTCGCGGCCTTCGAGGGCTGGAACGACGCCGCGGACGCGGCCACCAACGCGGTCGAGCATCTTGAGGTCGCGTGGGAGGCGCGACCGCTGGCCGCGATCGACCCGGACGACTACTACGACTTCCAGGTCAACCGTCCGTCGGTCTCACTCGTCGACGGTCTGACCCGACGCGTTCAGTGGCCGACCACCCGGCTGTCGGTGTGTCGGCTCGAGACCCGCGATGTGGTGCTCATCCGCGGCCTGGAGCCGAACATGCGTTGGCGTGGGTTCTGCGACGAGCTGATCGCACTTGCCCGGGAGCTCGGTACCGAGATGGTCGTACTGCTGGGCGCGCTGCTGGCCGACTCGCCGCACACCCGGCCGGTTCCGGTCAGCGGCACCGCCTCGGACGCCGGCACGGCCGCGGCGCTGGGGTTGCACCGGTCCCGCTATGAGGGCCCGACCGGGATCGTCGGAGTGTTTCAGGACGCCTGCACTCGGGCCGGGTTTCCGGCGGTGTCGTTCTGGGCGGCGGTACCGCACTATGTCGCCCAACCGCCCTGCCCCAAGGCGACGGTCGCGCTGCTGCACCGGGTGGAAGATTTGCTCGATCTCGCCGTACCTCTGGGCGACCTGCCGGAGGCGGCTCGCGCCTGGGAGCGGAGCGTGGACGAACTGGCCGCGGAGGACACCGAGGTCGCCGAGTACGTGCACTCCCTCGAGCAGCGCGAACCCGAGACGGAGCTGCCCGAAGCCAGCGGTGACGCGATCGCCAAGGAGTTCGAGCGCTACCTGCGCCGGCGCGACGACGCCGGTCCCGGCGGCTGACGCCGGTCCCGGCGGCTGAGTCGGGCAGAACCGGCCGGGATGGGCTACAGGGCGACGCCGAGCAGGGCGTCGGTCACGGCCTGGACCAGCGCCGGGGCGGACGGCTCGCGGCCGCCGCGGGCCAGCGCCTCGTCTGCCCACCGGTCGATGACTGCCAGCGCCGCCGGGGCCTTGAGGTCGTCGGCGAGGTGGCGGCGTACGCCGTCGAGCACCGGTGCCGCATCCGGACCGGCGTCCACGGCGACCGCGTGCCGCCAGCGGTCGAGCCGGCGCTGCGCGTCGGGGAGGTCCGCGGGGGTCCACTCCCAGTCGCCCCGGTAGGAGTGGGCGAGCAGCGCCAGCCGGATCGCCATCGGGTCGGCGCCCTGCTCGCGCAGCCGGGATACCAGGACCAGGTTGCCGAGCGACTTCGACATCTTCGTCCCGTCGAGGCCCACCATCCCGGTGTGCACGAACGTGCGGGCGAACGGCCAGGTGCCGGTCGCCACCGCGGCTTCGGCGGCACCCATCTCGTGGTGCGGAAAGGCCAGGTCGCTGCCGCCGCCGAGGACGTCGATGGTCTCCCCCAGCAGCCGCAGCGCGATCGCCGTGCACTCCACGTGCCAGCCCGGCCGGCCCGGGCCGAACGGCGAGTCCCAGGCGGGCTGCCCCGGCCGCGCCGCCTGCCAGAGCAGGCAGTCCAGCGGGTCTTTCTTGCCGGCGCGCTGCGGGTCTCCCCCGTGCTCGGCCGACAGCGCGAGCATCCCGGCCGGGTCGAGGTTGGCCACGCTGCCGAAGCGGGGGTCGGCCGAAACCGGAAAGTACAGGTCGCCGTCGACGTCGTACGCCGCGCCCTTGCCCTGCAGGCGTTCGATCAGCTCGACGATCCGCGGCATCGCCTCGACCGCACCGACGTAGTCCGTCGGCGGGAGCACCCGCAGACTCGCCATGTCGTGCCGGAACAGCTCGGTCTCGCGGGCGGCCAGCGCGGCCCAGTCGTCCCCGGTCTCGGCCGCCCGCACCAGCAGCGGATCGTCGACGTCGGTGACGTTCTGGACGTAGGCGACCTCCAGGCCGCCGTCGAGCCACACCCGCTGCAGCAGGTCGAAGGCGAGGTAGGTCGCGGCGTGCCCGAGATGAGTCGCGTCGTACGGCGTGATGCCGCAGACGTACATCCGGGCGATCGGGCCGGGGGCGGTGGGTCGCAGCTCGCCGGTGGCCGTGTCCCAGATCCGCAGCGGAATGCCGGTGCCGGGCAACCGCGGTACGTCGGGTCCCGGCCAAGACTGCATATCGGCCAGCGTAACGACCGCCGGCGCGACCGCCGGCGCGCCGGCGAGGGCGCGACCGGCCATGGCGGGTAGGCCGCAGACGCACGACCACGACGTGGGTGAAGATGGCCGCGGCGTCCTCTTCACCCACGCGGTTGCACCATTTGGGGTCGTTGGGAGCCCCAAACACGACCACGACGTGGGTGAAGGTGGAAGGGGCGGGCCGGTGGAAGGAGCAGCCCAGCGCTAGTGACCCACGGTGCCGATCTCGCGCCACCGGCGGCTGCGGTTGAGCACGAGGGTGTGCGCGTCCTGGGCGACCAGCGCCCGCAGCTCCTGGGCCAGCACCGTGGCCACCCGGCACAGGAACGGCTCTGGCTCGTCCGCGGCCGAGTCGTGCTCGGGGATGACGCGGTCCACGATCCGGTTGCGGCGTAGCTCCCAGGAGGCGACGCCCTGCCAGCGGGCCAGCTCGGCCGCGCGGTCGGGGGTGCGGTGCAGGATCACCGACGCGCCCTCCGGCGGCAATGGGGACAGCCAGCCGTGCTGGGCGCACAGCACCAGGTCCGCCGGCAGGAACGCCAGTGCCCCGCCGCCGGTGCCCGCGCCGAGCAGGAACGACAGCACCGGCACCGCCAGGGTGGTCAGGTCCATCAGACAGCGGGCGATCTCGGCGGCCAGACCGCCCTCCTCGGCCGCCGGGCTCAGGTCCGCGCCGGTGGTATCGATCACCGTGACTACCGGCAGCCGCAGCCGGCCGGCCAGCCGCATCCCGCGCCGGGCCTTGCGCAGGGCCGCCGGCCCCAGCGGCGACCCGGCGCGCTGGGCGGCCCGGTCCTGACCCAGCAGCACCACCGGCACCCCGGTGAGCCGGGCCAGCGCCACGACGACCGCCGGCTGGTCGACCTCACCTTCCCCCGTCCCGTGCAGCTCGGTGACGTCGGTCGCCGCCGCGGCGAGCAGCTCGCGCAAGCCCGGCCGTCGTACGTCGCGCGAGGCCACGACCGAGTCCCAGGCGTCGACGCCCGCCGGCGGTTCGGCCACCTCGGCCGCGGGGTCGAGCAGCGGGATCGCCCGACTGGCCGGACCGGCCACGGCTACGAACCGGGCCACCACGGCTGCCAGCTCCGCCGGCGCCACCACCGCGTCGATGACGCCGTGCGCCGCCAAGTTCTCGCTGACCTGCACACCGGCGGGAAACGGCTGGCCGGTCAGGGCCTCGTAGACCCGGGGACCGAGGAAACCGACCAGGGCACCGGGCTCGGCGAGCATCAACTGACCCAGCGATCCCCAGCTGGCCAGCACCCCACCGGTCGTAGGGTGGCGGAGGTAGACGACGTAGGGCAGCCCGGCCGCCCGGAAGGACTGCACGGCGCCCGCCACCTTGAGCATCTGCAGAAACGCGATGGTGCCTTCCTGCATCCGGGTGCCGCCGGAGACCGGCAGCGCCAGCAGCGGCAGCCGGCGGCGCTGGGCTCGCTCGATCGCGGCCGCCAGCCGCTCGCCGGCCACCACGCCGATGCTGCCGGCCAGGAAGTCGAAGTCGCCGGCAACGATGGCCACCTCGTGTCCGCGGATCCGAGCCGATCCGGTCAGCACCGACTCGTCGCTGCCGGACTTCGCCGCCGCCCGCTCCAGCTGGGCCGCGTAGGTTTCCGCCTCCAGGTGCGGCACCGGCGGGTGGACGTCGAGCAGCGTGTCCCAGGACCGGTACGTGTCCGGGTCGATCAGCAACGCGAGCAGGTCCGCCATACCGAGACTGCGGTCCATCAAAACGGTGGCCACGGAATTGCCGGCCAGTCGCCGGACGGCGCGGGATGTGCGCCCGTGCGCAACAGCCGGTCCACCCGGGCAATCGTGGCCCGTACCTCCGCCCGGGTGAGCATCGGCCGCAGCGTCTCGCCGAGCTCGGCGCGCAGGGCCCTCCGCAGCCGGGCCAGCGTGTCCAGTGCCTCGTCGGTGAGCGGCAGCCCGCGCCAGCCCCAGAGCAGCGTACGAAGCTTGTCCTCGACCGAGAAGCAGACGCCGTGGTCCACGCCGTACACGTGGCCGTCGCCGGTCGGCAGCAGGTGGCCGCCCTTGCGGTCGGCGTTGTTGACGACGGCGTCGAAGACCGCCATCCGGCGCAGGTCGGGGTGGTCCGAGCGGGCGAGCACCGTCAGGTCGACCGTCTCGTCGACGTCCACCCACAGTTGGCACATTCCCCGGCCGAACGGGCCGTCCCGCAGCACGGTGGGCGGGACCACCTCCCAGCCGGCGGCCGCGTTGACGGCGTACGCCGCGACCTCCCGGGCCGCCAGCGTGCCGTCCGGGAAGTCCCACAGCGGCCGCTCGCCCCGGATCGGCTTGTAGACGCAGGGCGCGACCAGACCGGCGCAGCTGAGCTGGCCGTACAGGGTGGCGTTCGAGGCGTCGACCAGCCGGCCCTCGATGGAGATCTCGCCGTGGCGGAGCAGGTGCAGCGCGTCGGTGAGCTCGAGCGAGCGCCAGCTCCACCCCGGCGCCGACCCGGGGCTGGGTTCGGCCCGGGGTTCGCTCACCGCACCAGTGTCATGTCAGGTGACCGTTCTGGCGCGGGCAGACGTGCCCGCTCGCGTCCAGCGGCAGCCCGCACAGCGGGCAGGGTGGCCGGCCGGCCGCCACCAGCCGCTGGGCGCGGCGGATGAAGGCCCGGGCGGCCGGGGCGGTGATCCGCACCCGGAGCACGTCCGGGCCGGTGTCGTCGTCCGTCAGCGGCTCGACCGGTTCGGCGTCGGGGTCGTCGGTCTGCGCCTGGGCCTCGACCACGACGCGGTCGCTCGACCCGTCCCAGGCCAGTGCCATCGTGCCGACCCGAAACTCCTCCAGGATCGGCTGGTCGAGCGGTCCGGTGTCCTCGGTCTCGCCGAGCTCGCCGCCCGCCTCGCCGGTGCTCGGGGCGCCGACGTCGGCGCCGCGCCGGCGGACTTCCGCCAGCAGCTCCTCCAGCCGATCGGCCAGGGCCGCGACCTGCACCTTCTCCAACGCGACGCTGACCACCCGGCCACCGGTGCGGGCTTGAAGGTAGAACGCGCGCTCGCCGGGCTGCCCCACCGTGCCGGCGACGAACCGCTCGGGGGGGTCGAAGAAGAACACCTGACGGGGCACGTGCCCTCCGTTCACGCGAGTCCGAGCACGCTCGACCCTAGACCGCAAAGCGCGGCCGCTCCCAGCAGGCCGGTCCCAGCATGGCCGGTCCCAACAGGCCGCGCCGGGGCGGGCGGGTGCTCGCTAACCGCCGCCGCCCACGGCGGCGTCGGAGGGCGGCCGGCGGCGCCGGCGTCGGCCCTTCGGTGGCAGCAGCGACTCGACCGACCCGCCGGTGTCGTTGAGCCGGAGCACGAACGGGCGCAGCTCGGTGTAGCGCAGCACGGTGACCGAACACGGGTCGACCACAATCCGCTGGAACAGGTCGAGGTGCATGCCCAGCGCGTCGGCGACCACGGCTTTGATCACGTCACCGTGGCTGCACGCCAGCCAGATGGCGTCCGGGCCGAGCCGGTCGTTCCAGTCCCGGACGGCGGCCACGGCTCGGGCCTGGGTCTCGCGCAACGGTTCGCCCTCCGGGCCCGGGAAGCGCACCGCCGACGGGTGCATCTGGACCGCTTGCCACAGCGGGTCCTTGGCCAGCTTCTTGATCTCTTGGCCGGTCCAGTCGCCGTACCGGCACTCACCGAGCCGGTCGTCGGTGGCCGGCTCGAGGTCGCGGCCGGCGGCGATGGCGGCGGCGGTCTGCTGGCAGCGGTCCAGTGGGCTGGCCACGACTGCGGTCAGGGGCAGCGGAGCCAGCCGGGCGGCGACGGCGTCGGCCTGAGCGCGGCCGCGCTCATCCAGGGCCAGTCCCGCGGTCCAGCCAGCCAAGACGGGACCGGTCATCGCGGTCAGGCCGTGTCGTACGAGCAGGACGGTGGTCACAGGGCTCCAAGCGGTGGCCGTGTTGCGACGGGCAGGTGGCGGGCAGACTAAACGGCGTGATCGTGGACTGCGCC
>Ga0208587_1001738_pt1 | contig 11445 bp, 8 predicted proteins | sample NGESurdeep092012_7_FD_184472 | JGI IMG/M metagenome (GOLD analysis project Ga0208587, IMG submission 184472) | Arctic peat soil microbial communities from Barrow, Alaska - NGEE Surface sample 210 deep-092012 (SPAdes) | ecosystem: Environmental > Terrestrial > Soil > Wetlands > Peat ...
TTGGTCGCTGGCATAACACGCTCCTTCTGGTTTCGTGACGGGGTCGGGTTTGGCTACTTAGGGCAGACGTCAGGCTATGACCTCGCCGGGGCCGCCGCGAGCGCCGTTTACCGTCAAGTCCGGCAGAAAACTACGCGTGAAGCGGTGCGGGTTTCTGCGGAGGCCCCGCCGCGGCGCGATCGACGCCAGGCAGCCGGCACGCGCGCGGGGACGTCACGTCCCGATCCCACGGCGATTGCCAGGCCCGCCAACGTGGGAGGGCCTGGGATTGGATGGAGCTAGTCGGGCTCGAACCGACGACCTTCTGGCTGCCAGCCAGACGCTCTCCCAGCTGAGCTATAGCCCCATGGGTCAGGCCCGGAAAGTGTAGCTACCCAGGTACAGAACGCGTCTCGCCCGAGCATGGTCGCAGCCTCTGAAGCACCGACTCGAGCGCGTAGTCGCGAGCCCACCTGATGCGCTGGGCCTGGTTGTTCACCAGGTCGTACCGCCCGCCCTCGCCGAGCGGACGCAGCACCGTGAGTCCTAGTGCGATTGCCGATGCTGCGATGGCGGCCTCGGCTGCTGCTCCCTTCTGGCTTGGCGTCAGCTTGTCCATCGACCAACATCATGGACCGCCAGCTGCGTCCTGAGTGCGTCGTGTGTGTCCTGTTTGTGACCTGGTTGAGCCGTCTTTGTGTCGCCGCGTGGCTCATGCCCGCGGAATGAACTCCGGCACGTCCAGCTCGTCGCCCGGGTCGTCTTCGCGGGGCTCTCTGCGCTGCCTGCCCGGGGGGCTGTCCGCGCGCTGGCGCTCCGCGCCCGGCGCCACCTGATCCAGCCGCGCGGTCATTCCGCCGTGGGCCAGGCGCACGTCGCGGAGCAGGCGCTCGGCGTTGTTGCGCAGCGACACCGACAGCTCGCGGAGGTTGCGCGAGACCTCCGTGCCCTCGCGCAGGATGTCGTGCGCCACCACGTGCGCCTCGCTGGTGATCTCGCGGGCTTCCACCCGCGCCTGGCCCTTGATCTCCTTCGCCTGCGCCTCCGCCTGCTTGTGCAGCCGCGCCAGCTCCTCGCTGCGCGCCAGCAGCAGTCTCTCGGTCTGCTCGCGGGTCTCCTGCGCCATCCGCTCAGCGTCCTTGCGCGCGCTCTCCAGAAGCCCCTGGGACTCCTGCTCCGCCGCCGTGCGCGTTGCCTCCGCCTCGCTCTGCGTCGCCGCGCGCAGCTGCTCGGACTCCCCGGCGCCCGCCGCGCGCAGCGCCTCGGACTCCTCCTGCGCCACCGCGCGCCACTGCGCTGCCTCCTCGCGCGCGTCCGTCAGCAGCCGATCCGCCTCCTGGCGCGCCTGGGTCAGCGTCTGCGCTGCCTCCTCGCGCGCGCGCTCCGCCTCCGCATGCAGCCTGGCGGCCGCCTCCATCGCCTCGTTGCGCGTGTCCTGCGCCTGCGAGCGGGCCGCGCCGAGGATCTCCTCCGCCTCCTCGTCCGCCGCCTGCACGCGGTTCTCAGCCGCACGATCCGCTTCCGCGATCCGCTCCCGCGCACGCGTCTCAGCCTGATCGCGCAGGTCCGCCGCCGCGTGTTCCGCCGCCTGGACAATGCTCGCCACGCGGCCCGGCGCCGCGCTCAGGGCGTCCGCACCCGCGTCGTGGGAATCGCGCAGCTCGGGGAACTCGGGCTCCTCCACGCGCGCCATCGTAGACCGCGGTGCCGCTCAGCGCCCGATGCCCGTCTCACAGCGCCTCCCGGTGCCCCGTGGCAGCCCCGGCCGGTCTGCGCTCGATGGCTGAAACAGTGGGAAACCTGTCCTTGCGGACAGGGCCTCCACGGGGGATGATCGTGGCATGGGCAACACGCGCACACCGCGTCAGATCGCCATCCTCGCCTACCCCGGCGTGCAGAGCCTGGACGTCACCGGGCCGCTGGAGGTGTTCGCCGGCGCGCAGCAGCTGATCGAGGGTCGCGCCAGCGGCGAGCGTCCATACGAGGTGCGGATCGTCGCCCGCCGCCGAGCGCCGCTGCTCACGCTCGGCTCGCACGAGCCTCAGCGCGAGGCGCAGCGCGCCGTGCTGGAGAACGCCGCCGCCGTGCACACCGTCGAGGCCATGGCAGCCCGCGCCCACATGAGCCCGCGCCACTTCGCCTGTGCCTTCCGCGCCGAGACCGGGCTCACGCCCGCACGCTATGTCGAGCGCGTGCGACTGGAGGCCGCGCGCCGGCGCTTGGAGGAAGGCTCCGAGCCGATCGCCGCCGTGGCTGGCGCCTGTGGCTTCGGGACCGCCGAGACCATGCGCCGCGCGTTCCTGCGCGCGCTCGAGGTGGGACCCGCCGAGTACCGCCGCCGCTTCCAGGGGAGAGCCGCGGCATGAACATCGCGATCGTGCTCTACCCCAGGCTCACCGCGCTGGACGCCATCGGCCCGTACGAGGTGCTGAGCCGCCTGCCCGGCGCCAGCCTCAGCTTCGCCGCCGCCGAGCCCGGGCCGGTGCTCACCGACAACGGCATGCTCACGCTGCTCGCCCAGCACGCGCTCGCCGAGCTGGGCAGCCCCGACATCGTGCTCGTGCCCGGCGGCCCGGGCGAGGTCGCCGCGCGAGCGGGCGGAGGAGTGCTGGAATGGCTGCGCAAGGTCCATCAGACGAGCACCTGGACCACATCCGTGTGCACCGGCTCGCTCATCCTCGGCGCCGCAGGACTGCTCGACGGCCGGCGCGCCACCACCCACTGGCTGGCGCTCGAGGAACTGGGCCGGCTCGGCGCCACGCCCGTCTCCGAGCGGGTTGTCTTCGACGGCAAGATAGTCACCGCCGCCGGTGTCTCCGCCGGGATCGACATGGCGCTGGCACTCGCCGCGAGCGTCGCCGGCCCGGAGGTCGCCCAGGCGATCCAGCTGGGGATCGAGTACGACCCACAGCCGCCCTTCGACGCGGGGTCCCCGGCCAAGGCCCCCCAGCAGATCGTCCAGGCGCTGCGCTCGCGCTCGCGCTTCACCTGACGCACTCGCGCAGGCACGCCGCGCGACAGTCATCGCGCAGCCGACCGCTAACCTCCGATTCCCGATGGCCGAGCACCGATATGACCCGAGCGAGATCGAGCCGCGCTGGCAGGGCGTGTGGGCGCGAGAGCGCACGTGGGAGGTCTCCAACGAGGCCGGGGCCGACGCTCGCGCGGGCTCCGCGCGGGCCGGCTCCCAGCCGTCCAGCTCATACGTGCTGGAGATGCTGCCCTACCCCAGCGGAGAGCCACACATCGGGCACCTGAAGTGCTACGCCGTGGGCGATGCCATCGCCCACTTCCACCGCCGCCTCGGCAGTCGCGTGCTGCACCCCATGGGCTACGACGCCTTCGGGCTGCCAGCCGAGAACCACGCGATCAAGACCGGCGTCCATCCACGGGTGTCCACCGCCGAGTCCATCGCCTCCTTCCAGCGCCAGTTCCGCTCCTGGGGGATCTCCATCGACTGGTCGCGCGAGCTCGCCACGCACGAACCCTCCTACTACCGCTGGACACAGTGGATCTTCCTGGAGCTGTTCCGAGCGGGCCTGGCCTATCGCAAGGAGGCGGCCGTCAAGTGGTGCCCCAAAGACCAGACCGTGCTGGCCAACGAGCAGGTTGACGCCGACGGGCACTGCGAGCGCTGCGGCGCGCTGGTCGAGGTCAGGCAGCTCGAGCAGTGGTTCCTGCGCATCACCGACTACGCCGAGCGGTTGCTGAACGACCTCGACGCCATCCGGTGGCCCGAGCACGTCAAGACCATGCAGCGCAACTGGATCGGGCGCAGCGAGGGCGCCGAGGTGACCTTCCGCTGCGAGGAGCTCGCGGTGGACTATCCCGTGTTCACCACGCGCCCCGACACGCTGTTCGGCGCCACCTTCTTCGTCATGGCCCCCGAGCACCCCGACGTGATGCGTCTCACGAAGGGGACCGCGCACGAGGGCGAGGTGCGCGACTACGTCAACCACGCGCTCAACGAGACCAACGAGGAGCGCGGCAACGCGGAGCGGCCCAAGACCGGCGCGCCGCTCGGGCGGACCGTCACCAACCCCGTCAACGGCGAGCAGATCCCCATGTACGTCGCCGACTACGTGCTGATGGAGTACGGCACCGGCGCCATCATGGCCGTGCCCGCCCACGACGAGCGCGACCATGCCTTCGCGCTTGCGTTCGGGCTGCCGATCAGGCGCGTGATCGCACAGCGTATGCCGACCGCGCCCGAGGACCTGCTGAACATCAACGCGCCTCCCCGTTGGAGGGACGGCGACGAGGGCTTGCCGTACACCGGCGACGGCGTGCTGGTGAGCTCCCACCCGGACTTCGACCGCATGGGCAACCGAGAGGCAGTGGCGGCGATAGTCGAGTGGCTCGACCGCGAGGGCAAGGGCCACGCGTCCATCAACTACCGCCTGCGCGACTGGCTCGTCTCCAGGCAGCGCTACTGGGGCTGTCCCATCCCGATCGTCTACTGCCAGCGGTGCGGGATGGTGCCCGTCCCCGACGAGCAGCTGCCCGTGGAGCTGCCCGAGATCGACGACTACACGCCCAAGGGCCGCTCGCCGCTGGCCGCCGCGGAGGACTGGGTCAACACCGGGTGTCCCGTCTGCGGGGGCGCCGCCAAGCGGGAGACCGACACCATGGACACGTTCGTGGACTCCTCCTGGTACTTCCTGCGCTACTGCGACGCCGCCAACCAGCAGGCCGCCTGGGATCCCGCCGCGCTGCGCGAATGGATGCCCGTCAACCAGTACATCGGCGGGGTCGAGCACGCGATCCTGCACCTGATGTACGCGCGCTTCTTCACCAAGGCGCTCGCCGACCTCGGGCATCTCGACTTCCAGGAGCCGTTTCAGGCGCTGTTCACGCAGGGCATGGTCACCAAGGACGGCTCCAAGATGAGCAAGTCCAAGGGCAACGTCGTCTCGCCCGCCGCCATCGTCGAGCGCGTGGGCGCCGACACCGCCCGCTCCTACATCCTGTTCGTCGGCCCGCCCGACCAGGACGCCGACTGGTCCGATGAGGGCGTCGACGGGGTCCACCGCTTCCTGGGAAGGCTGTGGCGCCTGGCCGCTGAGACCGCCGAGCGCGCCGGCTCGCCGGTGCCCGAGCTGGCCGGGCCCGCCACCGCCGCCGGCGCGGACCTGGCGCTGCTGCGCAAGACCCACTGGGCGATCGACAAGGTCAGCGGCGATCTGCGGCGCTTCGCCTTCAACACAGCCATCGCCGCAGTCATGGAGCTGCTCAACGACTGCTCGCGGCTGCGCGAGTCAGTCGAGCTGGACACGCTGCGCTTCGCCCTCGGCACCGCCGCCTCGCTGCTTTTCCCGTTCGCCCCGCACGTCTGCGCCGACATCTACGACCTGCTCACGGGGGAGCGGGTGTGGGAACAGCCCTGGCCGCAGGCCGACGAGACGCTGTTGGAGAGCGACGTCTATGAGCTGGTCTGCCAGGTCAACGGCAAGGTCCGCGACCGCGTGCAGGCCAGCGCCGACGCCGACCCCGATGCGCTGAAGGAGCTGTGCCGGGCCGCCCCCAACGTCCGGGCCCACGTTGACGGCCGGGAGATCGTCAAGGAAGTCGTCGTACCGGGCAAGCTCGTGAACCTCGTGGTCCGCTAGAAAGACGCTGGGCGGCGCGCTGCTGTGTCCTCGGTCGCTCGCGTGCAAAGCGCGCCACGCTCCCTGGGTCCGTGCATCGCTTGCCCAGCGTCTGTCTAGTAGCCGTGTCGGTCGGGCGCCGTAGACTCGTGCGATGGCAGAGCTGAAGCCCGTCTACCTGATTCACGGCGACGATCACGGAGCCGTGGCCGAGCGGCGGGCGGGACTGCGAGCGCTGGCGGAAGCCGGGGAGGGGGGTGGCTCGAGCGTGGAGCTGCTGGAGGGCGACGGCGCCACGCCCGCAGGTGTAGCCGCCGCCCTGGCCGCCATGACCCTCGCGATCGGACGCCGCGTGATAATCGTGGAAGGAGTGGAGCGCTGGCGCCAGGCGGACGTCGAGCAGCAGCTCATCCCCGCGATCGAGCAGATGCCGCCCGAGACCACGCTCGCGCTGTTCGCGCGCGAGGAGGCCCGCGCCAAGGTGCCCGCCGCCGTCCACGAGGCGGTCAAGCGCGCCGGGGGCCAGATCGTGGCGCAGCTGACCGTCAAGCCGTGGGAGCTGGCCAAGTGGGCGCGCGAGCAGGCCGCGCGCATGGGCCTCTCGCTCGACGCAGCCGCCGCCAAGGCGCTGGTCGCCCAGGTCGGCGAACGACAGCAGCGCCTGCTGCGCGAGCTGGAGAAGCTCGCCCTGGAAGGCGAGGCCGGCCGCGACCCCAGCAGATCAGTCGGCGTGCAGGACATCGAGCGGCGCACCGCCCACTCCGCGGAGTGGCGCGCCTACGGGCTGGCCGACGCGCTCGTCGGCGCCGACGGACGCGAGGCCACGCTGTCCTACCTGCGCCTGCGCGCGCAGGGCGAGCGACTGTCCGGTCTGCTCTACCTGATGGCCGGACGGCTGCGCGACGCCCTGGCGGTGGCGCTGCGCCTGCAGGCTGGCGAGTCCGCAGCCGAGATCAGGCGCGGTCTGCGTATGCCCGCGCGGGCCGCCGAGCGGTTCGTGGCCGACGTCGCCCGCACCGACCCCGACCGGCTGCGCGCCGCGCTCGGGGCGCTCGCCGACCTCGAGCTGGACTCGCGCGGAGGGGCGCCGCTGCTCGCCAGCCGCACACCCGTGGCAGGCCTGGGCGAAGACACGCTCGCGCTGCGCGCCATCGAAGCCATCACCGCCTGAGACCGTCAGACGGGGACCATCACCGTCTGAGACCTTCAGAGGGGAGAGGGAGCTAGGAGGGGGAGCCGGCGGAGCCGGCCAGCGTGCGTGCCGCACGGGACTTCTTGTGGGCGCCCGTGTTGCGGTGCATCGCGCCGCGCTTGACCGCCTTGTCGATCGTGCTCACCAGTTCGCGGTGCGTGGACTCCGCGTCGGACTGCTCGCCGCCCTGGACCTGGGACTCCAGGCGGCGGAAGTAGGTCTTGATGGTGGACGTGTAGAGGCGGTTCTCCATGCGCTCGCGCTCCGAGCGCAGGATCCGCTTCTTCTGTGAATGGATGTTGGCCATGGCTGATGCTGCAAGGCGCCGCAAGGACCGGCCCGCGCCGCAGAGCGCCGTACTATAGCGGCCTTGTCCGCCACCGCAGAACCCGCCGGCGAGGAGCCGCTCGTCCCGGCGCCTCCCGGCGGCGGCGGGGTCGCCCGCAACACCGCCATCTTCTCGATCGGCACCGGCATCTCGCGGATCGTGGGGCTGCTGCGGGAAGTGGTCTTCGCGAGCTACTTCGGCACGGCCGGCAGGGCCTCCGCCTACACGATCGCCTCGCTGGTACCGAACCTCGTTGCGCAGCTGTTCGCCCAGTCCGCGCTGTCGGCGGCCTTCGTTCCGGTCTTCACCGACCTGCTGCAGAAGGGACGGCGCAGGGAGGCCCTGAGCCTGGCCTCGACGCTGTTCTGGATCATGCTGATCGGCCTCGGCGCGATCACCGCCCTCTTCATCCTGGCCGCTCCTCTGATCATGCCGCTGTTCATCGGTCCCACCTTCACCGGCGGCCTGAACGACCTGACCGTCGGGCTGTCGCAGATCCTGTTCCCGGTGATCCTGCTGCTGGGCCTCAACGGCCTGCTGGTCGGGATCCTCCAGTCCTACGATCACTTCACCATCCCCGCCATCTCGCCGGCGATCTGGAATGGCGTGATCATCGTGCTGCTGGTCGTGCTGGCACCGCACTTCCACGGCAAAGAGGAGATCTACGCCTACGCGATCGGCATCCTCGCCGCCACAGGCGTCCAGCTGCTGCTGGCCTTCGGCGCGTTGGGACGGATCGACTTCCGCCTGCGATTGCAGATCGACTGGCACGACCCGCGCGTCAAGCAGGTGTTCACGCTGATGCTCCCCGTCACCATCGGTCTGGGCATCGTCAACCTCGATCAGGTGATCAACTCCGCCTTCGGGAGCCTGGTCTCCGACGAAGCTCCGCGTGCGATCGACAACGCGTTCCGCATCTACATGCTCCCGCAGGGCGTCTTCAGCGTGGCCGTCGCCACCGTCCTGTTCCCCACGCTCAGCCGCCTGGCATCTCGCCGCGACCCGGCTGGCATGCGCCGAACCGTGGGCAACGGCATGCGTCAGATCAATCTGCTGCTGATCCCCGCCGCCGCGTTCATGATCGCGCTGCCCACGCCCATCACTCGGCTGGTCTTTCAGCGGGGCCAGTTCAACACCCACTCGACGCACCTCGTCTCGATCGCGTTGTTCTGGTTCGCCTTCAGCCTGCCCTTCGGCGGGATCAACCTGTTGCTCACCCGCACGTTCTTCGCGCTGCGGCGCCCGTGGATCCCGACACGGCTGGCGGCCATGAACATGGTCGTGGACATCGTCGTCAGCGTCGGCCTCTACAAGCCGCTGGGCATAGCGGGCCTGGTGATCGGCACGGTCCTCGCCAACGCCGTCATGACCGCCCTGCAGCTGCAGCGGCTGCGCACCGGCTTCAACGGGCGCCTGGAGGGCGGCCAGACGACGATGATCACCGCCCGCATCGCCGTTGCCTCAGCGCTCCTGGCGGGCGCTTCGTGGGTCGTGTGGTATCTGCTCGACCGCCTGATCGGACGCTCGCTTCCCGCGCAGATCGTGTCCGTCGGGGGCGCTGGCGCAGTTGGCGTGTGGCTGTACGTGCGCGCCGTGCTCCTCATGCGCGTGCCCGAGGCCCATCAGGTCAGCCGCCTGATCCGTGCGCGGCTGGGGCGGGCCTGACGCGCCACGCGCCGCGACGAGCGTCGAGAGGCGGCACGGCGGGGGATCGACGCGCCGGGACGTCATGGGCGTGTCATGGCGAGCAGAGGCCGGGTGGGCCGAAGCCCACCCGGCTTGCGCCCGAACAAAGATCGCCGCTTACTACTTACGTCCCAGGACTGTGTGTCTTGCCTGGGCGGCGTGACACTCTCGACACCGGGACTGGCCGCCGGCCCGAGGGCCGGCGCGTTGCCGCGGTTGGATTCCCCGAAGGGCCCACGTCGAGTTGGCGATCCGTCGGAGCATCAAGGCTAGCGCGTCGGGCGGGGTGGGCGGGGGCCTCTACGCTGTAGCGGCCCATGGACCAGTCGCACATCCGCAACTTCTCGATCATCGCCCACATCGACCACGGCAAGTCGACGCTGGCCGATCGCATCCTCGAGCTGACTCACACGGTGGCACCCCGCGAGATGCGCGCCCAGCTGCTGGACTCGATGGACCTGGAGCGCGAGCGCGGCATCACGATCAAGGCGCAGGCCGTGCGCGTGTTCTTCACCGCCCGCGACGGCGAGACATACCAGCTGCACCTGATCGACACGCCGGGGCACGTGGACTTCACCTATGAGGTCTCCCGCTCGCTGGAGGCCTGCGAGGGGGCGCTGCTGGTGGTGGACGCCGCCCAGGGCGTGGAGGCCCAGACCGTCGCCAACACCTACCTGGCGGTGGAGTCCGGCCTGGAGCTGATCCCCTGCCTGAACAAGATCGACCTGCCCGGCGCCGAGCCCGAGCGGGTGGCGGGCGAAGTCAGCGAGCTGATCGGCGAGCCGGCCGAGTCGATCCTGAAGATCAGCGGCAAGACCGGCGAGGGCGTGGGGGAGGTGCTGGAGGAGCTGATCGCGCGCGTGCCCGCACCCACGGGCGATCCCGACGGGCCGCCGCGCGCGCTGATCTTCGACTCCGAGTTCGACCAGTACCGCGGCGTGATCGCCTACATCAGGGTGGTGGACGGAGTGTTCCGCAAGGGCGAGCCGATCCGGGCGATGGCCGCGGGCACGGAGGCGGACATCGACGACATCGGCTTCTTCAGCCCGCAGATGATGCCCACCGACCAGCTCGCCGCGGGCGAGGTCGGCTACCTGATCACGGGCCTGAAGGACGTCACCCTGCTGCGCGTGGGAGACACGCTGACCACCCGCGCCAAGGGGCCCGGGTCCGGTGGGCGCTCCACGGCCGGCGAAGCCACCGAGGCGCTGCCCGGCTACAGGGAGGTGAAGCCGATGGTCTTCTGCGGGCTGTTCCCGATCGACTCCGACGACTACCCCGACCTGCGCGACGCGCTGGAGAAGCTGGTGCTCAACGACGCCGCGCTGTCGTGGGAGCCGGAGACCTCCGACGCGCTCGGCTTCGGCTTTCGCTGCGGCTTCCTCGGCCTTCTGCACATGGACATCGTGCGCGAGCGCCTGGAGCGCGAGTACGACCTGGAGCTGCTCGCCACGATGCCCTCGGTGGAGTTCGACGTGACGCTCTCGGGCGGCCAGGAGATCGAGGTCCACAACCCCTCCGACATGCCCGACCCGGGCACCATCGAGGAGATCCGCGAGCCGTTCATCAGGGCGTCGGTGATCGCCCCCAAAGAGTTCGTGGGCGCTGTCATGGAGCTCTGTCAGGAGCGTCGCGGCGAGCACGCCGGCATGCACTACCTCTCACCCGAGCGGGTGCAGATGACCTACGACCTGCCGCTGGCGGAAATCGTGCTGGACTTCTTCGACCAGCTGAAGTCGCGCACGCGCGGGTACGCCTCGCTGGACTACGAGCTGAGCGGCATGAGGCCGTCGGACCTGGTCAAGCTGGACGTGCTCTTGGCCGGCGACACGGTGGACGCGCTGTCGATGGTGGTCCACCGCGACAAGGCGTATGAGATGGGCCGCACGCTGACGGAGAAGCTGCGCAAGCGGATACCTCGCCAGCAGTACGACGTGCCGATCCAGGCTGCCATCGGCGCGCACGTGATCGCCAGGGAGACGGTTAAGGCGTTCCGCAAGGACGTGATCGCGGGCTGCTACGGCGGCGACATCACGCGCAAGAAAAAGCTCCTGGAGAAGCAGAAGGAGGGCAAGAAGCGGATGAAGCGGGTCGGCCGCGTGGAGGTGCCGCAGGAGGCCTTCCTGGCGGTGCTGGAGCTCGGCGAGGACTAGCTCGATGGCGGGGCCGGCGCACGCGCGCCCGACCGGCGCGCGGGAGCAGCCCGTGCGGCTGCTGTTTGTCTGCCTTGGCAACATCTGCCGTTCGCCAACCGCCGAGGGTGTGATGCGCACGCTGGTCCGGGAGAGCGAACTGCATGACCGTGTGGAGCTCGACTCCGCGGGCACCGGCGCCTCGCATGTGGGCAGCTCGCCGGACGCGCGTGCCAGCGCCACGGCGCTCACGCGCGGCGTCACTCTCCGGGGCGCAGCGCGCCAGGTGCGCAGCCGCGACTTCGAGGAGTTCGACCTGCTGCTGGCAATGGACAGCGCGAACCTGCGCGATCTGCGACGGATGGCCCGCGACGAGCAGCAGCGTGAGAAGGTGCGGCTGCTGCGCGCGTTCGACCCCGCGAGCGAGCGCTCGGGGGATCTGGACGTCCCCGACCCCTACTACGGCGGCGATGGCGGCTTCGAGGAGGTCTTCGATCTCGTGCACGCCGCCTGCGAGGGCCTGCTGGAGCGGATCCGGAC
>Ga0208587_1001739_pt1 | contig 11443 bp, 13 predicted proteins | sample NGESurdeep092012_7_FD_184472 | JGI IMG/M metagenome (GOLD analysis project Ga0208587, IMG submission 184472) | Arctic peat soil microbial communities from Barrow, Alaska - NGEE Surface sample 210 deep-092012 (SPAdes) | ecosystem: Environmental > Terrestrial > Soil > Wetlands > Peat ...
GAGGATGACGGCGCGGATCTCGCAATTGCGGCCGATTTCATCGAGCCCGGCCATGAGATCGAGCATCAGTTCGAGCGAGAGCGCGTTGCGGCGCTCGGGGCGGTTCAGGGTGACGATGGCGACGGGGCCTTCGCGGGAGATTTGAATATTCATGAGTTTTCCTTTGCCTTGGCGCAATCGTATCCCACTAAGGGATCGCTTGTAACCGTCCTAAGGTATCAAACCTGCCGTACCAGTACAGCAGGCCCTGTTCAGGCGGGGATTAACGGTCTACTCTCACGGTGGATGATACTGCGATGGGGGATTTATCTCGCGATTCTCGTGGCGCCGGCAATTGGTGCGGCCACCATCGACGTATCGGCGGAGACCAGCGCCGTGGTGCACACTGGGGACACGCTGGTTTTCCAACTGCTCACCTGGAACTTCGGTGTGAACGCCGCCGCCTTCGGTCTGCCGGTGTATCCGACGGATGTGAGCTTCGCGTTGGTATCGGCTCCGCTAAGTGTGGCGGGAGGGTTCGCCGCCACGTTGGAATCGGCGGACCGGGCAGTGTCGGTAGCGTTCGACAGCCTGACTTTCGGCCCGGGCTCTTTCCAGGGGAGTGGGTATGCGGGAGAGGTTTCGACGTTACAAGGCTACCTGCGCCTGTCCCCACTGCTTTCGGAAGTACTGTTTAGTGCTCCGTCCGCCGTCATCGCTTTACGCAACGACGGGCCGGATGTCACGATAGGCTTAGACCCCTACGTGCTGCGGCAAAATCTGTACACCAGCCTGTCGGGAGGACCGCTCAGCGTCGGGGCGCTGCCCGGCTCGGTGGATCTGGAAAGCCCTGTAAATCTCGCAAGCTTGATGGATTTGGGGGGTGCGGTGACCTTGGCGGCCGATGCGGCGGTGCCGGAACCCCAGACCGGTGGGCTGCTTTTTGGGGGAGGAGTGCTCCTGTGCGGGCTCTCGGTGGTTCTGGGACGCATTTCCCGTAAGCGCAAGTAGGGCGCTACCGTACGAAAAATCAACCATTTGCATCCGCTAATCCACTCTGATACTATCTATATGGCAGATCGGAATCCTCCCCTTGAAGTGCCGCAAATCCACAACGGAGCAACAAAATCAACTGAATGAGCTTCACCGTATTTCTTGGTAATCTCCCTACCTGGGTCACCGCCGATGATATTAAGCAATGGCTCGCCGCTGAAGATCTCGTGGCCGACGCCGTCAAAGTGATCCGAAACCACGAAACGCAGGAATCCAAGGGCTTCGCATTTGTCGAAGCGCCCACGAATGACGAGATGCAATCGATTATTCGCCGTTTTGACCGCGCCCCCCTGGAAGACCGGTTGTTGCGCGCCAACCCGGCGCAGCCGCCGAAAGGCAAGGATGCTCCTCGTGCAGCGGCGGCGCCGGCGTCGCAGCAGCCCGCGGCACCCAATGCCCTCCGGACCGAACCACGTCCCGACCGCAAAAAGCGCGGTGGACGAAATCGCGAGCAGTCGCCCCGTTCTGCGTTTGCCGCCGAGTTGGCGAAGGTCCTGTAAGCCAGGCTTCGCCTGCCCGGGCGGCGCCAGCCACCCTTGGTGCACGGTCCACACCTGTGAACGCAAGTCACAACCAGCTTTCTTTTATCCCTCCTATTTTCAATCTGTTACAATTGGCCTCAGGCGTGCCTTTGGGCACAGTATGAAATACTCCTGGCTGTGTCTCTTGGTGGGCAGCCTGCTCTTCGCCGGAACGCAAGACTCCGATCTGAACGTAAATAGGCGCTACACGGTGGATACGGTGATCGTGGCTGGAAAGGGCTGGAAGACCAACGTCGCCGATCAGCAGAGTGACCGGCTCAGTTCCGGCCTGCGCAAGGATCTACTGGCGCTGATCGGGCAGAAGCTGAATCCCGGCATTCTGGACGGGTTGGCGACGCGCCTCAAGAAGGAATTCTCGGCCAGCGAGGTGAGCCACCACGTGCTGCGCGGCGATACTCCGGAGCATGTCCGCGTGGAGTTCGAGGTCAGGCCGCCACACTACGGCGTCGATGCTACGGTCACCAAGTTCCTATACGATTCCAAACAGGGATGGAGCGGTGCCGGATCGGTGGGCTTCAGCGTGCAACAGAACACGTTTGCTTTCGGCTTGGCCAGCGACGGCGACACGCTCAACGAGCGGTTCGCCGGAATCTCCGCGCGCTACGAAAACAAGCACTTGGGGAGCGATCGAGTGGGCCTGCGATTCCAGTTCGAGAGCTATCACGAGCAATGGAACCAGAGTACGCTGGACGCTCTGGCGGCGCGTCCCAACCAGACTTCGGATGCCTACCGCACCCGGCAGAATTTCGAGCCGACCGCCACGATCAGTTTGGCCAAGCCCCTGACGCTCGAGATCGGGGTGGGCTTCCAACGCTTGCAGAACCAGTTTCCGGCCGCTCATACCGAGGCCGCCAACGCCCTGATTTCTACTCTGCGCTATCATCGGCGGCTGGCGGATTCGGAATACCAGCAAGACGTGGATGCAGGCTATACCCTGCGTGCGGCCACCAGACTCCTGGACAGCGACTTCGTGTATACCTCGCACGTGGTCGGACTGCACTACCGCGTCGCGCACGGCAAGCACCAGTTGATGGAGCACGTAGAGGCCGGGAGCGTCAATGGGCGGGCGCCCCTGGCGGATCGCTTCGTGGCAGGCAACAGCTACTACCTTCGCGGCTGGAACAAGTACGATATCGACCCGATTGGAGGAAACCGCCTGGTACACAACACCGTCGAGTATCGGTATGGACCCTTCCAGGCGTTTTACGATGCGGGTGCAGTCTGGGACAGCGGTCAGCCGGCCACGCCGCGGCACTCGGTTGGCGTGGGCTTCAAGGAATCGATTTTTTCGCTCGCCGTAGCGTTCCCGGTCAAGTCCGGACATGTCGAACCGGTCGTCATGATAGGCATGATTTATTGATGAAAACCCGTTCGCGGGAGACAAAGATCAGCCGCAGGAGCTGGCTTCTGGCCGGCCTTACGGTTCCTCTGTTCTCCGCGCGCGCGGCCGATTCGATGAAGGTGATGTACGATGGCGACAACCTGCACGTCGCCGCCCCCACCCTGCACTTCCTCACCGGCAAGCCGCTGGAGCGCCTGAAATACGGCGACGTAGTGGCTTACGTGGCACAGCTCGAACTGCTCAACGAATCGCGCACGGCGGTGGTGCGGCCGCAGAAGGGCCGCTTCGTGGTGAGCTATGCTCTTTGGGAGGAGACGTTCTCCGTGACCCATTTAGGGAGCACGCCGGGGGGCACGCCACGCACGGCCGAAGGGCTAACGACCGTGGCCGCCGAAACCTGGTGTTTCAACAACCTGACGATGAGCACGTTGGGCCTCGCGCCCAACCTGTACTACTGGCTTCGCCTGGAGCTGCGCACCGGCACCGCGCGCGATTTTGCCGAGGAGACCAAGATCGGCATCAGTATTCACGATCTGATCGACTTGCTGGGCCGGAAGAACACCGAAGTCACGCATTGGGGACCGCTGGAGACACGCGTGCGTCTGGCCGATCTGCCCCGTATGGCAGGCCGCGGGTCAAGAAACGGGTGAACCGCCTTCGCAACAGGCTGATCCTGATCTTTCTGGCGGCCACGCTGGCGCCCCTCGCCGCCACCATATGGATTACCACCTCGCTGCTGGAAGAGAGCATCGACACTTCTTCCACCAGCCGACTGGACACGCTGTCGAAATCGCTCAAAGGCACCGCCCGCGAGCTTTACGATCGCGCCAGCGAAGATCTGAAGCGCAAGGCGCAAGCCGGCGAGACGCAGCCGCACAAATACGACCCGCTGGATCGCGCGTCGTGGCCGGAAGCGATCAAGATCTTCTCGGGCGGGCTGGAGGGCGAGCGTGTGGTGCGCGCCGGCCAGGAGGGCAACCGCCTGGACTATCTGGTGCGCCGCGGCAACGAGATCTGGTCGTACTCGGAGAGCCTGGGCGATGTGGCCATGGATCGCCTGACGCGCGAGATTCGCGATGCGCGCCGCGCGGTGGAAGAGGCTAACGCGCGCGATTTGCGCCGCGGCATCAAGCGCACGTACGTACTGCTGGCGGCGGGGATCTGGCTGGTGTCGCTCGGGCTGTTGGTCTACCTGGCGCACCGCATCAGCCGGCCCATCCAGGAACTGACCACGGGGCTGGGCAAACTGGCGGCGGGCGATCTTAGTGCGCGCGTGCAGGCGCGGCGCGACGACGAAATCGGGCGCGCCATCGTGGCCTTCAACAACATGGCGGCCCAGCTTCAGGAGAGCACGGAGCGGCTGGTCTACCTGGGGCAACTGGCGAGCTGGCGGACGCTGGCGCGCAAGATGGCGCACGAGGTGAAAAACTCGCTGACGCCCATCCGCCTGACCGTGGAAGAGATGCTGGTGCGCTACGACGAGGCCGACCGCGGCTTCATGGAGCAGGCCACGCAGATCGTAGTGGACGAAATCGAGACGCTGGAACGGCGCATTCGCGCGTTCTCGCAATTCGCCACGGAGCCGCCGGTGCAGCCCGGTCCGGTGGACGTCAACGGCCTGTTGCAGGAGCGCATTGCGTTCCTCAAGACGGCGCATCCCGAGGTGGCCTACGATTGCCGGCTGGCGGAGAGTACGCCGCCGGTAGTGGCGGATCAGGACCTGCTCAAGGGCATATTGACCAATCTGCTGGAGAACGCGGCCGAAGCCGCGGGCGAAGGCGGCAGGATCCTCGGCGTGACGGCGGCCGACGGGGGACGCGTCGCTATCGAGGTGCACGATTCCGGACCGGGGTTGAGCGAACAGGCGCGCTCCAGCCTGTTTCAACCCACCATCTCGTTCAAGAAACGGGGAATGGGGTTAGGACTTTCGATTGCGCGCAAGAGCGCGCTGCTCAACGGCGGAGACATTGTTGTAGTGAAAGGAGAACTGGGCGGCGCAGGCTTCCGCGTGCTGCTGCCCGTGGCTACTCATGGCATCCAAACGCATCCTGATCGTGGATGACGAAGAGAATATCGGCCGCTCGCTGCGCATGATTCTGGAGCGCGAGGGCTACGCGGTGACTTTCTGCCGCAGCGTGGCGGAGTTCACCAAACACCCGGACGCGGGGCGCGCCGACGCCTACCTGCTGGACATGAAGCTGCCCGACGGCAGCGGGATCGACCTGCTGAAGGCGGTCAAACAGAACGGGACGGCGGCGCCCGCCATCATGATCTCGGGCCACGGGACGATTGCCGACGCGGTGGAAGCCACGCGCGCCGGCGCCTTCGACTTCCTGGAGAAGCCGTTGAGCCGCGACCGCGTGCTGCTGGCGGTGAAGCACGCCATGGAGCACTCCACGCTGCGCCAGGAGAACGAGCGGCTGCGCGAACTGGTGGGCACTTCGCCCAAGATGATCGGCAGCTCGCCGGCCTGGCAGCGCGCGGTGGAACAGGCGTCGATGGCGGCGCGCAGCGATGCGCGCGTGCTGCTGATCGGCGAATCGGGCACGGGGAAGGAGTTGTTGGCGGCGCACATTCACAATGCGAGCCCGTTCGCGGCCGGCCCGTTCGTCAAGGTGAACTGCGCGGCCATCCCGACCGAGTTGCTGGAAACGGAACTCTTCGGGCACGAGAAGGGCTCGTTCACCGGCGCCACGGCGCTCAGGCGCGGCAAGTTCGAGCTGGCCGATGGCGGCACCATCTTTCTGGATGAAGTCGGCGACCTGCACGGGGCGTCGCAGGCCAAACTGCTGCGCGTGTTGCAGGAGGGCGAGTTCCACCGCGTGGGCGGGGAGCAGATCATCCACGTGACCGTGCGCGTGGTGTCGGCGACGAATCGCGATCTGGCCGCGCTGGTGACGGCGGAGAAGTTCCGCGAGGATCTGTACTACCGGCTGAGCGTGGTGCCCATCCGTGTGCCGGCGCTGCGCGAGCGGCCGCACGATATCCGCCTGATGGCGGAGTACTTCCTGGAGGATTTCTGCGGGCGCAATAACTTCAAGCGCAAGGTGCTGGACGAAGGGGTGTTCGCGCTGCTGGAGAGCTACGGCTGGCCGGGCAACGCGCGCGAACTGCGCAACGTGATCGAGCGCATGGCGATTCTGACGCAGGGCGAGCGGCTGACGCGCGATTCCATCCCGGTGGAAGTGCGCGTGCAGCGCGAGGCGGGTCCGAAATCGACCATCCAGGAGGCGCGCGAGTCGGCCGAGCGGGACCACATTCTGCGCGCGCTGGATGAATCGAGCTGGAACGTGTCGGGCGCGGCGCGGGCGCTGGGGATGGAGCGGACGAATTTGCACAAGCGGATTCGCGCGCTGGGGCTGACGCGGGGGAAGTAGCGCATATGGACACCATCGGCATCATCGGGGTGGGCCTGCTCGGGTCGGCGATCGCCGCGCGCCTTACCGCGGCGGGCTATGGGGTTCTGGGCTACGACCTGCTGCCCGAACGCCGTCTGGGCGCCGGCTCCGCGCAGGAGGTTGCCGGCAAGTGCCGCACCATCATTCTGTGTCTGCCGACGTCCGATGTGGTCGCCGAGGTGCTGGCCGCGATCAAGCTCACGCCGGGGACCACCATCATCGATTGCACCACAGGGGAGCCGGAAGCCATGGCGGCGATGGGAGTGAAACTGGCGAAGGTCTCCATCGATTATCTAGATGCCACCGTGCTCGGCTCTAGCACAGTGGTGCGCAACGGCGCCGCGGTGGTGATGGCCGGCGGCCGGAAGCCGGTGTTCGACGCCGCCGCCCCGCTGTTCAAGACCTTCGCGGGGCGCGCGTTCTACCTGGGAAGCTACGGCGCGGGCGCGCGCATGAAGCTGGTGGCCAACCTCGCGCTCGGATTGCATCGCGCCGTGCTGGCCGAGACGCTGGCATTTGCCCATGCGTGCGAGGTCTCGCCGGTAGACGCGCTCGAAGTGCTCAAGGCCGGCGCCGCCTATTCGCGGGTGATGGACGACAAAGGCCAGAAGATGCTCGACCACGATTTCACCGTGGAGGCCAAGCTCTCGCAGCACCTCAAAGACGTCCGCCTGATTCTGGCCGCGGCCAATGCGAAGAACGCCAAGACACCGCTGTCCCAGGTCCACCGGCAGTTGCTGGAACGCCTGGAGGCCGCCGGTTATGGCGAGATGGATAACAGCGCGATCATCATGGCGTACGAGTAGGAACCGCGGGGACAGCGATTATCGCCAATCCTGCGCACCGTGATAGATGTGCAGGATTTCGACGGCTTCAGCTTTCAGCGCGTAGACCACGACATAGGGGAGCGGCGTAAGCGTCAGTTCTCTTGTGCCGTTCCGATGGCCGGGTCGGCCTCGGTTGGGTGCGGTCTTAAGAGAGCGGATTCGCTGGTAAATCGACCTCACGGTCGGTTCCGCAAGGTGCGGATAGTGCGTGTCGAGATAATTCTTGATGCCTTCCAAGTCTTCGGCGGCGGGAACAGTCCAACGAATGCGCATCAGGGCTTCTTGAACATGCGTTCAATGCGGGCGTCCATCTCCTCCTCCTCGATGAAGTCGCCGCGCTCTGCTGCCGCGATTCCTCTTTCGACGGCGGCAAGGAACCGGGCTTCGTCGTCCAGATAGCGGACAAGGACGTCCTTCGCCAATCGCTCGGGTTTAGTCCCGGCTTTGGTGGCCATCTGCGCTAGCTGCGCTTCCTGCTCCCGTGTGAAATGAACTTCCATCGCCTTAAGGATACGGGAAAGCCTCGCTTGCTGCAACCGCGCCGCAACGGAAAGAGGGTACCGTCTGGGTCGGGAGTGAGCATCTGCACATCAGGAGCGCGTCACCAGTTAATATGGGCGCATGGCACCAGCCCGCTGGCGAAAGCTCGCGTTCGCACTGCTGATTCTGACTTATTTCTTCTACTTCAACTGGAGCGGCTTGTGGGCGCAATTCGCGGCCGACGACATGATGAACATGGCGGCCTATTGGAGACTGAAGCCGATCCGGTTGTTGCTCGATCTGTTCATGCCCTGGCGCGGACCATACCGTCCGATGGCGGGTCTCTTCTACCTGCCGCTGCTTAAGGGCTTCGGACTGAATCCGATTCCCTACCATGCGGTTATGCTGGCCATCCTGCTGGGCAACCTGTACCTCATGTACCGGTTCGCGCGGCGCATCGGATGCGGTGAGTTGCAGGCCGCGCTCGCCACCCTGATTGTGGCCTATCACGCCGGGTTGAGCATGCTCTTCTACAGCACCGCCTTCATCTACGACGTGCTCTGCTTCTCGTTCTACATGGGCGCGTTCCTCTGCTACGCGCGGGTTCGCGCCGGGGGCCGCCTGTTGCGCGGCCGCGAAACCGCGTTAGTGATGGGTTTGTACCTCTGTGCCCTCGATTCGAAGGAGATGGCGCTTACGCTGCCCATCGTGCTGCTGGCGTACGAGTGGTTCTATCACACTGGAAACGGCCGGCCCGCGGCGTGGACACCGAAGGAAATCGCGGGGTGGCTGCGCGGCCCGGGACGCGTGATGCTGTATTGTGGGGCGCTGAACCTGGTGTACCTGTACGGCAAGGAGTTCGCGCCGAACGCCTTGATGCGATCGCCCGCCTACCGTCCGGTGCTGTCGCTGCAGCGGGTGTTTGCGTTTGAGACGACGGCGATGAACGATCTACTCCTGGCGTGGGGAAGCTTCGTCAGTTGGCGCGGCGTGGTGGCGATGTGGGTGGTGCTCGCGTACCTGGCGTGGCGGCGGCAGCGTCCCGTACTGCGCTTCTGCTGGTTCTTTCTGATGCTCACGCCGCTGCCCCTCGCGGTCCTGGAGGGTCGCGGCGCGGCTTGCCTGTATATCCCGCTGGCAGGGTGGGCGGTCTTCGCCGCGGTGGTCCTGACGGACATTGCCGGTGCGGCAGCGCGTTTCCTGGCGGAGGAGCCGATTGTCCGCCGCGCCGGATATGCGGGGCTGTACGCCGCCATCCTCTGCACGAGCTTCTTTTTCTGGGCGAAGCAGAATAATTACCTGAAACACGACTTCGTCCGGGGCGCCATGGCGGATCTGGGCAGACAGACCGCGTACACGATCCAGCAACTGCGGACGCTGAACCCACACATCAAATCGGGCACCCACGTGGCATTTCTAAACGACCCCTTCGACGATTGGGACATGGCCTTCATCGCCGAACTGTGGTTCCGGGACAAGAGCCTGCAGTTTCATCTGCAACGCAAGACACCGCTGCCGCCGGAGGAACTGGCGAAGATGACGGTATTCGACTTTCAGAATGGGCGGCTGGTGCAGGTAACCGTAAAGCCGCCCTAAGAAGATGTGAACGAATCGTTGAGATCGCCGGGGTGACAGACGAAAGCGTCTGTCCCACCATCACAGATGGCGGATCACCGCTTCGGTGAATTCGGATGTCGAAGAGTGGCCGCCCACATCGCCGGTGAGGCGATCGCGTTCGGCGTACGTCCGATAAATCGCGTTGTGCAGGCGAATCGACGCCTCGCGCTCGCCGATGTGTGCCAGCATCAGGACCGCGGACTGCATCAGCGCGGTCGGGTTGGCGAGCCCCTTGCCCGCGATATCGGGCGCGGTGCCGTGGACGGCTTCGAAGATGGCGTGGTGATCGCCGATATTGGCGCCCGGCACGATGCCAAGTCCGCCGACCAGGCCGGCGGCGAGATCGCTGACGATATCGCCGTAGAGATTCGGCAGCAGCAGCACGTCGAACGTCTCGGGGCGCATGACCAGTTGCATGCAGGCGTTGTCCACGATGAGTTCGCTGTACTGGATCTCCGGGAAGTGCGAGGCCACTTCGCGGCAGCACTTGAGGAACAGGCCGTCGCTCAACTTCATGATGTTGGCCTTGTGGATGGCCACCACCTTCTTGCGGCCCTCGCGGCGCGACCATTCAAAGGCCGAGCGCGCGATCTTGGTGGAGGCCTTCTGCGTGATGATCTTCAAACTCTCCACCACGCCGGGAACCACTTCGTGCTCCAGGCCGGAATAGAGGTCCTCGGTGTTCTCGCGGAAGATCGCCAGATCGAGCGCCAGATCCTGGTAGCGCGTCTTGAGCCCGGGCAGCATGCGCACCGGGCGAAAGTTCGTGTAGAGACCGAGTTTCTTGCGCAGCACCACGTTGATGCTCTGGTGTCCGCCGCCGATGGGTGTGGTGGTGGGGCCCTTGAGGCCGACGCGCGTCATTTCGAGAGAAGCGAAGACGTCGTCGGGAATCAATTGGCCCTGTTCGGCGAGAGCGCGGACGCCGGCATCGACGCGCTCCCAATCGACAGCGACGCCGGTGGCGTCGACGGCGCGGACGGAAGCGTCGGCCACTTCGGGTCCGATTCCGTCGCCGGGGATGAGTGTAATCAAGTGGGCCATCTATAGCTATTATAAAGTGGGGGGTGGATTTGGTCCCCGATTGGTTTTCGGAACGCCGCCGCATGGTGGATACGCAGCTTCGCCGGCGGGGTATTGGCGACGAGCGGGTGCTGGCCGCCATGCTGGAAATTCCGCGCGAGGAATTCGTTCCGCTGGAGTCGCGCCTGGTGGCGTATCAGGATGCGCCGATACCCATCGGCGAGGGGCAGACCATTTCGCAGCCTTACATGACCGCACTGATGGCCGAGTCGCTGGAACTGCGGGGAACCGAGTCCGTGCTCGAAGTGGGCGCCGGGTGCGGTTACGCGGCGGCTGTGCTGGGCGCGCTGGCGGCGCGTGTGACCACGCTGGAGATCCTTCCCAGGCTGGCGCAACAGGCCAGGGACAACCTGCGCCGCACAGTGCGCGATGGCAACGTGCAAGTGGTGGCGGGCGACGGCTCGGGCGGCTATGCGGAGGCGGCGCCTTACGACGCGATCTCGGTGGCGGCGGGCGCGCCGGAGATCCCCGCGGCGCTGCTGGAGCAGTTGAACGATCCCGGAATCCTGGTGATCCCGGTGGGCGCACTGGACGATCAGGAACTGCGCGTGCTGACCATGCGCGGCGGGCACGTCGAATCTCGCGTGCCCACCTTGTGCCGTTTCGTACCGTTACGCGGCGGCGAGGGCTGGCAGTAGATGCGATTGCGCACCGCCAAGGACCGGCTGAAGATCGAGCACAGCATCATCGATGGCGTGCGCGGCATTTTGGAAGAACTGCTGAAGGCGACTCCGGCGATCCGCTCCGTGATTCCGGGTGTGATTCGTCCGGTGCGCGACGCACGCGGCAAAGTGAAGGTGCGGGTGACCGTGCCGACGCAGAACGGATGGAGGGCGATCGCGCTGAGCGCCGGCGCGCGGCAGGAGCTGTTCATCAGCACGGCCCTCAAGAAGGAAGAAGTGGAAGCGGCGCTGGCCAAAGCGGGGGCGGTGGTGAGTTAGCAGTGGGGATAGGCTAATACAGTGAAGGTTCTCTCGACCAAAAGAATCGCTCCCTCACGGTCGCGGCTCGGATTGGATTCGCGATGCGCCAATCCGAGCCGCGACCGTGAGAAGCTGTGAAAGAATCGTCCGCACTCGGAATTGGCAGGCGGAAGCGCCCAATGCCGCTTACTTTGTAGTG
>Ga0208587_1001740_pt1 | contig 11440 bp, 13 predicted proteins | sample NGESurdeep092012_7_FD_184472 | JGI IMG/M metagenome (GOLD analysis project Ga0208587, IMG submission 184472) | Arctic peat soil microbial communities from Barrow, Alaska - NGEE Surface sample 210 deep-092012 (SPAdes) | ecosystem: Environmental > Terrestrial > Soil > Wetlands > Peat ...
TGGATTTCCGGCGCATTTTGCCGGAAATTCGCTGCCAGTCCTGTCTGTCCCCGGGTTCGGAGCCCACCCCCCGCGGTGGTTTTTCGCCCCTGTCCCCGGTTTGCCTCTGCGCTACCAGCTATAATTCCTCCGCAGGAGGAACTGTACCGTGACGCTGCGATGGATTCCCGTTCTCGTGTTGGCCCAACTGGGCAACCTCGGCCTGATCCAGGCCCAACCCAAAGGCCAGCAACGCTGGGTGGCTACCTGGGCCACGGCACAAACGCTCGTCCGGCCGGCCCCGGCGAGGCCGCCCGCGACACCGGCGGCAGCGCCCGCCGGCCCCACCACCACCCCGCAGACCGTCGGTGCGCGCGGGTTCAACAATCAGACGGTCCGCATGATGGTGCGTACCAGCATCGGCGGACGGCGCCTGCGCGTCCGCCTGTCGAACGCGTTCGGTGGCACGGCGGTCGTCGTCGGAACGGCGCATCTCGCCATCCGCGGGAAAGAATCGGCCATCGTTCCCGATTCGGATCGCAGCCTGAGCTTCAACGGTAAACCGGGCTGCACCATCGGGCCGGGCGTGGTGTTGCTCAGCGACCCGGTGGAGCTCAAGGTGCCGCCGGTCACCGAGCTTGCCGTGAGCCTCTACTTCCCCGGCGAGACGGGCCCTCCTACCACGCACGCCACGGCCCTGCATAACACCTACATCTCGAAGGAAGGGGACAGTACCGCACAGGCGGAGATTCCCGACCCCGTGACCACGCAGTCTTATTACTGGCTGGCCGGCGTCGACGTGGAAGCGGCCGCGAAGGCCGCGGTCCTGGTCACCTTCGGCGACTCCATTACCGACGGCGCACGCTCCACCGCGGAGACCAATCACAGTTGGCCGGCTCTGCTGGCGGCGCGTCTGGCGGCCAACAAGAAAACGGCGCAGATCGGCGTGGCCAACCTGGGGATCGGCGGCAATCGCGTGCTGCGCGACGGCAGCGGCGCAAGTGCCTTGGCGCGCTTCGATCGCGATGTGCTCGGCCAGCCGGGGGTCAAGTGGGTAACGGTGATGGAAGGCATCAACGACATCGGGCGCGAGGCGACGGTCCCGGCGGAAGCGGTTACCGCCGACGAACTCATCGGCGCATACAAACAGTTGATCGAGCAGGCGCACGCCCATGGCGTGCAGGTGATCGGGTGCACGCTGACGCCGTATGAAGGGGCCACCTACTATCGGGAGAATGGCGAGGCCGTCCGCGCGGCGGTGAATTCGTGGATCCGCACCAGCGGCGCGTTCGACGCGGTGGCGGATTTCGAGGCGGCCACACGCGACGCGGGCAATGCCAAGCGGATCCGCGCGGAGTTCGATCCGGGCGATCACCTGCACCCCAATGACGCCGGGTATCAGGCGATGGCCGATGCCATCGATCTCGGGATCTTCACCCGCAAGCGGTAGCTGCTGGGGCCCGCCGAATGCAACGCTCCCGACCCAGAGGGTACCCCGGTCGCGGCTCCGATCGGAGCCGCGACCGTCAGGGAGCGCTTGCTTCGAAATGCGAGACCGTATCTGTGAAACGGCGTGCTTGCCTATCGCAGCCCGCGCCCGCTCACCAGATAGACCGCGAAGCTGCCGAGCCAGTGCCCGCCTTCGTAGTGCTCGCTCCTGATGCTTTCGAGGCCCGCCGCTTTGAGTTTGCCGGCGAGCGCGGTCAACGGCTTGCGGCGCGCGTCGGCGGCGGGAAGCTTCGAGACGATGCCTTCCAGCATCCACGCGCGGCTCAGGTTCAACCCGGCCAGGTGGTAGGCCTTGCCATCGGTCACGTCGCTGACCAACGTTGGCTCCAGATCCACGCGCGGCAGAAACGCGGTGAACCACCTGGCGAATTCGGCGGGCAGCAGAATCCGGCGCACCGCGTCGGCTTCGGCCAGGCAGGGAGAGAGGAAGTCTTCGCCCGAAGGTTCGTAGGCAAGCGGGCAATTCCGGTCCTTCAGGTAGTAGTCCCGCGCGCGCGATTCCACTACCCTGCCGAACTCCGTGTTGCCGGTGACGCGGGCGTAATCCAGCATCAAGCCCATGGAGAAAGCGGTGTTGTTGTGCTCGCCGGTGCGGATGGGGTGCTGCAATTTCGGCAGCCACTCGGCGATGCGCGCGGTGACCGCCTCTTCCAAGGGGCGCAGCGCGGCGGACCACTGGCGCGCCTCCGGGTCGTCGAATTCCTTCAACTCGGCGGCCAGTTGCAGCAGCCAGGCCAGGCCGTAGGGGCGCTCGAAGCTATTGCGGCCACTGGCGTTGAGATAGATTACTTCCTGCGCGATGTTGGCGGGCGTGAGGCTGCGCGCCACGGCGCGGCGCGCTTCGGCCGCCAACGGCGCTTGCGGAAACAGGCGCGCCAGGCGGACCAGCAGCCAGTGGCCGTGGACCGAAGAATGCCAGTCGTAGCAGCCGTAGAACGCCGGGGTCAGTTCGCGCGGCGGCTTCACATCGGCATCGGAGTTCAAGGAATGCGCGATCTTGTTGGGGTACGGTTTGTGGACGCAGTCGAGCGCCAGAGCGGCGAAGCGCGCCGCCTGCGTCTGGTCGAAATCGGAATTCGCCATGAGGCCTCCACATGCGACAACGGCGAGAGTCAGGAGCCGGAGCATGATTGTATGTTAGCGGGTGGAGCGCCACGTGCGTCGGAAGAGCCGATGCTAACATTTTGCTTGCGAAGTTGCTATCGTTTTGCTAGAATCTGATTGGTGAACGTGATCAGCAAGCGCGGGCTCTTTGAAAAGGCATCCAAGCATCCCGATGCCACAGTTGCAGTCCAAGACTGGTTTGATGCGGCGCGCGCGGCGAATTGGCGCAACCTCGAAGAGTTCCGCCGGACCTACCCGGCCACCGACATGGTCGGCGCGTTGGCCGTTTTCGACATCAAAGGCAACAGCTACCGCCTCATTGCGCGAATGGCCTTCCCATACCGGCGAATCTACATCAAAGAATTCCTGACTCACGCCGAATACGACAAAGGAGCATGGAAGAAATGGCTACGCTAACCGAAACCGTCTACGGCAAACTGCTTTCCCAAACCCGGCCCCGTGTAATTAAGACCGAAGCCGAAAATGAACGTGCGCTCGCGGAGGTGGAAGCTCTCGATACCCTGGGGCGCCCGCTGACCAGCGAAGAAGAAGCGCTCGCCGAACTGCTCACCATGCTGATCGTTCAGTTCGAAGATGTCCACTACCCCTTCGGGCACGCTTCTCCCCTCGACGCGCTGCGCGATTTCATGGAGGTGCGCAACCTCCGCCAACGGGATCTGATCCCTATCTTTGGAGCGAGCAGCGTGGTCTCGAACGTACTGAACGGCAAGCGCTCCATCAGCAAGGCCCACGCGCGCAAACTGGCGGAGTTCTTTCACGTCCCCGTGAGCTTGTTCATTTGACCCCACCACCGGCGATAGCCGGTTCCGGCCCCCCATTCCATCATTCGCGCGTCAGTTCGAACCCGCGCTCGGGAATGCTGCAGTGGAGCGTCTCCGCCTCATGCCCATGCAGGCGGAAGATCTGCACCACCAGCCCGCAGACGCTCTCGTATCCCCGCTCAAAAAACACCAGGATGGACGGACCGGCGCCGCTGAGGGCGCAGCCCAGCAGGCCCGGCGCGCGCAGGCGCAGGATCTCGTGCAGTCCCGGCACCAACGCTTCGCGGTAGGGCTGGTGGAAGCGGTCTTCAATCGCCGCGGGGAACACCGAAGTCGTGCCGGTGGCCAGTGCGGCGATCAAGAGCGCGGCACGCTGCACGTTGAAGACGGCGTCCTCGCGACTGTAGCCGGAGGGCAGCACGGCGCGCGCTTTCGAGGTGGGCAGGTCGAAGTCCGGGACCACAATGGCCAGGTCGAAACTCTTCGGCAGGTCCAGGCGGACGGCGCGGGTCACGCCGCCGGAATCGATGGCGCTGGCCACGATCGAGCCCAGCGTGCAGGGCGCCACGTTGTCCGGGTGGCCTTCCAGGCGCGCGGCTTCGTCGAGTATGCGCAGCGGCTTCCAGCCGAGATCCAACAGTTCGTCGGCGATCACCACGCCGGCGGTGAGCGCCGCCGCGCTCGATCCCATCCCCTTGCCCAGCGGGATCTCGTTGTGGATGTGCAGTTCGATGGGCGGCATGGTCATGCCGTGAGCCTGCGCCACCGAGAGCGCCGTCTGCCAGATCAGGTTGTCGGAAGTACACGGGATGGACGCGGCATCGCGGCCGGAGGCCTGAATGGAGAGCGCCTCGCCGCGGCGGAACCGGCAGGTGAGGTACACGCCCAGGGCGAGCCCGAGGGCGTCGAAGCCCGGCCCCAGGTTGGCGCTGGAGGCCGGCACCCGCAGGTGAAACCATGGATTGGAGTCGGGTTGCATAGTCACTCGGGCCCAGACACAAACGCCGCGGTTCCCGGTGGAGAGCCGCGGCACAGAGGCTTCTTAAAACCGGCGGATCTGGCAGACCTAGCGGATCTCCAGGATGTCCTTTTCCTTGGTCTTGGAGGCCGTGTCGATCTTGTCCATATACGTGTCGGTCAACTTCTGGATTTCGTCGTGCGCCTTCTTGTCGTCGTCTTCGGTGATCTTCTTGTCCTTGGCCAACTTCTTCACCGCTTCGTTGCCGTCGCGGCGAACGTTGCGTACGGCCACGCGGTGGTGCTCGGCCACGCCGTGCAACTTCTTGACGAGCTCCTTGCGCCGCTCTTCGGTCAGCGGCGGTATCGGCAGCCGGATGATCTTGCCGTCGTTGGCCGGGTTGAGGCCCAGATCGCTGGTGCGGATCACCCTCTCGATCAGTCCGATCTGGGAGACGTCCCACGGCTGGATGGTGATCAGGTTCGCTTCGGGAACGTGCAGGTTGGCAACCTGATTGAGAGGCGTGGGCGTACCGTAGTAGTCCACCCGAAGGTTGTCGAGAATGCTCAACGACGCTCGTCCGGTGCGAATCGTGGCCATGTCGTGTTGCAGGTCCGCGAGCGCCTTTTCCATTCTGGTCTTGAGGCTCGCCTCGACTTCTTTCACCGAGTCGAACACGGGACCGCTGGGTGCTGCATGCTGTTCTGTCTTCATAGCGAAGTGTCTCCGTAACGCGGTACGGCTAATGAATCACGGTACCGATGGTTTCACCCATCGACATACGCATTATATTGCCTATCGTGTTCAGATTGAAAACGATGATCGGCAGCTTATTGTCGCGGCACATGGCGATCGAGGTAGCGTCCATCACCCCGAGGGCGCGCGACAGCACTTCCAGGTAAGAAATTTCGGCGAATTTCACGGCGTCCGGGAACTTGAGCGGGTCCTTGTCGTAGACGCCGTCCACGCGGGTGGCCTTGGCGATCACGTCGGCCTTGATTTCGAGCGCCCGCAGGGTGGCCGCGGTATCGGTGGAAAAGTAAGGATTGGAGGTGCCCGCCGCGAAGATGACGATGCGCCCCTTTTCCAGGTGACGGATGGCGCGGCGGCGAATGTAGGGCTCGGCCACCTGGTGCATTTCGATGGCGCTCATCACGCGCGTCGGAATTCCCATCTGTTCGAGGGCGTCGCTCAGGGCCAACGAATTGATGACCGTGGCCAGCATGCCCATATGGTCGCCGGTGACCCGGTCCATATTGCGGGCAGCGGCGGCCACACCGCGAAAAATATTGCCGCCGCCCACCACGACACCTACCTGAACGCCGGCTGCCGCTACGTCCGCGACTTCGCGCGCCAGGGATCGCACCCGGTCCGCGTCGATGCCGAAGGTGGCCGTGCCGGCCAACGCCTCGCCGCTCAGTTTCAGCAGGATGCGCTGATAGCCAGACATAGCCTACTCGGCTGCGGCGGTTTCACTGCCGGATTCCGCCACCTGCGAATCGCCGACTTTGAAACGCACGAAGCGCGCCACGCTGATGTTCTCGCCCAGTTTGGCGATCTTGGTCTTCACCAGTTGTCCCACGGTGAGCGTCGCTTCCTTCACGAACGGCTGTTCGAGCAGGCAGATCTCTTCGTAGAACTTGGCCATGCGGCCCTCGGTGATCTTCTCGATCATCTTCTCGGGCTTGCCCTCGGCCAGTGCGCGCGCCTTCTGGATTTCCTTTTCTTTCTCCAGCACGCCGGCAGTGACGTCTTCCTTGCGGATGAAGCGCGGATCGGCCGCCGCAATGTGCATCGCGATATCGTGCACGAGTTCCTGGAAATCGTCGGTGCGCGCCACGAAATCGCTCTCGCAATTGATTTCCACCATCACGCCGAGCTGACCGCCGTGGTGAATGTAGGTGCCGATGAGACCTTGTTTAGTGGCGCGCGAAGCCTTCTTGCCGGCCGACGCGATGCCACGCTTGCGCAGTACCACTTCCGCTTCGGCGAGGTCGCCCTTGGCTTCCACCAGGGCGCTCTTGCATTCCATCATTCCGGCGCCGGTGCGCTCGCGGAGTGCTTTGACTAGTGACGCGGTAATTTCCGCCATAATAATTTCCTGGTTCCTTTAGCCGGGCAGGTGGTAGCCCGGACCTGCATCAGCCTGGGGTGCACCAAAGTGACGCCCCACGGTGACGCCCCACGGGGGGAATGTTAGACGCCGCCTTCGGTGAGCACAGGCTCGGCAGCCGGTTCGGCCGTCTCCGAAGCGGGCCCCTTACGCTGCGCAGCCGGAGCCGGCTCGTCGGCCATGCTCAGGCTCTCCCCCATGATCTTCTCGGCATACTTGGGATCCACGTACTCGGTGTACTCCACCATGCCTTCCTCGGCAGGGGCCTCGTCGCTGACGATCTTGTCGCCGGTGAAATCGTGTTCCGTAGCCAGCGCGCGGCCTTCCACTACGGCATCGGCAATCTTGCTGGCGAACAGGCGGATGGCGCGCAGCGCGTCGTCGTTGCCCGGGATCACCCAATCCACTTCATCGGGGTCGCAATTGGTGTCTACGATGGCTACCACCGGAATCCCCAGGCGGCGCGCTTCCTTTACCGCGATGGCTTCCTTGTTGGAATCGATTACGAAGAGCACGTCCGGCAGGCCGGGCATGTCCTTGATCCCGGAAAGGTTCGTATCCAGGTGTTTGCGCTCGCGTTCCAGGCGGATGACTTCCTTCTTGGGACGCCCGGCATAGCCGCCTTCCACCGAAGCCATACCTTCCAGTTCCTTGAGGCGCTTGATGGATTTCTGCACCGTCAGCATGTTGGTCAGCAGTCCGCCCAACCAGCGCTGGTTGACGTAATACATCTGGCAGCGGTTGGCCTCTTCGGCGATGGCTTCCTGCGCCTGGCGCTTGGTGCCCACGAAGAGCACATTCTTGCCCTGTGCGGCCATTTCGCCCACAAACCGGGCGGCGTCCTTGAACATCTTCAGGGTTTTCTGAAGGTCAATGATATAAATGCCGTTGCGTTCGCCGAAAATGTATTCTTTCATCTTCGGATTCCAGCGCTTGGTCTGGTGCCCGAAGTGAACGCCAGCTTCGAGCAACTCCTTCATTGAGATTGCGGGCAAAATAACTCCTAAGTTTACGTGCTCTATCGCGATCCGCGCGGTCCAAAGCGAGATTTACGCGGGCGTCTGGAGCCGGATGTCGGTTGAAAGATTGCCAGGCCGGGAAGGCGAACCAACCGCCTTCCAGACCTCGCGGGGACTTAACGTTTGGAGAACTGGAACCGCTTGCGGGCGCCCTTTTGGCCGTACTTCTTGCGCTCGTGTTGCCGCGGGTCGCGGGTCAAGAAGCCCAGCTTCTTCAACCGTCCCCGCAGTTCCGCGTTGAACTCCACTAAAGCCCGGGAAATTCCCAGACGGCATGCGCCCGCCTGACCGGCGACGCCTCCGCCATTGGCGAGTATCAGCAGATCGAACTTGTCCGTGGTTTCGGTGGCCGCCAGCGCCTGCCGGACCACGGCGCGCGTACTTTCCGTGGGGAAGTAATTCTCGAACGCGCGGTTATTGACCTTGATCTCGCCCGTACCGGGCCGTAAGAACACTCTAGCCACCGATCTCTTCCGGCGGCCCGTACCCAAATATTGAACTAAAGTAGCTGCCACTAACCGTTACCTTCCTGCTCGCTATTTGATCGTCAACGCGACGGGTTGCTGCGCCGCGTGCGGATGCTGGTCACCCGCGTAAACATTCAGTTTCCGGAACATCTGCTTGCCGAGCTTGTTCTTGGGGAGCATGCCAGCGATCGCATCCTCAATAATGCGGGTGGGCTTTTCGGCGCGTACCCGCTTCAAACTCTTTTCCACCAGCCCACCGGGATATCCGGTGAAATGGCGGTAAAGCTTGTCCTCTTCCTTGCGGCCCGTTACCTTCACCTTGGCGGCGTTGATCACGATCACGTGATCGCCCGCATCGATGAACGGGGTGTAGCTGGGTTTAGTCTTACCCATCAACACCATAGCGGCCTTGCTAGCCAGCTTGCCCAGCACGACATCCTGGGCATCGATCAGATGCCACTGGCGGATAATCCCATTCTTTGTGGGGAACTCGGTACTCATTGACACACGTCTCCAGCTATTCGCGGTTGCAAAGTATTTAGTTTAGGGGGTTTGGGGTTTCGTTGTCAAATCGGGTTACAGATTCCCGACGGACTTGTGAACGGCCGCACACCACCCCCCTAGGCTCGCGCGTCGCGCGTCCTTCAGCAGAGTAGCAGATTTCCCGGTTTAGATATACGCTACGATCGAAGCATCGCCGCCAACTGGAAGAACAATCTGCGCGTCGTCCTGGTGTCCACGCGCAACCCGCTCAACATCGGCGCCGCCGCGCGCGCCATGGCCAACTTCGGCTTCTCGCGCCTGTGCGTGGTCAGCCCCTACGATGTGGCTTTCCGCGAGGCGCGCTCCGCCGTGGGCGCGGCGCCGCTGCTACAGAAGGCGGAGGAATTCGCCAGTCTCGCCGAGGCGGTCGCCGATTGCCATCTGGTGGTGGGCACTACCAGCGTGGGACACCGCGAGTTGCAGCACCCCATCCGGCGCCTGGAGTATGCGGCGTGCCTGATGCTGCGCGCGCTGCCCACCGCGCCGGTAGCGCTGGTCTTCGGCAGCGAGAAGTTCGGCCTCTCCAACCAAGATCTGAGCCACTGTCAATGGCTGATGCGCATCCCGACCGTAGGCCAGGACCTTTCCATGAACCTGGGCCAGGCGGTCGCCCTTTGCCTCTACGAGATGGCGCGCGATCCCAAGGCGGCCGCGGCGCGCCCGGGGAAGATCCGCTCCGCCACCGCTGCCGAAACCGAGCAGATCGCCTTGCGGCTGCTTGTGGCGCTGGGCAAGAGCGGCTACGTGAACCCCGTCACCGCCACCTCCACCGGCGAAAAAGTGCGCCGCCTCATCCGCCGCCTGGAAATTCCCGCCCGCGACGTCCCCGTGATCCTCGGCATGCTCCGCCAGATTCTCTGGAAGCTGGGCGCACCCTAGCGTAGCCTTTCAGGCTGGGGTGCCCTCTGGGCCGCCCCCATTCGTGGCGGCATGCTTAATCCCCGCCCCCGCGCCCCCCGCGACGTCCGGGCTGCTTCGTGGGGTCTTCCCCCGTAAACGTCAGCGTGACGTCCGCCGTGTGCTTCTTCTCATCCACCTTCAGGTCCGCTTTGGCCGCCCCCAGCCCCTCGAAAAGCCCCTCTTCCTTGATCCGATTGAGGAAATAGTCGGGATATTCCGGGTTCAGCGTCTTGCCTTCCTTCAAAGTCCAGATGCGCGTGATCTCCGCCTCGCCGTTCAGATCCAGCCCCACGATGGTCAGCTTGCCCATCGTATACGGCGCGCCGGGCTCGATGTGCACCGCCACGTCCACGGCCTTCTTCGCATCGTCGATGCGGCGCTCCGACGTCACCTTCGCGTCCAGGTATCCGGCGCGCCGCACGGCCTTGCGAATTTTCTCCAGCCCCTCGTTCACGCGTTCGAAATTGGCTACGTCGCCGGTTTTGAAATCGCCGGCCTTGATCAGCACGGCTTCGTCCACCGGGCTCGGCCCCACGATCGCGACCTTGCCCAGTTCGTAGCTCTGGCCTTCGTCGATCTTGACGAAGACGTTTACACCTTCGACATCGCTCGCCGGCTCGGCGCGCACCTCGGGGAACGACACGTTCACGCGGCCGCGCTGTTCGTACACCGGACGCACCGCGTGGTTCAGCAGTTCGCGGAATCCGCTCTCGGTGTAAGGCGAGCCGATCGCGGTGCCGTGGACGGCTTCGCGCAATACGCCCTGCGGCACGACCTGATTGCCCTGGAAGGTCACCTGCGCCACCGCCGGCAGATTGCGCGCCGGACGGAAAACGATGGCGAACTGTTCGCCGGCGAGCTGGGTCACCTTGCCCACGATCTTTTCGGTGAGCCCCTTCGACGCCAGGAATTCCTGGATCCAGTTGGTGTAGCGATCGATCACCGGCTTGGTGGCGGGGAGTTTGGCCGACGAGTAGAGGGAGTCCTTCGCGCGCAGCAGGCTCTCGATTTCCTTGTCGGGTACGCCCAATTCCTCGAAGCGCATCGGATAGGCGGGTTCGACCTCGGTCACCTGAAAGCTCGCGACGAAGCCTATCTTATTCGGTCCCGCCTCGAACTTGTAACCCACCATCTCGAACACTCCGGTGGCGGTCAGCCGGTCGCGCGCGGCCTCGAACTCCGCCTTGCCCGCCAGTTGCCCGACCTTGAGTCCGGCCACCGCCAGCACCTGCTCGCGGGTGTAGTTGTGGTTGCCCTCGACGGTGAGCGTCTCCACCGGCCACTTGGAGGGCGCCGCCTCGGCGGGCGCCGCTTTCTTGGGCACGGCGGCCTTCTTGGCCGGCACGCGCTTGGGCGCCGTCTGCGCGAACCCCGCCCCGGAGAGCAAGAGGAAAATCAGCCACAACTTCATATTCCTTATGGTAGACGCGTGGGAATGCGCCTGGATTACGGGATTGACGGCATGTGGTTCGCCAGCGGGGCATTCGAAATCGAACGATGCTCCGTCGCGCTTCCTGATAGCGCAAGATGAAGGACGTTGGTGTATGATCTGGCGAGCACACTGGGCCGCGCCGCGTGCGTACCGCGCGGTTGCTATCAGGGCACTGGTGCGGTTCGGCGACGCCGAGCGCCTGGGTCGCTATACTGGCTGACGTGACCGCCACTTTCCCTCCGCTCTCCAGAGAGACTCGGATATCCCCATTACCGAAGAGTATCTGCGTCGCTGGCGGGCGACTGCGCGCGCTGAGCACGGCCGCGTAGGGAACCGTCTTAACGGATCTGGACGCGTCTTCGTTCGCGGTTCGCCGACAGGAGCGCGGACTGCCGGGCATGCAAACACCGCTCCTGGACCCCGATGGATTCTCGCTGGGCTATATTTACAATGCGGAATTGCATTTCGTGGATCCAGACCTTCGATTGGCTGGAACGGTGCAGCCGTCCGCCTTTTGCGTTGCCTTCGCGGAGCACTGTGGCCGCTGGGTGGTCGCGTACCGAGACGGCAGTTCCCACTGTTTCTCAAATTACGGCGAGCGGTGTCTTTCGATTCAACAGTGGCGCCGCAGTCG
>Ga0208587_1001741_pt1 | contig 11437 bp, 10 predicted proteins | sample NGESurdeep092012_7_FD_184472 | JGI IMG/M metagenome (GOLD analysis project Ga0208587, IMG submission 184472) | Arctic peat soil microbial communities from Barrow, Alaska - NGEE Surface sample 210 deep-092012 (SPAdes) | ecosystem: Environmental > Terrestrial > Soil > Wetlands > Peat ...
CAAAAACTTTCGCCGCAAATCATTCGCGTAGGGTCGTGCCATCGGGTGGAGCAGAGAATCGCCACCAACAGTCTACACTATCGCTGGAAACGCTCTAGCCGATATTTTCCCGGAGCGCTGAAGCGCTCCTACCCTCGCATAAATGCGAGGGCTCCCCCGACAATAATTACGCAGTAGCTTTCCGCGATCCCGCTATCAGCAACACCACTCCGGCGGCGCAAAGCACGCCTCCCACTGCGGGCGGCAGCTTCTCATCGTGGTGAGTGGTGACGCCCAGGGAAGTGTCCCCAATTTTGACCTCGTGGGAATGGCTGGTGGGAAAAGGCACGACAAATGAGAGAATTCCTAATACCAGTACGACAATTCCAATCCACGCTAAAGGACGCATCGATCCTCCTTTGGTCCCGGTAAGATACATTTTACTGCTGCTCCGTATGTCCGGACCGACGGGGCGGCGCATGCTCTTTCGAGCCGACCTCCAGCAGCCGCTTGGTCATCAAAACCAGCCCCAGGATCTGCGTCCACTCGGAAACAATGTTGCCCACGACTTGTCCCCAGCGGCTGTTCGGACGCATGGCCCGGAACGCGATCACCCAGCCGATGCCCGTCACCAACAGAAACAAGGTCAGCGAATGTTCACGCACGAATTCCGTTATTGCAGATGGCAATATACCTTTGGGTTGCTTGCTCTCGGCGGAGCCCTTCTCGTACAGGTATTTGGTCATGACGACGGTCACGACCACACCCGTCCAGTCCGCGATGGCGTTGCCGAAAAACGACCCCAGATGGGTGTCTGGGCTCGAGAGGCAATAGAGCACGATCAACAGCATCACCACTCCCAGCGCCGCCAGGCTCAGCGAGTGCTTCCGCAGAAATTGTTTCAGGGTGCGAGGTCGCTTCATGGAACTACTGTACTAAAGGTGGCTTTCACCAATTTGTATCCCGATGCAACCTCCGCTCACCCGCTGTCGTCCTGAGCGAGCGCCTCTTAAACTAGATTGTCAATGAGCGCACAGTTTTTTCGGCGCATGCCTAGCGACACATGGCCTGCGGCCCACCATAGGGATGAAAAGGGATGAAAAACTCTTCAGTCTGTCATCCTGAGCGACGAGGTCGCCGTGGCGACCGAGGAGTCGAAGGACCCCTTTGGCCGCCAGCAAACTCAACCTGTTGCTGAGCCACGCGACTCCACTTGATTTTTCGCAGCTATAGGGGTCCTTCGACTCGCTGCGCTCGCTCAGGATGACACACAGAAAAGCGGCGAGGCGCTGCGATACGCTATCCTTCGGAGATGAACGTTTTCGCCCTCACGCGCAAGCTGATCGACATCGAGTCCACCACCGGACAAGAAGCCGCGGTCGCGGAAACCCTGGCCCGTGAACTGACGCAGCTTGGCTACGACGTCGAGCGCATGAAGGTTGAAGGCGAGCGCTGCAACCTGTGGGCGACGCATCCCGGTCATCCCCAGCCGGAGCTGGTGCTTTCCACGCACATGGACACGGTGCCGCCCTTCGTGCCTTCCTCCGAAACGGACGACCGCATTTACGGACGCGGCTCCTGCGACGCCAAGGGCATCATGGTGGCGCAGATCGCAGCCGCCGAAAAGCTGAAGGGCGAATCCATTCACGTGGGCCTGCTCTTTCTGGTCGGCGAGGAGCGCGACAGCCAGGGCGCGCAGACCGCCAACCAGCAGCCCCGCGGCGCGAAGTTCCTCATCAACGGCGAGCCTACCGAGAACAAGCTGGCGGTGGCCTCGAAAGGCACGCTACGCGTCGAGCTGGTGGCGCGCGGCAAGATGGCGCATTCGGCCTATCCCGAGCTGGGCGAGTCGGCGATCGAAAAGCTGCTCGATGCCCTGGACAGCATTCGCAAGCTCGATCTGCCCAACCATCCCAAGGCCGGCCCATGCACTATGAACATCGGCCTTATCGAAGGAGGCCGCGCGCCCAACGTCATTCCCGACCACGCGCGTGCGCATCTGCTTTTTCGCCTCGTAGGGCCGGCGCAAGAATTACGCCAACAAATCAGGGACGCGGTTGCCGGCAAAGCCGAGGCCGAATTCAAGCTCGAGATCCCCTACATGGAGCTTGGCGCCGTGCCCGGAATCGAGACCATGATTGCCGCGTTCACCACCGACATTCCCGCGCTGACGAATTGGGGGCAGCCGCTGCTCATCGGTCCCGGCTCCATCCACGTCGCCCACACCGAAGGCGAGTACATCGAGAAACGGCAGTTGCTGGAGGCGATTGATCTGTACGCGCGCATCGCCCGCCAGTTGCTTTCACACCAGTGAAACCCTGCCACTCGCCAATGAATCTCCATTCGCTCACGGGCATCCAACACAAAATTGTGTCCCTTCAGCGACGGCCCCCCTCCGCCACCTATCGTGCTCCGGATGTCCCGAAATTGGCCTCTTGCCCAAATCCGTTCTGCCCCCGGGCGGTGGTGCAGTATGATTTGCACCGGGGGTTACGCCGCTGCTGAATCCGTGGCATGATGTGTCCATGCGAAAGGCCGATCACCAACATGCGGTAAAGGCAGGAGGCGATAACACGTCCGTCAGGAAGCCTAGACTACTCGACCTCTTCTGCTGTGCGGGCGGCGCGGGTGTTGGTTACAGCAAGGCGGGATTCGAAGTTGTCGGGATAGACATTGATCCCCAGCCGCATTACCCGTTGCCGTTCATTCAAGCTGATGCGCTTACGCTTGACGAGACGTTCATCGCATCGTTTGACGCCGTTCACGCATCGCCGCCGTGTCAGGCGTATTCCGACCTAGCCAAGCGAAACGGGAACGCGCATGAGTGGCCCCGTCTCATAGAACCCATTCGCGAAATCCTCATTCGGTCGCGCCTTCCCTACGTCATTGAGAACGTTGACGGCGCGCCTCTCATCAATCCCGTTGTGCTTTGCGGAACGATGTCGCCGAATTGGCGAAATACTAGCGCACATACTTAACTCCCTAGGTTTTCCGCCCCCGCGACAAGAAACTCCTCAGCCACGGTGTTAAGAGCCTGTCATGGGCCTGGGGATTTGCTTCGATGAACGCTATGAACCTATTACATGCATGATGCACAACTGCGCGGATACAGACCTCGCATCCCTCTTTGCAATGCCCGTGATCGTGCTCCAAGACAACGACCGGCTGCCTCCTACACGCGCCGGGGTGTTCAATATTGCGGGCGTGGAAGTAACAGTAATTGCTATCATACCCACAGACTGGGCAGATGCCCTTCTGCTCGGCTAATAACTTAATCCGATAGCTCTTCCGCTCGTCCGGGGTCATCCGATGTCCCTTTTTTCATCCCCAAGAAGCCAACTCACCTCCACGCCTAACACTTCGGCGAGAGCCTTAAGTTCATAGTCAAGGACATGGCGGAGATCGTTTTCGATTTTTGCAATTGCAGCGCGGTCGAGCTGAATTCCGCGCCGGGCGAGCTTACCTGAAAGGGCATCCTGCGTTAGTGCTGGCCTACAGCCTTGACGCGCCTGAGCAACGCGCCTGCCAATAATGTTCTTCCCCGCAGGCTTTCTTTTCACATGGAGAGAGTACTTTGCGGACAATTCAGATGTGTTCTAAGATAGAACACGACAAGCGGAAGGAGCCGACGAGAGAGATCGGCAATTGGCGGCCTTCGACCGGGTCTGTTCACGCAAGAGGAGAAAAATGGATGGAAGATCGACGTACCACCCTCAAGACCAGAAACCGGATACGAAGCGTGAATCGCCGTTTGGCCAAGAATAATGCAGACCCTCGCAGCAGCGATCGTTCCTTGTGGGCTGGATTGGCTCTGGTCAGCTTTGCCAGCGTCACCGGGCTGGGCGGAGATGTACAGAGTGACCCTGAAACGGTAGTGTGCGACTTACTTGCTGATCTTATGCACTGGTGCGACGTTCAGAAAACTAACGACTGCCGCTTAGAGTCCATTGATTTTGAATCCGCCCTTGAACGAGCCCGTGACCACTACGGCAAAGAGTGCGCCGATGAACGGGGAGCAGGAGGGATGGATCATCCTTACGCACAACGATAGTACGGATTTGAAGCCTGGACAGTACCTCTTGACGGAAAGACCCCCGGAAACAGCACTCAAGTTCGACCGCATCATCTCCGCGAAGCTCCGCGCAGAAGTTTTTGACCGTAACGGGTTTACTTGTCAGATGTGCGGCCTTTCGCCTGGGGACATTGATCCGACCACTGGGCGCAAGGTTCGGCTGCATGTCGGCCACATCAAAGACAAAAATCTTGGGGGCAAAGACGAACTATCCAATCTTCGGGCGCTATGCTCAACCTGCAATCAAGGAGCCAAGAACATCACAGGCGAGAAGCCAACCGCCATTTGGCTGCTTTCCCAAGTCCGACGGGCTGGCATAGATGAGCAACGCGCCGTGTTCAATTGGCTGCTCAGGAAATTTGGCGCAGCGAAGTAAACGTACAATCCCGAAATTCGATGGCTGATGTTTTCACCAAGGCGCAGCGGTCTCGGATCATGTCCCGCGTTCGGGATCGCGGTAACGACTGAAGGTGGCAACGCTCCTGCGAGCAAACAAGGTGACGGGATGGAGGCGACACACTCCAGTTTTCGGGAAGCCGGACTTCGTTTTTCATAAAGCCAAAGTCGCTTTGTTTGTTGACGGGTGCTTTTGGCACGGCTGCCCGCGCTGCTATCAGGCCCCTAAATCGTCAGCCCTTTTTTGGCGGGCCAAGATTCAGCGAAACATGCGGCGTGATTTGCAGGTATCGCGCCATCTGAGAAGTCGCGGCTGGAAGGTAATTCGAGTGAAAGAATGCCAGCTTGGAACGCCTGCCCGTTTTTTGAATCGCCTGAAAAGGCTCATCTGATCGCTATTTGGAGGGGCACGCCAAACTACACTACTCCTGCCGCTTTTCCTTGCTGTTCCTCCCGCTTTCTGCTATCCATCCTCTTGGCCCGTCCTGGGTCACTACGCATGCCACCTAAATCGTCTACCCGTAGTCAGCCCCATAAATCTTCCCCGACTTCGGCCGCTGGTTATCGCATCAACCGCGGAGTTCCGCTTCCCCTGGGCGCGACCTTGCGCCGCACGGGCATCAACTTTGCCATCTTCTCGAAACACGCGACGTCTTGCACGCTGGTCCTCTTCCAACCAGGAGCGCAGCGTCCCTTTGCCGAGTTCCCCCTCAATCCGCGCTCCAACCGCACCGGGCAAGTGTGGCACGCCTTCGTGCCAGGGCTCGACGCCGGTGTGCAATACGGTTTCCGCTTCGACATGCAGCCCAATCCGAATCCTAACGTGCATCGCTTCAACCCGGCGCAAGTGCTGCTCGATCCTTACGCGCGGGTGCTCTCCAACGGCGGCGCATGGAGCCGGTATCCGCCGGGGACGCGACCTTACCGCAACAGTGTGGTGGTGGAAAACCAATTCGATTGGGGAGACGATCAGCCGCTCAACATTCCGCTGGTGGACAGCGTCATCTACGAAGCCCACGTCCGCAGCTTCACCATACATTCTTCTTCCGCGGTCGCGCATCCCGGGACCTATGCCGGGCTGATCGAAAAGATCCCCTACTTCCAGAAACTGGGAGTGACGGCGGTCGAGCTGCTCCCCGTAAACGAGTTCGAGCAAGGCGACACCGACCGTGTCAACCCGTTTACCGGCGAGCGTCTGCTGAATCTGTGGGGATATCAGCCGACGGCGTTTTGCGCGCCCAACACCGCCTACTCATCGCAGCGCGGCGATGGCGAACAGGTGCACGAGTTCAAGCAACTGGTGCGCACTATGCACCAAGCCGGCATCGAGGTCATTCTCGACATGGTGTTCAACCACACTGCCGAAGGCGAGGAGACCGGCCCGACTTGGTCCTTCCGCGGCATCGATAATTCCACCTATTACATTCTCGACCCGGCGACCGGCGAGTATGTGAACTTCACCGGTTGCGGTAACACGGTGAATTGCAACAACCCCGTAGTGCGCGACTTCATCGTCGATTGCCTGCGCTACTGGGTCATGGAAATGCACGTGGACGGCTTCCGCTTCGATCTGGCTTCCATTCTTGGCCGCGGCATGGATGGCCTGGTGCTCAAGAATCCACCGCTGCTGGAAAGCCTGGCCTACGATCCGGTGCTCGCCAATACCAAGCTGATCGCCGAAGCCTGGGACGCCGCCGGGCTGTACCAGGTCGGCACGCTTCCTTCCTGGGGACGATGGGCGGAGTGGAATGGCATCTATCGCGACGATGTGCGCAAATTCGTGAAGGGCGACGCCGGCATGACCTCGGCGCTCGCCACCCGTTTGCTGGGAAGTCCCGACCTCTACGAGACCAGCGCCCGCGAACCTTACCACAGCATCAACTTCGTGACTTGCCACGATGGCTTCACGCTCAACGATCTCGTTTCCTACAACCAGAAGCACAATCTCGCCAACGGCGAGAACAACACCGACGGCTCCGACGCCAACTATAGCTGGAATTGTGGCGTCGAAGGCCCCACGAACGATGCCGCGGTCAACCAACTGCGCGCGCGTCAGCGCAAAAACTTTGTCGCCATTTTGCTGTTCTCGCACGGCGTTCCCATGATTCTCGCGGGCGACGAAATTGCGCGTACCCAGCGAGGCAACAACAACGCGTATTGTCAGGACAACGAAGTGAGCTGGCTGGACTGGCGCATGACCGAGAGCCATGCGGACCTGCTGCGCTTCTTCCAATTGATGATTGCCTTCCGCAAGCGTTCTCCGTTACTGCGGCGCGACAGTTTCCAGCTTCATGGCGAAGGCGGATTCCACATCGGCTGGCATGGCGTGAAACGCGCCCGACCGGACTGGGGACACGAATCGCGCACCATCGCGATGCAATTGACGCAATTGCGCGACGACGGTTCGCGCGACGATGTGCATTTCATCGCCAACGCATACTCCGGCGACCTCGAGTTCGAACTGCCGCAAATCGGCGAGCGCGAGTGGTTTCGTTTCGCGGACACCGCGCTGCCTTCTCCGCTCGACATTGCCGAAGAGGGCTTGGAGTTCCCGCTCTTGTCCCAGGAGAGCTATCTCATACACGCCCACAGCGTGGCCATCTTTGTGGCGAAATGAGCGGCCTCCATGATTGTCGTCCGGCCGATGAGTTGTGTCCTGGCGTGGAGCCTCGCGGCGTGCGCGGCGTTGAGATCAGCCTTGCCGACCCTGCGCTTCGCGTCCGCTATTCGCTCTGGTCAGCCATGTGATGGCTTCGTTAGCCCGAAGGGCGACACAATCGTAGCCCAGCACGTGAGTGCTGGGGAAAGTAGAAAAATGGAAATGAGTCCCTCAAGGGACGGCACGGTTCAGACAGCCCATAGGAACGGTACATTGGAACATTTGGAGCGCTGTCCGTGTGCCTCCAATCGAATCTGATTTTGCGTTGGAGAACGCCCAACTCAGTCGGGCGCCCCGATCTTCTTGAATCTCCCGCTCTCCGGATCGGCCGCCCAGATCGAGCCATCGCCAATGTCATAAACCCAGCCGCGAATATCCAACTCGCCGCTGATGATACGCATATAGACGCTGGGATGGCTCTTCAAGTTCTCGACCTGCGCCAGCACGTTATACTCCGTGATCAGGCGCAGCTTTTCCCCTTGCGCAGCGTCGCTGTGATCGCGCATGATGCGGTACCCGACCTCGGAGGCGTGCCGCATCCATTGTTGCATCGCGGGCAGGCCATTGACTTCCTCCTCGTGCAGCAGGCCTTTCATCACCCCACAGTCGGTGTGGCCACAGATGATGACCACCGGCACCTTCAGCACGAGCATGCCATATTCGACGCCAGCCGAAACGCCACCTACGAAATCGCCATAACGAGGCACAAAATTGCCGGGGTTGCGCTCGACGAAGAAATCGCCCGGGCCGGTCTGCGTGAACAGGTTGGGCACCACCCGGGAATCGGCGCATGTAATGAACATCGCCATGGGCTGCTGCCTGCCCTTCAGCGTCTCAAACATCTCGCGCTGAGCGGGATAAACCTCGGCCTGAAACTTCCGCACACCCTCTACAATTCTTGCCAAGGCTTCCTGACTCTTCACGGCCAGCTCCATCATCCAATTAAGCGTACGTTTTGCTGAAGTACCGCTGAGCAATGCAGAACAGATAGTTTACCGATCCGGGTGTTAGGGTCATAGCGCTGTGACAGTCCGCTGAATGACGCCATTCCCGGCAATACATAAAATACAAACCAGAGAGCGACCGAAAGAACGGCCGTTCAGGAGGAAATAATGCCCACCGCAACTACCGAAGTTCATTTTTCCAGCAGCGTCAATCTTAAAGAAGACACGAAGTCCAAAGTCATCGAAATTCTGAACGCGCGTCTCGCCGACGCGGTCGATCTGAAGACGCAAATGAAGCACGCGCATTGGAACGTGAAGGGACTCCAGTTTTTCCAATTGCATGAACTGTTCGATTCCGTCGCCAGCCATCTGGAAGATCAGTCGGACCTGATCGCCGAGCGCGTCACCCAGCTCGGTGGAGTGGCCAATGGAACGGCCCGCCAGGCGGCTGCTGGCTCTTCCATCAAGGAATACGATTTCAATGCGGTAAAGGGCGAGGAGCACGTAAAAGCATTGGTGAAGCGGCTTGCCACTCTTGCCAATGCTGCGCGCACTGCCATCGACGAAACCGACAAGCTTGGCGACAAAGCCACCGCGGATCTGTTCACCGAGGTTACGCGAGCAGCCGATAAGGACCTGTGGTTCCTGGAAGCCCACCTCCAAGGCTGAATTTCGGTAAGGCGCCTTAACTGTAACTGTTGGCTTTGAAGGGGCGCGGCTTTCAGCCGTGCCGAAAGCTGCTGCCATCATGATGGCTTTAGCCACTGAGGGACCTCGCTGTTGAGACCTGGTGCGAGTCCCTCAGGGGCTGAAGCCCAACTTACCTCGCACACGTAACGGCGCGGCTGAAAGCCGCGCCCCTTCACAGAGGATTCCAACTGAGCTACGCAGACTTCTGAGTGCTGTGGGTAAGTTGCCATAAACCGGGCTCCACCACGCGCCCCGCTCATCCCTGCTAGACTCAAGGTTCATGTCTGAAGCGACCAACTCCCTGTCGCAAGCGTCCTCCGCGTACCTGCGCTCGGCCATGCACCAGCCTATCCAATGGCACGAGTGGGGCGAAGAGGCGTTCGCCACGGCGCAGCGCGAGAACAAGCCAATCCTGCTCGACATCGGGGCGGTCTGGTGTCACTGGTGTCACGTCATGGACCGCGAATCCTACGAGAGCGCCGATACTGCGGAGATCATCAACCAGCAATTCGTTGCGGTCAAGGTCGATCGCGACGAGCGACCCGATGTGGACAGCCGCTATCAGCTTGCGGTGTCGGCCATCTCCGGCACCGGCGGCTGGCCTCTGACCGTTTTTTTGACGCCCGACGGCCATCCCTTTTACGGTGGCACCTACTTCCCGCCCGACGACCGTTGGGGCCGTCCCAGCTTCAAGAAGACCCTGCTGGCGATTTCCGAAGCCTATCGCGAGCGGCGCGACGAGGTGCTGAAGTCCGCCGGCGACACCATGAGCATGTTGGCCGCCGCCGAAGGTTATGCCGGGCGGCAGACAGAGCTTTCGCCGCGCCTGGTCGGCATCATGGTGCAATCGGCGTTGCCCATCTTCGACGAGAAGAACGGTGGCTTCGGCAGCGCACCGAAGTTTCCCCATCCCGCTTCGCTCGACCTTCTGATGGATTGGTACGTACGCACTCGCGAGGAACGCGTCGCTACCGTCGTCACCACGACACTCACGAAAATGGCGCAAGGCGGAGTCTACGACCAGCTCGCCGGAGGTTTCCATCGCTACTCGGTGGACGAGCGCTGGATCGTGCCGCACTTCGAGAAAATGTCGTACGACAATTCCGAGCTGCTGAAGAACTACGTTCACGCCTACCAGGTATTCGGCCATGAGTTCTACGCGCATGTGGCCCGCGACATTGTCCGCTGGATGGATGAGTGGTTGAGCGATCGCGAGCGCGGCGGCTTCTACGCCTCCCAGGACGCCGACATCAATTTGGATGACGATGGCGACTACTTCACCTGGACCCTCGAAGAAGCCAAGGCGGTCCTGAGCGACGAAGAATTCCAGGCTGCCGCGCTGCATTTCGATATCCAGGAAACTGGCGAGATGCATCACAATGTGGCCAAGAACGTGTTGTGGGTGCGCGCGCTGCCGGAGGAAGTCTCCACGCGCATGGACATCGACATCACCAAGGCGCTCGACCTGCTCGCGTCGGCGAAGACCAAGCTCTATGCCGCGCGCCTGAAACGGCCGACGCCCTTCGTGGACAAGACCGTGTATGTCAATTGGAACGCGATGTGCGTTTCCGCCTATTTGCAGGCCGCGCAGGTCTTCGACCTCGAGGACGCCCGCAAGTTTGCACTGCGTTCACTGGACCGCATTTTGTCGGAAGCTTGGGACGCGCAACGTGGTCTCGCGCACGTCATCGTCTACGGCGACTCCAAGGCCGCACCGCGCTTGGTGCGCGGCTTGCTGGACGATTATGCCTTTACTGCGTTGGCCTGTCTCGACGCGTATGAAGTCACCGGCGACATCAGCTATTTCAAGTTCGCGCAACAGATCGCCGACGAAATGGTCCGCCGTTTCGGCGACGCAACCTCAGGCGGTTTCTTCGATACCGAAGCCACCCTGGATGACAAGCTGAAGCTGGGCGCGCTGGCGGCGCGGCGCAAACCATTTCAGGATGCGCCCACTCCAGCCGGCAATCCCAGCGCGGCGATTGCGTTGTTGCGCTTGCACGCTTACACCAACGATCCGAAGTATCGCGACAAGGCGGAAGACACGCTCCAGGTCTTTGCCGGAATGGCGGAGCAGTTCGGCATTTACGCCGGGACCTATGGAATTGCGGCGACCTGGATGTCGCGGCCGCACACCCAGGCAGTTGTCGTCGGCGAGGACCGGAAGGCGGCAGAGCTTCTGAAGGCCGCAGCCGCGCCGTTCGCAGTCAACAAGTCGGTGGTCCGCCTGAGCGACAGCGAAGCCGTTGCGCAAAATTTGCCGCCCGTGCTGGCGGAAACCATCCCGAATCTGCCCGCGTTGAAGGCAAAACAGTCGGTGGCGATTGTGTGCACAAATTTTGCCTGCCGGCCGCCGGTGGACAACGCCGAGGAATTGGCGGCGATGTTACGGGAAGCGTTGGCCGGGTAGTAAGAGCTTTTAGAGGCCGTGTCGCGACTTCGTATCGGTTTGCCGCAGTGATAGGAAGCTTTGAAGGGGCACGGTTTCAGCCGTGCCGTTACCTGTGCGTGAGAGATGGGCTTTAGAGCGTGTGAGAACTCGCTTCGCGTTGGCACGGTGGAACGATTGCAGCAAAATCGAGCCCGCAAGGGCGAAACAATATTAGAGCGGTTTAGTTATTTGTGTAGTCTAGGTGCCGCCGGCTGAAGCCGGCTCGGAGGTGAAGGATCAGCGGGAACGCGGCGCTGAAGCGCCGC